>Ga0209798_10002237_pt1 | contig 11396 bp, 8 predicted proteins | sample DOMMetBare3Fresh_FD_187475 | JGI IMG/M metagenome (GOLD analysis project Ga0209798, IMG submission 187475) | Wetland sediment microbial communities from St. Louis River estuary, USA, under dissolved organic matter induced mercury methylation -... | ecosystem: Environmental > Aquatic > Freshwater...
TGCCGAGACCGAAGGTGTCGTGCGAGTAGATCAGGATGCGCTTCATGCCCATGTCGATCGGTTTCCTGGTCACGGCGTTGATGAGCGCCGAATGACGCCCGTGTGACAGAGGCACCAGCGCGGCACGAAATACGTCGATCGGACGGCGCGAGATGGCGCCGAAAATCGCGCGCAACGGCGCGCCTGCGCGGCACGGACGTCCGCGTCAGAACGACGTTAGCGATCGGTCGGCCGCTCAGCGGCAGGTGGCGTCGTTGCGGATGCCGGACAACGCCTGCGCGGCGTCCACCTGGCGCAGATCGGTGCCGCACAGCGGCGACGCGGTGAGGATGAGCCGTCGCACCACGTCATCGGGCGTCAACGCCGGCTCGGCGGCGCGCACGAGCGCCGCGACACCCGCGGCCAGCGGCGACGCCATCGACGTGCCGCTCCAGGTGCCGTACTCGCCAACGGGCACGCTGCTGGTGATGCCGTCGCCGGGCGCCACGACATGGATCCAGTTGCCGGAGTTGGCAAAACCGGCCAGGCGGCCCGTGGCGGCGCTGGCCGTCACCGCCAGCAGGCCGTAGACCGATTCGGCAGCCGGGTACTCGCGCACCGACGCGCTGCCGTCGTTGCCGGCGGCCGCGACGATCACCGCGCCACCGAAGCGGGCGCAACGCGCGCGGTCGCCGTTGTAGCCGGGGTCCGACAGATCGGGCGCCGCCTCGGCGGGGTCGGGTACCGCGCAGCTGGCCAGCGCGGCCACGGTGTTGAGGATGCGCGTGCGCGCCGCCGTGCCCAGGCTCAGATTGATGACGTGCGCGCCGTCATCGGTGTCGGGGTTGCCGTCGGGATCCACCGCACGCAGGATCGCCTCGGCCAGCACCCAGGCATTGCCCTGGCCGCTGGTGTCGAGCACACGCAGCGGCATGACGCGCGCCGCCGGTGCCGCCAGCGCGACCAGGCCCGCCACGTGGGTGCCATGGCCGAAGCCCAGGTCGGCGGGTCCGCCTGCTTCCGATGGATCGGCATCGAAGTCGACGAAGTCGAAGCCCGGCAGCAAGCGGCCGGCCAACGCCGGGTGGCTGCCGTCGACACCGGTGTCGAGCACCGCCACGCGCACGCCGGCGCCGCGGCTGGTGGCATGCGCAGCACCCAGGCGAAGTGCCTGCGGAGCCCACTGCGCGGCATAGGCCTGCGGCGTGCCGATGGCCCACACCAGGTTCTTGCGTGCCTCGGGGCTGCGCTGAATGAAGTTGCGCTCGGCCTGCAGCACGTCCGGTTCGAGCTGCAGCGCCTCGATCTTGGCGCCCACATCGTCGGCACCGGTCACCCCGAGGCGAAAGATCGGGCGCGCGCCGAATCGGCCCAGCAGGCTCAGCCGGTGCTTGACCAGCAGCGGCTGCAGCGCGGCCGCGCTGCGCAGCTGCACCAGCACTTCCGACGCCACGGCGTCGCCTGCGGCGTCGGCACGCGCCGGCGCCGGGACGCCAAGCACCAGCACACCCAGTGCAAGCAGCGCCACGAGGTGCAGCAGGCGCGCTCCGCCAATCCGATTCAGCCACGGCAGCACGGCACGATCCCCTTCGAATGTCGAGGTGCTAAGGACACACAGAGCACGGTTGCGGTGGCCTGATACATAGAAAAGTGCGACCGCCGCCTCACCAACCGCCGTACAGCGTGAATGCCGACCAGTAGTAGGGATGCGCATGCCGCGCCCGCAGCTCGGCCTGCGCCCGCTGCACCGCGGCCGCCGGTGCGGCGCCGGCGCGCAGCGCACGGTAGAACTGCGCCATGAAGTCCGCCGTGACGGCGTCGTCGATCGGCCACAGGCTGGCCAGCACCCGCGCGGCGCCTCCAACCATGAACGAGCGCACCAGTCCGACCATGTCGTCGGCCTCGCCGTAGTCGGCCAGGCCGGTCTCGCAGGCGCTCAGCACAACGACGCCGGCCTTCAGCGGCAGCGATTCGGTCGCCTCGGCGGTCAGCGCGCCGTCCAGCAGGTGAAGCGCCGAAAACCGCGGGTTGTCGGAGCGGAATTGCGCGTGGCAGGCCAGGTGCACGACCTCGGCCTCGCCGATGTGCTGGCGCAACCGCTCCAGCGTGGCGTCGGCCCCGATCAGCGCGGTCGACTGCTCGAACAGGGCGGCCACGCCGCGCGCCTCGTGCGCGGCGTGCGGCAGTCGCGACGATTCACCCACCACCAGCGCATGCGCCGGCGGCAGCGGCTGGCGCTGCAGCCCTTGCAGCGCCAGCCGGGCGCTGGGCGCCACGGCCAGCTGATGCTGCTCGGACAGGCACCGCCCCTGCTGCTGCAACGCGGCAAACGGCAACGACGCGAGCGGCCCGTGCGGCACGATCAGCAGGCGCGAATGCGCCGCCACCCGATCGGCCAGCGGCGCCCACACCAACTGGTGCAACTGCGCCAGCCGGGCGTTCATCCGTTGGGCCAGGCTCGGCAGGTGCCGCGCCACCGGCGCGGCACCATGCCGCAGCGTCTCGACCTGGAATCGCGCCGAACGCAGTGCGGCGCGCACCTGCTGCCAGGAGGCCATGTGCCGCTGCAGCGCGACGCCATCGCGGGTGACGATGCAGGCGAACAGTTCGTCGTCGAGCACGCCGTACTCGACCAGCGCGTCGCCCACGCCGAGCTGCCGCTGCAGCGCATCGACCCGCAGTCCGGCAACCGGCAGCGCGTGGGTGCGCACCAGCGGCCCGCCGATACGCTGGCGGCGCACACGCTCCAGCAGCTCGCGCTCGGTCGCGCGCAGTTCGTCGGTCAACACGGCCGAGGGTTCGCCCTCATCGTTCTGGCGCTGCACACGCCGGACCAGCCAGTTCAACCGCGTGCGCAGGACCGGCGTGCGCGCATCGTCGTGTGCGGCCTGGCCCGCCGCCAGCTGCTCGTCCATGGCCCGGGCGCGAACGCGCTCGAGCTGGCACAGCACCTGCGACGCCGCGCCCGCCGCATCCTCGGCCCCATCGCAGGCCAGCAGGTCCAGGCGCAACAGCTCGCGAAATGGCCGCAGGTGGTCGGTGAGGAAGGCGCTGCGCAGGTCGGTGTCGGGCAACGCGGCGCGCTGGTCCTCGAACAGCTCCACCGCGGTCTCCAGCGCGAGGCGGGCGGCCGGCAGGTCGGCCATCGCCATCGCAGCCAGGCCCTTGCCCGTCCAGCAGCGCACCTGCACCGACACCAGTTGCGATGCCGTGGCGCGTTCCAGCGTGGCGTCGAACAGAGCGCGCGCGCGCGGCACGTCGCCCTGGCGCAGCGTGGCCTCGGCCACCACGACCTCGGCGCGCGCCTGCGCGTCGGCGCGTCCCTGCCCGGCAAAGGCCGCGGCCGCATGCTCGGCGGCGAGCACCGCGTCGGCCATGCCGCCGGCAGCGAGCGCCAGCTCGGCCCGCGCCAGCGTCACCCAGGCCGTGCCCACCGTGTTCTGCTGGGTCGAAAAGCGCAATGCCGCATCGGCGAACGCGTCGCCCGCGGCCTGGGTGCGGCCCAGCAGCGCCAGCGTGCGGCCACGCTGCGCGATCGTCCAGGCCTGCTCGTTGTGCAGGCCCAGGGCGTCGAAGGTGCGCATCGCCGTGTCGAACAGCGCCAGCGCCTCGGGCAGCAGCCGCAGCTCCAGGTAGGCGTCGGCAAGCTGTTTCTCGGCGATCGCCAGCTGCTGCGGCATCTCGAGCTGCTCATAGCGCCGCCGCGCGTTCTCCATGCCGGCCAGCGCGTCACGGTACTGGCCGCGCACCAGCTGCAGCAACGCGACCGACTCGTCGACGATCGCCTCCAGCACCGCCAGTCCGTGGGCCTGCGCCCGCATGCGCGCCCGCGCGTAGATGCGCAGCGATTCGTCGAAGTCGCCCAGCGATGTCAGTGCATCGGCCAGACCCACGTCGGCCATCACCGAATGCTCGCGATCGCCCATGCGGGCGAAATGCACCGCGGCCTCGCGGTAGTGGCGCGCGGCATGGGAGTACGCGTCACGCAGCATGTGCAGGCTGCCGAGGTTGAGGCTGACCTTGGCCGCGGCCAGCAGGTCGCCTTCGGCCACGAACGAGCGTTGCGTGATCTCGGCACACTCGGTTGCCGCTGCGTGCTCGCCGAGCATCGACAGCGCCATGATCTTCGGCACCTGCGTCAACGCCGCGTGGCGCAGCTGCCCGAGCGCGCGAAACCGCCGCGCCGCGGCGTCGAAGCAGGCGACGGCTGCCTTCATCTGCGCGCGCGTGAGCTGGGCGATGCCCTCGGTCCACTCGGCCAGGGCTTCGATCTCGCCATGCGACGCCGCGTCGGGCGCTGGTGCGTCGCGGCACAGCCCGCGCAACGCGCCGGCAGCCCGCACGGCCCGGTCCGGCGCGCTGTTCCACGCCGCGTAGCAGATGTCCTTCAGCGCCCAGGCCACGCCCTGGCGCTTGCTTTCGCACCAGTCGCCGGTGGGCGCGTTGGCGTTGTCGGTCAGTTGTTCGGCCAGCGACTGCGCTGAGCCGACCGGCATGAGCACGGGCAGCGTCCTGTGGCGTTCAGCGCGGGCGCTCTCCCACGGCGATCGGCGGCAGCGCGATTTCATCGCCGCCGAGCCGCAGGGTCATGCGGTAGGTGCCGCGCCCGATGCCCTCGAGCCGGAATTCGCCGAGTTCGTCGAGCGGCGCGGTGTGGACGGCGTCGCCATCGGGCGGCTCGGTGGCCTCGGGGCTCAGCTCCACGACCCCGGATTCGTCCGGCCCGAGGATCTGGCCCGCCAGTGCGAAGTGCTGCGCCGTGGCCGTGATGCGCAGGTCGATGTCGCGCCCTTGCATACTGAACAGCAGGTGCCGCGTCGCCGACGGCACGCCGCGCACACCCGCGATCAGTGGCGATGGCGCCCAGCTGTCGAAGGTGAGGACCGCGGCAACCTTGTTGATGAAGGCCTGCACCGACTCGGACCAGCCGGGCGTCGGGCGGCCGACGAAGGCGTTCTCGGCCTTGCGCACCCAGCCGTGCGGGGCATCGGGCAGGGCCGCGGCGCGCCGAACCAGGGCTTCGAATTCACCGTCGGTGTAGTGGTCCAGTGACTTCATTGGGAGGTGCCAATCGGTTGCGATTGCGCTACAGAGCAGGATCCGTCGGCCCAGATACCTGTCCGCCCACCCCCGGAATGCGTGGCATCACAACATGCGGCGCAGCTTCTCCAGACAACGAGCGCGGGTGGGGCCGATGCTGCCGACCGGGATGCCCAGCTGCGCGGCGATGTCATCGTAGGATACCTTGCGATCGTCGTCGTTGAACAGCAGCAGCATCAGGTCGCGCTGGCGGGGCTCCAGGCGGTCCAGCGCCAGCCGCACACGGTGCAGCTGCTGCAACTCGTCGAGCGCGTCTTCGGCCGTGGGCGTGTCGTCGGCAAGGTCCCACTCGTTGGCATCGTCGTCGCCGTCGGCCGAACGCGTCATCGACACCACGCGCTGGCCGCGTTGCGCCTGAAGGATGGCTTCGCGCTTGGCGGTGGTGACGATCCAGGCCTGCAGACGGCTCGGGTCGCCGATGCGCGGCAGGTGTTGCACCAGCCGGGAGAACACGGTCTGGAACACGTCGGCGGCGGTGTGCTCATCGAGCCCGGTGCGGCGCACGATCGCAAACACCAGCCTCTGGTAACGCTGCACCAACACGGTCCACGCCGCCGCTTCGCCGCGCAGGCAGCGCGCCACCAGGCTGGCGTCGTCGTCGGACGCCACGGAGGCGGACGGTCCGCGCCCGTTCATGGTCGGGTGCCGATCCGGGCGACCAGCCTGTGCGCGAGGCGGTTCGAGTGTTGCGACCATGATCGGGGGCTCCTTGGATTGCCCGCCGGCGGCGCCGACACCTCGACCACGCCGGGGGCTGCGTGCCAGCACAGGGCTTCCACGCAGACTGGGCGAGCGAGTTGTCGGGCGATGCGGGACGGGAACATTTGACTCGGATCGAACAAATTGGGAAAATTCTCCCAATTACTATTCACAATCCGTGCCAGCCCCTGCCGTGCCCCAAGTGATTGATTTGCAAGGTAACCGCAACGACCGCGTCGCTGCCAGCGTGACAATTGGGGCATTTCACCCACCCAGCGGTGGGTCACCTCACCCAATCGTTGCCCCACCCACATCCGATCGGCGGGCAGCCAAATAGATAAGAGTAAAGACTGCTTCCCGCACCATGACCCGAACCCTCGCCGTCGAACGCCTGCGCCCGCTGAACCTCACGCGCTGGTTCGGCATGCTGGCGCTGGCCACCATCACCGCGATCACGGTCGCGTGCGTCTGGCTGATGAGCTGGTTCGTGACCCAGCGCATGCTGGTGCAGGAAGGCTCGCTGACGCGCGAGTTCGTGCAAAGCCTGATGCTGGTGGAGACGCCGCTGCAGGACGTCTTCCGCCACTCCGGGCAGCCGCTGCCGGCGTCGATCGAGGACTCGTTCAAGCACATCGCCGGCATGCCCGACGTGCTGCGGGCCAACCTCTACGACACCAGCAAGCGCGTGATCTGGTCGAGCGACCAGGCGCTGATCGGCCGCCAGTTCGGCTCGAACGACGAGCTCGACGAGGCGCTGGGTGGCGCGGTGGTCGTTGAAAGCAAGACCGAGGCGCAGCGCCTGCAGGGCAAGGCCGAATACGAGCAGTTGCGCCAGCCCGACAACCTGTTCGTCGAGATCTACGTGCCGGTGCTCGACGTCAAGACCGGGCAGGTGATCGGTGCGATCGAGTTCTACAAGAACCCGCGCGGCCTGATGCTCATGCTGCAGCAGTTGCGCATCTACATCGCCGCAGGCGGTGCCGTCTTCGGCGTCATCCTGTTCCTCGTGCTGTTCGGGCTGGTGCGGCGGGCCGACCTGACGATCCGGCTCCAGCAACGCCAGCTCGTGAACAACGAGACGCTGGCGGCCATCGGCGAGATGAGCACGGCGGTGGCACACGGCATCCGCAATCCGCTGGCCTCGATCCGCAGCTCGGCCGAGCTGATCCCCGGCTCCGACCCGGCGCGCATCCGCGAGGCCGCCGACGACATCGTGGCGCAATCGGACCGGCTCGAAGCCTGGGTGCGCGAGCTGCTGTCGTACACCCGGCCATTGAGTGAACCATCGACCACCGTGGCGATCGGCCCGCTGGTGCAGTCGTGCCTGAACGACATCGCGCGCGAGCTGAAGACCCGCGACATCACGCTCGACGCGAGCACGGCACCGGCGCTGCCGGCGGTGCGCGGCAACCCGCTGCTGCTGGGCCAGGTGCTGCGCAGCCTGCTGTCCAACGCCATCGAGGCGGTGCAACCGGGCGGGCGCATCGCGGTGAACTGCTCGCTGGCGCCCGCCGGTGGCGGGGTCACGCTGTCGGTGCGCGACAGCGGACCCGGCATGACGGCACAGCAGCTCGAGCGCGTGGGCAAGCCCTTCTACACGACCAAGCCGCGCGGACTCGGCGTGGGGCTCGCGCTGGCGCAACGCATCATCGAACGATCTGGCGGCCGCATGGAAATCGAGAGTGCCGTCGGCCAGGGCACCGTCGTGCACCTGCACATGGCCGCGGCCTAGGAAAGAACACATCATGCCCAAAGGCATTCTGGTGATCGAGGACGAGGAAGTGCTGGCCAAGAACATCTGCAGCTTTCTCGAGCGGCACGGCTACGACGTGCGCCTGGCGGCCTCGGCCGAAGACGGCTTGCTGCAGCTAGAGGACTTCCACCCCGACGCGGTGGTGCTGGACTTCAACCTGCCGGGGCTGAACGGCCTGGAGGCGATGCGGCGCATGCAGGCCAGCAAGCTCGACGTGCCGGTGATCATGGTCACCGGGCACGGCAGCATCGAGATGGCGGTGGACGCGATGAAGGCCGGCGCCTTCGACTTCCTCACCAAGCCGGTGTCGCTGAGCCAGCTGCGCGCCCGCATCGAGCGGGCGCTGGACGACACCCGGCTGGACAGTGCGTTGCAGTACTACCAGACCCGTGAATCCAAAGGCAGCGCGCTCGACGGCCTGCTCGGCGAATCGCCGGCCATGCGCGCGCTGAAGCAGACGATCGAGCAGCTGCTCGAGGCCGAGTCGCAGATGCGCGATGCCGAGCCACCCGCGGTGCTGGTGCTGGGCGAAACCGGCACCGGCAAGGAAGTGGTCGCGCGTGCGCTGCACTTCAATGGCGCACGACGCGACAAACCCTTCGTCGAGCTGAACTGCGCCGCGTTGCCGGCGCAGCTGCTCGAATCCGAGCTGTTCGGGCACGAGCGCGGCGCCTTCACCGACGCCCGCGAGCGCAAGCTGGGCCTGGTGGAAACCGCCGAGGGCGGCACGCTGTTCCTCGACGAGGTGGGCGACATGGATCTGGCGATCCAGGCCAAGCTGCTGAAACTGCTGGAGGAAAAGACCGTGCGCCGCCTGGGCAACGTGCGCGAGCAGCGTGTCAACGTGCGCATCATCGCCGCCACCCACCGCTCGCTCGAGGCGCTGGTGCGCGAGGGCCGCTTCCGTGCCGACCTGTACTACCGGCTGTGCGTGGTGAAGCTCACGCTGCCGCCGCTGCGCGAACGCGAGGACGACGTGGTGCTGCTGGCGCGCCACTACTTGCGCCAGCACGCCGCGCGCTACGGCAAGCCGGTGCCGGTGCTGTCGTCGCGGGCGCACGCCGCGCTGCTGGCCCACCCCTGGCCGGGCAACGTGCGCGAGCTGCGCAACGTGCTCGAGCAGGCGGTGCTGCTGAACAGCGGCGGCTCGATCGAGCTGCCGCAGCTGGCGATGTCGACACAGCAACCGGCTTACGGCGGCGGCGCCGGTTCCGGCTTCATGCCGTCTCAACCGATGCCGCTGGGTGGCACCGACGGCACGCTGCAGGAGGTGGAGCGGCGCACGCTGTCGATGGCGCTCGAACGCAACGGCTGGAACGTCACCCGCGCAGCCCGTGAACTCGGCATCTCGCGCGACACGCTGCGCTACCGCATGGAAAAGCACGGCCTGAACGGGCTGGCGAAGACTGGCTTCCTGGATAGCCAGCGCTAACACACGCTGCGAGGCTTATCCAGACTAGCTGGAAGAAATCTGTTGACAGCAGAATAATATTTGGGCAAAATTTCCCAAATGGACACCGAGAACAAGCTTCATCGCGCGCTCAACGCCGCCATCACCCAGGTGCTGCGGCCGTTGTTCCGGGTGCTGCTGCGCCACCACGTATCGTTCGGCGCCTTCGAAGACTTGGCCAAACGCGCCTACATCGACGTGGTGATCAGCGACTTCGGCATCCCCGGCAAGAAGCCTTCGATCTCCCGCGCGTCGATCCTCTCCGGGCTGACCCGCAAGGAAGTGCAGCGCCTGATGTCCGAGCCGGCCGAGTCGGCGGCGGTCGACCGCGAGCAGTACAACCGCGCCGCGCGCGTGCTGACCGCCTGGACGCGCGACCCGGAGTTCGTCGACGCGCGCGGCGAGCCGCAGGCGCTCGACCCGCAGGACGGCTCGGGAAGCTTCGCCGAGCTGGTGCGCCGGCACAGCGGTGACGTGCCGGTGCGCGCGGTGCTCGACGAGCTGCTGCGCGTGGGCGCGGTGCGGCGCAGCGACGACGGCAAGCTCGAACTCGTGGTGCGCGCCTATGTGCCGCAGCGCAGCGCGGTCGACAAGCTCGAGATCCTCGGCTCCGACGTGTCTGACCTGATCGACACGATCGACCACAACATCGAACACGGCGACACAGACCCGCGCTTCCAGCGCAAGGTGATGTATCGCAACGTGCCGGTCGCGGCACTGAACGACTTTCGCAAACTCAGCGGTGAGCAGGCCCAGGCCTTACTCGAACAGCTCGACAAGTGGCTGGCCGAGCATTCAGAGCCCAGCCCACCCGATCCACCCCACCAACCGCGCGCGCGCGTCGGCATGGGCATCTTCTATTTCGAGCAACGGCTCGAACCAGACGCTTCCAAGGAGAATTGACATGAGAATCTCGACACTTCGCGCGATGGCCCATGGCGCCATTGCGTTGGTCCTCGCCGCCTGCGGCGGCGGTGGCGATGGCGGCATCGGCGGCACCGGAGGCGGTGGCGGCGCCGGCGGCGCAGACATCTCGGTGGGCACGATCACCGCGTTCGGCAGCGTCTGGGTCAACGGTGTGGAGTTCAAGTCGAACACCGCGACCATCAAGATCGACGACAACCCGCATCCGGAATCCGACCTGCGCGTGGGCATGATCGCCCGCGTTGACGGCTCGATCGCCAGCGCCTCGGCAACGACGATCAGCGTCAAGAGCGCCGTCAAGGGTTTTGTCGAGTCGGTCGGCACCAACCAGATGGTCGTGATGGGCCAGACCGTCGTCACCGATGGCGGCACGACGATCAGCAACGGCCCGATCACGGCCGGCAACTACATCGAGGTGCATGGCCAGGTGGTCTCCGACGGCACCGTTGCGGCCAACTACATCGAGAAGAAGGCCGCGCAAGCGACTCCGCCCTTCGCGGTGAAGGGGTTCGTCAAGTCGCACCCAGCAGGCGGCACCACCTTCGTGGTGGGCGCGCTGAACGTCACGCTCGGTGCCGGCGCGGTCATCAACGACATGCCCGGCGGTTCCTGGAACGGCCTGCTGGTGGAGGTGAAGGGCACGGCCTGCGCGGGCAATCCGGTCTGCGCCACACTGACTGCGAGCAAGGTCGAACCCGAAGGTGTCAAGGGCGACGTCGCCAAGATCGAAGTCGAAGGCTTCGTCACGGCGCTCACTTCCACCAGCGACTTCACGATCGGCAGCCAGCGTGTCGTCACGACGGCCAACACGGTGTTCCAGGGTGGCCTGCAGAGCGAGATCGTGCTCGGCGGCAAGCTCGAGGCCGAAGGTTCGCTCTCCGGCGGCATCCTCACGGCGACGAAGGTGTCGTTCCGCGAGAACATCCGATTCGAGGCGCCGCTGGCGGTGAAGGGCAGCAACTCGTTCACGCTGACCGGACTGAACGGCATCACCGTCGAGGTGAATTCGCTGACGCAATACAAGAACGTTGTGAACCTGGCCGCTCTGACGGCGGGCAACTACCTGCGTGTCCGCGGACGGCCGGGCATTGGCAACAACGTCATTGCCACCGAGGTCGAGCTGCAAAACGGCGGCAACACCTCGCGGGTGATCATGCAAGCGGTGGCCTCGAACGTGACACGGCCGAACGTCACGCTGCTGGGCATCACGTTCGACGCATCGGCGATGAGCAGCTTCAAGGACATCAACGACAACGTCATCACGATCGACCAGTTCTTCGCCTCGGCCACCGCAGGCAAGCTGATCAAGGCGCGCGGTGGGCTCAGCGGCAACGTCATCACCTGGAACCAGGAAATCCAGCTCGAGGATTGATCGACGCTGCGTGACGGCCGCCTGCACGCGGCCCGCGCACCGAAACGCCGGACTTGACGTCCGGCGTTTTCATTTGGCGTGCGGCGCGGCGACAATGCCGCCCTCGCCCACTTGCAACG
>Ga0209798_10002238_pt1 | contig 11392 bp, 8 predicted proteins | sample DOMMetBare3Fresh_FD_187475 | JGI IMG/M metagenome (GOLD analysis project Ga0209798, IMG submission 187475) | Wetland sediment microbial communities from St. Louis River estuary, USA, under dissolved organic matter induced mercury methylation -... | ecosystem: Environmental > Aquatic > Freshwater...
AAAGAGCTGCTGATCGAAGAGTCACTGATCGGTTGGAAAGAGTTCGAGATGGAAGTCGTGCGCGACCGCGCCGACAACTGCATCATCGTCTGCTCGATCGAGAACCTGGACCCGATGGGAATCCACACGGGAGACTCGATCACCGTCGCGCCGGCCCAGACGCTTTCCGACAAGGAATACCAGCTGATGCGCAATGCGTCGATCGCGATCCTGCGCGAGATCGGCGTCGACACCGGCGGCTCGAACGTGCAGTTCTCGATCAACCCGAAGAACGGCCGCATGACGGTGATCGAGATGAACCCGCGCGTCTCGCGTTCGTCGGCGCTGGCGAGCAAGGCCACCGGCTTTCCGATCGCCAAGGTCGCCGCAAAGCTGGCCATCGGCTACACGCTCGACGAGCTGCGCAACGACATCACCGGTGGCGCGACACCGGCGAGCTTCGAGCCGAGCATCGACTATGTCGTCACCAAGATCCCGCGCTTCGCGTTCGAGAAGTTCCCGGCTGCCGACCCGCGCCTGACGACGCAGATGAAGTCGGTCGGCGAAGTGATGGCGATGGGCCGTACCTTCCAGGAGAGCTTTCAGAAGGCGCTGCGCGGGCTGGAGACGGGCATCGACGGCCTGACTTCACGCAGCAGCGATCGCGACGAGATCGTCGAGCAGATCGGCAACGCGGGGCCGGAACGCATCCTGTTTGTCGGCGACGCCTTCCGCCTCGGCATGACACTCGACGAGATCTTCGAAGAAACGAACATCGACCCCTGGTTCCTGGCGCAGATCGAGCAGTTGATCAACGTCGAGAAGACGCTGTCGGTGCGCACGCTCGACAGCCTGACCAAAGACGAGCTCCGCTACCTGAAGCGCAAGGGTTTCTCCGACAAACGCATCGCCGGTTTGATCAGAACGCACCAGCACGCCGTGCGCGAGAAGCGCCGTGCGCTCGGCGTGCGTCCGGTCTACAAGCGCGTCGACACCTGCGCGGCGGAGTTCGCGACGCAGACTGCCTACATGTACTCGACCTACGACGAAGAGTGCGAGGCCGAGCCGACGAACAACAGGAAGATCATGGTGCTCGGTGGCGGGCCGAACCGCATCGGCCAGGGCATCGAGTTCGACTACTGCTGCGTGCACGCCGCGTTGGCGATGCGCGAAGACGGCTACGAGACGATCATGGTCAACTGCAACCCGGAGACCGTCTCGACCGACTACGACACCAGCGATCGCCTGTACTTCGAGCCGGTGACGTTGGAAGACGTGCTCGAGATCGTCGACAAGGAAAAGCCGGCCGGCGTGATCGTGCAGTACGGCGGCCAGACGCCGTTGAAGCTTGCGTTGGACCTGGAGCGCGCCGGCGTGCCGATCATCGGCACGACGCCCGATTCGATCGACATCGCCGAAGACCGTGAGCGTTTTCAGAAGCTGCTGCACGAGCTGAAGCTGCGCCAGCCGCCGAACCGCACGGCGCGCACCGAAGAGGCCGCCCTGGCGTTGGCGCACGAGATCGGCTACCCGCTCGTCGTGCGCCCGAGCTATGTGCTCGGCGGCCGGGCGATGGAAATCGTGCACGGCGACAAGGACTTGGAGCGCTACATGCGCGAGGCCGTCAAGGTCAGCGAGAAGTCGCCCGTGCTCCTCGACCGCTTCCTCGACGACGCGATCGAAGTCGATGTCGACTGCATCAGCGATGGCACCGACGTGATGATCGGCGGCATCATGGAGCACGTCGAAGCCGCCGGCATCCACAGCGGCGACTCCGCGTGCTCGCTGCCGCCGTACTCGCTGTCCGCCGAGCTTCAGGACGAGATGCGCCACCAGACCACGATGATGGCCAAGGCGCTGAAGGTCATCGGCCTGATGAACGTGCAGTTCGCCATTCAAGGCGAGGGCGACGAGGCGGTCGTCTATGTGCTCGAAGTCAACCCGCGCGCATCGCGCACGGTGCCTTATGTCAGCAAGGCCACCGGCCAGCCTTTGGCCAAGATCGCCGCGCGCTGCATGGCCGGCGTGAAGCTGAAGGACCAGAAGGGTGTGAAGGGCGAAGTCATCCCGCCGTACTTCAGCATCAAGGAAGCCGTCTTCCCGTTCAACAAATTCCCTGGTGTCGACCCGATCCTCGGCCCCGAGATGCGCTCCACCGGCGAGGTCATGGGCGTCGGCACGACTTTTGGCGAGGCGATGCTGAAGAGCCAGCTCGGCGCCGGCTCGCGCCTGCCGGACAAGGGCACCGTGGTCATCACCGTCAAGAACAGCGACAAGGACCGTGCCGTCAAGGTCGCCTCCGACCTGCACGACCTGGGATTCAACGTCGTCGCCACCAAGGGCACCGCGGCAGCGATCGAAGCCGTCGGCGTGCCGGTGAAGCTGGTCAACAAGATCAAGGACGGCCGGCCGCACATTGCCGACATGGTCAAGGGCGGCGAGATCCAGCTGGTGTTCACGACGGTGGACGAGACGCGAACGGCCATCGCCGACTCACGCTACATCCGCACCGCGGCGCTGGCGCACCGCGTCACGTACTACACGACGATGGCCGGATGCGAGGCGGCCACCGAGGCGCTGAAGCACCAGGCCGACTTTGGCGTGATGTCTTTGCAAGAGCTGCACGCCCAGCTTCATTAGAATCAGACCCATCGCTCCGCCGCCGGGTGCCCAGCCTCGGCGGCGGATTCATTTCAGACTTGCGAAACCAGCACCATGGCCACCGTTCCTGTCACCGTGCGCGGCGCGGAAAAACTCAAGGCCGAACTGCAGCGCTTGAAGACCGTCGATCGCCACGCCATCATTCAGGCGATCGCCGAAGCGCGCGCGCAGGGCGATCTGTCGGAGAACGCCGAATACGAAGCGGCCAAGGACAAGCAGGGCTTCATCGAAGGCCGCATCCTCGAGCTCGAATCCACGCTCGCCGCGGCGCAAATCATCGACCCGGCCAAGCTCGATGCCGACGGTCGCGTCGTTTTCGGCGCAACGGTTGATCTCGAAGACGAAGACAGCGGCGCCAAGGTCACCTACCAGATCGTCGGCGACGACGAGGCTGACCTGAAGCAGGGCTTGATCTCGATTTCGTCGCCGATCGCGCGCTCGCTGATCGGCAAGGAAGCCGGCGACGTCGCCGAGTACGAGGCTCCCGGCGGCACCAAGAGCTTCGAGATCATCGACGTGCGCTACGCGTGAGCGGGGCTCAGCGCGCAGGCACGAAGCCGAGGGCATCGGCGGCCTTCATCGCGCACGCGTCGAGCTCTGGCGCAGCGGCGAAGGTGTCGAACGATGCGCGGCCGGCGCTGGGTTGCAGGTCGCCACGGTGCTGCCGTTCACCCGCGTCACGCGCAACCCGGAGCGGCCAAGGCAACGGCCTGGGCGTGATGGCCATCGCCTCGCGTGACCCGGCAATTCAAGTGAGGCTCCGGCTCAGGCCAGCGCCTTCTTCTTGGCGCTGGACTGCGCCGGCCGCTTGGCGCGCTTGACCAGCCCGCCTGCCGTCAGCCTCTCGTTGCCGCGCACGGTCAACTTCTTGACCTGCGGACGGTGGTTGCCGCTCTTGCTGAACTTGAGAATCTTGACAACCTTGGGCGCTGCGCCTCGGTCTTCACGCTCGGTCTTTCCCTTGGCAGGGATCGGCCGCCAGAGCACGAGCAGCTTGCCGATGTGCTGCACCGGCGCCGCATTCAGCTTGTCGGTCAGTTCGGCCAGCATGCCTTCGCGCGCCACGCGGTCGTCGCTGAAGACGCGGACCTTGATCAAGCCATGGGCATTGAGCGCGGCGTCGGCTTCCTTGCGCACGGCGTAGGTGAGGCCGTCGCCGCCGATCGCGACCACCGGGTCGAGGTGGTGAGAAGCGGCGCGGTGTTCGCGGCGCTGGGCAGCTGTCAGGACAAGGGCGGTCATGTCTCTATTATCCCGGTGCTGTGAAAGTCAACACAAAAAGCAAGAAAGTCAACAAGGCATGGTTGAACGACCATGTCAATGACCCCTATGTGAAGCTCGCCCAGCGCGAGGGCTACCGCGCGCGCGCCGCCTACAAGCTCAAGGAAATCGACGAGGCGCTGGGGCTGATCAAGCCCGGTCAGGTGGTTGTCGACCTCGGCGCCGTGCCTGGGGCCTGGAGCCAGTACCTGCGGCGAAAGTTCGCGCCACGCGCCGCCGGCGTCGGCGGCGCTGCCGTCGGCGAGCTCGATGGCACGATCATTGCGCTGGACATACTGCCTTTCGAGCCGATTGAGGGCGTGCAGTTCATCCAGGGCGACATCCGCGAGGAAGACGTCATGGCCGAACTCGAGGCCGCTCTGGGCGGCCGGGCAGTTGACGTGGTGGTGTCCGACATGGCGCCGAACCTGTCGGGCATCGACAGCGCGGATGCCGCCCGCATGGCCCATCTGGTCGAGCTGGCGATCGATTTCTGCACCCGTCACCTGACACCGCAGGGTGCGCTGGTGGCCAAACTCTTCCACGGCAGCGGCTACAGCCAGCTGATCGAGGTTTTCAAGAAGACGTTCCGCGTCGTCAAGCCGATCAAGCCCAAAGCATCGCGCGACCGGTCGTCGGAAACTTTCGTCGTCGGCATCGGTCTGAAGAATCCTGTGCGCTGACAAGGCCTGTGCGCCGGTTGGTGCCCATTTCTCCCGAAACCCCTATCTCTTGATCGGACTAAAATCGTCCGCATCTGAACCTCAACGCCTTTTCGGCCTGAGGTAACGGCACAAGGAGCCGCGGTGAACAATCAATGGTTTTCGAAGATCGCTGTCTGGCTGGTGATTGCACTGGTCTTGTTCACGGTCTTCAAGCAGCTCGACCGCGGGGCCGTCCGAGCCGACGCGATCGGCTACTCCGAGTTCCTCGGCGAAGTCAATGCAGGCCGCATCGCCAGCGTGACGATCCAGGAAGGGCCGGGCAACATCGAATTGATCGCCAAGCGCACCGACGGCGGCCAGGTGCGCACGCTCGGCTCGATCCTCGATCGCGGCCTGACCGGTGACCTGATCCGCAACAACGTCAAGTTCGAAGTCAAGGCGCGCGAAGAGCAGTCTCTGCTGATGACGATCCTCATCAGCTGGGGCCCGTTCCTGCTGCTGATCGGCGTCTGGGTCTACTTCATGCGACAGATGCAAGGCGGAGGCAAGGGCGGTGCGTTCTCGTTCGGCAAGAGCAAGGCGCGAATGCTCGACGAGGCCAACAACACCACGACCTTCGCCGATGTCGCTGGTTGCGACGAGGCGAAGGAGGAAGTCAAGGAGCTTGTCGACTTCCTCAAAGACCCGCAGAAGTTCCAGAAGCTCGGCGGCCGCATTCCGCGCGGCGTGCTGCTCGTCGGCCCCCCAGGGACCGGCAAGACGCTGCTCGCCAAGGCCATTGCCGGTGAAGCGAAGGTGCCGTTCTTCACCATCTCGGGTTCCGACTTCGTCGAGATGTTCGTCGGCGTCGGCGCGGCACGGGTGCGCGACATGTTCGAGCAGGCCAAGAAGAGTGCGCCCTGCATCATCTTCATCGACGAGATCGACGCCGTCGGCCGCCACCGCGGCGCGGGCCTGGGCGGCGGCAACGACGAGCGCGAGCAGACCTTGAACCAGATGCTGGTCGAGATGGATGGCTTCGACACCAACCTGGGCGTCATCGTGATGGCGGCGACCAACCGGCCCGACATCCTCGATCCGGCCCTGCTGCGCCCGGGCCGCTTCGACCGCCAGGTCTATGTGACGCTGCCCGACATCCGTGGCCGCGAGCAGATCCTGAATGTGCACATGCGCAAGGTGCCTGTGGGTCAGGACATCCGGGCCGACATTCTGGCGCGCGGCACGCCGGGATTCTCGGGCGCCGATCTGGCCAACCTGGTCAACGAGGCGGCGCTGTTCGCGGCGCGCCGCAATGGGCGCGTCGTCGAAATGGTCGACTTCGAGAAGGCCAAGGACAAGATCATGATGGGCGCGGAGCGCAAGTCGATGGTCATGGACGAAGACGAGCGCACCAACACGGCGTACCACGAATCCGGTCATGCGCTGATCGGCAAGCTGCTGCCCAAGCTCGACCCAGTGCACAAGGTGACGATCATCCCGCGCGGCGGCGCGCTCGGCGTCACCGTTTCGTTGCCGGAGAAAGACCGCTACAGCACCGACCGTGTGCGCATGCTCAACATGATCTCGATGCTGTTCGGCGGCCGCATCGCCGAAGAAGTGTTCATGGGCCAGATGACGACCGGCGCTTCGAACGACTTCGAACGGGCGACGCACATGGCACGCGACATGGTCATGCGCTACGGCATGAGCGACGCGCTGGGCCCGATGGTCTATGCCGAGAACGAAGGCGAAGTCTTCCTCGGACGCTCGGTGACCAAGACGACCAACATCTCGGAAGAGACGATGCGCAAGGTCGACATGGAAGTGCGCCGCATCATCGACGAGCAGTATGGCATCGCACGCAAGCTGATCGAGGACAACTCGGACAAGATGCATGCGATGGCCAAGGCACTGCTCGAGTGGGAAACCATCGACGGCGAGCAGATCGAAGACATCATGCAGGGCCGTCCGCCGCGCGCGCCGAAGGACTGGTCCGGCAGTGCGCCGCCGTCCGGTGGTGGCAGCGGCACTGCGCCGGCTGTGGGTGGCGCGGCCACGCACACGGCCTGAGGCAGCGTATCTCAGGCATGCAGACGGGGCTTCGGCCCCGTTGTTTTTGGCGATGAAGCACTGGCAAACCTCGAGATTCACCATCGACGTGACGCTGCCGCGAGTCATGGGCATTGTCAACGTCACGCCTGATTCGTTTTCCGACGGTGGCCGCTTCGCCAATGAGCGCGATGCGATCGCGCATTGCGAACGCCTGGTCGCCGAGGGTGCTGACCTTCTGGACATCGGCGGCGAATCGACGCGCCCCGGCGCCCGCACGCCGACTGCCGAAGAAGAGCTGGCGCGGGTGTTGCCGGTCCTGCGGCATGCGTTGACGCTGGGCGTTCCGGTGTCGGTGGACACCAGCGAACCGGCGGTGATGCGTGCCGTGCTCAACCTCGGCGCCGACATCATCAACGACATTCGCGCGCTGCAGCGCCCGGGCGCGCTCGAAGCCGTGGCCGCTCATGGCACGGCGGGCGTATGCCTGATGCACATGCAAGGCGAACCGGCAACGATGCAGGCCGCGCCGCAATACGGCGACGTGTTGCTCGACGTCTCGGCTTTCCTCGCCCGCCGGCGCGACGCCGTGCTGGTGGCCGGGATCAGCTTCGAACGCGTCGCACTCGACCCCGGCATCGGTTTCGGCAAGACTGTGGAACACAACCTTGCACTCCTGGCGCGGCAGCGCGAGTTGGCCTCGCTCGGCTCGCCGCTGCTTGTCGGCTGGTCTCGCAAGTCCACACTCGGCGCCATCACCGGCCGCGATGTCGATCATCGTCTGCCGGCGAGCATTGCGGCGGCACTGATGGCTGTTGAACGCGGCGCGAACATCCTTCGTGTCCATGACGTGGCTGCCACGGTCGATGCATTGAAAGTCTGGTGTGCGACGATCACACCAGCGCAACCGGCAGACAAACCATGAGCAGACGCTTTTTCGGTACCGATGGCATCCGAGGCACGGTCGGCCAGAGCCCGATCACGCCCGACTTCATGCTCCATCTGGGGCATGCCGTCGGGCGCGTGCTGAAGCGCGAGTCGCAGCGCCCGACGGTGCTGATCGGCAAGGACACGCGCATCTCGGGATACATGATCGAATCGGCGCTGGAAGCCGGCTTTGCCTCGGCCGGGGTGGACGTGCTGCTGTCGGGGCCGCTGCCGACGCCTGGCGTGGCCTACCTGACGCGTGCGCTGCGGCTGGATCTGGGCGTTGTCATCAGCGCCTCGCACAACGCTTTCCCGGACAACGGCATCAAGTTCTTCTCCGCGGGCGGCGCGAAGCTGCCGGATGCATGGGAGCTTGCTGTCGAAGCCGCGCTGGGTGAACCGCCGGCCTGGGTCGATTCGGCCGGCCTTGGCCGCGCGCGTCGCCTGGACGACGCCGGGGGCCGTTATATCGAGTTCTGCAAGAGCACGTTTGCCAACGAGCTGTCGTTGAAGGGCATGAAGCTCGTCATCGATGCCGCGCACGGCGCGGCCTACCAGGTGGCGCCGAACGTGTTCCACGAACTCGGCGCCGAGGTCGTGAAGATCGGCTGCGCGCCCGATGGCACCAACATCAACGACGGTTTCGGCGCGACCGCGCCGAAGGCACTGGTCGCTGCGGTGGCCGAGCACAAGGCCGACTACGGCATCGCGCTCGACGGCGATGCCGACCGCCTGCAGATGGTCGATGCCACGGGACGCCTGTTCAACGGCGACGAGCTGCTCTACCTGATGGTGGCCGACCGAATCCGTCGCGGAGAAAAAGTCGCGGGCGCGGTCGGCACGTTGATGACCAACATGTCGGTCGAAGTGGCCTTCAAGGCCATGGGTGTGCCCTTCGTGCGCGCCAAGGTCGGCGACCGGTACGTTCTTGAAGAACTTGGCGCGCGCCGTTGGCAACTCGGTGGCGAGGGTTCGGGCCATCTGCTGGCGCTCGACAAGCACACCACCGGCGACGGCATCGTCAGCGCATTGCTCGTGCTCGAAGCGGTCAAACGCGGTGGCAAACCGCTGGCCGCTCTGCTCGAAGGCGTGACGCTGTTCCCGCAGACGCTGATCAACGTGCGCATTGCAGCGGACACCGACTGGCAAGCCAACCCTCGCCTGAAAGAAGTGCAGGCCGCGGTAGAGGGCGAGCTTGGGGACGCCGGTCGCGTGTTGATCCGTGCGTCGGGCACGGAGCCGGTGCTGCGCGTGATGGTCGAAGCGCGCGAAGCCGCGCAGGCCAAGGGTGCGGCAGAGCGCATCGCGGCAGCGTGCATCTAGGAGGCACCCTGGGCACTCAACGCGCGCCGAGAAAGTGCCGCCGATAACGGCCAGGCAGGTCGTTCAGGCAGAGCAGCATCGGCAAATCCGCAGTCTGGAAGTCGGGGTCCCAGGCCGGTGGGCCGAGCAGCTTGGCACCCAGTCGCAAGTAGCCTTTGATGAGCGGCGTTGGAGCTGCGTCCAACGTGCAGTCGAGGTGCTCGATCGGCAGCGCCAGGCGCGGCCTCACCTGCAGTTCGGGCGATGCCAGGTACGTGGCGCTCAAACGCTGCCAGAGGCTGGCGGCGACGTGCCCGCCGTCACGCATCGGCACGCTGGCGCAACCGATCATCGTCTCCAGGCCGCGCTGCTGCATCAGTTGCGCCAGCGCGCGCCACAGCGCCAGGATGACGCCGCCGGTGCGGTGCGAGGGATGCACGCAGGCCCGGCCCAGCTCCATCAGCCGCGGGCGCAGCGCCCACAGCGGCGCCAGGTCGAACGCGGCGTCGGCATAGAGGCCGCCATTGAGTTGGGCCTTCTGCGGCGTCAGCACGCGATACGTGCCGACGACCTCGCCGTCGACCTGACGCCGCACCAGCAGGTGTTCGCACCATGGATCGAACGCATCGAGTTCGTGGTGCAGCACCGTGTCGGCGAGCTGCGCACCGCCTTCTTCGACAAAGACACGGTAGCGCAGGCGCTGCGCGGCGCGAACGTCGGCCAGCGACTGCGCCCACTCGACACGAAGCGAGCAGGGCACGTCGCCGGCAGGTTGAATGCGCCACCGCGCTGGCGTGGTGGGCGAGAGTGGCATGTGCATCGCGGACCTCCGTGGGTTGTATGCCGCCACTGTGTCGCCGCGTGATGACGCCTTGATGAAAGACTGTTTCTGAGAGACTATTTCTTCGGTGGCATCAATACCCGGTCGATGACGTGCACGACGCCGTTGCTCACCGCCACATCGGCCTGCGTGACAACTGCGTCTTCGACAGTGACGAAAGTGCCCGACTTGGACAGGGCGACATTGGCGCCCTGGACCGTCTTGACGCTGCCGGTCTTGACGTCGGCCGCGCTCACCTTGCCCGGCAGGACGTGGAAGGTCAGCACCGACTTGAGCAGTTCTTTGTCGCGGCCCAGTTCCTGTAGCGTCGCCGCGGGCACGGCCTTGAAGGCGTCGTCGCTCGGTGCGAAGACGGTGAAGGGGCCGGCGCCGCGCAGCGTGTCGGCCAGACCGGCATCGTTGATCAGCTTGGTCAGCGTGGACAACTGAGGGGTGCGGGCTGCCGTGTCGGCAATGGTGGCCGGTGGCGGGGTGGTCGCACAGGCGGTGAACAAGGCGGCGGTGGCCACAGCCACGAGCGGGCGCAGAATCATCATGAGCGGCTCCTCTGAATCAAGTGCCGCGGAGCTTATTGATGCCAGATGACAGCGACGTGACATTCGAGTGACCGAACCATGTCGCAACGGGCGCGCCGCGCCGGGAAGGCTGTCGACTCTGGACGTTGTCACAGAGCCGTCACAGGGGCTCTCTACAGTAGCGCTGCTCAAACCAACCCGACGAGGTTTCCCAGATGCAAGTTCTGCGCACTCTCCGTGCTTTCGCATTTGCTGCCACGGCGCTTTCACTGGGCGCCGCGGCCGTGGCCCAGGACGTGACGGGTGCCGGCGCCACCTTTCCCGCGCCGCTGTATGCCAAATGGGCCGATGCCTACAACAAGGCCACGGGCGTCAAGATCAACTACCAGTCGGTCGGCTCGGGCGCAGGGCTGCGCCAGATCCGCGGCAAGACCGTCGACTTCGGCGCGTCCGACATGCCGCTCAAAGACGACGAGTTGGCCAAGGACGGCCTGACACAGTTCCCGACCGTGATCGGTGGCGTCGTGCCGGTGGTCAACGTCAAGGGCATCACGCCGGGCCAGCTGAAGCTCACGGGTGCCGTGCTCGGCGACATCTTCCTGGGCAAGGTGACCAAGTGGAACGACGCCGCGATCGGCGCGCTCAACCCGGGGGTTGCCCTGCCTGATGCTGCCATCGCCGTCGTGCGCCGCGCCGATGGCTCCGGCACGACCTTCATCTTCACCAACTACCTGTCAAAGGTCAACGCCGAGTGGAAGAGCAAGGTCGGCGAGAACACGGCCGTCAACTGGCCGACGGGCGCCGGCGGCAAGGGCAACGAAGGCGTGGCCGCGTTCGTGCAGCGCCTGCCCAACTCGATCGGCTACGTCGAGTACTCGTATGCCAAGTCGAACAAGATGTCGCATGTGCAGATGCGCAACGCCGCCGGCAACTATGTGAATCCTGACGACACCACCTTCCAGGCGGCTGCTGCCGCTGCAGCGTGGGACAAAAGCTTCTACCAGATCCTCACCGAGCAGCCGGGCAAGGAGGCCTGGCCGATCACCGGCGCCACCTTCATCATGATGCACAAGGCGCAGGAAAAGCCTGCGCAGGCCGCGGGTTCGCTGAAGTTCTTCGAATGGGCCTTTGCCAACGGCGACAAGATGTCGACGGAGTTGGAGTACGTGCCGCTGCCGCCGGCGGTCAAGGACCTGGTGCGCAAGAGCTGGGGC
>Ga0209798_10002239_pt1 | contig 11391 bp, 11 predicted proteins | sample DOMMetBare3Fresh_FD_187475 | JGI IMG/M metagenome (GOLD analysis project Ga0209798, IMG submission 187475) | Wetland sediment microbial communities from St. Louis River estuary, USA, under dissolved organic matter induced mercury methylation -... | ecosystem: Environmental > Aquatic >...
AGGCCGGCCCCGGCGGCGAGAGCGCCTCGGCGGGGGCCGCGGCCCCCGCGCTCGCCGCCCGCGAGGCCCTGTCCCGCTTCGCCTCGGCGGTGGACGAGGGGCGCTGGCCCGAGGCCTGGGCGCTCCTCTCGGCCCGCTGGCGCGCCCGCGAGACGCCCGAGCGCCTCGCCGGCGACCTCGCCGCCTCGGGCCCGGTCGGCCCCTCGGCCGTGTCGCGGGCGAAGGCCGCCCTCGCGTCGGGGGCCTTGCCCGACGTGAAGGGGCGGTCCGCCTCTCTGGCCGTGGGGCAGGGGAAGGCGGCGGTCCTCCTCCTGGAAGACGGGTCCTGGCGGGTGGACGCGCTCGAGTGAGCCGTTGAGACGGGGGCCGCCTCCCGCTATATAGCGGGCCCCATGCCCATCCAGTCCGAAGCCGCGCTCGCCGCGCTGAAGAAGGTCCTCGATCCGGAGCTCCGCCGGGACATCGTCACGCTCGGGATGGTGAAGGACTTGAAGGTCGACGGCGACGCCGTCTCGCTCCGGGTCGAGCTCACCACGCCCGCCTGTCCCCTCAAGGAGACCATCGGCAAGGACGTCGAGGCCGCCCTCCGCGCCGCCGGGGCCTCCCGCGTGCAGATCGCCTGGGGCGCCCAGGTCCGCGCCATGCCGGGCATGGGCGAGGGCGGCGGCCTCACCCCGGGCGTGAAGAACATCATCCTGGTCGGCGCCGGCAAGGGCGGCGTGGGCAAGAGCACCGTGGCGCTCAACCTCGCCGTGGCGCTGGCGCAGATGGGCGCGAAGGTGGGCGTCCTCGACGCCGACATCTACGGGCCGTCGCTCCCCATCCTCACCGGCATCTTCGCTCGGCCCAACTCGCGCGACGGCAAGAAGCTCCAGCCCATCGCCGCCCATGGGATCGCGGTCATGTCGATCGGCTTCCTGGTGGACCCGGACCAGGCCCTCATCTGGCGCGGCCCGATGGTCACGAGCGCGCTCATCCAGCTCCTGCGCGACGTCGAGTGGGGCGAGCTCGACTACCTGGTCCTCGACCTGCCGCCGGGCACCGGCGACGTGCCGCTCTCCCTCGCCCAGAACGTGCGGGCGGCGGGCGTGGTGCTCGTCTCGACGCCGCAGGACGTGGCCCTCGCCGACGTCATCCGCGCGAAGCTCATGTTCGACAAGGTGAACATCCCGGTGCTCGGGATCGTGGAGAACATGTCGTCCTTCATCTGCCCGCACTGCCGGAAGGAGACCGCCATCTTCGACAAGGGAGGCGCCCGGACAGCGGCGGAGCGCATGCAGATCCGCTTCCTCGGCGAGATCCCGCTCGACCTGGCCGTCCGGGAGGCGGGCGACAAGGGCGTGCCCATCGTGGCCGGCGCCCCGGACAGCCCGCAGGCCCAGGCCTTCGTCGCCGTGGCCCGGCAGGTGGCCGGCGCGGTGAGCGTGCAGAACCTCAAGGCGCCGCGCCTGCCCGTCATCGGCGGCGCGCAGCCGCGCGCCTAGAAACGCGCGGCTCCCGGTGCTTTGGGGTAGGCTTTCCCCATGCCCGACGAGAAGCCCTTCTCCGGGGAGATCCCGCCGCCCGAGCCGCTCTCCGGCGACCCGCAGGGCGAGGCCGGCGCGCCGCCGCTGGGGTTCATCGGCGACGTGGTCCGCAAGGCGGTGCTCACCGGCGTGGGCGCGCTCTTCCTCACCGAGGAGGGGGCGAGGAAGCTGGCGCGGGAATGGAAGCTCCCGAAGGAGCTGGCGAGCTACCTCGTCAGCCAGGCGGCGGGGGCCAAGGACGAGATCCTCCGCGTCGTCGGCAACGAGATGCGCCGCTTCCTCGAGTCGGAGGCCTTCCGGCGCGAGATCGGGCGGTTCCTCGGATCGGTGGCCATCCAGGTGAACGCCGAGATCCAGCTCAAGCCCTCCTCCCCGCGCGCCAAGCCGGGCGTCAAGGCCAGCGTGAAGCCGCGCTTCCGCAAGGCCGACGACCGAGAGGAAGAGGGCAGCTGAAGTCCCTCGCTCCGCTCCTTTTCCGCGCATTGACAAGCGAACCCTCCCAAGGCTAGCTAGCCGCACGACGCGCAAAGGGAGGAGCGCACCATGGCGATCTCGCACCTGGCGGTCATCGGCGCCGGTCAGATGGGCAGCGGCATCGCCCAGGTCGCGGCGCAGACCGGGCTCACGGTCACGCTCGCCGACGCGACCCCGGAGCTGGCCGCGAGGTCGGTCGAGAAGCTCGGCAAGACCCTCGGGAAGCTCGTCGAGAAGGGAAAGATGACCGAGGCCCAGCGGGCCGACGTCCTGGGGCGCATCCGGCCCGCCAAGGGGCTCGAGGACTGCGGGAAGGCCGACCTCGCCATCGAGGCGGTCGTCGAGAACGAGGGCGTGAAGAAGGAGCTCTTCCGGAAGCTCGACGCCATCGTTCCGCCCCACGCCATCCTGGCCTCGAACACCAGCTCCATCAGCATCACTGCCCTCGCGGCGGCGACGAAGCGCCCCGGCCAGTTCGTCGGCATGCACTGGATGAACCCGCCGCCGGTGATGCAGCTCGTCGAGATCATCCGCGGCCTGCAGACGAGCGACGCGACCTACCAGGCGGTGCTGGAGTTCGCGAAGAGGTGCGGAAAGACCACCGTCACCTCCAAGGACGTGCCCGGCTTCATCGTGAACCGGGTTCTCATCCCCCTCATCAACGAGGCCTGCTTCGCCCTCCAGGAGGGGCTCGCCTCGCCCGAGGACATCGACACCGGCGTCCGGCTCGGCCTCAACCACCCCATGGGGCCGCTCACGCTCGCCGACTTCGTCGGCCTCGACACCTGCCTCTACATCGCCGAGGTGCTGCACCGCGAGCTCGGCGAGGACAAGTACCGGCCGGCGCCGCTGCTTCGCACCTACGTCGCCGCGGGCTGGGTCGGCCGCAAGGCGGGGCGCGGCTTCTACGACTACTCCAGCGCGAAGTAGGCGGAGGCGAGATGCAGCTCGAGAACATCCTCTGGAAGGTCGAGGGCCGGGTCGGGGTCGCCACCTTCAACCGCCCCAAGGCGCTGAACGCTCTCGACACCAGGACCATCCGCGAGCTCGGCGAGCTGCTCTCCGCCGTGGAGGCCGACGCGTCGCTCCAGGCCCTGGTCCTCACCGGCGGGGGCGAGAAGGCCTTCGTGGCCGGCGCCGACATCGCCGAGATGTCCGCGCTCACGCCGCTCGAGGCGCGCCGCTTCGCCGAGGCCGGCCAGCGCACCTTCGAGCGCCTCGAGGCCCTCTCCATCCCCACCATCGCCGCGGTGAACGGCTTCGCCCTCGGCGGCGGCTGCGAGCTGGCGATGGCCTGCGACCTCGTCTACGCGAGCGAGAAGGCGAAGTTCGGACAGCCGGAGGTGAACCTCGGGATCATCCCGGCCTTCGGCGGCACGCAGCGGCTGCAGCGGCGCGTCGGGCCCGCCCGGGCCATGGAGATGATCCTGACGGGCGACATGGCGGATGCCGCCACGGCGAAGGCCTGGGGGCTGGCGCTCGACGTGCTCCCGCCCGAGAAGCTCCTCGACCACGCCCTCGCCCAGGCGAGGAAGATCGCCTCGAAGGGGCCGGCCGCCGTCGCGGCCGCGAAGCGCATCCTCCGGACCACCGCCGCGCCCCGGCTCGCGGCCGGCCAGCTCATGGAGGCGGAAGCCTTCGGCGTGCTGTTCGGCACCGAGGACGGGCGCGAGGGACTCGCCGCCTTCGTCGCCAAGCGGCCGGCGCAGTTCAGGGGAAGGTGAGAGGGAACGCGCCATGGACATCGAGCTGACCGAGGAACAGCGCCAGGTCCGCGACCTCTGCCGCGACTTCGCGAAGAAGGAGCTCGAGCCGAACGCGCGGAAGTGGGACCACGAGCACCACTTCCCGAAGGAGGCGGTGCAGAAGCTCGCCGAGATGGGGCTGCTCGCCGTCGCCATCCCCGCCGAGTGGGGCGGTGCGGGCATGGACAACGTCTCCTACGCGCTCGCCATGGAGGAGATCTCCCGCGGCTGCGCCGGCACCGGCGTCATCATGAGCGTGAACAACTCGCTCTACTGCGACCCGGTGATGAAGTTCGGGACCGACGCGCAGAAGAAGGAATGGCTCGCGCCCTACGCACGCGGCGAGAAGCTCGGCGCCTTCGCCCTCACCGAGCCCATGAGCGGCTCCGACGCCGCCGAGATGCTCACGCTGGCGGTGAGGAAGGGCGACCGGTACGTCCTCGACGGCTCGAAGAACTACATCACCAACGGGCCGCAGGCGGACGCCGTGCTGGTGTTCGCCATGACCGACAAGGCGAAGGGGCACAAGGGCATCAGCGCCTTCCTCGTCCCGGCGACCGCCAAGGGCTTCGTCCGCGGCAAGCCCGACGACAAGGTCGGCATCCGCGCCTCCGGCTCGTGCAGCATCTTCTTCGAGGGCTGCGCCGTCCCCGAGGCGAACCGGCTCGGCCAGGAGGGGGAGGGGTTCAAGATCGCAATGGCCACCCTGGACGGCGGGCGCATCGGCATCGGCTCCCAGGCGCTCGGCATCGCCCGCGCCGCTCACGAGGAGGCGATCGCCTACGCCAAGGAGCGCAAGGCCTTCGGCCAGCCCATCGCCCAGTTCCAGGCCATCCAGTTCATGCTGGCCGACATGGCGACCGAGATCGACGCCGCCCGGCTCCTCGTCTGGCGCGCCGCGACGATGAAGGACAGGGGCGTGCGCCACAGCGCCGAGAGCGCCATGGCGAAGCTCTACGCCTCGGAGATGTCCGAGCGGGTGACCTCCAGGGCCATCCAGATCCACGGCGGCCTGGGCTACATGCGGGAGTGCGACGCCGAGCGGCACTGGCGCGACAGCCGCATCACCGAGATCTACGAGGGCACGAGCGAGATCCAGCGGCTCGTCATCTCGAGCGCGGTCCTCAAGGGGTAGCCCCTCCCGTGCCGGCCCGCCGAGCTCCGATCGCCACCGCCCTCGCGGCCCTGGCCCTCCTCGCCGGCGCCTCCGCCGCGGAGGAACCGCCGCGGTCCCGGAGCGAGGCCGAGGTCGAGGAGCCCGGCGACGCCGGCGCCGCGGACGCCGGCACGCCGGACGCCTGGAAGATGCCCTTCAACGCGGAGTCCATCCGCTCGGTGGTCCTGTCGCACGAGCCCGACGTGCGGGCCTGCTACGAGGCGACGCTCGCCGAGGGGAGGGACGTGCAGGGCGAGGTGGTGGTCTCGGTGGTCGTCACCACGGACGGCATCCCCGACCGGGCCCGGGTGAAGAAGAGCACGCTGCGCGACAGGCAGATCGAGGAGTGCGTGGTCCGGACGGTGCGGCGCTGGTGGTTCCCGCGGCCGGCCCGACCGCAGCCCCTGGAGCTCCCCTTCACCTTCAGCGAGGTGGGGACGAAGGCGGCCGGCGCGCCGGACGCGGGCGCGGCGAAGCCCTACGGGAAGAAGAAGAGGAAGCGGTAGAAAGCATGGACTTCGAGCCGAACGAGGCCCAGCTCGCCGTCCAGGCGACGGCCCGGGCCTTCGCCGAGAAGCGGGCGGCCCCTGCGGCGAGGGAGAGCGACCGGGAGGCGCGCTTCCCGGCCGGCCTCGTCCGCGAGCTGGGGGACCTGGGCCTGCTGGCCGCGCTCGTGCCCGAGGCCTACGGCGGATCCGAGGTGGGGCCGGTGGCCTACGCGCTCTCGGTCATGGAGCTGGCCGCCGCCGACTGCTCGCTGGCCGTCACCATGGCCGTGACCAACATGGTGGCCGAGACCATCCACCGCTTCGGGACCGAGGAGCAGCGGCGGCGCTGCCTGCCGCCGCTCGCCTCGGGCGAGTGGCTCGCCGGCTCCTTCGGGCTCTCCGAGCCGCAGTCGGGTAGCGACGCGGGCGGCATGACCTCCCGGGCAGAGAGGCGCGGCGAGACCTGGGTCCTGAACGGGGAGAAGCAGTGGATCACGAGCGGAGACCGGGCCGGCGTCATCGTCGTCTGGGCCAAGACCGACCCCAGCCTCTACACCAAGGGTATCACCGCTTTCCTCGTCGAGGCGGGGACGCCGGGCCTCGGCGTCGGGCGGCACGAGGAGAAGCTCGGCATCCGGTCGTCGAGCACCGTCTCGCTCTCCCTCGTGGACTGCGTCCTCCCCGAGAGCGCCGTCCTCGGAGAGGTGGGGCAGGGCTTCGGCATCGCCATGTCGGCGCTCGACGGCGGCCGCATCGGCATCGCCGCCCAGGCGACCGGCACCATCCGGGCCGCGCTGGACGCCAGCGCCCGCTACGCCCGGGACCGGAAGGCCTTCGGCCGGCCCATCGCGGACTTCCAGGCCATCTCCTTCGCCCTCGCGGACATGCGGACCGCGCACGACGCCTCGAGGCTCCTGGCGTTGCGGGCCGCTTCGCTCAAGGAGGCGAGACGCCCATTCGCGCGCGAGGCCTCGATGGCGAAGCTCTTCGCCTCGGAGGCGGCGCAGTCCGCGGTCTCGAAGGCGGTCCAGATCCACGGCGGCTACGGCTACATCGACGAGTTCCCGGTCGAGCGCTTCTTCCGCGACGCAAGGGCCCAGACCCTCTACGAGGGGACGAGCGAGATCCAGCGGCTGCTGATCGCGCGGGACCTCCTGAGGGGCTGAGCGCGCGGCGGCGAAGGACGAGCCCCCGCTCTACCGACCTGTGGACGAAGGTCAGCCGGCGCGGGCGGTGGCCTCGTGGTCGAGCGCGATGAGGTGGCCCGTTCGCTCGCGCTTCACGCGAAGGTAGCTCGCGTTGTGCGGGTTCGCGGGGGAGGGGATCTGGATGCGGCGCCGCACCGGGACGCCGGCCCCGGCGAGCCCCTCGATCTTGCGGGGGTTGTTGGTGATGAGGTCCACGCTGCGGACGCCGAGGAGTCGCAACATGTCCGCCGCCACGTCGTAGCTGCGCACGTCGTCGGGGAACCCGAGCAGCCGGTTCGCCTCGTAGGTGTCGTGCCCCTCCGCCTGCAGCGCGTAGGCCCGGATCTTGTTGCCGAGGCCGATGCCGCGCCCCTCCTGCCGCAGGTACACGAGGACGCCCCGCCCGACCGCGGCGATCCGGTCGAGCGCCCGGTCGAGCTGGGCCCGGCAGTCGCACTTCAAGGACCCCAGCACCTCGCTCGTGAGACACTCCGAGTGTACCCGGACCGGCACGCCCTCGCCCCGGACGTCGCCGAGCACCATCGCAACGTGCTCGGCTCCCGTCCGGCGCTCCCGGAAGACCACCGCCCGGAAGGTGCCGCGGCTCGTGGGGAGGGGCGCCTCGCCGTACTTCACGACCGACCGCTTCGCCCTGTTGACCGGCACCACGCTGTTCATGCGGCCCTGACCCTTTCTTGGTGGGATCCCCTCAAACTGGACCTCGGCGGTCCATTTAATGTGATGGCCGAGGCGCTTCAATGTGTCACCGGGTCCGGGCACACCCCAGGGTGCGAAAAAGATCTTTTCTGGCAATGGATTAGGGCCGACTCCGGATTGACTCCTTCGGGCGGCGCCGTTAGGTCCCCGACAGCGATGACGGCGAACCTTTCCTCAGGCGACCTCGCCCGAGCCACCGGCAACACGGTGAGGACGATCCGCTTCTACGAGGAGCAGGCGCTGCTCAAGCCGGCGATCGTGAGCGGGGGCGGACACCGGCGCTACACGCCGGACGACCTCGAACGGCTGCGCCTCATCCTGGACCTCCGGGAGCTGGGGCTGTCGCTCTGCGAGATCCGGACGTTCCTCGACCTGCGGGCCGGCTGCCACACCGCGGCCGAGTTCGCGGTGCGCTTTCAGGAGGTCCTGACGGGTCACCTGGAGCAGGCGCGCCAGCGGCTCGACCGCCTGAACCGAGTCCGGCGGGAGCTCGCCGAGGCGCTCTCGACCATCGAGGAGCGGCTCGCCTGCGAGCTGGCCGGCGACTGTCCATGCGCCGTGGCCGAGGCGGGTGGGGCGCCGCGCATCGTCAAGGTGCTCGCCAAGACCGTCACCTGCCAGCACCACGGCAACTCCGGGGGGCCGGTCGAGGGCGACGGCCCGGGCGGTCCGCAGTTGACATAATCCATATTATCGGACTCTGGGCTGTAGCGCCCACGTGCAGATGTCCGGTCCCAGCCAAGTAGAAATGTCCGCCTGCGGCGCCAGGAGCAGCGACTTCGGGCCGCGGCGCGGGACTCGAGCCGCGCGGGAATCGGCGGTGAGGCTGGCGCCTAGCTAGCTCTCACGGCACCGTCAATCACGCCGTGGCCTGGGGAGCGCCCCTGTGGGCGCGCCGGTACGCCTCGCGGGCGAGAGCCAGGAACTGCACCTCCGTGATCTCGCCGCCCATCGCCTGCAGGCTGGCGCAGGCGGCGCCGGCCACGCTGACGGACGAGAACGCGGCCGAGAGGACCCACTGCGCGGCCTCTTCCCGCGCCACGTCGACGGGGCGGTTCACCTCGATCCATCGGATGACCTCTCGCATCAGGTCATCGAGTACCTTCACTCGAATCATTCGCTCCTGCATGTGTCCTCGCTGTCGCGGACGGAGTCGTCCCAGTTGTAAAGCATGCCCACGGAGGCCCCCGCCCGCACGCCTCCTCGGGGTCGCGCGGCGCCATAGCCCCATATCAGCCCGTGCCTGGCGGCAAGCCCAGCCCAGGCGTTCCGGAAAGGAAGCTCGGGCCGCCCCGCCGAGCGCCGGGCCGCCGACGGCGCCTCGGCGGTGCAGTGCTACCCCTTGCAGGTGCGCACGTGGCGTGAGAACGTCCGCCTGATCGGGATTCGTTACCGGACGCAGAACCGCGGGTTGTCCGCCCTAACCGCTGATGGCCTCTCGTCCTGTCGCCGAGCTGACCCTGCGCGCCCTCGTGCTCGGCGCGCTCATCACCGTCGTCTTCACGGCGGCGAACGTCTTCCTCGGGCTGAAGGTCGGCCTCACGTTCGCGTCGTCCATCCCGGCCGCCGTGATCTCGATGGCCCTCCTGAGGTTCGTGCGCGACTCCTCGATCCTCGAGAACAACATCGTGCAGACCGTGGCGTCGGCGGCCGGCACTCTGTCGTGCATCATCTTCGTCCTGCCCGGCCTGGTGATCGTCGGCTGGTGGAACGGGTTTCCGTACTGGACGTCGTTCCTGATCTGCGCGAGCGGCGGCGTGCTTGGCGTGCTGTTCACCATCCCGCTGCGACGCGCGCTCGTGACGGACTCCGACCTGCCCTACCCGGAGGGCGTCGCCGCGGCCGAGGTGCTCAAGGTGGGATCCGGGGCGCGCGCCGACGAGGGCGGTTCGGCACGGGCCAGCGAGGGCCTCCTCGCGATCGGGCTCGGTGCCGCCGCATCGGCGGGCCTGGCGGCCCTCTCGGCCACGCGCATCGCGGCCGCGGAGGTGCAGGGCTACTTCCGCCTCGGGCGCGCGAGCGCGAGCAGCCTAGACGTGGCGCTCTCGCTGGCGCTCCTCGGCGCGGGACACCTGGTTGGCCTCTCGATCGGCCTCGCGATGCTCGCGGGCCTCGTCGTCGCCTGGGGCTTCGCCGTGCCGATCCTGACGCACCTCCACCCTGCGGCGGCCGGCGTCGCGCTCGCCGAGCACGTCGACGCGATCTGGGGCCGCCAGGTGCGGTTCATCGGCGCCGGGACGATCGGCGTCGCGGCGATCTGGACGCTCGTGAGGCTCGCGCGGCCGGTGGTCGGCGGCCTGGTCTCGACCGTCCTCGCCTCGGCCGCCGCGAGGCGGGGGGACGAGCGGGATCGCGACCTCGGGCCGGCCTGGATCCTCGGGCTGACCGCGGCCTGCCTCGCCGTCACCGCCCTGCTCGCCGCGAGGTTCGTGCGCTCGACCCCGCTCGCTGGCGACGTCGGGGGCCTCGTGGCGATGGCGCTGCCGTTCGTGCTCGTCGTGGGCTTCGTCCTCGCCGCCGTCACCGGCTACATGGCCGGCCTCATCGGCGCGACCAACAGCCCGATCTCCGGGGTCGGCATCCTCGCCATCGTGATCGGCGCCACCGCGCTCGCGCTGATCGTTCCGCCGACCGCCGTGACGCGAGAGGCGCTCGTGGCGTTCGCGCTGTTCGCGACGTCGATCGTGGTGGCGTGCGCCACGATCTCCAACGACAACCTGCAGGATCTGAAGACCGGCCAGCTGGTCGGCGCCTCGCCTCGGCGGCAGCAGATCGCGCTCATGTTCGGCGTGGTCGCCGGATCGTTCGTGATCCCGCCGGTGCTCGACCTGCTCGCCCATGCGTACGGCTTCGCCGGCGCCCCCAATGTCGGCGTCACGACCGACCGGCCGCTCTCCGCGCCTCAGGCGACGCTCATCTCGGCGCTCGCACAGGGGGTGATCGGCGGCGACCTCGACTGGAGCCTCATCGGCATCGGCGCGGCGGTCGGCGTCGCGGTGATCGGGCTCGACGCGCTGCTCGGCCGCGCGGGCTGGATGCGGCTCCCGCCGCTCGCTGTGGGGATGGGGATCTACCTGCCCATGTCCGTGACCTCCGCCCTCGTCGTGGGGGCGGTGGTCGGCCGGTGGTACTCTGGCCGCGCCCGGAAAGCGCGCGACCCGGCCCAGGCCGAACAGCTCGGCGTACTCGTGTGCTCGGGCCTCATCGTCGGCGAGAGCCTGTTTGGCGTCCTGAACGCCGGCCTCATCGTCGCGTCCTCGAGCGACGCGCCGCTCGGGCTGGTGCCGGCGTCGTTCGGCCCGGCGACCCCGCTCGGCGTGGCCGCCTTCGCCGCGCTGACGGCCTGGCTGTACGGGTGGATGGTGAGGAGGGGCGGTCGCGAGAGCCCGTCCTGACCTGATCGGGTGCCTCCCAGGTGCAGCTGTCCGGCTCCGGTACGAATCTCAACTCGCCTGGCGCCGGGCCGCCGACAGCGCCTCGGCGGTGTAGAGCGCGAGCGAGGCCCAGATGCAGCCGAAGGCGACGGCGTGAGCCGCCGTGAAGTGCTCGCCGAAGAGGAAGACGGCGATGGAGAACTGCATCGTCGGGTTCAGGTACTGGAGGAGCCCGATTGTCGAGAGCCGCAGCCGCCGCACGCCTTGCGCGAACCAGATGAGCGGCATCGCGGTGACGACCCCGCTCGCGGCGAGGAGCGCGGTGTGCCCCGGGGCCGCGCCGAAGTGGCCGGTCCCGAGCGTCGCGAGGTACAGGAGCGCGAGCGGTGCGAGGACGGCGACCTCGCCGAGCAGCCCGGCGATGGCCTCGATGGGCACCCGCTTGCGCAGCAGCCCGTAGAGGCCGAAGGTGACCGCCAGCACGAGCGCCACCCACGGCACCCGGCCGGCGCGCACCACCAGCGCCAGCACCCCGGCGGCGGCGAGCGCCACGGCCGCGATCTGACGCGGCGTGAGACGGTCTCTCAGGAAGACGACGCCGAGCAGGACCGTGACGAGCGGGTTCACGAAGTAGCCGAGGCTCGCCTCGAGGACGCGCCCCGAGTTGACGGCCCAGATGTAGGTGAGCCAGTTCGAGGAGATGAGCACCGCCGTCACCGCCAGC
>Ga0209798_10002240_pt1 | contig 11390 bp, 10 predicted proteins | sample DOMMetBare3Fresh_FD_187475 | JGI IMG/M metagenome (GOLD analysis project Ga0209798, IMG submission 187475) | Wetland sediment microbial communities from St. Louis River estuary, USA, under dissolved organic matter induced mercury methylation -... | ecosystem: Environmental > Aquatic >...
CCGCTCGCGGCGACGGCCTGCGGGGCCGGCGCGGCGGCGCCCGCGTGCCCGGCGCTCGCCCCCCGGAGGGTGGTGACGCCGATCGCCAGTGCGACGAGGACCACGATGACTGCGAAGCGCGACTTCGACATGTACCCGCTCCTCCGGGCCAAGCCCGGTTCACGTGTTCGGCCCCGGAGGAAGTGCAGCTCACCCGGTGGTTCGTCGTTCGGGGCAGGCGTTCTCGCCAGGAGTCGATAGTGGCCCCGGGCTCGATCCGGATGAAGCCCATGTCCGTGGGACAGGGCGCGCGTCCCTTGATCAGGGGAGTCCGGGGTCTCGCGGAAGGGGCGGCCCGCGGAAGGGCCGAGCGGCTAGACGCCCAGCCTCTCCAGGAAGTACGGCAGCATCCTGCGCCACCAGGGCCAGTCGTGGTTCACGTCGTGTCCCCAGTAGTCGAACCAGGCAGGGATGCCCTTCCGCTCGAGGATGTCCTGCAGGGCGCGGGTGTCGCGCAGGCACTCGTCCTCCCAGGCGCCCTGGCCGACGGCGAACACGATCTTGCTGCGGTGGTACCGGTCCAGGTACCAGGGGTCCTCGAGGTGCGGCAGGTAGTAGAGCGGGGTGTTGAAGTAGACGTTCTCGTCGCAGTAGTCGCCGAGGAAGCCGCGCGGCTGGTAGAGCCCGGAGATGGCGATGACGCCGTCGAACGCGTCCGGGTGGCGGAAGAAGAAGTTGGCGGCGTGGAAGGCCCCCATGCTGCAGCCGGTGACCCACGCGGTCTCGCGCCCCGAGGCCTCGCGCACGAAGGGGACCGCCTCCTCCACGACGTAGCGGTCGTAGTCGAGGTGCCGCCGCACCCGCTCGGCCGGCGGGGCACCGTGGCAAGTCCAGCTCTGCCAGTCGATCCCGTCGAGCGAGAAGAGCCTCACCCGGCCGGCCTCGACGAGCGGGGCGCAGGCCTCGACCATGCCGAAGCCCGCGAAGTCCCAGAAGCGCCCGTCCTGCGACGGGAAGACCACGACCGGCTGGCCGCCGTGGCCATAGGCCTCGAGCTCCATGTCCTGGCCCAGGGAACCGCTCCACCACTTGTGGCGCTCGACGTGCATCGACCCTCCCCGGCTCCTCAGGCCTTCTCCTGGATGGTCCAGACCGCGTCCTCGATCTCCGCGAGATCGGGCGAGCGGACGAGGAAGCCGTGGTTGCCGAGCGCGGCGCCGAAGACGTCGTTGATGCGCTCGTGGTGGACGACGAGCCCGCCGAGGCGGGAGAGGACCTCGTCCTGCCCGAGGGCGTAGCGGAAGCGGTCCTTGCGGCCGACGTAGGCGCAGAAGTACGGTCGCGTGGCCTTGGCCTCGACCTGCCCCTTCACGATGAGGTTCGCCCACTCCCGGTACATGTCGATGTCGTTCTGGTAGTTCCACATGTCCACGGTGAGCCCGCCGGGCGGGCGCACGTTCACCTCGAGGGCCATGAGGCCGCCGCTGCGAAGGCGGAAGAACTCGAAGTGGAAGAAGCGCTGGCGGAGCTCGAACGCCTCGACGAGCGCGCGGCCGGCGTCCGAGAGGTCTCGCGGGATGTCGCGGACGCAGTAGTACCAGGTGTCGGAGTCCTCGTTGACCACCTCCATGATGCCGCGGCTGTAATGGAGGGAGGCGTCGAACACGATCCGCCCGTCCCGGTCCACCAGTCCGTCGTAGGTGACGATGTCGGCGTCGATGAACTCCTCCACGATGTACTCCACCGGAGGCTTCGAGCGGAAATAGGCGTCGAGCTCGCCCTCGTCGTGGATCTTGTATGTCTGGGACGCGCCCACGCCGATGTCGGGCTTGGCGACCACCGGGTAGCCGACCTCGGCCACGAAGGCACGGGTGGCCGCCTCGCCCGGACAGACCTTGCCGCGGGCGGCGCGGACCCCGGCGCGCACGAACTGCTTCTTCATCTCGCTCTTGCGCTTGATGCGGGGCATGTCGGAGGGCCGGAGCCCCCAGATGTTGAAGTCCTCGCGCAGCCTCGCCTCGGTCTCGAGCCAGTACTCGCTCAGCGAGTCGAGACGGTCGAGCTTCCCGTGGCGGTAGGTGAGGTAGCCGAGGCCGCGCAGGAGCTCGTCGTACCGGTGCATGTCCGCGACCTTGTAGTACTCGGAGAGCGCGCCCTTCAGCTCCGGCCGAAGCCGGTCGTACGCCTCGTCGGCGATCCCGAGCACGGTGGCCCCGGCCTCCCGGAGCCGGATGCAGAAGTTGTAGAAGTTCAGGGGGAAGTGGGGCGACAGGAAGACCACGTTCACGGTCGGGCTCCTTTCGGGAGCCCAGTGATTAGCAGACGGGCGGGAGGGAGACGAGCCCCGGATCGAGGGAGCGGGGGCGGTGGCCCGCCGCGGGCTAGAGAAACCGCGCCCGCGGCATGCTCTCGCCGACGAACGGGTTCGTGACCCGCTCCTCGCCGAGGAGCCCGCCGGGCCCGTGGCCGGGATAGAAGCGGACGTCGTCGCCGAGCGGGAAGAGCCGCTCGCGGATGGACCGCTCCAGGGCGGCGAAGTCGCCGCCGGGCAGGTCGGTGCGGCCCACCGATGCCGCGAAGAGCGTGTCGCCCGTGAAGAGCACGCGGTCGGACTCGAACCAGATGGAGCAGCCGCCGCGCGTGTGGCCGGGCGTGTGGAGGATCCTCGCCTCGTGCTCGCCCACGCGGAAGGCGTCTCCATCCGCGTGGTAGCGCTCCACCGCCGGCCGGCGCACGTTCTCGAACCCGAAGGTGGCCGCCTGCTGCGGGAGGGAGGCGAGCCAGTCGGCGTCGTCGGCGTGGATGGTGACCGGCGCGCCCGTCGCCACCTGGACGTCGGCAGCGCCGGCGACGTGGTCCACGTGGCCGTGCGTGAGGACGATGCGCATCACGCGGAAGTCGCCCGGCGTGCGCATGCCCAGGACGCGCGACTCCTCCCCGCCCGGGTCCACGACGATGGCCTCCTTCGTCGCCGAGCAGCCGACGAGGAAGCAGTTCTCGGCGAACGGGCCGACCACCGCGGTGCGCACGATGAGCACGAGGCACTCCCCGAGACGCGAAGGGCCGGGAGCCTGCCGCCCCCGGCCCGTCCGCGCCGTCACGGCCGGCGGCTAGGTGGAGAACGAGCTCCCGCAGCCGCAGGTGTTCTTGGCGCTGGGGTTGTTGAACTTGAACCCCGCGCCCTGGAGGCCGACCACGTAGTCGATGGTCACGCCCTGCAGGTACATCGAGCTCATCGGGTCCAGGTAGACCTTCACGCCGTCCACGTCGAAGGACAGGTCGCCGTCCTTCGGCTGGTTCTCGAAGTCCATCGAGTACTGGAATCCGGAGCAGCCGCCGCCGACCACGCCGACGCGGATGCCGTAGCCCTGGAGGTTCTCCTGGGCCATGGCGTTCTTCACCATCTCCACCGCCTTGGCGGTGAGGGTGACGGGGCTGCCCGGCTCGGGCTCCACGGGAGCGGCGGCGCGGGCCTTCGGGGTGGCGGTCTCGGCTTCCATGCGATCTCCTGTTCTTCCGATGGGATCTGGCCCCTCTCGGCGTGCGGGGCCAAAGATAACAGGCGCAACCTGCGCCGGCAATCCAACCCGCCGCGGACCTAGCCGCGCCCTGAAAGGCTCCGTCCGCCGTCCACGGGCAGGACGACGCCCGTCACGAACGGGGCCTCGGCGAGGTAACGGATGGCCTGGGCCACGTCCCCGGGCCGGCCGCCGCGGCCGAGCGGAATGCGCGCGGCGAGGCGGCGCCGCTCGGCCTCCGGGTAGTCCGCCGGCCACAGGACGGTGCCGGGCGCGACCGCGTTCACGCGCACGCGAGGGGCGAGCTCGAGCGCCAGGGTCTCGGTGAGGCTCGCGAGCGCCGCCTTGGAGGCGCAGTAGGCGGCGTAGCCGGCCCAGGGCACGAGGGCGCCGCCGACGTCGGCGACGTTCACGATGGAGCCGCGCGCGCGGCGGAGGAGCGGCGCGAGCGCGCGCGCCAGCAAGAGCGGCGCCCGCGCGTTCAGGGCCAGGTGGGCGTCGAAGACGGCGGCGTCGGTCTCGGCGAGCGGGCGGCGCTCGAAGATGGCGGCGCTGCACACGAGGAGGTCGAGGCGGCGGAAGCGCGCGCGGAAGGCCTCCGCCAGCCTCTCCGGCCCGCCGGGAAGCGAGAGGTCGGCCTGGAACGCGGCCAGGCCGCGCGCCGGGCGGTGCCGGTGGAAGTGGGCGGCCACCGTCCAGCCGTGCAGCGCGAGGTCGCGGGCTATGGCCCGGCCGACGCGCGTGCCTGCGCCGGTGACGAGGGCGACTCTGCGGGGCGCGGGCATGCGGGTGGGGAGCGGGAACGGAGCTAGCGGCGGCGCTTGGGATCCCAGGCGGGCTCGGCGACGCCGGCGCGGTGATTGGCGACGCGGGCGGCGACGAAGAGGAAGTCGGAGAGCCGGTTCAGGAACACGAGCACGACGGGATCCAGCGCCGCCCGGCGGTGCAGCGCCACGACGTGCCGCTCGGCGCGCCGGCAGGCGCAGCGGGCGACGTGCAGGGCGGCGGCGAGGCGGCTGCCGCCCGGCAGGACGAACCCGGCGAGCGGCGGGATCTCGGCGTCCCAGCGGTCGATGGCCTCCTCGAGCGCCGTCGCCCACGCGGGCTCGACCGGCGGGATGGAGCCGCGCGCCTTCGCGCCGTGCGGGGTCGCGAGCTCGGCGCCCACGCAGAACAGCTCGTCCTGGATGCGCAGGAGGTGGCCGTCGATCTCCGCATCCTCGCAGACGGTCCTGGCAGCGCCCACCGCGGCGTTGAGCTCGTCCACGTCGCCGTACGCCTCGACGCGCGTGTCGTCCTTGTGGACGCGACCGCCCCCGAAGAGGCCCGTCTGCCCGGCGTCGCCCGTCTTCGTGTAGATCTTCATCTCGGGGCTGTGCTACCACCCCGCCGCCATGCGCCGCAACGCCCTCTTCCCCGAAGAAGCACTGGCCGAGGTGGGCCGGGCCGCGGCGGAGCGGGCCTGGGCCGAGGGCATGACGGTCCTCAGGCCCGACGGCACCGTCGTCCCCATCCCGCTCGTCGCCGAGCCCGAGGTGCTCTCCCGCGAGGCCCTCTCCCGGGTCGCGAAGGAGGCGCAGGCCATCCTCTCGGGGGCGGTGAAGCTCGCCCGGGCGCTCGTCACCGGGGGCGACGCTCGCGACCGCGAGGCGCTCCTCGGCCCCTTCGAGGGGCTCGAGGCCGAGGCCATGGCGAGGCTCTTCACCGAGGCCCCGTGCCCGGCGGTGGTGGCCCGCGTCGACTTCCTCGTGCCGCGGGATCCGGGCGCCGAGCCCCGGGCGCTCGAGCTCAACGCCACCATCCCGGCCATGCCGGCCTACGCCGACCTCGCCGCCCACTCCTGGCTTCGGGCGGCGGCCGGCGCGCGCGGCCTCTCGCCGCGGGAGGCCCGGGAGCTGGTCGGGCTGTGCGGCAGCCACATGGAGGCGCTGCGCGGGACGCTCGTCGCCTATTACCGCTCGCGGGGCGGGAAGCGGGAGCGGCCCTCCATCGCCATCGTGGCCCGGCCGGGCGACGCCCAGATCGGCGAGCTTCGCCGGCTCGCCGCCCACTTCCGGCAGATGGGGCATGCCGCCGAGAACCTGGTCCCCGCCGAGTGCGAGCCCGAGCGGTTCGACCTCCTCTACCGTCACGTCTGGGCCCACCTCACGCCTCCCGGCGCGCCCTTCGCGCGGGCCCTGCGCGAGCCCGGGCGGTTCGTGCTCGCGAACCCGGTGAACGGGCTGCTCGAGGCGAAGGCCCTCTTCGCGCGGCTCTCGGAGTGCGCCGAGGACGTGGCGCTCTCGGCGCGGGCCGGTCTCGACGAGGCCGAGCGGGCGGCGGCGGCGCGGTTGCCGTGGACTCGGCGCCTCGACGAGGCGCTGGTGCCGCGCCTCCTCGCCGGGCGGGAGCGCTTCGTCCTGAAGCGCAGCTGGGACTACGGCGGCAAGAGCGTGCACCTCGGCGCGGAGATGGCGCCGGAGGCGTGGGAGGCGGCGGTGCGCGCGGCGGCGGCCGACGCCCAGGGCGGGGGCTTCGTCGCCCAGGAGCGCATCTTCGCCGCGCGCCGCCCCGCCACCCGCATCGCGCCGGAGGGCGTGACGCGCGGCGAGCTCTACCGCGACATCTCCACCTTCTGCGGGCTCGGGACGGCGCCGCCGCACGGCAGCGTGGTGCGGGCGGCGTCGTCCCCCATCGTGAACATCCTCGGCGGCGGCGGGCTCGCGCCGGTCATCCCCGAGGACGTGTACGAGCGGCTGCGGTAGCGGGGGCACCCCCCGCGGGTCGCTCTGCACCGCGGGTCCGATTGCTGGGACGGCCTGCAAGAACCTGTTAGTCTTGCGGAATCGTGCCGGGCCGCCCGAAGATCCTCGTGGTGGAGGACTCCCGCACCCAGCTCGACTGGGTGGTCCAGGTCCTCTCGCGCGAGCACTACGAGGTCGCGACCGCGGTGGACGGCAAGGAGGCGATCCGCAAGGTCCGCTCCGACCCTCCCGACCTCGTCCTCCTCGACATGGTCCTGCCGGACATGGACGGGCTCGAGGTGCTGCGCATCGTCAAGGCGCGCGGCGAGGACGAGTTCATCCCCGTCATCCTGCTCTCGGTGAAGGCCGACCTGGACTCGCGCGTGGCGGGCCTACGCATCGGCGCCGACGACTTCCTCGCGAAGCCCTTCGCCGAGGCCGAGATCCTGGCGCGCGCCCAGGCCATGCTGCGCATCAAGACCCTCCAGGACCAGGTGCGCGAGGCGAAGAAGCAGCTCGAGAAGCTCTCCATCGAGGACGGGCTCACCAAGCTCTACAACCACCGCCACTTCCAGGAGCAGCTGCGGCGGGAGTTCGGCCGCGCCCAGCGCTACAACGACCCGCTGTCGCTCATCATGATCGACCTCGATCACTTCAAGGACGTGAACGACAAGTTCGGGCACCCCTTCGGCGACAAGGTGCTGCGCGAGGCGGCGGCGCTCATCAAGAAGAACCTTCGCGACGCCGACCTGTGCGCGCGCTACGGCGGCGAGGAGTTCGCAGTCGTCCTGCCGAAGACCATGATGACCGGAGCGCTCACGGTCGCGGAGCGCATCCACAAGGAGATGAACCAGAAGGTGTACGTAGAGGACGCGCCGCCGGCGAAGGCCGGCGAGGCTCCGGCGAAGCCGGCGGCCGCGCGGCGGATCTCCGAGCGTGTCACGGCCTCCTTCGGGATCGCCTCCTACCCGTCGAAGGACATCACCAGTGCCGAGCTCCTCGTCCGCTTCGCCGACGAGGCGCTGTACCGGGCGAAGCGCGAGGGGCGCAACGCCATCTGCGTCTACCAGTCCCAGTCGTACCGTTACGACGTCGGCGGCCACGGCTGACCGGCCGGCCGCGCCGCCGGGCCCGTCGGGGCACTAGGAGCCTGTTGGCGTAACCAGTGGCCCGGGGTTTCGTCCCCCTCGCCCCGCGAAGCGGGGAGAGCGTTGGGGAGAGGGGCTGGGCTGCGGTGCCGTGGGCTGCGGGGGCTGCGGTGCCGGAGGCTGCGGCCTGTGAGGCCTGTGGTGCCGGAGAACTAACGCACTGCGTCGCAACCGTCATGATGTCCCGGAATACCGTCGTCGCGCCGGACCTGGCTCGAAAGCGTGGGAAGCGTGGGAAGCGTGGTGCCGGACAATCCATTCTGCCGTGTTGGGCGGGCCTTGAAGGCCTACCTCGGCCAGAGTCATAGTGACCCGGGTCAATGACGACCCGTAGTCTTTGTCCTCTAGTTCCATGGAATCACGAGGACCCGGGTCCAGGATGACTGGACCGGAGCATGCAGGGCTGGAGGCCATTCCTATGGAAACCCTTGCCCGCGAACCGCGGACAGCCGTGACGATCTCCAGGGAGGCCACCCTCCTTCTCGTGGACGACGACGAGCACGTGCGCCGAGCCCTGCGCCGCGTGCTCCGCCGGACCCCATGCCACGTCGTGGACGCTCCCGACGCCGCAGTGGCGCTCGAGGTCCTCGCCCAGGAGCCGGTCCACGTCATCGTCTCCGACTACCGCATGCCTGGAATGTCGGGGGTCGAGTTCCTCCGGATCGTCAAGGACCGCTATCCGCGCATCCAGCGCGTCCTCCTCACGGGGCAGGCCGATTCCTCTGCCATCGAGGAAGCGGTCAACCAGTCGGAGATCTTCCGCTTCATCTGGAAGCCCTGGGACGACAGCCACCTGCTCCTCACCATCCAGAGCGCCATCGACCAGTACTGGGTGGTGGACGAGAACGAGCGGCTGCAGCAGCTCCTCACCGTCCGCTCCGCGGAGCTGGAGCGGCTCAACAAGGAGCTGGACGCCAAGCTCGAGATGCGCACCCAGGCGCTGAAGCGCGCCGCCGACGAGTGGCGCACCTGCTTCGACGCCATCGGCGACCCGCTCGCCATCATCCGGAACGGCTGCGAGGTGGTGCGCGCCAACAGTGCCTTTGCCCGCGGCGCTGGCGTGCCGCTCAACGCCCTCCCCAGCCTGCACTGCGCCGAGCACGCTTTCGGTGTGCTGCCGTGCCCGCAGCCGCACCTCAACGACCAGCCCGAGCGTGAGATCGTCTTCATGGACCGCAACTGGCTGCTCCGCGCCTTCCCCTTCGGCGACGGCGCGTCGGTCGTCGTCTACAAGGACGTGACCGAGGAGCGCGAGGTGACGCGCCGGCTCTTCCAGGCCGAGAAGATGGCGGCGCTGGGGCAGCTCGCCGGCGGCGTGGCCCATGAGATCAACAACCCGCTCGGCGGCATCCTGGCCTTCGCCCAGATCATGAGCCAGGACGAGCGTCCCGCCGAGGACCTCGAGAACCTCCGCCTCATCAACGACGCCGCCTTGCGGGCGAAGCGCATCGTCGAGTCGCTGCTCCGCTTCTCGCGCCGGCCGCTCGACCACGAGCGCGGCGAGGTGGACCTCGCCCGGGTCGTCGAGGACGCGGTGTTCCTGCTCCAGTCGCAGCTCCGCGGCGGCCGGGTCGAGGTGGTGAAGCACCTGCAGCCGGCCAAGGTGCTCGGCAACGCCAACCAGCTGCAGCAGATCGTGGTGAACCTCGTGGTGAACGCCGTGCAGGCCATCGAAGGGCAGGGCCGGATCACCCTCGAGAGCGGCCCGTCCGCCGGCGGCCGCGTCCACGTCTCGGTGTCTGACAGCGGTCCGGGCGTGCCGCAGGAGATCGCCGAGCGCATCTTCGAGCCCTTCTTCACCACCAAGCCCGAGGGTCAGGGCACTGGCCTCGGCCTCTCCATCTGCTACCGCATTGCCGAGGAGCACGGCGGGACCATCCGCCTCGACAAGGGTCCAGACGGCGGGGCCTCGTTCGCCGTGGATCTGCCGGCCGCGCCCGGCGCCGCCTGAGGGAGAGCAAGATGGAAGACGTCCAGAAGCAGAGCCGCGTCCTCCTCGTCGACGACGAGCCGGCGCTGCTCAAGGCGCTCGAGGCGCTCCTGCGCAAGAAGGGGTACGAGGTCATCGCCCTCGACTCGCCCATCCAGGCCACGCAGCGGCTCGCCCAGGAGGACTTCGACGTCGCAGTGCTCGACATCAAGATGCCGCAGCTGTCCGGGCTCGAGCTGCTCACCGCCGTGAAGAACCGCCGGCCGGAGGTGGAGGTCATCATGATGACCGGCCACGCCACGGTGGAGACGGCCCTCGCCGCCGTGAAGGCCGGCGCCTACGACTACCTCACCAAGCCCTTCGAGGACGTGGAGCTGGTGGCGCGGGCGGTGGAGAAGGCGGCGGAGCGCAAGCACCTCTGCGACCGGAACAAGGAGCTCGAGTCGGCGCTCAAGGAGAAGGAGGACAAGGGCGGCGACGGCCTCGTCGGAGCCTCGGGCGTGATGCGCGAGGTCACGCGCATGATCGACGCGGTGGCCTACAGCTCGGCCACGGTCCTCGTCAACGGCGAGAGCGGCACCGGCAAGGAGCTGGTCGCCCGCGCCCTCCACCAGAAGAGCCCGCGCCGCAGCCACCCGTTCGTCGGCATCAACTGCGGTGCGCTCACCGAGACGCTACTCGAGAGCGAGCTCTTCGGGCACGTCAAGGGCGCCTTCACCGGAGCGCAGCGCGACCAGAAGGGGCTGTTCGACGCCGCCGACGGCGGGACCATCTTCCTCGACGAGATCGGGGACATCCCGCTCTCGACGCAGGTGCGGCTGCTGCGCGTCCTGCAGGAGGGCGAGATCAAGCGGGTGGGCTCGGCCGACTCGGTGAAGGTGGACGTCCGGGTCATCGCCGCAACGCACCGGGACCTGCCGAAGCTCGTCAAGGCCGGGAAGTTCCGCGAGGACCTCTTCTACCGGCTCAACGTCATCGCCATCCCGCTCCCCCCGCTGCGCGACCGGGTGGACGACGTTCCGCTGCTGGCCCACCACTTCGTCCGCCGCTACGCCGACCGGCTCGGAAAGCGCGTCCGCACGCTCTCGCCCGAAGCCGTCGAGTTGCTCTGCGGCTACCGCTGGCCTGGCAACGTACGCGAGCTCGAGAACGCTATCGAGCGCGCCGTCGTCCTCTGCCGCGGCGACGCCATCGTCCCGTCCGACCTGCCGCCGGCCGTGACCGGGCGGACGGCGCCGCTCGTCCGCGAGTCGCCGGCCAACGGCGAGGAGGCGGCGTGGCTCTCGCAGAGCTACGCCACCGCGAAGGAGAACGCACTGAGGCGTTTCGAGCGGAACTACGTCGAGGCGCTCATGAAGGCCTGCGACAACAACATCTCCGCGGCGGCCCGCAAGGCGGGGATGGACCGCTCCAACTTCAAGCGCGTGCTGCGCAAGTATCGCAGCGACGTCGAGCCCGACGGCTCGGACGACGACGGGACCCCCGACCGTTCCGTGGCCAGCGCATAGGGCAGACCGGATGCCAGGGGCCAGTCGGCCAAGCGTCAGGGATTAGGGATTAGGTGCCGGAGGCCAGGATTAGGTGCCGGAGGCCAGGTTCCCCAGATCCGTCAGGTTTCGTTCGCCCTGACCGCACACTCGCTCGGACTGACTGGCCCTCGAGAACCGGTGGCGGCGGGATCGGGCCCACCGAATGCTCCACATCCCCGCACCGGCCCCTTGGACGCGACGAAGCGGAGAGATCCGGGCGCCAGGCCCGTCCGTGCCGGGAAGGCGCATGGCGAGACGAGCCCGCTGGACCGAGTGGAACTCCAGGGAGTTGGGTTCAGCTCGGCGCGGGCGGCCTTTTCCAGGCCTCGAGCTTCCGCTGCATCCAGTCGTCGTCGCCGATGAAGGGGCCGCAGGTGAGGTCTGGGCGCCTGACGCGCAGCTGCGCCGAGTACCGGAGAGCGAAGAGGTGCACGTAGGCCTTGCGCCGCTCCGGCCCGTTTCGCCCCAGGCCGAGGTAGGTGGGGGCGTCGTCGACGAGCGGGTTCGGCTCCCCGAAGGCGTAGTGCCGGTAGCTCGACCAGGGGAAGTCCTTGGGAGACCTG
>Ga0209798_10002241_pt1 | contig 11386 bp, 12 predicted proteins | sample DOMMetBare3Fresh_FD_187475 | JGI IMG/M metagenome (GOLD analysis project Ga0209798, IMG submission 187475) | Wetland sediment microbial communities from St. Louis River estuary, USA, under dissolved organic matter induced mercury methylation -... | ecosystem: Environmental > Aquatic >...
GTCCTGGCGGCGGCTCGCGTGTTGCGGGCCTTGTGCGAGAACGTGCGCGGCGCGCTGAACGTGGTGCAGCCACGCGTCGAGATCCTGACGGCGGAGAACCTTCATTGAAGGCCACCGCCACAGCGATGTGTGAGCCCCCGGTTGTTTTTACCCAAAGGAGACTGCAATGACTGCTTCTGAACACAAGTTGCCGGGGCTCAAGACCCTGGTGCTGGCAGGTGCGTTGGGCCTGGCCAGCAGCGGCGCGCTGGCGCAAGACAAGACGATCACGCTGTGCTGGGCGGCTTGGGACCCGGCCAACGCGCTCGTCGAGTTGTCGAAAGATTTCACCGCCAAGAGCGGCGTGAAGATGAAATTCGAGTTCGTGCCCTGGCCGAACTTCGCCGACCGCATGTTGAACGAGCTGAACAGCAAGGGCAAGCTGTGCGATCTGATCATCGGCGACAGCCAGTGGATCGGCGGCTCGGCCGAGAGCGGCCACTACGTCAAGCTGAACGACTTCTTCGCCAAGGAAGGCATCAAGATCAGCGACTTCGCACCCGCCACCGTCACCGGCTATGCCGAATGGCCGAAAGGCACGCCGAACTACTGGGCGCTGCCGGCGATGGGCGACGCACTCGGCTGGACCTACCGCAAGGACTGGTTCGCCAAGCCCGAGCTGCAAGCCGAGTTCAAGAAGAAGCACAACCGCGATCTGGCCGCGCCGAAGACCTGGACCGAGTTCAAGCAGGTCGCAGAGTTCTTCTCCGGCCGACAGATCGACGGCAAGAAGGTCTACGGCACCTACCTCTTCACCGAGCGCGGTTCCGAAGGCATCACGATGGGTGTCTCCAACGTGCTCTACCCGATGGGCTTCAAGTACCAGGACCCGAAGAAGCCGTACTCGATGGAAGGGTTCGTCAACGGGCCCGATGCCGTCAAGGGCCTCGAGTTCTACAAGTCGCTCTACAAATGCTGCACGCCACCGGGGCTGACCAACTCGTACATGGGCGAGGGCCTGGACGCATTCAAGAGCGGCCAGGTGGCGATGATGATGAACTGGTTCGCGTTCTTTCCCGGGCTGTACAAGGACCCGAACGTCGGCGGCGAGAAGATCGGCTTCTTCGTCAACCCGAGCGACAAGGGCAAGGGCTCGCAGCTCGGCGGGCAGGGCATCTCGGTGGTGGCGTATTCGCCGAACCGCAACGAGGCGCTGGCCTACATCAAGTGGTTCGCGTCGCTCGACGTGCAGAAGAAATGGTGGGCGCTCGGCGGCTACTCGTGCCACAAGGGCGTGCTGAACGACCCCGGCTTCAAGAAGAGCGCACCGTTCGCCGCCGAGTTCCTCGACGCGATGGACCAGGTGGTCGACTTCTGGGCCGAGCCGAGCTACGCGCAGTTGCTGCTCGCCGAGCAGAAGCGCGTGCACGACTACGTGGTGGCCGACAAGGGAACCGCGAAGGAAGCGCTCGACGGCATGGTGGCCGACTGGAAGAAGGTGTTCAAGGAAGACGGGAAGTTGAAATGACCCACCCCCGGAGCGCCTCCCGGCGCTCCCCCTCAAGGGGGCGCCGCCAGCGGCCCGGCAAAGCCGGTTCCGCGGCGGCCGCTTGAACGCTGCACCGACTGCCCAATGAGCACATCCACTCTCGCCACCCGCGCTGCGCAGGCCACCCCCGCGCCGATTGCGCAGCGCATGCGCGGCCTGTCCGACCGCGCGATCGCGTGGCTGTTCATCGCACCGACGATGCTGCTGCTGCTGGCGATCAACATCTTTCCGTTGATTTGGACGGTGCGGCTGTCGTTCACCAACTTCCGCGCCAATCGGCCCATTGCCGAGGTCGCGAACATCGGCATCGACCACTACGTGTCGATCCTCACCGACCCCGACATCTGGGGCCCGATGCAGGCCACCGCGCACTTCCTGTTCTGGACGATCACGCTGCAGACGTTGATCGGCTTTGCGCTGGCTTATCTCATCGACCGCAAGTTCCGCGGCCATGGGTTCTGGACGACGCTGATCCTGATCCCGATGATGTTGTCGCCTGCGGTCGTCGGCAACTTCTGGGCCTTCCTGTACCAGCCGCAGATCGGTCTGTTCAACTACGTCGTCAGCTTCTTCACCGGCATCCCGCCGTCGAGCTTCGAGATGCTGGGCTCGGTCAAGCTGGCGCCCTGGGCCATCGTCATCGTCGACACCTGGATGTGGACGCCTTATGTGATGCTGATCTGCCTGGCCGGCTTGCGCAGCATCCCCGACTACATCTACGAAGCCGCCGAGGTCGATCGTGCCTCGTCGTGGCGGCAGTTCTGGAGCATCACGCTGCCGATGGTGCTGCCCTTCATCATGCTCGCGGTGCTGTTCCGCGGCATCGAAAACTTCAAGATGTTCGACCTCGTCAACCTGCTGACCAACGGCGGGCCGGGATCGACGACAGAGGTTGTCTCGATCACCTTGAAGCGCGAGGCCTTCGAGAAGTGGCGCACTGGCTATTCGTCGGCGCTGGCGATCATCCTGTTCGTCGCAGTGTTCGGCCTGGCGAACATCTATGTCAAAGCGCTGAACGCGGTGAAGAATCGATGAAAGGCATCTCGACCGCGCACTCTGTCGTCGAGCCGACGGCGATGGCCAAGACGATCGCGATGGTCGTCGTCGTGCTCTACGCGCTGATCACGCTCGTGCCGCTCGGCTGGATCCTGCTGACCAGCATCAAGAGCCCGCCCGACTCGATCAGCTATCCGCCGAAGGTCTTGTTCGAGCCGTCGATCGAGGGCTACTGCAACCTGTTCACGACACGCTCGCGACAGACCGAGGAATACATCAAGAGCCTGCCGCCGGCTGACAGCGCCTGCGAGCGCAGCGCACGCGCCAACAGCATGGTGGTCGTCAGCCGCTCGAACTACCTGCCGCGCTTCGTCAACTCGCTGATCGTCGCCATCGGCTCGACGGTGCTCTCGGTCGGCCTCGGGGTGATGGCGGCCTATGCGTTCTCGCGCTTCAAGGTGCCGGGCAAGGACGACCTGATGTTCTTCATCCTGTCGACTCGCATGATGCCGCCGATCGCGGTGGCGATTCCGATCTACCTGATGTACCGCGAGCTCGGCCTGTCGGACACCAAGCTCGGCATGATCCTGCTCTACAGCGCCGTCAACGTCTCGCTCGCTGTATGGCTGTTGAAAGGCTTCATCGACGAGATCCCGCGCGAATACGAGGAAGCCGCGATGGTCGACGGCTACACCCGCCTGCAGGCCTTTCGCAAGGTCGTGCTGCCGCAGGCCACGACCGGCATCGTCGCCACCGCCATCTTCTGTCTGATCTTCGCCTGGAACGAGTACGCGTTCGCGGTGCTGTTGACGAGCGGCGAGGCGCAGACCGCGCCGCCGTTCATTCCGATCATCATCGGTGAAGGCGGGCAGGACTGGCCTGCCGTGGCCGCGGGCACGACGCTGTTCCTGATACCGATCCTCGTCTTCACCGTGCTGTTGCGCAAACACCTGCTGCGCGGCATCACCTTCGGCGCAGTCCGCAAATGAACTTGAACTCCTGGCCGAAGTGGCTGCGTCGCGGCCCGATGGAGATGACGGCCTGCATCGTCATCGCGCTCGGCATCTTCATGATGCTGCAGCCGTTTGCGCTGGTCCTTTTCACGTACTCGTTCGTCACCACGCTCGCCGGTGTGGCGATGTTCACGATCGTCAGCAAGTTTCCGGAATAGTCCTGTGGCCGAAATCCGCGTCCAGCACCTGCACAAGGCCTTTGCCGACTTCGTCGCCGTGAAGGACTCGAGCTTCACCGTCAACAACGGCGACTTCTTCTGCTTGCTGGGACCCTCGGGCTGCGGGAAGACGACGACACTGCGCATGATCGCCGGCCTCGAGCTGCCAACCTCGGGCCAGATCTTTCTCGGCGGCAAGGACGTCACCTTCGAGCGCGCGTCGCACCGCGACATCGCCTTCGTGTTCCAGCTCTTCGCGCTGTACCCGCACCTGAACGTACGCAAGAACATCGCCTTCCCGCTGGTCAGCCAAGGCATGCCGGCGGCCGAAATCAGGCAGCGCGTCGCCGAAGCGGCACGTACGCTGCGCATCACCGACCTGCTCGACATGCCGGTGTCGGGCCTGGCGAGCGGCGACCGGCAGCGCGTCGCGCTCGGCCGCGCGATCGTGCGCCAGCCCCTGGCCTTCATGATGGACGAGCCGCTGGGTGCGCTCGACTCCGAGTTCCGCGAGACCATGTGCCACGAGTTACGCGCCTTGCACGACCGGCTGAGGGCAACCACGGTCTACGTCACCCACGACCAGCTGGAGGCGATGTCGATGGCCGACGTGATCGCCGTGATGAACCAGGGCGTGATCGAACAGCTCGGTCCGCCGCAGGAGGTGTACGAGCGGCCGGCGAGTGTCTTCGTCGCCGACTTCATCGGTTCCCCGGCCATGAACTTCCTGCCGCTGCGCGCCGGGTTGGCCATGGGTGCGACGCAGGTGCAGCTCGGCGCGAGCACCGTGAACGTGCCGCGTCTGCATGAAGTCGTGGCCGACAGCGATCTGCTGCTCGGCGTGCGCCCCGAGCATGTGAGCTTTGCCGACAGCTCGACGCTGCGCGCCGAAGTGCTCGGCAGCGAGTACCTCGGCACAGCGCAGATCGTCACCTGCACCACGGCCGATGGCTCGACCGTGCGCGCCAAGCTGGCGCCCGACCATGCAGTGCGCCGCGGCGAGCACGTCGGGTTGGCACTGAAAAGCGATGCCGTGTCCTTGTTCGACAAAGCCAGCGGCCGCGCCCTGCGCAGCGCCCGCTACGAAGGACAGGCTCATGGCTGACTTTGCACTGCACGGCGTCAGCAAACGCTTCGGCATGGTGCAGGCCGTGACCGACTTGAACCTGCAAGTGGCGGCCGGCGAGTTCATCGTCTTGCTGGGGCCCAGCGGCGCCGGCAAGACGACGACGCTGCGCCTTGTCGCCGGTCTGGAAAAACCCGACAGCGGCAGCGTGCACATCGGCGGCATCGACATGACGCACGCCGCACCGGCCCTGCGCGACGTGACCTTTGTCTTCCAGCAGTACTCGCTGTACCCGCATCTGTCGGTGTACGACAACCTCGCGTTCCCGCTGCGCTCGCCGAGGCGACGCATCAGCGAAGACCAGATCCGCCGCACCGTGACCGAGATCGCGCAGATGCTGCGCATCGACGACAAGCTGAACAACCCGGCGACCAGACTCTCCGGCGGCCAGATGCAGCGCGTGGCAATCGGCCGCGCGCTGGTGCGCAAGCCGGCGCTGTATCTGATGGACGAGCCGCTGTCGTCGCTCGACGCCAAGCTGCGCAACGATCTGCGGCTCGAATTGAAGCGCATCCAGCAGGACCTCGGCGCGACGATGCTCTACGTCACCCACGACCAGATCGAGGCGATGACGCTGGCCACGCGCATCGGTGTCTTGGAGTGCGGCCGCATCGTGCAGCTCGACACGCCGCAGAAGATCTACGACGAGCCGGCGTCGGCGTATGTCGCCAGCCGCCTTGGATCGCCGCGCATCACGGTCCTGCCGCTCGCTGCCCTCGGACCGCAAGCGGCACGGGCGCCGGCCGGTGCAACGCAAGTCGGCGTGCGCGCCGAGCACGCGCGCCTGCATCGCGGCGCGGGGCCATCTCACGCCATCAGCGCCAGGGCAAAACGCAGCGAGCAGTTGTCGGACCAGCACCTGCTGCACCTCATGCTGCCCGGCGAGCACGAACTTGTCACCGATGCGCGCAGCCTGCTCGCCAACGGCGGCATCGAACCCGGCGCGGAAGTCGGCGTCGAGATCACGCGCGCGCTTTGGTTTGACGCGTCCGGTGCGCGGGTGGCTGCTTAGAAACCCGGGAGAAAGAAGAGATGAATCTCGACGCCTGCATCCAAAACGCCACGCAAACGCTGATCGACCACGTCGAAGAACTGACCACGCTCGACCAGGCCATCGGAGACGGCGACCACGGCCTGAACATGAAGCGCGGATCACTTGCGATTCAAGCCAAGCTGCCTTCGCTCGAAGGCCAGCCGATGGCCGCGGTGCTGAAGGCGCTCGGCATGACGTGCATGTCGACGATCGGCGGCTCCTCGGGGCCGGTGTTCGGCACGCTGCTGGTGACGTTGTCCAAAGAACTGCCGGAAAGCGCCAGCGCCGCCGACTGCGCGCGCGCCTTGCAGAGGGGCATCGAAGCGTTAACGCGCTTGGGCAAGGCCGAGGTCGGCCAGAAGACGCTGCTCGACGTGCTCGACCCGGTGCGAAAGATCCTGCAAGACATGCCGACCGACATGCCCAAGGCCGAGATGCTGGCGCGCGTGCGCCAGGGTGCGCACGATGCCGCCGCGGCGACGGCCGCCATGGCGGCCATCAAAGGCCGCGCATCGTTTCTCGGCGAACGCGCCGACGGCCACATCGACCCCGGCTCGCGTTCGATGGCGTTGATCATCGGCGCGGTCTGCGATCGGCTCTGAACTCCACGAGGACGACCATGAAGAAACTCATCAACGACATCGAACAGGTGCTCGCCGAATCGCTCGACGGTTTTGCCGCTGCTCATGCCGACATCGTGTCACTCGGCGCAGAGCGCCAGTTCGTGCAGCGCCGCACACCCAAGCCCGGCAAGGTGGCATTGATCTCCGGCGGCGGCTCGGGCCATGAGCCGCTGCACGCCGGCTTCGTCGGCCACGGCATGCTCGACGCGGCCTGCCCCGGCCAGGTCTTCACCTCGCCGACGCCCGATCAGATGTTGGCTGCGGCCGAAGCCGTGGAAACCGGGGCCGGCGTGCTGTTCATCGTCAAGAACTACAGCGGCGACATGATGAACTTCAAGATGGCCGCCGAGATGCTCGACCGCGACAACGCCACCGTCATCGTCAACGACGACGTGGCGGTCGAGAACAGCACCTATACGACCGGCCGCCGCGGCGTCGCCGGCACGCTGATCGTCGAGCGCATCGTCGGCGCCGCGGCCGAACGCGGCGCGGGGCTGGCCGAATGCAAGGCGCTCGGCGATGCCGTTAACAAGGCCACCGCGTCGATGGGCGTGGCGCTCACATCCTGCATCGTTCCGGCAGCTGGCAGCCCGACGTTCCAGATCGGCGTCGACGAGATGGAAATGGGTGTCGGCATCCACGGCGAGCCCGGGCGGCGCCGCGTCAAGCTGACCAGCGCCGACGATATCGCCGCCGAGCTCGCCGGTTCGGTGTTGAAAGACCTCTCGCTGAAAGCCGGACAAGAGGCAATCCTGCTCGTCAACGGCTTCGGCGGCACGCCGACGATGGAGCTCTACCTGATGGTCCACGCCGCGCGCAAGGTGCTGCACGCCGCCGGCGTGAAGATCGTGCGCCACCTGACTGGCAGCTATGTCACCTCGCTCGAGATGGCCGGCTGCTCGGTCACCGTGACCGCGGTCGACGGCCCGCTGCTCAACCTCTGGGACTCACCCCTGCACACGGCAGCGCTGCGCTGGGGCATGTAGGCGGTTGCGAACGCAGCATTCATTGCTGTGCAACGCCGTCGGCGCGAGAGGAGTTTCCAATAGTGGCATGAGCAAGCACTTGCCCCCTCTCTTCGTCTCCCACGGCTCACCGATGATCGCGCTCGAACCGGGCGACGCCGGCGCGTTTCTGCTCCGTCTCGGCCCGATCATCGATGCCGCGTTCGGCCGGCCAAAAGCAATCCTCGCGCTGTCTGCGCACACCCTGGCGCGCGAACCCGTCGCGCTGGCCGCCGCACAGCACGAGGCTGTGTACGACTTCGGCAACTTCGACGACCGCCTGTTTTCGATCCGCTACGACGCGCCGGGCGCGCCGGCGCTGGCCGAACGCATCGCGTCGCTGGTCCCGGTGCACCGCCTCGCCCGAGGCGGCCTCGACCACGGCATCTGGACGGCCTTGATGTACCTCTACCCGCAGGCCGACGTGCCGGTGCTGCCGCTGGGCTGGTCGCCGCGCGAGAGCCCGGCGGCGCTGTTTGCGCTCGGCCAGTCGCTGGCGCCACTTGCGGGCGAAGGCGTGCTGATCATGGGCACCGGCAGCATCACGCACAACCTGCGCCGCGTCTTCGCCAATGGCATGCACGACGCCGGACAGCCGGAAATCGCCGAGAGCAAGGCGTTCCGTGCCTGGATGCTGGAGCGCAGCCATGCGCGCGACTGGGACAGCCTGCTCAATTACAGAAAGCTCGCGCCGCACGCGGTGGACATGCACCCGAGCGACGAACACCTGCTGCCCTGGTACGTCGCCGCCGGCGCCGGTGGGCGCGACGCTGCACCGCAGCGCCTGCACGAAAGCGTGACCTTCGGCGCGCTCGGCATGGACACCTATGCGTTCGGTCCGGATGCGCAAGCGCTGATGACTTGATACCCGCAGCGTTTGCAATGCGGGCTTGATAATTTGGCGGCCATGACACCGCTGCCCGAGCTTTCCACCGCCCGCCTGCTGCTGCGCGCCAGCGATCCGGCGCTGGCGGCCAGCGTAGCCGACCACCATGCGCGCAATCGTGAAGCCCATGCACCGTGGAGTCCACCGGCGCCCGAGACCTTCTTCACGCCGCAGGGCCAGCGCGAGCGACTGGCCGCAGCGGCCCAGGCCGAGGCCGACGGCACGCAGATCGGCTGGTGGATCAGCTTGCGCGACGAGGGCGAGGCGCGGGTGATCGGCCATCTGCGCTTCAGCCAGATCTCGCGCGGCCCGTTCTGCAACGCCATGCTCGGCTACGCGATCGACGGCGCGCATGAAGGCCGCGGTCTGATGAGTGAAGCGCTGGTGGTGGCGCTGGCCGATGTCTTCAGCCCGCGCGTCGCATTGCACCGCGTGCAGGCCAACGCGCGGCCGGAAAACACGCGCAGCCTGCAGTTGTTGGCCCGATTGGGGTTCGCTGTCGAGGGAGTCGCCAAGGAATACCTTTTCATCGACGGCGCCTGGCGGGACCATGTGCTCACGGCATTGCGCGCACCGGATTGGCCGGCCACGCGCGCGCCGTGAACCGATGCTCCAAACCTCCAGCCTGCTCTACGTCAGTCTTGCACCTGCGTCTGCCGACGAGCAGACCGTGCAGCACATCCTGTCGACCGCACGACGACGCAACGCGGCGCTGGGCATCAGCGGCGCCCTGCTCAAGTACGCGGGCTACTACGTGCAGGTCCTCGAGGGTGACCAGGAGGCGGTGCATGGGCTGTACCAACGCATCCGGCTCGATACGCGCCACTTCGATGCGCGCGTGGTTTCCCTCGAGGCGGTCACGGAGCGCCTGTTCGACGGCAGGGCCATGCACTACGTGCCCGCACCGCGCTTTACTGACCTCGCCGTCGGCGAGTTCCTCCGCCATCTGTGGCGCGGCAATCGCGGTGTCGAAACCCACACTGCGCGCGCCTTGTTGCGGCGACTGGCCGGCCTCAGCGAGTCGTCACCCAGCGCAATTCCAGCACATCGTTAGGCCATTGCACGACATCGACGTTCGGCCGCATCACCCAATTGTGTTGGCGCCGGTACAGAGGGATCAGCGGCAACTCGGCCTGCACGATGCGCAACGCGTCTTGCACCATGGCAAGCCGCTTGACCCGGTTGGGTTCGACGCGGATGCCGTCGATCAGCGCGTCGAGATTCGGGTTGCTGTAGCGCCCCGCATTGAACGCGCCTGCGGTTAGACCGTCGTTGCTGCGCACCAGCGACTGGAAGATGTTCCACGGGTCGGGCGTCGCGCTCCAGCCGAATTCGATCAGGGAGCCTGTGCCCTGGCTCAGCTTCGGGAAGAACACAGAGCTCGGTGACGTGGTGAGGCTGGCCCGGATGCCGGCCTTCTCCAGCATCGCCGCCGCGGCCTGGCAGACCGACGCTCGCCAGGCGACGTTGACGCAATCCATCTGCACTGAAAAGCCGTTCTCGTAACCGGCTTCCTTGAGCAGCGCGCGCGCTGCTGCGACGTCGGCCTTCGGCCGCTGCTCGAACTCGGGCAGGAAGCCATCGACCAGCGGCGAGACGAACGAGCCCGTGACCTTGCCTTCGCCGCGCAGCACCTGCTTGACGATCAGGTCGGTGTCGATCGCCAGCTGCACGGCACGGCGCACGCGCACGTCCTTGAACGGGTTCTTGCCTTTGATGTCGCTGCCGGCAAGTTGGGCGCTGTGCTGGTCGAGCGCAAAGTACTGGGTGCCGATGTCATCGACCTCGCTGGTCTTCAGGCTCTTGTCGGCCTTCAGCCGCGCCAGATCCTGAAACGGCGGGTCGATGACGAAATCGACCTGCCCCGATTGCAACGCCGCCAGCCGCGTCGCGTCGGCCTGGATGACCTGGTACTGCACTTCGTCCAAGTTGCCGCCACCGAGCGGGCTGCCCTTGCCCCACCACTGCGGGTTGGCCTTGAGCGTGGTCCGCACATCGGCTTCGTAGCGCACGAGCATGAAGGGGCCGGTGCCGTTGGCGTTGCGCACGGCGAAGGTTTCCTGTTTGGCGTTGTAGTCCTGCGGCTTGACGACGTTGTTCTTCTCGGCCCAGGCCTTGCTCATCATGCCGACGAGGTAGAACTTGCCGGGCAGCACAGCGTCGGGCTGCGACGTCATCACGTCGATGGTCAGCGCATCGACCTTCTTGGCGCCGCTGATGCCGAGCATCTGGTTCTTGCGCTGCGAGGCTTTGTCCAGCGCTCGCTCGATCGAGAACACCGCGTCGTCGGCGGTGAATGCCGCGCCGTCGTGGAACTTGACGCCGGGGCGCAGCTTGAAGCGCCAGGTCGTCGGGCCCGTCATCTCCCACGACGTGGCCAGCGACGGCTCGAGCTTGAAATCCTTGCCGCGGTTGACCAGGCCTTCGTAGATCTGCGAGACCACGCGCGTCTGGTAGAGCAGCGCCAGCGCGTGCGGATCCATGCTCTGCGGATCGAACGCGCTGGCGAAGCGCAGGGTCTTGCCTTGCGCGAGCGCGCCGGTCGCTGCCAGGGCAAGGGTCAGGCCGAGCAGAAAACGTCGCATCGTCAACTCCGTTACTTGGGCAAGGCGCCGACGACGCCCTGCACGAACCAATCCATTTTCGCGATCGCATCATCGCCGAGTGCGCCGTGCTCCTGGCGCACGCGGCCTTCCTGATCGACCAGGCGACCGATGAAGGGGCCGTCCGTGCCTGCAATGAGCGCCTTCTCCCGCGCTGCGAGTTCACGCTTCACATCGGCCGGCAGCGTGGCCTGCACGGCAGACAAGCGCACCATGCCGTCCTTCAGGCCGCCCCACACCGGCTGTGCCTTCCACTTGCCGGCCATGACGGACTGCGCGACGCGCGTGTAATAGCCGCTCCAATCGGCGGTCACGGCCGCCAGTTGCGCGTCGGGCGCAAAGCGCGACATGTCGCTCTGATAACCGATGACCTTGACGCCGCGCTCCTGTGCCGTCTGCGCCACCGCCGGCGAGCC
>Ga0209798_10002243_pt1 | contig 11382 bp, 14 predicted proteins | sample DOMMetBare3Fresh_FD_187475 | JGI IMG/M metagenome (GOLD analysis project Ga0209798, IMG submission 187475) | Wetland sediment microbial communities from St. Louis River estuary, USA, under dissolved organic matter induced mercury methylation -... | ecosystem: Environmental > Aquatic >...
ACCCAGCATCCCGTACAGCTTCGAGACGTTGAAGTCGACGTCGGCGATCATCGGGTAGTTCGGCGCGTGGCCCTGCGTCTCCTCGATGTCCTTGGCCCACTCCGCATGCCGGTCGACCGGGTCGACCGAGAGCCCGATGATCTTCACGCCGCGGCTGTCGAAGTCGGGCTTGATCTTGGCCATGTAGCCGAGCTCGGTCGTGCAGATGGGGGTGAAGTCCTTGGGATGCGAGAAGAGGACCGCCCAGGAGTCGCCGATCCACTCGTGGAAGCGGATGCGTCCCGCGGTCGTCTCCGCCTCGAAGTCCGGTGCCACATCGCCGAGTTGCAGTGCCATCGTGCGCCTCCTCGTCTTGGATCGCGTGCTCGTCCGCCGGTCGGTAATCACACCTGGGATCGGAGATTATCGCATTACTTCACTTCGTATAGCAAACCTTCGCGTGCGAAGGTCGGCCGCCACGTGGTTCAATCGGGTCGATGGCCGAGCGCTACCACGTGCGGATCGAGTACTGCGTCCCCTGAGGAGCGCGACCGAACGCCGCCGGTCTGGCGGCGCGGATCCTGGAGGAGTGGGAGCACGTCGTCGGTGTGCTCGAGCTCGTGCCGGGAGGCGGTGGGATCTTCGACGTGCACGTGGACGGCGAGCTCGTGTTCACGAAGTCGATGCTGGGGCGCTACCCGCAGCCGGACGAGGTCGTGCCGCTGCTCGGCGAGCGCCTGACGCACCGCTGACAGGCGGCTCTGCCCCAGGCTCCGGCCACCCAGGTCCGGCCAGGCGGGAGAGCGGAACCGACGCTCCCCGTCCCCTGCTGCTACCGTGTCGGTAGTTAAGAGCGAGTCCGGTCTGCGCGTGTGCGCCTTCCTTACGCGTTCGTGAGTATGTAGGGGAGGTGTATTTCTATGGCAGAAGGAACCGTTAAGTGGTTCAACGATGCGAAGGGCTTCGGTTTTATCGAGCCCGCCGAGGGGTCGAAGGACCTGTTCGTGCATCACAGCAACATCGCCGGGGACGGCTTCAAGTCGCTCCCGGAGGGGGCGAAGGTCACGTTCGAGGCCCGCGAGGGCGCGAAGGGGCCGGAGGCGACCAACGTCACCGTCGTCTCGTAGTTCGGTAGTCGGATGCCCGTGGCCGCCTCGGCGGCCACGGGCGCCGCGCCGCCCATGCCTTTGACGAAAGGAGATGCGCCATCGCCGTCAAGGAAGAGAAGATCGAGATGGAGGGTGAGATCACCGAAGCCCTCCGCAACAGGATGTTCCGGCTCAAGCTGGACAACGGCCACGAGATGATCGGCTACACCGCCGGTCGCATGAAGCGCTACCGCATTCGCATGCTTCCCGGCGACCGCGTGCGGGTCGAGCTCTCTCCGTACGACCTCGACCGCGGCCGCATCGTCTACCGCCTGCGCTAGGGCCCTCGGCCCGAGCGCCGCAGCCTACCCCGCCGCCCGGCCCGTGAGCAGGTCGTGGAGGCGCTCCAGGCCGAGACCGTACGCGGCCCACAACGGCAGGTAGTCGAGCCGCACGAGCCCGTCGACCGCGAAGCGGGCACCGCTGTAGTCCCAGGGCGCGTCGCCCACGAGCCGGCGCAGCAGTCGGCCGCTCGCGTACTCCACGACGAGTGCTCCGGCGCCGTACACGGTCGCCCGGAGCGCCGGGGGCTGTCGCCTGATCCGCTCGTGCACCGGCTCGAACAGCGGTTGCGCGAGCCCGTAGACGGGCACGTTGAGCAGGCTGCTCGGCCGCCGGCGCCCGGTGTGGGCCCAGACGAACAGCGAGTCGAGCGCCCAGCCGGCGAGACCGTAGGCGAGGAAGCGCGCACCAGGCCGAGAGAGCGGTCCCATGGTGGGACTCAAGCAGGTCGGGGCCTGTTCGCGCGCGCTGCTACCGTTCGCCGTAGTTGAGAGCGAGTCCGGTCTGCGCGTGAGCGCCTTCCCCACCCGTTCGTGAACAGGTAAGGGAGGTCGATACCCGTGGCACCAGGGACCGTCAAGTGGTTCACCGATGCGAAGGGGCTCGGTTTCGCGCCCTCCGCTTGCGACCACGGCGGCAGCGTCCACCGGCTCGCGTAGGGCCGGAGGCGTCACACGATGGCGGACCGAGTGGAACAGCTGCACAGCGAGCTGGACGAGCTGCTCGCACGGTACGGGCCCACGCTCACCGAGGGCGAGCGCGCCGACCTGCTGCAGCTGGAACAGCGCTGCGGGTGGCGGCCGGGCAGCAGGCCGACGCGGCCCGAGCCGAAGATCAGCGCCTTCCTCGACCTGTTCGACCGGGCCGAGCAGCAGGAGCTCACCGACCGCACCGTCGCCGGAGGCTCCGTTGACGAGCTGCGACGCGCTTTCCGCGAACGGCTCGCCGCCGCTCGCTAACGCCTCGCGGCTCGCGATTGGCGAGTGGGCGCGATGGTGAGACGATGGGCGAGTGACGAGTCGCCGATGTTGAACGAGACGATCCTGATCGTCGACGACCATCCGTCGTTCCGGGCGATGGCGCAGGTGGTGCTCGAGGCCGAGGGCTTCGTCGTCCTGGGGACGGCCGGCGACGGCGAGTCCGCCGTGGCGGAGACGCTGCGGCTCGCCCCGGACGTCGTCCTGCTGGACATCGGGCTCCCGGACATGAGCGGCTTCGACGTCGCGGATCGCTTGCGCGAGGCGGGCTCGCCGGCCGCGATCGTGCTCACCTCCAGCCGGGACGGCTCCGACTTCGGCCCGCTGATCGCCGAGTCGGGGGCACGCGGCTTCGTCGACAAGTCCGAGCTCTCCGGCGACGCGGTCCGCGCGCTCGTCGCCTGAGCGCGCACACCGCTATCCTCGAATCCGGTGTGACCGATCTCGTCGTCGCCACCCCCGTCTTCCTCGACCTGACCTTCGTCGGGCTCGAGTCCCTGCCGGCCCTCGGCGAGGAGCGGTTCGCGGCGGAGCTCCTGCGCTCGCCGGGAGGCGGCGCCATCACCGCGGTCGGCGCCGCCCGGCTGGGCCTCTCGGCCGCCGTTGCCGCGCCGCTCGGCGACGACGTGGCCGGCGACCTCGTCCGTGCGACGCTCGCGGCCGAGGGGGTGGGGGCGGTCGCCACGCGGGCGGCGCCGCGGACGCCGACGACGGTGGTGCTCCCGTTCGGCGGCGACCGGGCGATGGTGACGATCGACCCGGGCGCGCGCGCCTCGGCGGCCGACGTCGCGGCCCAGGCGCCGAAGGCGGTGGCTGCGAGCCTCGACCAGCTCTTCCTCGTCCCGGAGGGGTCTCTGGCCTTCGTGACCTGCGGCGACGACGACGGGCGCGCCTACGCCGGCCGGCCGCCGGCCGCGCTGGCAGGAGCTCGCGCGCTCTTCGTCAACCAGCGCGAGGCGCTCGGGCTCACCGGCCTGACGACGGTGGAGGACGCAGGTGCAGCGCTCGCACAGCTCGCGGACACCGTGGTCGTCACACTCGCCGGCGAGGGGGCCGTTCAGTTCCACGGAGGCGAGGTCGTGCGCTTCGCCTGCGAGCAGGCCCCGGTGCCGGTCGATACGACGGGAGCGGGCGACCTGCTTGCCGCCGCCTACGTCTGGGCCGACCTGCGTGGCGCCGAGACCGCCGACCGCCTGCGCTGGTCGGTGCTCTACGCGAGCCTCGCAGTCGGGACACCAACGGGAATCGGCGGCGCGGTCAGCGAGGCGGAGCTCGTGCAGGCGGGGACGGCGATCGACCTCGTGCCGCCGCCGCTCGCAGGCGCCTTCGCCCGCTGAGGCGCACAAGCCTGATCAGCCGGCGGGGCTGCTCGCCCGCGTCAGGCTGATGCCCGTCTCCGGGTCGAAGAAGTGCAGGTGCCGGTGGTCGACGGCCAGCTCGATCTCCTCCCCCAGGGTCACCTGGCGCCTGCCGTCGAGCGAGGCGCAGAACCGTGCGCGCCGGTCGTCGGCGAGCAGTGTCGCGTCGTCGTCTCCCTCGGCTTCGATCGCCGCGCGCGTGGCATCGGTCGTCACCCGCGGCGCGTCGACCGGGAACAGCAGGTTCGAGAAGCTGCCGAGATCCTCGACCACGTCGGGGCAGACGGTGATGCGCGGCAGCGCCGCGGGCGCCTCCTCCGGGTGCCGCAGGTCGGCGGGGCGGACGCCGAGGATCACCATGCGCTCGAGGCTCGCGACCTGCGAGCCCTCCGGCAGCGGAATGTCGAACCCGGCGAATGAGACCCGCCCGCCCGCGATCTCGGCCTCGATCACGTTCATCGACGGGGAGCCCATGAACGCGGCGACGAACAGGTTCGCCGGCTCGTGGAAGAGCTTCTGGGGGGTATCGCACTGCTGCAGCACCCCGTCGCGCAGCACGGCCACCCGCTGGCCCAGGGTCATCGCCTCGACCTGGTCGTGGGTCACGTACACGGTCGTGACGCCCAGCCGGTCGTGCAGGCGGGTGAGCTCGCCGCGCATGGCGACGCGCAGCTTCGCGTCGAGGTTGGACAGCGGCTCGTCCATCAGGAAGGCCTTGGGCTCGCGCACCATGGCGCGGCCCATCGCGACGCGCTGGCGCTGCCCGCCCGAGAGGAACGCCGGGCGGCGGCTCATCAGCGCCCTCAGCCCGAGCGTGCCGGAGACCTGGCCCACCCGGCTCTGGCGCTCCTGCTTCGGCACCCGGCGGAGCTTGAGGCCGAAGCCGAGGTTCTCGTCGACCGTCATGTGGGGGTAGAGCGCGTAGTTCTGGAACACCATCGCGATGTCCCGGTCGCGTGGCCGCAGGTCGGTGACGTCCTCCTCGCCGATCAAGATGCGGCCCTCGGTCACCTCCTCCAGGCCCGCGATCATGCGCAGCAGCGTCGACTTTCCGCACCCGGAAGGCCCGACCAGCACCATGAACTCGCCGTCGCGGATCTCGAGGCTGACCCCGTCGATCGCCTTGACGCCGTTCGGGTACACCTTCGTCGTCCGCTCGAGCCGGATGCCGCCCATCAGTCTCCGATCACGGCTGCGGAGGCCGCCCTCAGCCGCTCGCGGTCGGGCTGGGCGCCGACGCTGTCGGCGGCGAGCAGCAGCGCGCCGATGACGGGCTCGACGTCCGGGTACACCGGCACCGCCTCCGGGACGCGCTCGTGGATCGCGGCGCGCAGGAGCGGGGAGGGGTGGCGTAGGACGCCGCCGCAGAGGACGAGCGGGAAGGGGCGTCCGGCCTGGCCCGTGCGTGCGGCGCAGACCCGGGCGTAGTCGCCGAGCCGCTCCCCGACCAGCTGGACGATCTCCCGCGCGACGGGGTCGCACGCCTCCGCTTCGTCCAGCACGGCGTCGGCGAAACGGCCGGGCTCCGACGCGGGCAGGCCCCCGATCCGCGTGAAGGCGTAGAGAAGGCCGTCCGCGTCGGCGCAGTTCCAGCGCTCCAGTGCGCGATCGAGCAGTGAGGTGGCCGGGCCGAGGTCGAGCATGTACCTCCAGATCGCGGCCAGCGCCTCCGAGCCGAGGGTGAAGGCCCCCGTCGAGTCGGGCCAGAAGCCGAAGTGGAAGAGGTCGCCGTCCGCGTTCCGCCCCGCGACCGCGCAGTAGGTTCCGAGCACGGCCGCGACGCCGACGGAGTCGTCGGTGCCGCAGCGGAGCGCGCCCACCGCGTCGTTCACGACGACCGGCTCCCGGGGCAGGGCGAGACGCTCGCGCAGCCCCGTGCGGAGGAACTCGAAGTCCTCGGGGTAGTCGGCGCCGGCGAGGCTGAAGCCCGCCGCTCCGACATCCGCCGTCCCGACCGCCGCGCGTGCCAGGGCGGCCTCGCAGGCGCTCACGATCTCGGCGAGCGCGAGCTCGGGGCGGGCCGCGTTGTGGATGTCGGCCGTGCCGGCGTCGCCCGTTCCCAGCAGCGTGCCGTCGGCGTCCGTCACGAGCGCGTGCGTCTTCGTGTTGCCGCCGTCGACGCCGAGGAGGAGAGGGCCCATGCTCTGCCCCTACCCGACCCGGAGCCGGTCCGGCAGGTGATCCCGATGGGCCGTCGCGAGCGCGTCGTAGAGCCGCTCCGCCAGCCGAACCTGGCGCACGAGCGGGTTCGCCGTGAGCGCGCGGATGCCGTCCCGGCGGGAACCGCTCCATGCCGTCTCCGCCGCCAGCGCCTGGTACTCGCCGAGCATCTCGACGAGGCCGCGCACGTGGCGAGGCAAGGGCCGCGACGGGATCACGTCGATGCCGCCCGCGTGGCAGCGGCCGAGCACCTCCACCACGAGGTCCTCGGGGAACTGCGGCAGTGCGCCGCCGGCGTTCGGCATGTTGACCGGGTGCACCTCGTCCTTGTCGTTGAAGATCGCGTCCATCACGTCGATCGCGAGCTCGAGCTCGTGGATGCCGCCGCGTGAACGATCCGGGTCGAGCTGCGGGTCGTCGCTCTGCGCCTGGTCCTCGTAGTGGCGCCAGTAGTCGGTCGACCAGCCGAGGATGTCCTCGGCGCGCGTCGTCGGCTTGGCGCGCAGGTCGTCGAGCACCTCGTCGGTGAAGTAGTAGTACTCGAAGTAGTCGGCGGGAATCGCGCCCATGGCGACGGCGAGCTGCAGCTGTCGCCGCGCGCGCGGCTCGAGCGTGGGGTCGTCGCGCCGCTGCTCCCAGGCCTCTGCGAGCAGGGGCATCGGGTCACGGCCGTCGTAGTCCTGCTCGACGCCCCAGCAGCCGTGGTTGAGGCCGACCATTGTCACGTTCAGCTTCGCCGGGTCGAGCCCCGCCGACTCGGCGATCGTGTCGCGGAAGTAGATCGGCCCCTCGCAGAGCGAGACGACCTTGATCGGCGAGTTGTGCGTGATCGCCTCGGCCACGATGTTGACGGGGTTCGTGTAGTTGAAGATCCACGCGTCCGGGCAGATCTCCTCCATCTCGCCGCAGACGTCCTTGAGCACGTTGATCGCGCGCAGCGCCATGAAGAAGCCGCCCCCCCCCTGCGTCTCCTGGCCGATCACGCCGTGCTGGAGCGGAATGCGCTCGTCGTGCACGCGCGCCTCGAAGCCGCCGGGCCGGAAGGAGGAGAGAACGGCGTCGCACCCGTCGAGCGCAGCGCGGCGGTCGGTCGTCGCGGTGACCGTGATGTCGAGGCCGCGGGCGCGCGCCATCTTTTCCGCGAGCGTCCTGATCAGCTCGAGCCTCGCCGGGTCGAGGTCGACGAGCACGACCTCGGAGCCGTCGAAGTCGCTGCCGTTGGCCATGAAGGACGCCATCGTCCCGGCCGCTCGTGTCGAGCCCCCGCCCAGGTAGACGAGCTTTATCCGTGCCATCGGTGCCTCATTCCTTGATCGCCCCGCCGAGCATTCCACGGACGAAATGCCGTTGCAGGAACAGGTACACGAGCACGATCGGCAGCGCCACGAGCATGGCGGCGGCGGCGACCTTCGTCGGGTCGCCCGCGCGCGCCGCGCCCGCGAAGAAGCTCAGGCCGAGCGGCGCCGTCTGGTGCGACTGGCTGCCGGAGACGAGCACCAGCGCGAGCAGGAACTCGTTCCACGTGTACACGAAGACGAGCACCGACATCGTCATCACGGCCGGCATCGCCTGCGGCACGAGCACCCGCCAGAGCACGCCGAAGCTGGTGGCGCCGTCGATGCGCGCGGCCTCGATCAGCGAGCGCGGCACCGACCGGAAGAAGGCCCGCATCCAGAAGGCCCCGAACGCGACCGACTGCCCGATCTGTGGCAGGATCAGCGCCCAGTAGGTGTTGAGCAGGTTCCAGTGCAGCAGGGGGACGTTCTGGAAGTCGTAGTAGAGCGGGATCACCGTCGCCTCGTACGGGAAGATGATCCCGAGCAGGACGATCGGGAAGACGACACGGTCGCCGAAGAACCGCATCGTCCCGAACGCGTACCCCATCAGCGTCGAGAGCACGGCGGAGACGGCCGTCACCGTGGCGGCGACGATGAAGCTCGACTCGTAGCCGGTCGTGAAGCGTCCCTCCGTCCACGCGGCCTTGAAGCTGGAGAGGTTCGGATGCGTCGGGAACGCGAAGCCCGTGACGAGATCGCTTCGCGTGTGCAGTGCCAGGAAGAAGATCGACAGCACCGGATAGATGGCGATGATCGCGAACGTGCCGAGGACGACGTACGTCCCGATCTGCTCGCTCCGGCCGGCCCTCACCGCTCCTCGCTTCGCTCGCCGATGCGGAGCATGATCGCCGCGAGGATGAAGATCGCGAGTGCCAGCACCGTCGCGATCGCCGCCGCGTATCCCACCCGGTTGAACAGGAACGCGTTCTGGTACATGTACATCGAGGGGACGATCGTGGTGTTCCCCGGCCCCCCGGCGGTCGTGTTGTAGATGATGTCGAAGCTGCGCAGGGCGTTGATCGTCGTCAGGACGAAGGCGACGAGGATCTCGTTGCGGAGCCCAGGCAACGTCACCGCGAAGAACTCGCGGAAGGCGCCGGCGCCGTCGACGCGCGCCGCGTCGTAGAGCTCGAGCGGGATCTTCTGCACGCCCGCGACGAACAGCACCATGCACAGGCCGAAGGTGACCCAGCTGCCGATCACGCCGATCGACGGCAGCGCCCACGTGAAGTCGCCGAGCCACGGCCGGACGAGCGACCCGAGCCCGAGCAGGTCGAGCAAGCGGTTCAGCGGGCCGTTCGCGTCGTACACCCACGCGAACGCCTGCGCGATCACGACACCCGCGATCAGCTGCGGCAGGAAGAGGGTCGTGCGGAAGAAGCGGAAGCCCCGGACTTTCGTTCGCGTGAGAGCGGCCGTCAGCAGGAGGCCGATCATCACGGGAATCACCGCGTAGAACCCGATCAGCACCGCCGAATGCACGAACGCGCTGCGAAGGACGCTGTCACGGATGGCCTCGCCGTAGTTCGCCAGCCCGACCCACGTCTTCGCCGTCAGCCCGTCCCAGGAGAACAGGGACAGGTAGACCGTGTGGATGAGGGGCGCGAGCGTGAACAGCCCGTAGAAGAGAAGCCCCGGCAGGATGTAGAGCCAACCGATGTTGCGAGGGTCGCCGGGCGCGTGGCCGCGCGGGTGCTTGCGCCGCGGGGGCGCCTGACGTGCCGCGCCCGGATCGTCCTTGTCCGGGCGCGGCACGTCAGCTGCGTCTACTACCCCCACTCTGTGTGCGTCAGCGGAGCGTCTTGTCGAACTTGGCCCAGTCGGCCTGGACGGCCTTCGCCATGCCCTCGGGGGTGGTGCGCCCCGCCAGCAGCTGCTGGTACTGGTTCTGCAGCGTCGCGTACATCGACGTGGAGGCCCAGTCGGTATACAGGAGGAGCCCGTCGTCGTTCGCGACCTTCGTGAAGGCGTTGAAGACCTGAGTGAGGTACGGGTCGTTCGTCGGGGGCTTGGCCGAGCGGTCGGCCGGGAGCTGCTGGTTCGCGAACATCAGCTTCTTTGCGTTCGCCGACGTGATCACGTAGTTCAGCCACTCCGCGCCGAGGTCGGCGTACTTCGTCTTCGCCGAGATGTGCCACGGGCCGGAGAGGCCGCCGATGCCCGCCCACGTGCCGCTCGGGCCCGGCGGGATCGGCATCACGCCGAGGTTCTCGACGCCGAGCGCCTTGATGATCGTCGAGTCCCAGTTGCCGCCGATCCACATCGCGCCCTTGCCCTTGGCGAAGAGCCCGGCTGCGGCGTCGTATCCGACGGCGTTGTAGTCGGGGTTGAAGTAGCCCTTCTTCGCCCACCCCTGGAGGCTCCCGAGCGCCTTGATCGTGCCCGGCGTGTCGTAGCGCGAGCCGGGGACGTGGTAGATCCAGTTGCGAATGACCGACGGCTTCTCGTAGGCGCCCCAGATGCCGCCGAAGAGGTGGATGAAGCCGTAGCCCTCCTTGTTCCCCTCCATGATCACGGGGTCGTCCTTCGGCAGCTTCGCCCGCAGCGTGGCGAGCATTGCCTCGAAGCCCGCGTAGGTCTTCGGCCACGCGTTGGGGTTGAGGCCCGCCTGCTTGAGCTTCTTCTTGTTGTAGAAGACGACGACGTTCTGACCGGTCTGCGCCAGTCCCCAGACCGGGCCCTTGCCGAACGACTTGCCGTCAGGGGTCCAGCGGAACATGCCCCAGGTGGAGGGCGCGTAGAGCTTGTCCCACCCGTACTTCTTGACGTACTTCGTCAGCGGGATGATCAGCTTCGCCTTCACGAGCTGTGCGTCCGTCTGGTAGCCCTGGTTGCCCTCGGTCACGTCGGGGCCGCTACCGGAGGCGAGCGCGCGCGGCACCGTGCCCACGAGGCTGTTGAAGTCCTTGAAGACGAGGTTGATCTTGACGCCCGGGTGGCTCTGCTCGAACTCCTTGCTCAGCTGCTTGAGCACCGGCTCGAGCCCGGGATCCTGGTTGTCGTACGACCACATCGTCAGCGTGGTCGTGGCCGACTTCGCTCCGTACGATGCGCTCGCGCTGATCGCGACCAGCGTGACGGCGACCAGGGCGATCATTGCTGCCAGGCGCGTCTGCACATTCCCTCCCTACGACTCGTGGGGCGCCGACGGGCGGCGAGGATAGGAGACTATAGAGCCATGCGAGCGGCGAGTTGAAACCGAACGGAGCAGGGCTCGGCGTGGCGGTCGACGGCCGGTGACCGGCGCGATCGGTATCGATGTCGGCGGGACGAAGATCGCCGCCGGTCTCGTCGACGTCGAGACCGGTCGGGTCGAGGAGCGCCGCCAGCTGCCGACGAGGCCCGGGCGCGGCGGGGCGGCGGTGCTCGCCGACTGCGCCGCGCTCGCCGGCGAGCTCGGCGCGGGTGAGCTTCCGGTCGGAGTCGGCCTGTGCGAGCTCGTCGACCTCGAAGGTCGGCCCGCGAGCGCCGACACGATCGACTGGCGCGGCCTCGACCTCGCGGCCGCGGTTGGCGTCGACCGCGTCACCCTCGAGTCGGACGTGCGCGCGGCCGCGCGCGCAGAGGCGCTCTTCGGGGCGGGCGCCGGGCGCTCGCCGTTCCTCTTCGCGATCGTCGGCACGGGCGCGAGCGTGTGCCTCGTGATCGACGGGCATCCCTACGCGGGCGCGCACGGGCACGCGATCGTGCTGGGGGCGCCACCCGTGGAGGCGGTCGCGAGCGGCCGCGGCCTCGCGCGCTCGAGCGGCCTCGAGCACGCCGAGGAGGTTCTCGCCGATCCGGCCCACGCCTCGCTGGTGGACGGCGCGGCGAGCACGCTCGGGCAGGCGCTCGCCGTGCTCGCGAACGCACTCGACCCGTCGCTGATCGTGCTCGGCGGCGGCCTCGGCGCGGAGCCCGCCTTCCGGGCCCGCGTGGAGGCGGCGTGCCGCGCCCTGCTCGCCTATCCGTCGACCCCTGAGCTGGAGGTGGTCGGCTCACAGCTCGCTCGGGACGGCGGCGTCATCGGTGCGGCCGTATGCGCGTACGAGGCGGGACGATAGGCTTCGCAGCCGTGCTGGACGCGACAGGCCTGTGGCTCGACCTGGCGGAGCTGCCTTCGTCGCTCGCACAGACCCTCGACGCGCGCGACGGCGTGGCG
>Ga0209798_10002244_pt1 | contig 11380 bp, 12 predicted proteins | sample DOMMetBare3Fresh_FD_187475 | JGI IMG/M metagenome (GOLD analysis project Ga0209798, IMG submission 187475) | Wetland sediment microbial communities from St. Louis River estuary, USA, under dissolved organic matter induced mercury methylation -... | ecosystem: Environmental > Aquatic >...
TTCCGCTCGGGTGGGTCGTTCATGTCGAAATGAAAGTCCACCTCAACCAGCCCGGCGCCGAAGCCAAAGCGCGTTGGAAGACCCATTGATGACGTGGGTGAGAAGCCCCGCGGACCGTGGTCCGGCCTGCGGGGCATACTGTCTTGTGATGCAACGCCTTACAGCGGCTTATACCAGCGCTGGTCGTAGAGCGCGCCGGTGAGCGGCGCCAGGGTGGCCCGGAACTCCTTGGTATGCGCAGCCAGCTCGTGGGCGTCGTTGGCCGCCTGATCGGACCAGGCCTCCACGACCGTGAAATGGTTGGTTCGGTTCTTCTGTTGCAGCACGTCGTAGCGGACATTGCCGCGGTCCTTGCGTGTCGGCTCGGCGAGCGCCTTGAGCGCGACGATGATCTTGTCGCGGTTGGGCGGGCCGACATCGACGTGGGTCACGACGTAGAGACCGGCTGTCGCCGCTGCGATCGGGCTCACGGTCGTCACGATCGACAGGCGGTCGTCAATTGGTGCGATCAGATGCGGCTGCATCTTGTCACGGAATTGCTTGGCATGCGCGGTGGCCGCGTGCGCGTTGAGCGCGGCCTCGTCCTTCCAGGCTTCGATGATCACGAACTGGTTGGATGGCGCCGTGCGCTCGAGAACCTCGAAGCGCAGCAGGCCCGCGTCCTGTTTGCTCGCGGCGGCGAGCTCCTTGAGCAGCGTGGCGGCCTGTCCCTTGGCGGCCGGGATCACCTCGACATAGGTGATCATGTGGCCGGTCGAGTCGGCGTCCTGCGCCGAAGCCTGTGGCGTCAGGGCAAGTGGCACGATCGCCATTGCGAGCATGAGGTGGGTGAGCAAGCGCATGGTCTATCCTCCCGATGGACTTGTTGTCAGCATGACGGTGGCGCCCCGCAGGCGCGGTTACATCGCCTTATACCAGCGCTGGTCGTAGAGCGCGCCGGTGATGGGCGTCAGCACGTTGCGGAACTCGCGCGTATGGGCCGCGAGCTCATGGGCATCGTTGGCGGCTTGATCCTTCCAGACTTCCATGACGGTGAAATGGTTGGTGCGTGATTTCTGGTACGTGACATCGAAGCGGAGATTGCCGGGCTCCTTGCGGCTGCGCTCGGCGAGCGCGTCGAGCGCCGGCAGCACCTTGTCGCGGAACACCCCGGGCACATCGACGTGCGTCACCACATGCACCGTCCCGGGCGTCTCGCCTGGCTTCCGCGCTGCGATGAATGTCGCGACGCAGAGGCGGTCGTCCACTGGGGCAAGCAGGAGGGCATCGAGGCTGCTGCGGAATTGCTTGTGATGAGCCGTGGCGTCGTGGGCATCGAGCGCCTTTTGGTCCTTCCAGGTGGCCAGGATCACGAACTGGTGGGCCGGCGCGGTGCGCTGCAGGATCTGGAACAGCAAGTTGCCGGCGTCCTTCCGGCTTGCCTCGGCCAACGGCCGCAACAAGGCCGCCGCCTGCTCCTTGGCGGCAGGCGCGACATCGATGTAGCTGACCATGTAAATGGTGGGGTCGTCCTGCGCGCGCGTCGGCGACATGGCAGCGAGCGGTACGAGGGTCATGGCCAGAATGGCGTAGACATATTGCATAGACCCCTCCCACCCGCACTTTGTCTAAGGATCGTAATCCGCCGGCGTAGGCGCCGTCAAAGGCTCGGAAGCCCCGGCTGCGTCAGCAGGGTCTCGTAGGTGCGGCCGCGGATGTCGTAGACGCGGGCATAGACGGCGCCGGCGCGCGCGATTTCGACCCATAACGGCGCGTCAAACGTCCGGCAATAGAACTCGCCCAGCATCAGGGCGAAGTCGGCGCCCTTGGGGTCCCAGGTGGTCTCGAAGTCCGGCCCGAGCTCGACCTGGGGTGACCGGTGCGGGCCGCAGGTTGCGAGCTTCCAGCGCCGGTCGGCGGGCTTTTCGAGGCCAAGCTCGGCAATCTTGGCCTTGAGGCCGAGCGCGGCCTGCTTGAACGAGAGCCCCCAGTAGTCGACCATGTAGCGCTCGCGGGCGCCCGCGACCCCGCCGGCGATCCGATTGAAATGCGTGTACTCGTAGGGGTGCAGCCTGGCCATCTCGATGACCGGCGATGTGACGCCAGCAAGCAGGACGACGGTGAGGGCAGCGAGCGCGGCGCGCGGCTGCGCGCGCGCGATCAGCCACGCCCCGGCGAGCCCGCCCAGCACAGCGAGCGGCGGCAGCACGAACACGAAATGCCGGATGCCATTGTACATCGCGGGCCGCGCCAGGACCGTGACGGCCAGCGGCAGGAGCGCGGCGAGCGCGATCAGCGCCAGAACGGTGCGGCGATTGGGCGCCACATCATGCCGGGCCGCCGCGACCAGCGCGCCGGCGGCACCGCCGAAGCCAAGCACGACGAGAAGCTCCGGCAACTGCAGCGCCAGCAATGTCGGCACGTAGCTGCGCGGCATGTCGGTGACCCGGATCAGCTCGCCGCCAAACAGCTCCTGCCACGGCTCTTCGAAGAAGCGTGAGAAGTAGTCGATCGCATGGACCAGATTGAGCGGGGCGGAGACCACCCAGGGCCAGATCAGCGCGATCACCACGAGCGTCAGGATGATGCCCGGCAGCATCGCGAGCACAAATCGTCCAAGCTTGGCGGCTGCTGACCGCAAGCCATCCCGGCGCGCGTCGATCGCGACGATGAGCGCAAGCGCGCCGAGCGCGCTGAGGCCGCCGAAGCCGCCCATGATGCGTGAGCCGATCGCAAGGCCGAAGCCGATCCCGGTGAGCGCCACGGTGCCGGCGGTGGGACGCGGATACTGCTCGAAGGCGCGCACGAGCCCCAGGAGCAGGATCGCCATCGCGACTGCGAACGGCCCGTCCTTGGCGTTCATCAACTCATGGCCGACAAAGAGCGGGCAACTCGCAATGAGGGCGAGCGCGACAAGTCCTGCAATGGAGCCGCCGACCCGGCGCGCGGTGCGCCACACCACGATCAGTCCGACCAGGCCGACGACGGCGCCGACGAGGCGCCGCGTCTCGAACACCGTGAATGGCAGAACCTTCGCGGCCAGTGCGGCGAGAAGGTCGAACCCGCCGCCATACATATAGAGGTTGACGAAGGACAGCGCCCGTTGGTCCGCAAAGCCGGAGGTGTAGAACGCGACCAGCAGATCGCCATATTCGGCATGGGTATAGTCGTCCCAGCCCAATCCGTAGTCGCGGAAAGTTGCGAGCGCGACCGCGGCTGCGATCGCGATCAGTGCAAGCGCAATGCGATCACAGATGGGTCCCGCGGCCGCGCCGGTCTCGGGCGCGGCCGACGGTGTGGTGCTCTGCTCCATGGGCCGATTATGGCGCGATTCCGCGCGCCCGTCGCGCCGGAGGACCCAGCGGCCATGTTCTCGTTAGGCCGCGGTCGAGACCTGCATGGCGGTCTCATGCATCTTCGCGACGTGGTCCCAGTTCACCAGATGGTCGAGGAAGGCCTTGATGTAGTCGGGCCGCCGATTGCGGTAGTCGATATAGTAGGCATGCTCCCAGACGTCGCAGCCCAGGATCGGCCAAGCGCCGTGGACCAGGGGGTTCTCGCCGTTGGCCGTCTTGGTCACGATGATCTTGCCGCCCTTGACCGCAAGCCAGCACCATCCCGACCCGAACTGGCCGACGCCGGCCTGGATGAAGTCCTCCTTCATCTTGGCGACAGAGCCAAGGTCGGCGTTGATCTGCTTTTCAATGGTGCCCGGAAGCTTGTCGCCGCCGCCGTTCGGCTTCATCCAGAGCCAGAAATGAGTGTGATTGAAATGCTGGCCGGCATTGTTGAACAGGCCGGGATTCTTACCGAATGAGCCTTTGACGACGTCTTCGAGTGATTTGCCCTCCCATTCGGTGCCCTTGAGCAGGTTGTTGCCGTTGTTGACGTAGGCGAGATGATGCTTGTCGTGATGGTATTCCAGTGTCTCGCGCGACATGTAGGGCGCCAGCGCATCGTGGGAATACGGCAGTTCGGGAAGCGAAAACGGCATTGGTAGTCTCCTGACACACAGACTAAAGGACAAATGCCAACTCGTGACCGCCCGCTCTGTTCCGCTGGATAGAAGTAACCGCTAACCGTTGGTCGTCAACAGGATAGCGCGCAGGCGATGTTGAGCCGCCAAAGGGCTATTGCTATCGTACAATGAATATTTGCAAGGGGGGAGCCATATCATGGCGGCATTTTTTCAGAACCTGCATAAGACGCTCGCCGCGGGAGTTGTCCTGCTGATCGTGATCATCATTCTGGTCGGTCTGCTCAGCGGACAGTTCATCAGGTTGGACGCCGCCTGGTGGCGCTTCTTCGTACGCTGGCTGCATATCATGACCGGCGTCATGTGGATGGGGCTCTTGTGGTATCTGAATTTCGTGCAAACCCCGACCGTGCCCAAGATCGAGCCGGCCGAGCACAGAGCCGCGATCACCAAATTCATCGCCCCGAACGTTCTGTTCTGGTTCCGATACAGTGCGCTTGCCACCGTCATCTTCGGGCTGCTGTTGGCCTGGATGAAGGACTACCTGGTTCAGGCCCTGACTTTCCAGCGCCCGGCCTATGTCATTGGGATCGGCATGTGGCTTGCGCTGATCATGGCGTTCAACGTCTGGTTCATCATCTGGCCGAACCAGAAGAAGGTGCTGGGGATTGTGGAGGCCTCGGCTGACGAAAAGGCGGCGGCTGGACGCCTCGCCGGCATGACGTCGCGAATCAACACCATGCTCTCGATCCCGATGCTCTACTGCATGGTGGCGCAGCAAAACGCGGGGCTGTGAGATCGCCGCAGGGGCGGCTTGCTGCCGGTCGCATGTCAAACCGGCGTGAATTCCGACACATTTGCGCGCGGAGCGGGTAACCGCCCCGCATCAATCAGCATTGGATTCCTTACCAAATTATTAAGATTTACGATTGCTAACGCAATTGATTAAGGCCAGAATCCGCCAGTAACCATATGCCTGCGGAGATTCTCCGCGAGCGTTAAGGTTGGGGCGGGTGCCAGGATGTCTTTGATCCTGCTGGCTTTTGGTATTCTGATCACCGGCGCCGGGGTGGTTACGATTGCATTGGGCGTTCCGGTCAGTGATTCTCCTCTCGGTCAGACCTTGATCACGACGGGTGCGATCGCACTTGTGGGCGGGCCCATGCTGGTTGGCGTCGCCGCTGCGGTGACCCAGTTGAGCGCCATCGCGGAGGCTCTCAGGGTCCGGCCCGCCGCCCAGATTCCACGGCTGACGGATGCCAGGCAGCCGGCTGACGGCCAGAGGCGGCCCGAGGCGCTGGAAGCCGGGCCCCGTCCGCCCGATCCGCGCCCGCCTGAGCCTCGGCCTGAACCGACGCCGGCTGCAGCCATTGAGGTGTCGGGTTCGGCGCTGGAGCGCCTGCGGTCGTCCATGGTGCGCCCGGACCGGGTCGTCACCAACGGCGAGGACGTTCCGCTTTCCCCGAATGGCAGCGGTCTTCACCCCGGCGTGGAACCGAAGCCGACATCCGAGCCAGAGGTGCGGCCTGGCGCATCGGCCGAAGCATTCAAGGAGCCTCGGCTCGATTTCCTGTTTCGGCCGAAGGGCCCGCGGCCGCCTCAATCGGAGGAGCCGTTTGACGCCATGTGGCCCAAGCGGCGCGGATCGGCCGACCAATCGCGGCCGGACGAAGTCGCGCGGCAGGCTCCGCCCGCAGCGCCGAACGGAGAGCCGCGTGCCCCGGCGGAGCGGGAGCCCCGCTCGGTCTCGATCCTCAAGTCCGGTGTGGTGGACGGCATGGCCTACACCCTCTATGCCGACGGTTCCATCGAGGCCCAGCTACCGCACGGAACCGTGCGCTTCGGGTCGATCGCGGAACTGCGCGCGCATATCGAGAACAATTCGTAGTGCCGACGATCGCGGTCCTACAACAAGTTGCCGCGAGCTCGATTGAGAACCTCAAATCGAAAGCGGCCTTGAATCGTAGCCTTGCTATTCAGCAGCCACATATAGGACCCTTCGGGTCCAAACATTGAGACCATCCTTGGTCACGGTTGGCCGGGTGCTGCATGGCATTCATGCAGTCATGCCGATCTCCTACCGGCACGCGCCCTATTCCTCCCCGCCCGAAAGTACATAAGTAGACTGTGAACAGTTTCGGCGATTGGTGGTGATGACCTATTGAGGATGGCCGGTGTCATGCAACGTCCGAAGAGAATAGCCATGATCGGAAGGTGCGTCCGGTTCTAGGGTATCCACGGGGCGGCGTTAGTTGTCGGTCCGCGTGACCGGTAGTCTTCGGTAAACCATGAGACGTTGGAACTCTGGAATTCCCTTGGAAATGTTCTGGGCAGAATTCTGGTGACACATGCCGATCATGGGAGGGCGCTTGAGTACTCAAATCATACCTGTAAAAGCGCTTGCGATATCTGATGCCTTGGCAGGAGCGGGATGCATTATCGCTCAAAACACATGTCATCGCGTAAATTTGATTCGTTCTGGACGAATAAATCATAAGAATCGACAGGGAATATTTGTCATCACTCAATAGGACTTATTGCGTTCGCTGATCATCAAGTATAGATACGTCTTACCTTGGTATCTCTGTCTTTGGCGTCGTAACAGGGCCTTAAGCACAAAGAATACCTGCGGATAAGTGGAAGGCCATTGGGCAGTCAGGGTTGATCCGCCATGAATGACAATTCGTCGGGCGCAAGCTACATCGAGCTGACGGCGACCATCGTCTCGGCTTATGTCAGCAACAATTCTGTGCCGGCGCAGGATTTGTCGGCGCTGATCAATCAGGTTCATGCGGCGCTGTCGCGAGTGTCGAGCGGGCAAGGCGAGGTGGTGAGCGAGCCGCTCAAGCCTGCAGTGTCGGTGAAGAAGTCGATCACTGCCGACTTCATCGTGTGTCTTGAGGATGGAAAGAAATTCAAGTCGCTCAAGCGTCACCTGCGCACGCAGTACAACATGACGCCTGATCAATATCGCGAGAAGTGGAGCCTTCCGCCTGACTATCCCATGGTGGCGCCCAACTATGCCATCGCGCGCTCGGAGCTCGCCAAGCAGATGGGCCTCGGCCAGCAGCGCCGCCGGCGGAAGTAGTCTAACGGAAGCGGGTTGCCTCAGGGCACCGCGGACGTTGCGAGTGCGGCGCGGGCGTCCGATTTGATTCGCTCCACCATGGAACGGAAACCGTTCGATCGCTGCGGCGTCAGGTGCTCACGCAGGCCCAGGCGCTCGAACAACGCGACGGCGTCGGTCTCGAGAATATCGCGCGCGTGCCTGCCGGAGTACATCGTGAGCAGAATGGCGATCAGCCCGCGCACGATATGGGCGTCACTGTCGCCCACGAACGACAACACCGGGCCGGCCTGGCCGTTAGGCTGCACCGTCGTCGCAAGCCAGACCTGACTGGCGCAACCTTGGACCTTGTTGGCGTCGCGACGGTCCTGCTCGTTGAGGGGCGCCAGTGATCTGCCAAGCTCGATGACATAACGGTAGCGGTCGTCCCACTCATCCAGCAGCGCAAAATTCTCAATGATCTCGTCTATCGTCATGGGGGCTCGGCTGCGCGGAACGGCAGTGTGCCGCAACTGCGGCTTCGTTGCGATATACATATATATAGCCAAGCGTGGAGGTGCCCAAGCCCTCTCGGGATCGGCGCTGCCTTGTTGTGTTGAAGCTTATCCTGTTCGAAGAGCCGCGATCTTATTTTGGAAATGTGCGCCCACTAATTCCGATGCGGCTGCTGGCCGCGCCAGGACGGCTCGAGATCCGCTGGCGTCAGGGTGTGCTTGGAGCCCTTGTCGGTCGAGCCGACCGCTTCGGTTCCTTGCGGACCGAGCTGGTCGTTGAGGAACTCGTAAAGCATCTTGGCGCCGGCTTGCGCCCGATGGCCGATCGCCACCGCGGCTTGCGAGCCGACCACGCAGGCGTCCCGCTGACGGTCGCAGAAGCTCCGCAGATCGCCGACGGCAGCTCGCGCGGCGGATACGGCCTCGATGGTGCCGACTTGTGCTTTCGGCGTCGGCTGGGTGCCCGCGCTCGGCAAAAGAACCAGCACGACACCGAGCCAGAATGCCATTCGCAACAGGAATCGCATGAGCCAACCCCTGTTTCCCCTTTCCCCGCGGCTCGCCTGACGCCGCTTTCGAGCCGTCACCATAGCAGCGAGCTTTGAAAGCCGCGTTCCGGTTTCGAGGCAAATGCGCGGCTAATTTTCATAAAATTTGAATGAATCCCGCCGCTGAACTTGTGTCGGGATACCGTTATGCAAGACGTGAATGTCGGCTTGCGCTGATTTTGAGCCTTGAGCAGGGGTGGCGCTGGCAACCGACCGTTCACCATGAGGTGAGAATGCCGCCCCGGGGCACGCGCAAGCGGGGCGCTACGGCGCGCATGGCTGCTCGACGCGGCCACGTCCTTAGCGTTCGCTTAAGCGGCCTCTGACACGATCCCTGCCTTACACAAGGGGAGCGCGTCAGTCAGGCGTGCGCAGGGTCACGTGAGTCCGTTTGCACTACTGCGGTATTGCGCTGATGCTTTAGTCCACCCGACCGCGCAGCAGGATGTGCTCACCGCCGCGCGCAGTCGTACCTTCACCGCGCTGCGCCTTCTGGTCGGATTGGGGGTGTTTGCTGCCGTTGTGTTCTATGCCGCGGCATGGGGGGCGCCGAGTGCGTTCGAGGCGCTGATGTTCGCTGGGCTCGCGGCGCCGATTCCGATCGCGTTTTTTCTATTTCGCGCCAGACGGTCCGTCGAGGAGGATGGTTACCGCCTGCTGGCACGCAATATGACCGACGTGATCACGCGTCACGACCGCAATGGTGCGGTTCTGTTCGTCTCGCCCGCGGCCGAGTTGCTGTTTGGCGTCAAGGTCACCGAGCTGCATGGCCACGGTCTGTTCGATCGCGTCCATGTGGCCGACCGCCCAGCCTATCTCACCGCGCTCGCCGACGCGGCGGCGCTTGGCGGCAATCGGTCGATCGAGTTTCGGCTCCGGCACGGCAATCTGACGGAAAGCGCGGATTTCATTTGGATCGAGATGCGCTGCCGTGCGCTCGACCAGGCATTGGGCGAGGGGGCCCCCGACCACGAGCGCGAGGTCGTCGCCGTCATGCGCGACATCACGCAGCGCAAGCAGGAAGGACAGGCGATCGAGCTGGCGCGCGCCGAGGCCGAGCGCGCCAACGCCGCCAAGAGCCGTTTCCTCGCCACCATGAGCCATGAGCTGCGAACCCCGCTCAACGCCGTCATCGGCTTCTCGGAGATGCTCTGCAAGGAAAGCGCGCTGATGATCGACGCTCCGCGCCGTCACGAATACGCCCAGCTGATCAACGAGTCGGGACATCATCTGCTCTCGGTCGTGAACGGCATCCTCGACATGTCGAAGATTGAGACGGGCAATTTCGCGATTACTCCGGAGCCGTTTTCGCCTCGCCAGGCCATCGAGGATTGCTGCGGGCTGCTTGCCCTCAAAGCGCGCGAATCAGGGATTGAGCTGGTCACAGTGCTGGCGGGTGAGCTGCCGGACATCGTGGCCGACAAGCGTGCGCTCAATCAGATCATGCTCAATCTCGTGTCCAACGCCATCAAGTTCAGCGATCGCGGCGGCAAGATCACGGTCAGCGCCAGGCACGAGGGCGGCAGGTTTGCCGTGTCGGTTGCTGACACGGGCGTCGGGATCGACAGCGAGGACATGGCTCGGATTGGCGATCCGTTTTTCCAGGCGCGCTCGTCCTACGACCGTCGCCACGACGGCACCGGACTGGGACTCTCGATCGTGAAGGGGCTGGTTGCTCTGCACGGCGGCGACATCGAGATTGCGAGCCGGATCGGGGAGGGCACGAGCGTCACCATCCGCTTGCCGGTCGACTGCGAGAGCGCGCGCAGGTCTGCTGAGCTTGCTTCGATTGGCCGAGCTGCTGAGCGCGCGGCTGCGCCTGCCACCGAGCGCCCCGTCGACAACCTGGTGAAGATCAGTGCGTAAGTCGAAACGCAGCAGCAAGACCGCCGCAGACGAGCCGCGCTTCGCGGCGCTGCAGGCCTTGGGCTGGAGCCACCGCGACGCGGTCGGGTTTATCGTGGCAGCGATCGCCACGATTGCGATTGTTGTAAACGGCTTGCTGCTGCAGGCCGGGCCGCATCCAGCGCCGATGTTCAAGGATGATGTTGCGGCCATCCCGGCTGCACCAAAAGACGCTGCCAAGGATGCAGCAAAGGATTCAGCCAAGGCGTTGCCGCGGGCGCGGCCGCCCGAGGCTACGGCCAAGGCGGACGCCCGCCCAACTCCCGAAATCGTTGCCGACATTCAGCGCGAGCTGGCGCGCCGCGGCTTCTATGACGGCGTGGTGGATGGCCGCTACGGACCGCGCACTGATGCCGCGGTTCGCGACTTCGAGCAGGCCGGCGGGCTCAAGGCCAGCACCGAGCCAAACGAGGCACTGCTCGCGGCCATCAAGCGAGCCAATGCCAAGCCGGCCAAGGCGCCATCGGGAGTGCGGCCCGCGGTCCAGCAAGTGCGCCTGGAGCCGGCCACGGAAGCGCCCTCGAAGCGCGTGCTCGCGGTCCAGCGAGCGCTGGCCGAATACGGCTATGGCCAGATCAAGCCGACCGGTGTCGTGGATGCCGAGACCAAGGCTGCCATCGAGAGGTTCGAGCGCGAGCGCAGGCTGCCGATCACCGGGCAGGTCTCGGACCGTTTCGCGCGCGAGCTTGCATCCGTGACGGGCCGGCCGCTGGAATAGCCTAGTGCCGCCGATTTGAAGTTCCTACAACACTTGAGGCAAACTCGGTTAGGAACTTCAGATCGAGAAGCGGCACTAGAAAAATTAACTTGCTAGTGCCCCTTTGCTTCCGAAGTTCGTGCCAGAGGGTGCTGCGACGACTCACGAACTTCGGAAGCGGGGCACTAGCGGAGCTTGACCCGCGCATCCCGCAGGCTCTTTAACGACGTTGCGATCGGTCGCGCTTGGCGTGGAGCTGCGTGTTGATCGGAACGCAAGACGTGATGGGCCTCATCATGCGCCTCAAGTCCGCGATCTGGGTTGCCGCTTACGTGCGCCGCTGCTTCGGCGAGGGTGCCTTTGCGGCGGTGCGGCGCCGTGGCGCTGAGGAGGCGGGTGCGATCTTCATCAAGCTCAATCGGCTCGACGGCACCGCCGAGCTGTTCGCTCCGGCGCCGCAGAGCGCCTTCGATGATGCCCATCCGAGCGATCGCGCCTTCACGCGAAGCCTCGGCGACGGACCCGTGCCCGAGGCGAAGGTCGAGGACCGGCTCACACGTGAAATTCGCTTCGATCCCGATGCCTGGATCATCGAGATCGAGGACCGCGCGGGCCGGCACTTTCTTGACCGGCTCGTGACTTAGAGCAGATTTCGCTCAGTTTGAATCGGGTCGGAATACCCGCCTCATCCTGAGGAGATGCACGCTCTTGCGT
>Ga0209798_10002246_pt1 | contig 11376 bp, 7 predicted proteins | sample DOMMetBare3Fresh_FD_187475 | JGI IMG/M metagenome (GOLD analysis project Ga0209798, IMG submission 187475) | Wetland sediment microbial communities from St. Louis River estuary, USA, under dissolved organic matter induced mercury methylation -... | ecosystem: Environmental > Aquatic > Freshwater...
ACCGTCACGGTCGACGACGTCGAGGTGAGCGTCCCCAAGGGCACGCTCGTCATCCGGGCGGCGGAGGAGATCGGGATCGCGATCCCGCGCTTCTGCGACCACCCGCTGCTCGCCCCCGCGGGTGCCTGCCGGCAGTGCCTCGTCGAGGTCGCGACGCCGGGCCCCGACGGCTCGCTGCGGCCGATGCCCAAGCCGCAGGCGTCGTGCACGCTCGAGGTGAGCCCGGGCATGGTGGTGCGGACGCAGGCCACGAGCCCGGTCGCCGAGAAGGCGCAGCGCGGCGTCATGGAGCTGCTCCTGATCAACCACCCTCTGGACTGCCCGATCTGCGACAAGGGCGGCGAGTGCCCGCTGCAGAACCAGGCGATGGCCAACGGCCAGGCCAGCAGCCGCTTCACCGAGACGAAGCGGACGTTCCCCAAACCGATCCGGATCTCCACCCAGGTGCTCCTCGACCGCGAGCGCTGCATCCTGTGCCAGCGCTGCACCCGGTTCTCCTCCGAGATCGCCGGCGACCCGTTCATCGACCTGCAGATGCGTGGTGCGCAGCAGCAGATCGGGACGTTCTCCCCGGCAGTCCTGGGCTTTCGAACCGGCGTCCCGACGCGGGGCGGCGCGATGCTCGACGAGTCGGGCCAGCCGTTCGCGAGCTACTTCTCCGGCAACACGGTCCAGATCTGCCCGGTCGGCGCGCTGACCGGAGCGGCCTACCGCTTCCGCTCCCGGCCGTTCGACCTCGTGTCGACCCCGGGCGTGTGCGAGCACTGTGCGAGCGGTTGTGCCGTCCGGGTCGACCACCGTCACGGCTCGGTGCTGCGCCGCCTCGCCGGGGACGACCCCGCTGTCAACGAGGAGTGGAACTGCGACAAGGGCCGCTGGGCCTTCGCCTACGCGACCGCTCCCGACCGGCTGACCGGCCCGCTCGTGCGCGACGCCGAGTCCGGTGAGCTCCGGACGGCGTCGTGGTCCGAAGCGCTCGACGCCGCGGCCGCCGGGCTCGCCGCGGCGCGTGCCGGTCGCGGCGCGGCCGTGCTGACCGGTGGCCGGGTCACCGTCGAGGACGCCTACGCCTACGCCAAGTTCGCCCGCATCGCGCTGGCGACGAACGACGTCGACTTCCGGGCCCGCCCGCACTCGGCCGAGGAGGGCATCTTCCTCGCCCACGCGGTGGCGGGCACCGGCCTCGGCGTCACGTACGCCGACCTCGAGGCTGCCCCGAGCGTGCTGCTCGTCGGGTTCGAGCCGGAGGAGGAGTCACCGATCGTCTTCCTGCGGCTGCGCAAGGCCGTCGCGAAGGGCCAGCTCGTCCATGCGGTCGCGCCGTGGCGAAGCCGGGGCCTGGCCAAGCTCGACGCCCACCTCGTGCCGGCCGCGCCGAGCACCGAGGCCGAGGTGCTCGACGCGATCGCCGACGATGCCGCCGAGGTGGCTGCGGCCGCCGCCGACGTCCGTCGTCCCGGCGCGCTGGTGCTCGTCGGCGAGCGGCTCGCCACGGTACCCGGCGCGCTCAGCGCCGCCGTCCGGCTCGCGGCCGCGACCGGTGCCCGGCTCGCCTGGGTGCCGCGCCGCGCCGGTGAGCGCGGGGCGGTCGAGGCCGGCGCCCTGCCCGGGCTGCTGCCGGGCGGCCGTCCCGTGACGGACGCCGCCGCACGCGTCGACGTCGCCGCCGTCTGGGACGTCCCGAACCTGCCGGTCCGCCCCGGTCGAGACGCGAACGGCATCCTCGCCGCGGGGGCCGCGGGCGAGCTGGACGCCCTCGTCGTCGGCGGCGTCGACCCTGCCGACCTGCCCGACCCGGCACTCGCGCTGCAGGCGCTGGCGACCACCCGGTTCGTCGTCAGCCTCGAGCTGCGTGCGAGCGCGGTCACCGGGTACGCCGACGTCGTCCTCCCGGTCGCACCGGTGCAGGAGAAGGCCGGCACGTTCCTCGACTGGGAGGGCCGCTGGCGGCACTTCGGCGTGGCCCTCGCCACGAACTCGATGTCGGACTTCCGGGTCCTCGACGCCCTCGCCGACGCGATGGACGTCGCCCTCGGCCTGCGCACCGTCGAGCGGGTCCGTTCCGAGATCGCCGAGCTCGACGCCTGGGAGGGCGAGCGGGCGCCGGCCCCGACCGTGTCCGCCGTCGAGCCTCCCCAGCCGGGCCTGGGCGAGGCGGTGCTCGCGACCTGGCACCTGCTCCTCGACAACGGCCGGCTCCAGGACGGCGAGCCCTACCTCGCCGGCACCGCGCACCGCCCGGTCGCACGGCTGTCGGCGGCGACCGCGGCCGAGGCCGGGATCGCCGACGGCGAGGCCGTCACCGTCTCGACCCGGCGGGGCGCGGTCACCCTGCCCGCCGTCGTCACGTCCATGCCGGACCGCGTCGTCTGGCTCCCCGTCAGCTCGCCCGGCAGCGCGGTCCGCACCGCGCTCGGGGTCGACGCCGGCGAGGTCGTCGCCATCTCCCGGACAGGAGCGGACGCATGAGCCGGTTCACGGCCGCGGCCCTCGGCGAGGCGCCCACCGCGGACTTCAGCAACGACAACGGCTGGGTCGTCCTCGGCAAGGCGCTGTTCATCTTCGTGTTCCTCGTCGTGACGACCCTGGTCATGATCTGGGCCGAGCGCCGCGTCGTCGCCCGCATGCAGTCCCGGCCCGGTCCCAACCGGGTCGGCCCCTTCGGCCTGCTGCAGTCCCTCGCGGACGGCGTGAAGCTGGCGCTGAAGGAGGACATCATGCCGAAGGCGGTCGACGCGGTCGTCTTCGTCCTCGCGCCGATCATCTCCGCGACGACGTGCTTCATCGCCTTCGCGGTCATCCCGTTCGGCCCCGAAGCGAAGATCCCGTTCACCGACGTCGTCACGCCGCTGCAGCTCACCGACCTGCCGGTCGCGATCCTCTTCGTCCTCGCGGTCGCCGCGGTCGGCGTCTACGGCCTCGTGCTGGCCGGCTGGTCGTCCGGCTCGACGTACCCGCTGCTCGGGGGGCTGCGCTCGTCGGCGCAGGTCATCAGCTACGAGATCGCGATGGGCCTGTCGCTCATCAGCGTCTTCCTCTACGCCGGCTCGATGTCGACGTCCGCGATCGTCGACGCGCAGGCACGTTCGGGCCAGGCGTTCGAGCTCTTCGGGATCCCGCTGTACGCGCCGTCCTGGTACGCGGTCGTCATCTTCCCGGCGTTCGCCATCTACTGCATCTCGATGGTCGGCGAGACGAACCGCGCGCCGTTCGACCTGCCCGAGGCCGAGGGCGAGCTCGTCGGCGGCTTCCACACCGAGTACTCCTCGCTGAAGTTCGCGCTCTTCTTCCTGGCCGAGTACGTCAACATGGTCACCGTCTCGGCGGTCGCGACGACGGTGTTCCTCGGCGGCTGGCGGGCGCCGTGGCCGCTGTCCGTCTGGGACGGCGCGAATGCCGGCTGGTGGCCGATGCTCTGGTTCGTCCTCAAGCTCTGGGCGTTCCTGTTCGTCTTCATCTGGCTGCGCGGCACCCTGCCCCGCCTGCGGTACGACCAGTTCATGAGCTTCGGCTGGAAGCGGCTCATCCCCTTCGCCCTCGTGTGGATCGTCGTCGCCTCGATCGTGCGGGGCCTCATCGGCGCCGAGGGCGCGACCCAGACCGAGCGCCTCGTCGGCTTCGGCATCGTCGTGGTCGTCGTCGGCGCGATGCTCTGGGTGTTCGGCGTCCTCTCCGAGCCGCAGGAGCGGACCGACCGCGACGTCCCCGAGGACCTCGACCCGTTCAGCGGAGGCTTCCCGGTCCCGCCGCTGCCGGGCCAGCGGCTCGTCCGGACCAACGGCCGGGTGCCGGTCGCCGTGGCGATCCCCGGCTCTGCCCGGCCCGACCACGACGACGCCGGCGCGGCGTCGCAGGAGGTGCACGGTGGCTGACCGCGAGGTGGCGTCCCACGAGCCCGGACGTGGCGGGTCCGTCGATCCGTACGGCGGGGTCGAGGGCGACCAGTGGGAGCAGCCGGAGCCCTCGATCCGGATCCGCGACAAGGTGGCGGGCTTCGGCGTCACCTTCATGGAGATGTTCAAGCGGCCCGTCACCGAGCAGTACCCCGAGGAGAAGGTGCCGCCGCAGCCACGCTTCCACGGCCGGCACCAGCTCAACCGGCACCCGGACGGCCTGGAGAAGTGCATCGGCTGCGAGCTGTGCGCGTGGGCCTGCCCGGCGGACGCCATCTACGTCGAGGGCGCGGACAACACCGAGGAGGAGCGGTTCTCCCCGGGTGAGCGGTACGGTCGCGTCTACCAGATCAACTACCTGCGCTGCATCTTCTGCGGCCTGTGCATCGAGGCGTGCCCGACCCGGGCGCTGACGATGACGAACGAGTACGAGCTCGCCGGCCCGAGCCGCGCCGGCCTCATCTACGAGAAGACGGACCTGCTCGGTCCGATGCTGCCCGGCATGCTGGCCGCACCGCACCCGATGGTCCCCGGCACGGACGAGAAGGACTACTACCGTGGCGCCGTGCTCGAGGCGGTGCCGGAGCAGCAGGCCTGGGTCGACGCGCACCAGCATCAGATCGACGACACGGACGCCGCCGGAGAGCCGGCCGACCGGACAGGGGTGCACCAGTGACGCAGTCCTCCGCCCTCGTCGGGGCGGCCGCCCCGGTGCTGCGCGCGGCCGGTGACATGAGCGGCGGGGAGTCGGCGCTGTTCTGGGTGATGGCGCCGGTCATGGTGGTCAGCGCACTGGGGCTGGTCTTCGCCAAGAAGGCCGTCCATGCCGCGCTGTCGATGGCGCTGGTCATGGTCGGGCTGGGCATCGTGTACTTCGCCCAGCAGGCGCCCTTCCTCGGCAGCGTGCAGATCTTCGTCTACACCGGCGCCGTCATGATGATCTTCCTGTTCGTCGTCATGCTCATCGGCATCGACTCCTCCGACTCGCTCGTCGAGACCATCAAAGGCCAGCGGGTCGCAGCGGTCGTGCTGGGCCTGGGGTCCGCGGTGCTGCTCGTCGCCGGCTTCCGCGCGGTCACGTTCACCCCGGCCGCGGGCCTCGTCGACGTGAACGCCGAGGGCAACATCACGGTGATCGCCGCCAAGATCTTCGGCCAGTACGTCTGGGCGTTCGAGGTCACCGGCGCCCTGCTCGTCACGGCGGCGCTCGGCGCGATGATGCTCGCCCACCGGGAGCGGCTCGTGCCGCGGCCGACCCAGCGCCAGCTGTCCGAGAAGCGGATCCGCGAGGGTGTCGTCAAGGCCCCGCTGCCCGCGCCCGGGGTCTTCGCGCGGCACAACGCCGTCGACACCCCGGCCCTGCTGCCGGACGGCACGGCGTCGGAGCTGTCGGTGTCGCGGGTGCTCGCCATCCGCGGCCAGATGCTCGGCACGCAGGTCCATCTCGACGAGATCTCCAGCATCGTCACCGAGCTCGAGCACCCGCTCGACCACGACGAGGGCGATCCGGACGGCGCCGCGGACACGGAGGCTTCCCGGTGAACCTCGAGTGGTGGCTCTACCTGTCGTCGGTGCTCTTCGCGATCGGCGCGGCGACCGTGCTCGTGCGGCGCAACGCGATCATCGTCTTCATGGGCGTCGAGCTCATGCTCAACGCGACGAACCTGGCGTTCGTCACGTTCGCCCGGATGAACGGTGACATCGACGGCCAGGTCATCGCCCTGTTCGTGATGCTCGTCGCGGCCGCCGAGGTCGTCGTCGGGCTCGCGATCATCATGTCGATCTTCCGCACCCGTCGCACGGCCTCGGTCGACGACGCGAACCTGCTGAAGTACTGAGAGGCGGACCGGTGACATCGCTGCTAGCCGCGGAAGGCACCCGGGCGACCATGGAGGCCGCGTCGGGGACCATCCAGACCGGGGCATGGCTGCTCGTCGCGCTGCCGCTGCTCGGTGCGGGCGTGCTGCTGCTCGGCGGACGTCGTACCGACGCGTGGGGCCACTGGTTCGCGGTCGCGCTCTCGTGGGCGTCGTTCGTCTGGGGTGCGCTGCTCTTCCTCGACCTGCGCGGGCTCGAGCCCGAGGCACGGGCCCGCGGTCTGCACCTGTTCTCCTGGGTGCCCGCGGGGTCGCCGGAGACCGGGTTCAACGTCCAGGCGGGGATGCTCCTCGACCCGCTGTCGGTCGCGTTCGTGCTCCTCGTGACGTTCGTCGGCTCGCTGATCCTCGTCTACTCCGTGGCCTACATGGAGCACGACCCGGACCGCCGGCGCTTCTTCGCCTACCTCAACCTCTTCGTCGCCTCGATGCTCCTGCTCGTCCTGGCCGACAACTTCCTGCTGCTCTACGTCGGCTGGGAGGGCGTGGGCCTGGCGTCCTACCTGCTCATCGGGTTCTGGAACCACAACCCGGCGTACGCCGCGGCCGCGAAGAAAGCGTTCGTCGCCAACCGCGTCGGCGACTTCGGCCTGTCGGTCGCGATCATGCTGATGTTCGCCGGCTTCGGGTCGGTGGCCTTCGACACGGTGCTCCCCAACGCCGGCAAGGCGTCCGAGGGGCTGCTCACCGCGATCGGCCTCATGCTGCTGCTCGGCGCCTGCGGCAAGTCGGCGCAGTTCCCGCTGCAGTCCTGGCTCGGCGACGCGATGGCCGGCCCGACGCCGGTCTCGGCGCTCATCCACGCCGCGACGATGGTCACCGCCGGCGTTTACCTGGTCGTCCGGTCCGGCCCGGTCTTCGAGGGAGCGCCCACCGCGCAGCTCGTCGTCGTCATCGTCGGAGCGGTCACGCTCGTCTTCGGCGCCGTCGTCGGCTGCGCCAAGGACGACATCAAGAAGGCGCTCGCCGCCTCGACGATGTCCCAGATCGGCTACATGATGCTCGCCGCCGGGCTCGGCCCGATCGGCTACGTCTTCGCGATCTTCCATCTGCTGACCCACGGCTTCTTCAAGGCCGGGATGTTCCTCGGCGCCGGCTCGGTCATGCACGGCATGGACGACGCCGTCGACATGCGCCGGTTCGGCCGGCTGTCGGGGGCGATGACCGTCACCTGGGCGACGTTCGGGATCGGCTGGCTGGCCATCCTCGGCGTCCCCCCGTTCGCGGGCTTCTTCAGCAAGGACAAGATCATCGAGACCGCGTTCGCGACCGGCGAGGGCTGGCGGCCGTGGGTCTTCGGCCTGGCGGCCCTGCTCGGCGCCGGCGTCACCGCCTTCTACATGTCGCGGTTGTTCTTCATGACCTTCCACGGCAGGAAGCGCTGGCCGCAGGACGCGCACCCGCACGAGTCGCCCCTGCTCATGACGGTGCCGATGATCGTCCTCGCGTTCGGCTCCGCCGGGCTCGGTCTCGTGCTCGGCACCGGTGGCCGCTTCGTGAGCTGGCTGGCGCCGGTGACCGGTGGCGGCGAGGAGGAGCACTCGCCGGTGATCCCGGCCGGGATGCTCATCGTCCTGACGCTCGTCCTCGTGGCGCTCGGCGTGCTGCTCGCGTGGCGCCAGTACTGGCAGCGCGACGTCGCCACCGAGGCTCCGCGTGGTTCGCTCCTGACCCGCGCCGCGCGCCGTGACCTCTTCCAGGACGACGTCAACGAGGCGCTCCTCATGCGACCGGGCCAGTACCTGACCCGCAGCCTCGTGTTCGTCGACAACAGGGGCGTCGACGGGGTCGTCGGCGGGGTCGCGGCCTCCGTCGGCGGGATCGCCGGCCGCCTGCGGCGCTGGCAGTCCGGCCTCGTGCGCTCCTACGCAACGTCCATGCTGGCCGGCGTCATCGTCGTCGCCCTCGGCGTCGTCGCCGTCCGGATCTGAGAGCAGGAGTTCGGATGCCCTGGCTGACCATCACCGGTCTGCTCCCCCTCGTCGGCGCCGTCGCCGTCTGGGCGCTGCCCGAGAGCGCCGCCGCGCGCGCCCGTACTGTCGCGCTCGCGACGTCCGTCGTGACGTTCGCGCTCGTGCTCGTCATGGCGCTGCGGTTCGACGTCGGGCGCGCCGGCGAGTACCAGTTCGCCGAGACCTACCGGTGGATCCCGGACCTCGGCGTGAGCTACGCCCTCGGCGTCGACGGCATCGCGCTGACGATGGTGGCGCTCGCGGCGGTCCTCGTGCCGGTGTGCGTCCTCGCCGGCTGGAACGAGATCGACGGCCCGAGCGCTCGCACGTTCTTCGCCCTGATCCTCGTCCTCGAGACGTTCATGATCGGCGTCTTCGCCGCCCGCGACGTCTTCCTGTTCTACGTCTTCTTCGAGGCCATGCTCGTCCCGGTGTACTTCCTCATCGGGTTCTTCGGCGGGCCGCAGCGTCGCTACGCAGCGGTGAAGTTCTTCCTCTACTCGCTCTTCGGCGGCCTCGTCATGCTCGTCGCCGTCATCGCGCTGTACGTCGCGGGCCCGGGCGGGGCGGACGGCTTCCTCACGAGCAACCTCGTGGGTCTGGAGTTCTCCAGCGCGACGACCGAGCGGCTCATCTTCCTCGGGTTCTTCCTCGCGTTCGCCATCAAGGCACCGATGTGGCCGGTCCACACGTGGCTGCCGGACGCCGCCGCCGAGGCACCGGCGGGCGTCGCCGTGCTGCTCGTCGGCGTCCTCGACAAGGTCGGCACCTTCGGGATGCTCACGCTGTGCCTGCCGCTGTTCCCCGAGGCGAGCAAGTGGGCCGTGCCCGTCGTCCTCGTCCTCGCCGTCGTCTCGGTGATCTACGGCGCGCTGCTCGCGATCGGGCAGAGCGACCTCAAACGGCTCATCGCCTACACGTCGGTCTCGCACTTCGGCTTCATCGTCCTCGGGGTCTTCGCGATGACGACGTACGGCCAGTCGGGCTCGGCGCTGTACATGGTCAACCACGGCTTCTCGACGGCCGCGCTCTTCCTCGTGGCGGGAATGCTGATAGCCCGCCGCGGGTCGGCCAAGATCGAGGACTACGGGGGGCTGCAGCGCAGCACGCCGCTGCTCGCGGGCGTCTTCCTCCTCGCCGGCCTGTCGAGCCTGGCGCTACCGGGCCTGTCGAGCTTCGTCAGCGAGTTCCTCGTGCTCGTCGGCACGTTCACCCGCTACCCTGCGGCCGCGGTCGTCGCGACGGCGGGCATCATCCTCGCCGCGCTCTACATCCTGCTGGCCTACCAACGGATGTTCACCGGCCCCAAGCGCGAGTTCGCGTCCGGCTGGCGTGACATGGACGCCCGCGAGGCCTGGGTCCTCGCGCCGCTGGTGGCCGTCATCCTCGTCCTCGGCTTCTTCCCCAGGCCCGTCCTCGACGTCCTCAACCCGGCCGTCGAACGCACGATGGAGCAGATCGGGATGACCGACCCAGCACCGACCGTCGCCGGCGTGGAGCCCGCGGCCGAAGGGACGACCCCGTGACCCCGCTGGTGTCCGCAGCGCCGTTCCTGACCGACGTCCTCGTGGCGGCCGATGCGATCCCGGCGCCGAAGGTCGACTACGCGGCCGTGTCGCCGATGCTCATCGTCTTCGCCGCGGCGACGCTCGGCGTGGTCGTCGAGGCGTTCGGTCCCCGTGAGCGGCGCTTCGTCGTCCAGGTCGGCATCGCCGTCGCCGCGCTCACGGCGTCCGCGGTCGCGGTGGCGCTGTTCGCCGCGACCGGAGAGGTGCTCCAGACGGCGGGCGCGGTCGGGGCCGCCGAGGGCGGGATCGTCGGGGCGGTCGTCATCGACGGGCCGGCGCTCTTCCTCCAGGGGACGATCGCCGTCCTCGCGCTGCTCGCCGTCCTCACGATGGCCGAGCGGAGCGTCGAGGCGGGCGGTCCGTTCACGCCACAGGCGTCCGCCGTGCCCGGCTCGCCCGCCGAGGCGCTCGCCCGCCGCGCAGGGCTCGTCCAGTCCGAGGTCTTCCCGCTCCTGCTGTTCAGCGTCGGCGGCATGATGCTCTTCCCGGCCTCGAACGACCTGCTGACGATGTTCATCGCGCTCGAGGTGCTCTCGCTGCCGCTGTACCTGATGTGCGGCCTGGCCCGCCGGCGTCGCCTGCTCTCGCAGGAGGCGAGCCTCAAGTACTTCCTCCTCGGTGCGTTCTCCTCGGCGTTCTTCCTCTACGGCACGGCGATGCTCTACGGCTTCGCGGGGTCGGTCCGCCTCGGCGAGATCGCCGCCGCGATCGGCGGCGAGACCCCCGTCGTGGGCAAGGAGCCGCTGCTGCTCATCGGCGTCGCGCTGCTCGTCGTCGGGCTGCTCTTCAAGGTCGGCGCCGCTCCGTTCCACATCTGGACGCCGGACGTCTACCAGGGTGCCCCGACGCCGGTCACCGGCTTCATGGCCGCCTGTACGAAGGTCGCCGCCTTCGGCGCCCTGCTGCGGGTCGCCTACGTCGCGGTGCCCGGGGCCCGCTGGGACTGGACGCCGGCCGTGTGGGGCGTCGCGATCCTCACCATGGTCGTCGGGTCGGTCATCGCGATCGTCCAGACCGATGTCAAGCGGATGCTGGCCTACTCCTCGATCGCCCACGCGGGCTTCATCCTCACCGGCGTCCTCGCCTTCGACCGTACGGGCGTCTCCGGCGTGCTGTTCTACCTGCTCGCGTACGGCTTCACGACGATCGGCGCCTTCGCCCTGGTCACCCTGGTGCGCGACTCGGGCGGGGGCGACGCGGTCGGCGGCGAGGCGACCCACCTGTCGCAGTGGGCCGGGCTCGGACGGCGCTCGCCCCTGCTCGCCGGCCTGTTCACGCTCTTCCTGCTCGCCTTCGCCGGCATCCCCCTGACGAGCGGCTTCATCGGCAAGTACGCGGTGTTCTCCGCCGCCGTCGCCGGCGGCGGCTGGGTGCTCGCGCTCGTCGGCGTGCTCGCCAGCGCCGTCGCCGCGTTCTTCTACCTGCGCGTCGTCGTCCTGATGTACTTCAGCGAGCCCTCCGGGCCGGCGACCGTCGTCGCCACCCCGGGCCCCGCGCTCGTGTTCGCCGTCGGCGTCGCGGCGCTCGCCACGGTGCTCCTCGGCGTCGCCCCGACCTTCGTTCTCGACCTCACCCAGAACGCCTCGGCGTTCCTGCCGTGAGACGCTTCCACGCGTGAGCCGTCACTTCCAGCGCCGACCGAGCCGAGCCGTGCCGTGGTCACGGCCGTGACCGGTCAGGGGCCCGCGGCGGCCACCCCGGTGACCGCGGCGCTCGACCTCAGCCTCGTCGACGGCGACCTGGACGGCCGGCTGCGGGCCGACCTGTCCCGGGTCGAGGCGGCGCTCCGGTCGGCGGTCGCCCAGTCGGACCCGCTCGCGGACGACGCGTCCCGGCATCTCGTCTCGGCCGGGGGCAAGCGGGTGCGGCCGATGCTCACGCTGCTCGCGTCGCACCTCGGGGACGCCGACCGGCCGGAGATCCTCGACGCCGCCGTGGTCGTCGAGCTGACCCACCTGGCGACGCTCTACCACGACGACGTCATGGACTCCGCGCCCGTGCGCCGCGGGGCACCTGCCGCGCACGAGGTGTGGGGCAACACGGTCGCGATCCTCACCGGGGACCTGCTGTTCGCCCGGGCGTCGAC
>Ga0209798_10002247_pt1 | contig 11371 bp, 11 predicted proteins | sample DOMMetBare3Fresh_FD_187475 | JGI IMG/M metagenome (GOLD analysis project Ga0209798, IMG submission 187475) | Wetland sediment microbial communities from St. Louis River estuary, USA, under dissolved organic matter induced mercury methylation -... | ecosystem: Environmental > Aquatic >...
GCCTGGCAGTTCCGGCCGGTCCCGGCCTGGGCATCCAGCTCGACGAGGATGCGATCGACCGCGTCCGTCTCGCGTAGATGGCCGAGATCACGTTCGCAGCTGTGACGAAGAGGTTCACCGAGGGCACTGTCGCCGTCGACGATCTCAGCCTCGAGATTCGCGACGGCGAGTTCATGATCCTGGTGGGGCCCTCGGGATGCGGCAAGACGACGGCGCTACGAATGGTCGCGGGCCTCGAGCATCCGACGGCCGGGGAGATCCTGATCGGCGGCAAGGTCGTGAACGACCTCGATCCGGTCGACCGCGACATTGCCATGGTGTTCCAGAACTACGCGCTCTACCCGAACATGACGGTGCAGGACAACATCGGCTTCCCGCTGCGCATGCAGCGCCTCCCGAAGAGCGAGCGGCGGCAGCGGATCGAGAGCGCCGCCGAGCTGCTCGGAATCGGCGAGCTGCTGGAGCGCAAGCCAGGCGCCCTCTCCGGGGGACAGCGACAGCGCGTCGCCATGGGGCGTGCGATCGTCCGGCATCCGACGGCCTTCCTCATGGACGAGCCGCTCTCGAACCTCGACGCGAAGCTGCGGGTGCAGATGCGCGCGGAGCTCGTGAAGCTGCACCAGCGCCTCGGTGTGACGACGCTCTACGTCACGCACGACCAGACCGAGGCGATGACTCTCGGGGAGCGGGTGGCCGTGCTCAACCACGGCGTGATCCAGCAGGTGGACACCCCGGGGGAGCTCTACAACCGTCCGGCGAACACGTTCGTGGCGACGTTCATCGGCAGCCCCGCGATGAACTTCCTGCGCGCACGGCTGTCCCGCGGCGCCGTCGAGTTCGCCGCCTACCGCTTCGAGCTCCCCGCGCAGACGCGCCCTGCGCTTCGCGATAGGGAGGGCGAGGTGCTGCTCGGCCTCCGGCCGGAGCACTTCTCCGACCCGCGCGTCGCCGGGCCTGACCGGGCCGACAACCCGCTACCGGTGACCGTCGAGCTCACAGAGCAACTCGGCTCGGAGACGCTCCTCTACTTCCGCGCCGAGGGGGTCGAGGCCGAGCTGGGAGGCGAGAGCGAGGGGGCCGAGGTGGAGCTCGGCGGCGCGCTCGTGGCACGTCTCGACCCGCGCACGGACGCCGTTCCGGGCGAGCGGCTGGTCGTGAACGTCGACATCGAGCGCGCGCACTTCTTTGATCCCGTGACCGGCACTGCGTTGTAGCGGCCCGCTCAGGCGCTGCGGAGCAGTCGCGCCTGCAGGCGCGTCGACACCGACGCCCCGGCGGCCAGGGCCGTCGCCGTGCCCGCCGCAACAGCCCGCTCGAGGTTGAGCATGCTCGTCCACGGCTCGATCCCGAGCGCGTAGGAGCCCGCCAGGGGCGGCTCGACCGCACCACCATACGGCTGCCAGAGGACGATCCAGCCGAAGAGGGCGCGGTCCCAGTCGAGCCGGAACGTCAGGCCGAGCCGAGGATTCGAGACCGCGAGCCAGCCGTCCTCCAGGTCCGTCACGTAGAGGTCGTCGTGGCTCCGTGTCTCCGGGCCCGGAACCTCCCGGAGATCGACCGTCCCCCCGGCCCGCAGCGGTGCGAGGGGCCATGGCACGCGGCGCCCCGGCTCGAGCCGCGCCGTGTCGGGCTCCCACAGCTCGGGCGAGGTGACGATCGTGCGGGCCGGGATCTCGAGCCGGCAGCCCGGCTCGAGGAAGGGAGGGCCTACGACGCAGTGGTGTCCCCACACGAAATGCGCGTTCTCGGACGATTCGTTCACGACCGTGCTCTCGACGGCGAGCGTGGCCTCCCCGGCCTGCAACTGCAGCACCCGCTCGAGGCGAAACGGGGTCGCCTGCGTCCGCACGCGGAACCGGACGGCCGCTGCGCTACCGCCGTCCTCCACCACCACGTGCTCCCAGGGCAGCGAGGCGACCTCCCCGTGGAAGGGGATCTGCCGGCCCCTGTAGGCGCAGGCCTCGTTGACGCTCGGGAACAGCTCCTGCCAGCCCCCCGCGTAGTTCCACATGAACGGATCGTCGCCGCTGCCCGGCAGCGGCTCCGCGCGTGGCGGCCGCAGCCCCCAGGGGGCCTGGAAGAGCATCTCAACTCCCGAGCGGAGGTCGACGATCTGATGGATTTCTGCCCCTTTGTCCGGCAGCACGACCACCCGAATGGCGTCGTTCTCGAGCACGACGCTCTGCCAACCCGCGACCTCGCCCGCTGTGACGCGGCAGCTAGCCATCGGCCGGGATCGACTCGAGGATGTACCAGTTGGCCGTCAGCCCGCAGTCGACCGTCAAGTCGATGCCCGTGATCGCCGACGCTTCGTCGGACGCGAGGAATGCGCACGCCGACGCGATTTCCTCCGGGCGCACGAGGCGCCGGAGCGGCACGCGGTCGAAGCGGTTGACGAGGTAGTCCATCGTCCCCGGAGGCACGCCCACCTCCGTCATCTCTGTGTGCGTGAACCCCGGGCTGACGCAGTTGACCCGGACGCCGCGGGGACCGAGCTCGAGTGCCATCGTCCGGTTGAGCCCGAGGAGGCCGGCCTTGGAGGCGTTGTAGCTCGCGTAGGGGCCGTCGCCGCCCGACGCGTCGATCGAGGCGATGTGGACGATCGACCCGCCGCCGGCGGCAACCTGTACGCGCGCCACGCGCTGGGCCATCAGGAAGGCGCCGCGGAGGTTCGTGGCCAGGATCGCGTCCCAGCCTGCGTCCTCGATCTCGAGGAAGGGCTTCTCCTCGGCGATGCCGGCGTTGTTCACGAGCACGTCGATCCGGCCCCAGCGCTCCTGCGCGGCCGCGACCGCGGCGTCGACGTCGGCCGCGCTGCTCACGTCGGCGGCATGCGACCAGGCAGTCCCTCCGGCCGCCTCGATCCTGCGGGCGGCGGCCTCGAGCGGCTCGCGTCGGCGACCGATCAGCATCACGTCCGCTCCCTCTGAAGCAAAGCGCTCTGCGATCGCGAGCCCGATCCCCTGCCCGGCTCCCGTGACGATGACGTTCTTCCCTTCGAACCGTCGCGGCATCACGATGCTCCTCTCATTTGACGGCCCCGGCGGTGATGCCGCGGACGAGGTGGCGCTGGAAGGCGAGGTAGGCGGCGATCACGGGCAGCGAGGTGATCAGCAGGCCCGCCATCAGCGCGGGGTAGTCGGCGGTGAACCGGCTTTGTAGCTGGAGGACGCCGACGGTGAGCGTCTTCACGCCGTCGGACTGCAGCATCAGGAGTGCGAACAGGAACTCGTTCCAGGCCCAGAGGACGTTGAAGATCACGAGCGTGGCCAGGGCGGGCTTGGCGAGCGGCAGCAGGACAAGGGCGAAGGTGCGGTGGACGCCGGCGCCGTCGATCCTGGCCGCCTCCACGAGCTCGTCCGGCACGGAGCGGAAGTACGCGGTCATCAGGTAGACGTTGAACGGGAGGTTCAGGGCCGTGTAGAGGAAGATCACCGACCCGTACGTGTCCAGCAACCCCAGCTGCACCATCTCGACGTAGATCGGCACCATCAGCAGGAGCGGCGGCACGGCGATCCAGGCCAGCACGAACAGGTAGACGGCCCCCGAAAGGCGCCAGCGCAGCTTCGAGAACGAGTAGCCGGCCAGGGTCGCGGTGAAGACGGAGAGCGCTACGGTCGCCGACGTCACGATCACGGAGTTGCGGAAGTAGAGACCGATGTTGGCGCCGGTCCACGCGCGCTCGAAGGCCCCGAGCGAGAGGGTGGTCGGCAGCCCGATCCGCGAGTCGGCCCAGTCCGCCTGGGTGCGGAAAGCGGTGGCCGCCATGAAGAGGAGCGGCAGGATCGCGGAGAGGCAGAAGAGCCCGGTCGCGACGACGAGCGGCCACGAGTGGCGACCCGTCCGCCGCCGGTGGCGCCGCCGGGGAGGCGCTGGCGCGCCTTGCGGGCCGGACGTCACGTCAGCGCTTCTCACGCGTGAGGACGCGGATCTGGAAGAGGCCCACCGCGAACACGATGAGCACGAGCGTTACCCCGATCGCGGCCGCGTACCCCATGTTCTGGTTCGTGAAGGCCTGCTGGTAGATGTAGAACTCGGCGACGTAGGTGTCGGTGCCGGGCCCGCCGTTCGTGATCGTGTACACGTAGGTGAACATGAACGCGAACGCCGTAATCGTGTTCACGACGAGCACGATCTCGAGCACGCGGCGCAGGTTCGGTGCGATCACCGAGGCGAGGATGCGCATCCAGCCGGCTCCGTCGATCCGGGCTGCCTCCTCGAGCGACGGGTCGATCGCGCTCATGCCCGCCAGGTAAAGGAGGACGTTGTAGCCGAAGTTCGTCCAGACGACGACGAACAGGATGAGCGGGATCGACGTGCGCGCACTGCCGAGCCACTCGTGCTGCAGGCTTTCCAGCCCGACCGTGCCGAGCGCCTGGTTCAGCGGCCCGTCGAGCTGCAGCACGGTGGCGGTGAGAATGCCGATCACGACCGACGCGTAGACCGCGGGGAGGAAGATGGTGGCGCGAAACACCCGCCAGCCCGGCACGTGCCGGTGGATGGCGAAGGCGACGATCAGCGGCACGACGACCAGGATCGGTACCGACAACGCGAAGATGGCGTTGTTCCTCAGCGCGTTGCGGAAGATCGGGTCATCCCGGATCAGCTGGAAGTTGTGCAAGCCCACCCACTCCGAGGGCGTAATGCCGTCCCAGCGTGTGAAGGCGTGGAAGACCGTGCTCGCGAACGGATAGGCGACGAACAGGCTGACGAGGGCGACGGCAGGGGCCGCGTAGAGGAGGCCCCACAGCCACTGCGGGCTGTGGGGCCTCGTCCGAACGACGGGTGTCTCCGAGGCGATCAGGGGTTCAGCGTGGCGAGGCCCTTGTCGACGTTCTGCATCGCCTTGAGCGGCGCTGTCTTGCCGGAGAACGCCGCCTGGAGCTGCTGGTAGTACAGCAACGCGACCTTCAGCGGGACGACGCTGTCGAGCAGCGGAACGTGAGGATTGGCAGCGATCTGGAGGAAGTACTTGGAGAACGGGTCCTTGAGCCCCGCGGCCGCCTCCCTGTTCGTGGGCAGGGCTCCGACCTTGGTCGCGAGGTCCGTGGCGCCCTTCTTGTCGACCGCCATCTTGATGAACTCCCATGCACCGGTCTTGTTGCCGGCGTTCTTGGGGATCACCCAGTTGTGGAACGAGTTGGAGGCGGAGCGTCCGGGGTTCGGCCCGGATTGCGGGAGTCGCGCGAGCCCGAGGTTCTTGCCGAGCGCCTTCTCGAAGTCCTTGATCACGAACGGGAACATCAGCACCATCGCCGCCTTGCCCGACGTGAAGTACGTGTTCGCGTCATTGTTCTCGTGCGTCGAAGCGTCGGAGTTGACGCACCCCTGCTGCTTGAACTTCGTCAGCGCCTCGAGCGGCTTCACGAGCTTGGGGTCGGAGTACTTCAGCTTCCCGCTGTCGACCAGGGAGATGTCGCCCTTCGCCATGTACGAGGCGTAGTCCTGGGTGACCCAGTTGTCGGTCGAGTAGCCGTCGCGATCGCCGTAGGCGAGCGGGAGGATGCCCTTGGCCTTGAACGTGGCGCACTGCGCGAGGAGCTCCTTGTACGTCTTCGGCGGCGCTGCGATGCCGGCCTTGCGGAACAGCGCCTTGTTGTAGAACAGCCCGTACGTGCCCTGGTCGTTCGGGACGGCATAGATCTCGCCCTTTCCGCCCTTGCAGTCCAGCTTCAGGCAGGAGAGGTCCCAGGACGTCTGGCTGGAGTAGAACCCCGGCGTCTGGTTGACCTGGTCGTTGAGCTTCTGGAGGGAGCTGAGCATGTACGGGGTCGTGTAGCCGCCGGAGTACACGAGCATCGCGTCCGGCACCTTCTTCGAGGCGAAGGCTGCGGCGATCTGCGCCGTGAACTGCGCGTTGTTGATCGGGGTAAGCACGAACTTGACCTTCGAGCCGGGGTACGCCTTCTCGTAGCGCGCCTTGACGCCGTCGAGCCACTTGCGGTAGGTCGAGCCCGGAGTCGCTCCCGCGTACGTGCCGCTGAGCCAGACCGTGAGCGAGCCGCCCTCGGCCGTCGTGGCACCTGTGCGGGCGGTGTTCCCCAGGGCGGCGGCCGAAACGGCTAGCGCCAGGACGCCTGCCGTGAGCAACGCGCCGATCCGCCATCTCGAACTCTTCATCGTTCCCTCCTCTGGGAAAAGACTGTGGTCATGATCGCGGCGACGTCTTCCACCTGCCGCCCGACAGATGCTTCGCTTCCGTGCACGTACGCCTCGCTCCGCGCGCGAGTCTGACAGACTGGCCTCGGTTTCACTGCTTCCCTGTCCGCAAGGAGACCCGATGACTCTGACCCTGTCAAGGCCCCTGCCCCGGCTCGAGCGCCTTCGCAACTGGATGGCCGGCGAAGAGATCGACTGCGTCGTCGTCTTCGGAGCAGACAACGTCAACCATCTGTGCGGCTACTGGCGCTACTTCGGTGGGCCATCCGCCCTCGTCGTGGGGCGTGACGGGGAGCGCACGCTCGCGGTGATGCTGGACGAGGTGCCCATCGCGCGCGCCGTGTCCGACGCCGAGAGCGTGCTCGGTTACGGGGAGCGCGGGTTCGGCATCGACCTCGATCCGGTCGCAGGCCTCGTTGCCGCGGTCGCCTCCATTCCGGTGGTCGCCAGGGCCCGCCGCGTCGGTGTCTCCTCCGAGATCCCGGGAGCCGACACGCGGCTCGATCCGATGGTGTCGGGCAGCTTCGTCGATGCGGGCGGGGCGCTGCACGGGATCAGGCTGATCAAGGACTGGGACGAGCTCGAGAAGATCCACAAGGGCTACGAGCTCTGCTGGCTCGGGCAGGCGGCCGTCTCGGCCGGCGCCCAGCCGGGCGTGAGCGAGATCGAGCTGTTCACCGCCGCGCAGTCCACGGCGCAGATCGCCTCCGGTGGCCCGATCGAGTTCGTCTGCGACCTGCTCTCCGGCCCGAACGCTGCCGAGGTTTGCTGCCCGATCCACGTCGCCGGGACACGGGTCGTCGAGCAGGGCGACCCGGTGATTGCGGACGTCGTCGTGCGCACGGCGGGCTACTGGGGCGACTCGGCCGAGACGCATGTGGTGGGAGACAATGCCGAAGCCGCGGCTGCCAGGTCAGGGCTCCTCGACATTCTGGAGCAGGCTCGTACCGAGCTCGTGCCCGGTGCCACCGGCGCCGAGGTGTTCGCGAACCTGCACTCCCGCGTGGTGAGCTCCTTTCCCGGCGGGGAGCTGCCCCACCACGGTGGCCACGCGCTCGGCCTCACGTCGTTCGAGGACCCGCACCTGATCCCCTCGGACACGATGCCTTTCCAGCCCTGGATGGTGATCGCGATCGAGCCGGGCGTGTACTTCCCGGGCCGCTACGGCGCCCGGGTCGAAAACGTCTTCGTGGTCACGCCGGACGGGGGCGTCGAGTTGCGAGACGTGATGGGAGGGCGCTCCTGATGGGAGCGGGACGTGTCCACCACACGGGCTACACGGTCTCGGACCTCGACCGCTCCCTCTCGTTCTACCGCGATCTCCTCGGTTGCGAGGTGATCGCGACCCAGGAGAAGCAGGGCGGCTATCTCGCCGCGATCGTCGGCTACCCGGATGCCCACGTACGCATGGCTCACCTGCGCGCACCCGAGGGCGAGCACGTGATCGAGTTGTTCGAGTACCTCTCGCCCGCAGGCGAACGTGCCGCCGTGGAGCCGCGCAACGTCGGCGCGTCGCATCTCTGCTTCCTCGTGTCCGACCTCCCGGCCCTCTACGACCAACTGGTCGAGCGGGGCGTGACGTCGTTCGTCTCTCCCCCCGTCGAGGTCGACACCGGGATCAACCGCGGCGGCGTCGGCCTCTACCTGCGAGACCCCGACGGAATCACCGTCGAGCTGTTCCAGCCTCCCGCGGCCCCGGCGCCCTGACGCGTGCCCATTCCTCGAGTGCGGACGTGACGATCGCGTCGGTCTCGCCGAGGTAGGAATCGGGGTCGAGCACCTCGTCGAGGGGCGGCATCGCGGCGAGCACATCCGGGCCGAGCGTGCGCTCGAGCGCCGACCGCAGCGAGATTCCTTCACGCCGCGCCGTCAGCGACGCCTCGGAGACCAGCGCATGGGCGCGGGCGCGGCCGGCCGCGGGCGCCACCGCCATCATCGCGGCCTCGGCCATGAGCGTGCCGCCGTCACCGGCGAGGTTCTCCCGCATCCGCTCCGGGAAGACGCCGAGGCCCGCAACGACCCGCTGCGCGCCGGCGAGCGCCCCCGCCGCGGCTGTGCACACGAGGGGAACGGCATCCCACTCCACCTGCCACTCCCCCGCGGCACGCTCGTGCGTCCCCTGCATGGCTGCGAGCAGGGCACCCGCCTGCTGGGCGGCAAGGACGCTGAGTCCCACGATCGCCTCGCTGCCGACCGGGTTGGCCTTCTGAGGCATCGTCGACGAGGCGCCGCGTAGGTGACCACCCTGCTCGCGAACCTCGCCAATCTCGGGTCGGGACAACTCGACCACCTCGCGCGCGAGCTTGCCGCACGTTCCCGCCGCCGTCGCCAGGACGTAGCCGGTCTCGGCGAGGGCGTCGCGTGCCGTGTGCCAGGGGACGTCGACTGCTCCGAGTCCCAGCTTCTCGGCGACACGGTGTCGAACGGCGCGGCTCTCTGGGCCGAGCGCAGCGGCGGTGCCTGCGGCGCCGAACAGCTGCACGACCGCGGCGCGGGGGCGGACGGCGCGGACCCGCTCGACGTCGCGGGCGAGCTCGGCGAGCCAGACCGCGAGCTTGCCGCCGAACGTGATGGGCACCGCCGGCTGGGCATGTGTCCTGCCCGGCATCACGGAGGCGCGGTGGGCGTCGGCCTTCGTTGCGATCTCGTCGCCGAGCGCGCGCGAGAGCGCTTCGATGCGGTCGAGTGCCCGGCCGAGGACGAGTGCAAGGCCCGTGTCCATGATGTCCTGCGTGGTCGCCCCCCAGTGGACGTAGCGCGCCGCGTCCGGGCTTGCCTCGCCGATCTGCTCGAGGAGGGGCAGGATCGGGTAGCCGACCACGGTTGTCCGCACGCGAAGAGCGGCGAGGTCGATCTCACCCGGTTGTGCGGCCGCCTCGATCTCGTCGGCGGCGTGCGCCGGGATGACGCCGAGGTCGGCCTGTGCGCGTGCGAGAGCCCGCTCCACCTCGAGCCACGCCCCCACGAGCGACTCCTCGCTGAAGAGCCGGGCGACGTGCTCGTCGCCGAAGACGTCGACGAGGGGGAGGAACATCGCGAAGGCCGTCAGCCGGCAGGAATGGACGTGAGGGCGCCGTCGATCGTGTGGAGGCCGCCGGTGATGTATGCCGCGTCGTCCGAGGAGAGGAAAACGACGAGCTTGCCGACCTCCGACGGAAGCCCCAGGCGGTGCATCGGGACGGTGTCGACGTAGTGCTGCTCGTCGATCGCCCCACGCGCCACGTCCGCGTCCCACATCGGGGTGCGGAGAACGCCGGGGGCGATCGCGTTCACGCGGACGCCGTGGGGCGCCCACTCACCGGCGGCGACGCTCGTCATCATGATCACGGCTGCCTTCGGCGCGCAATACGTCATCCGGCCGGGATTCGGCGAGAACCCGCGGATCGACGAGATGTTCACGATCGACCCGGAGCGCTGCGGCAGCATGATCCGCCCGGCGGCGCGCATGCAGTAGAAGACGCCCGTCTGCATGACGGCGATCGAGTCGTGCCAGTCCTCGTCCGTCACCTCGTGGGTATGCGGCCCGACACGGCTGATGCCGGCGTTGTTGACGACGATGTCGAGGCGGCCGAAGTCTCGGACGACGTCCGCGAAAGCTCCGTCGACCTCTGCGCTCCGGGCGACGTCGGCCGGGTACGCGCGAGCCTCGACCCCGGCCCGCGCAAGCTCGCTCGCTGCGAGCTCCGCGGAGTCGGCGTCGATCTCGACGACGGCGACCGACGCGCCGGCCTCTGCCAGCTCGTGGGCGATGCCCCGGCCGAGGCCTGTTCCCGAGCCGGTGACGATGGCGACCTTCCCGTCGAGCACACCCATGTGACGCCTCCTGTGGGCCAGTTGGAGCGGCCGCGCGGCCGCTGGAGCCGAGGCGGGCGAGTATTACACGCCCGGCGCTGCGCCCACCTCGGCTGCCGACATCGCTCACAGCCCCCAGGTGAAGCTCGAGAGCGGCTCGGGACCCGCGTCGGTGACGAGCACCATCTGCTCGGCGCGCGCACCGGCGTGCCCACCCGCGCCGGCGTACGCACCGGGCTCCACCGCGAAGACCATCCCGGGCTCGATCACGGTCTCATCGTAGGGCACGAGCCGCGGCGGCTCGTTCACCCCCGTGCCGATCTGGTGACCCGAGTAGTGGGTCACCGGCAGGCCGTGTCGTGCCAGCGCGACCTCAACGGCGGCGGCGACATCGCGGCAGCGCCGGCCGGGCCGCAGTGTTTCGGCGCCGGCCTCGAACGCGGCGCGGGCGGCTGAGAACCACCGCAGCTGGTCGGCATCCGGCTCGCCGCCGAAGACGACGACGTTACAGCAGTCCGCCCAGTACCCGTCGAGCCGCGGGCTGATGTCGAGGAGCGCCAGGTCGCCCTGCTCGACGATTCGGCCGTCGGGCAGCGCGCCCGCAACGACGGCCGTGCGCGGTCCCGTCAGCAGGGCGCCCTGCACCGTCAGCAGACGGCCCGCCCGGTGCTCCATCGCGGCGACGAGGTCGCGCCAGAGGTCGATGTCGACGCACCCGACCCCGGTGCGCGAAGCGGCGAGGAGCCGCTCCTGTGCCGTGTCGGCGAGCACGGCGGCGGCGCGGAGGAGCTCGATCTCGCGCGGTGTCTTGATCCGGCGCGCGGCATACAGCGCGGGAGTCGCGTCCTGCAGCTGCGCCTCGGGGAGTGCTCGCAAGAGGATGGCGTGCGCCTCGGCGGGCAGGGTCGGGTCGATCCCGACCCAGGCGCTCGCCGTGACCCCGGCCTCCCGCAGCGCCGTCTCGAGCGCGTGCGCGTATGACCGCGCCGGATCGACCGGCTCGAAGTGCCCGAGCGAGTCGAACGGGAGCACGCGCTCGAACCACGCCTGCCCCCGCGCAGCCTCCTCGAGCACGTCGGGCACGATCAGCCAGCCGGTGGCATCGGACGCGCGCAGGAGGGCAAGGCACGGGCGCCAACCGGTGACCTCGGTCACGTACCCGACCGGCAGCGGCGCCTCGAACCCGCTCACGTAGGTCACGTTCGGCGGCGTCGCGAGCAATGCCAGGTCGAGACCCGCCGCGCGGAGGCTCTCGGCCGCGCGTGCCAGCTGCCCGGCCGGTGTGCCGGTTGGGCTCACCAGTCGGCGACCGCGCCGTCCTCGTGCCAGAACGGCGGCAGGTCGACGGCGCGGTAGGGGTGCTCGCGGCAGACGTCGAGGTCGAGCTCGATGCCGAGCCCCGGCCGTTCCGGCAGCTCGA
>Ga0209798_10002248_pt1 | contig 11370 bp, 8 predicted proteins | sample DOMMetBare3Fresh_FD_187475 | JGI IMG/M metagenome (GOLD analysis project Ga0209798, IMG submission 187475) | Wetland sediment microbial communities from St. Louis River estuary, USA, under dissolved organic matter induced mercury methylation -... | ecosystem: Environmental > Aquatic > Freshwater...
TATACGGACTAAATATTAAAGATTTCCAAATTTTATACAGTGGTTAAGCATTTGTTCATGTAATTCCGTCATAATGATCACCAAAGATTTTAACCAGAAACCATTTATTAAATTACCTTTACAAACTTAAACTTATTGAAGGAGAAGACAATGAAAAAATTGTTTATATTAATTCAACTGATTGCTGTGGCAATGCTCTATTCATCTCTATCATACGCTGACTGGAATGATGGACATGGCTGGGGGCATCATCATCATCACCATCGTGGACATGGCTGGGGTCATCGTGGCCATCACGGCTATTATCCCCGGCAGCAGATCAATAACTATTATCCACAGCCACAGGTCAATAATTATTACCCTGCCCCACAACCTCAGTATTACGGACCGCAACCGGGGTATTACGGATATGACCAAAGATCCCATCAAGGCTTGGCAGGCGGTGTCATCGGCAGTGTTTTTGGTTATGAATTGGGTAACGGCGATCCGCTTGCTGCAGGACTTGGCGCCGCTGCCGGTTCATTTTTTGGTAACGGCTTTGGAATGCGTTACTAAAGAAAAAAGCGTGATCCCCTTCCATTTCCCGGTGCTACAAACGTTTCTTGGATAAAATACGCATACTCCGGCAAAGGCGCGAGCTTCGCACTTTGCCGTGACGGGATCTTTTCGGCAATCATGATCAAATTCCCTGTAATAACGCCAATGTCGTAAATTTAAGCTAAGCCGTTCGTGGCGAATTTATCGAACCATGAAATGCTGTGGCCGACCTTCGACTGACTCAGGTTGAACGGTTGAGCCTCAGCTTAAAGGCATTGGCAGTAATGATCTCTGAACAAACAGTGCCGCACCCTAAACAGCATATCGTAGCCGTGATAAGTGCTTGTGAGCTTCCGGAGCCGAAGCTTCTTGATGCTGGAAAGGATTTTCCACCCTGGCAATAAAGGCTGTCTTCCGATCAAGTGGACTTCTCGCTGCCCCACGACCAGCTCCCCGCAAGACAGGGAAACAGCAACTGGTTACTATTTTGTTAACTCACTACGCCCTTCATCGACTGTTTTTTTAAGCCATTTTTGCCAGCGAACAGGCTTTGGTTTGATCGTGCAGCTCCTTCCTTGATAAGCCAGGCCTGGGTTGGGTGTATCCAAACCCGCTGGCAATTTCGTTTACTCCTTACGCCCCACGATACCAAAAGCAACCTTTGCTTTCGCTTGGCTGCTGAAAATCTTGCATTTGTTTTCATACATATTCGATCCTTGGTTACCGGATAGCAGCCTGATTCATTGTCCGAGAAACTGACCCCCACTTCAACCTGGGCAGTGGACAGCCTCCTTTTCAATCGCTCTTAAAAACTCATCTATACTTAAGGCAATATCTGACTTGAAGGTTGCAAAGCATGACACCTCAACAATTAATTTCGGAAATTGATGGCCTATTCTCTTTACCCGAAGTTTATCTGAAAGTCAGGGAAGTCATCGATGACCCCAAAAAAACCATCTATGATGTCGCGTTTGTTATCAATCAGGATCCTAATATTTCTGCACGTATCCTCAAAATTGCCAACAGTGCATTCTTTGGTTTTGCTACAGAAATAAACACAGTGACCCGCGCAATCGCCATTATGGGCTTGTCTCAGATACATGACCTGGTTTTGGCCACTTCTGCTGTCAATACCTTCAAAGGCATTTCCTGTGCCCTGATCAGCATGAAAGATTTTTGGTTACACAGTGTGTTTTGTGCAACCATTGCCCGGCTTCTTGCGAGAAAATGCAATGTCATCGACTGTGAGCGGCTCTTTGTTTGCGGCATTCTTCATGACCTGGGACATCTGGTTATTTATGAAAAATGCCCCACCCAGGCAAGTAAAGTATTATCACGGGCCAAACAGGAAAGCTGCCCTATGGCTCTGTTGGAAAAAGAAATATTAGGCTTTGATTATGCGCAGGTGGGCGGCGAGCTGCTTAAATTCTGGAAATTGCCTGCCAGCCTTTATGAGCCGGTGGTAAACCATGTGCATCTAAAGCGAGATGAACAGTTCAGTCTGGATTCGTCCATTATTCATATCGCTAATATCCTGGCGCTACAAGAAGAAAGTCATAAAACCGATTTTTTTGTACCCAACCTTGATTTGCAGGCATTGCACATGACGGGCTTGAACCAGGAAGACTTTGACTTAGTTAAAACAGAAGCAAAAAAAAATATGGCTGAAACATTAAAACTATTTTTTGCCAAAGTGTGAAAACACCAGTAGATCCATGAAAAAAATCACCGAAGAACGTTTTGGCCTGGTGATGATCATAGCTGCTCTCGCTGTGATCTTCTTGATTGCCGGCCAGTTTCTGATTCACCGCCAAAAAACCAGGGATGCCGCTCTTAGAATAGAAGGCAGAAATGTCGTTCATCTGTTAACCAACCTGTCCTATGAACAATTGGTTCCACCAGAAAGGCAAAATAACATTCTCGATTTATTGAATACCCGGCAAATCGATTCAGATTTTGCCTATGCCGCTGTTGTTGACACATCAGGTCGGCCGCTTGCCGTGAGTTCCTCTGGTGCAGCACTGATTCCGCCTGCTGAATTGCATAATGAAACAACGCTGTGGGCAACAGAGCATGAATTCCAAACTCAGACAGACCGGCGCACGATACTTGAATTTAGAGCGCCCCTGTTAGCCAAAGGCGAACTCGCCGGTTATGTCAGAGTCGGTTATTTCAAGCCCGGCTTTCAATTCCAAGAAGCGCCCTTTATTGCTCAGCTTGCTTTACCAATATTTTTGTTGGTTCCATTAACCTACCTCATGATTCGACGAGAACTGAAACCGCTCAGGGAAGCGAACCAAGAAATTAACCAGGCTCTGAAGCGCCAACACATTTCAACAACGATCGACTCAACCGATAATTTCCAGGATTTCATGCAGAATTTCAAACTCTTTATCCATGAAATTGATCGACGTTTCGGTGAACTTAACAACCAGAACTTCAAGACAAAAGCGACAACACTGGCGCTGAATTACAATCGCCAGCGCATTGAGTCCGCCCTGCAATCCCTCCCCGATGCGGTTCTGGTTATGGACGAAACCGGCAAAGCGACTTTTGCCAATTCTAAACTGAAAACGTTAATTGGCGGATCCGTCACCTCCATCATCGGCACTAAACCGCACGAATGGTGTGAGGACAAAGAAGTCAGCACGCTGTTGGCAAGATATTACAGCAACCAAAGCCGCTTACATCGTTCTGATTCGGTCGATTTCAAACCATCCCTGTGTCCTGAAAAGACAATGACAGTCAGCGCTTACCCCTTGTTTACCCCTAAAGATACCGAGACCATCTTCGGCACATTGGTCGTTTTTCAAGATAAGACTCAGGAAATATTGGCAAAATCGGCAAGAGACCAATTTATCGGCAGCGTTGCTCACGAATTGAAATCGCCGCTCAATGTGATCCACATGTCCGCCGAGACATTGCTGGATTTAGACAATATCTCTGATGATGACCGAATCCGCTCTATCAATATCATTAATGATGAAGTCGAACGCTTAAGCACACTGATCACTAATTTGCTCAATATCAGCATGATGGAAGCAGGTAACATGGTACTGGACTATCAGCGAGTCAAAGTTTCTGATTTTCTGCAAGATACCGTAATGAGCGTAGCACGTGGCAATCAGGCTGACGGCGTTCAATTCGATATCCAGCTATCAAACAATCTTTCAACAACCGATGTGGATAAAAACTTATTAAGAATTGCGGTCAATAATTTGCTCACCAATGCCATTAAATATAACAAACCAAACGGTAAGGTAACGTTATTTGCCGATGAAACCGATGATCAGCTGATCATAAAAATCAGCGATACCGGTTTTGGCATAACCGAACACGATCAAGAACGCATCTTTGAAAAATTCTACCGTTCCGAAAACGATCATATCCGGCAAAAACCAGGGCATGGGCTGGGGCTGGCACTGGCGAGAGAAATCGTTGAATTACATGACGGTAAATTATCGTTGCAAAGCACGCCTGGAGAAGGCAGCACATTTACCATCACCCTTAAAAAAACCTCATCTTTGCTAAAAGCCAGCTAATATGAAAAAAATACTCATTGTTGATGACGAGCCGCATGTAGCATTAATACTCAAGCAATTTCTCGAACGTGCCGGTTACAGTGTGGATACTGCTTTAAATGGCGAACAGGGGCTTGCTCGTATCGCCGAGCAAATGCCCGATGCCTTGATTACCGATGTACAAATGCCAAAAATGAGCGGCCTAGAATTATGCGAAAAACTGGTCAGCCGCAATCCTGAACTCTGCCAATTAATCATACTGATGACGTCCAGAACCGACCGGGATATCCGCACCTGGTCTGAAAACCATCCGTATATACTCTTGATGGAAAAACCACTGAGTTTGCGCCGGTTAGTCGCTTTATTGAGTCACCACTTCGAAACAGTGGATGACTAACCGATGGAGCTTAAACTTGATCCCAACAATTTAAAAAAGTATTTACCTTTTTTTCAGCAAAGCGCCGACTGCGCCTGTACCCTTGGGTTATTTTATCCTGATGGCCGCCTCAACATGCTGGCGCATGAAGCCGATCGGGATGATTTTGAAATACTCATCAAACACATTGAAATATCTGATTTCACTGCTGAGGCAAATTCACTGTCCACGCCAAATTTTGTCAATTTTGGCTCAGACGGAACCTTGGCAAAGGCGGCTTTATTGTTCGCCCATTGTCAGCAGCCTTATTGGTTGGCTGGACTATTCAAAGCGCCTGCGCACGAAATAAATCATGCTCACCAAAGTAAAGCCATCAATATACTGAAAAACATTGCCGCTTGTCTTGTTGAAGATTACACCCTACAACTGACATTATCGGGCATGGTCGATGAGCTGGCCGTGCGCTATGAGGAACTCAATCTGATTTATGGTCTCGATGACACTCAAACCAACCATACTTCATTTGATGAACAACAAGCTCTCAATCATCTGATCAGCAATTGCACTGACTTTATGAATGTTGATTTTGCTGCTATTTATGCGCCCGAACTGGATATGTCGCTAGAGCAAATCAAACACACACCGCCGGACCCTGGGCTCATTGCAAGCTATCACAGCATCCAAAAACCACTGTATCACTATCTTGTTGCAACAGAAAAGACCCTGGTTATCAACCAAAACCGGGATATTGACTGGACTGACGCCAATCTGAAAACCTCTAATAAAATCCTTGCCGCGCCTATCATGCTGTCCAAGCATCATTTAGCCGGCATTCTAGTGTTGATGAACGCTCCGCATGGACCTGACTTTAGCAACAGTGACCGAAAATTATGCGACGTTCTAGCCTCAGAAGCGGCAAAAATGATTCAAGCCAGGCGGGATAACGTTACCGGTCTGCTCAATCGGCGCGGATTTACCGAAAAATTGCAGGAAACGCTTACTTTTATTAAAAAATCACCCACAAAATGCTCTCTGCTTTTTTTGGACATAGACCAATTTAAAATAATTAACGACCTATCGGGCCAGAAAGCGGGGGACCAACTGCTTGATCATATAGGCAGCCTTATCACTAAGTCATTAAGTTATCAACATGTTGTAGGCCGCCTTGGCGCCGACGAGTACGGTGTCCTGCTGGAACATATCGACCTTGATAAAGCAAAAGAAATCGCTGAATACTTAAGCCAGGTGATCAATCAATTCCGTTTTGCCTATCAGGACAAGCTTTATGATATTTCCGTTTGTATAGGCATAGTCGAACTGCTTCCTACCTTCGATGATTTCTCGACTCCGCTTAGTTCAGCCAATTTGGCCTGTAATGTTGCCAAGGAACAAGGCCGCAATCGCATGCATATCTATCAGGCGTCCGACCAAGAAATGATTCGACACGAGAGTCAGATGCTCTGGGTAAGTCGTATCCATCTGGCGCTTGAACAAGAGCGGTTTCGCATTTACCGGCAAAAAATTACACCTTTAAATACAAAGTCAGAGGCAAAAGAACATTACGAACTTTTATTACGTCTGATAGATGAAAACGGCAACCTGCTGACACCTTTTAACTTTATCCCGGCAGCAGAACGTTACAACCTGATGCCTCAACTGGATCGCTGGGTGCTCAAAACCGCCCTAATAAAAATGGCAGCGGTATTACAAGCGGATCCGGAATCGACTCTATCCTGTTCAATTAACCTTTCCGGACAATCTTTTTGCGAACCTGGATTTATTGAATTTGTCACTGACCAAATTAATAAATCAGGCATATCAGCGGAACGAATTCATTTTGAGATTACCGAAACAGCCGCCATATCCAATCTGTCGCAGTCCATCAAGTTTATCGAAACATTAAAAAAAATCGGCTGTTGTTTTTCCTTGGATGATTTTGGCAGCGGCATGAGCTCATTCACCTATTTAAAAAACCTGCCGGTTGATTATCTTAAAATCGACGGCTATTTTGTCAAAAACATGCTGACCAATACCGTTGACTACGCCATGGTGAAATCGATCAACGAGATTGGACATGTGATGGGCTTAAGGACAATCGCGGAATTTGTTGAAAATGATCAGATTTTTCAGGAATTAGCCAGTTTGGGTATTGATTATGGCCAAGGTTATGGCATTGCCAAACCTGAGCCTTTTGAATAATTAACAGTGTGCCTTGGGCAAAGTATTAGCGAGTCCTACAGGCCGTGCGCGGTTATGGCGCAACTGCCGCCTTGCCCAACCTACCAGTTGGATCGTTACGAAAATCATAAAATAATTGTAACGGTTCAACTTTTTTGCAAGCAGCTTGAGTTTACTGTCATTTCGACCAACGGGATCAATCTTTTAAACGCTGGAACATCGGTGAGTCTTAAGATTACTCGCTTTGCCCGGAATGCCAAAATACGCGGTACAGTGACAAATAATTCAACGATAAACCCGCTACACTTATGACAATCCAGCAGACGTTGCGTAGTTATGTTAACAACACTAAAGTGTCACCAATAAAATAATGTCTGAAGTTGCTCGCAGACGCATAGGCGTAAACACCTATCTTGCACCCAATGGCTCGTTGATCGATTCCATCACCCTGGAGTCTTTGCAGCAGGAAGTCAACCAGGCTTTTCAGGCGGGTGAAATCCAGCTTATCCTGGATCTTATCAAAGTTCCCAGCATCAACAGCCGTGTTTTAGAGCTCCTGGTCGAATGGCGAGACCAGTTATTGCTTAAAGGCGGATCACTGACGGTCGTTAATGCGAACCCGGTAATTATTGATGTACTTCATATAACAGAAGTCGACAAATACATCAAAGTAGTGTCCCGGGATACACAGAATGATAAAACTCTATCCGATCATTCCAGCTACTCAAATAAACGCCTGGGCAATCTGTTAATCCAGGAACAGCTTGTCAGCGCAGAAAATATAGACAAGGCTCTGCAATTGCAAGCTGCCACCGGCAAACGGATGGGGGCGATATTGATTGATAAAGGCTGGGTGTCTGAAACTGATTTTTTAAAAGTCCTGGGCAAACAGCTGGGTATTCCCTATATCAACCTTAAGCCAGGTCTCTGGGACCCGGCTATCAGCACCATTCTCAATAAGGAAATCTGCCAGCGCTTTATGGTTTTCCCATTATTCAGGATCCATAAAAAACTGACCCTGGCAACCAGCGACCCGCAGGATCTGCATGCGCTCGATGAAATCAGAAAAAAGACCGGTTGCACTATTAAGCCGGTATTGGCAAAAAACGAAGAAATTGCCCGCCAATTCAAGGAATCACTCGATACTGATATCAATATTGCAGAATACCTGACCGACCTGGAAGAAGACTTCCAGGTCATGGACAACGCCCTGCCCGATGATTACGCCACCATTGATCAACTATCCAGCGGCAGTCCCGTGGTTAATTTGATTAACGCCTTAATCCAGCGGGCTATCCGGGACGGCGCCAGCGACATTCATCTGGAACCCTCCCGCACCAAGTGCCGGGTCCGATTTAGACTGGATGGCATTCTCTATGAAGTCATGAATCCGGCAGCAGACTTGCATCCTGCACTGGTATCCAGGCTTAAAGTGATGGCCAATCTGGACATCGCCGAGCGCCGCTTACCTCAGGATGGACGTATTCAGGTTAATACCCAAGGCCGGGTCGTCGATCTCCGTTTAAGCACATTGCCCGGTATATTCGGGGAAAAAATAGTGCTTCGGGTGCTGGATAAAAACAAAAGTCTGCTGGACATCGACAAACTGTCGATGACGCAACAAAACCAGAGCACCTTTATCAAACTGCTAAAACGCAGTCACGGGTTAATTCTGGTCACCGGCCCTACCGGAAGCGGCAAAACAACCACCTTGTATGCAGCGCTCAATTATTTAAACTCCATTGAAAAAAGCATCGTCACTATTGAAGATCCGGTCGAATATCAGGTCGACATCATCAATCAAAATCAGGTCAAGGACATGATAGGTCTGACCTTTGCCAAAATCCTCAAACATGTATTACGGCAGGATCCAGATATCATTATGGTGGGTGAAATCCGGGAAAAGGAAACCGCTGAAATTGCCGTGCAAGCTGCATTAACCGGACATCTGGTGCTCTCCACGCTGCATACCAATGAAAGCACCGGCGCCATCGCCCGATTGATTGAAATGGGTATTGAACCCTATTTACTGTCTTCATCTCTGATCGGCGTGATTGCTCAACGCCTGATTCGTACGGTTTGTCCCGAATGCAAAACCAGTTATGTCGCTGGCCCTGAAGAGATTGAACGCTTTCACTGGCAGCAACAAGGTGTCGTTAAACTCAGCAAAGGCCGGGGGTGCCCATTATGTTACGACTCAGGCTACAAAGGCCGCACAGCCTGCCACGAAATTCTCACGGTTAACTCAAAACTGCAAAGACTGATGATAGCCAACCCAAGCCAGGACGATCTGGTTGAATTTGTGAAAGAGTCTGGCATGAAAACACTCTATGATGACGGCCTTGAGCGTGCACTTCAGGGCAAAACCACCCTCGAAGAAGTCACCCGCGTTGTTTCCTACGAATAAGGCATTCCCATGGCGCTGGAACTCAAAAGCAAAAATATCTCGGACACCGTAAAGACTGATCCCGTCCCATTCAAATTTTCCCTGGGCGGCAGAAAAAAAGTAACCGATAAAGATAGAATGTTCTTTATCGAACAACTGGCCCTGATGCTGGAAACCGGCAGTGATTTGCATAGCAGTTTAAACGTCCTGATAAAGCAGACCGACAATGCTGAACTGGCTCGTGTGATTAAAACCATGAGCGATGACATCAGCGAAGGCAAAACCTTCTCCTGGGCCCTGGCCAAACACCCTCAGATCTTCTCCAAAACCTACATTAGTCTGATTGCCGCCAGTGAAAGCGGCGGCTATATTCGCCGGATACTGGAACATCTTTTAATCATGGAAAAACAACATGCCGAATTACGCAACACCTTGATTTCGGCAATGTCCTACCCGGCTTTTCTGCTGCTTTTCTCATTCGGCATGGTGATTTTTATACTGGTTGTGGTGTTCCCTAAATTTGGCCCGCTCTTTACCTCAATTCAGGATCAACTGCCGGTCACGACCATTTATTTAATGGCGCTCAGTCATATGATTGCCGGCTATTGGTGGGCCATTGTCCCCGGCCTTTTCGGCGTAATCTTGCTTTTTTCGCTTTGGCTAAAAAGCGCAAAGGGCAGCGCCTTGATGGATCGGCTGAAATTAACTACGCCCATCATCAAACATATTTTCATCAAAATTTACTTAATACAGCTGATGCGCATATTGGCACTATCCTTAAAAAGCGGCGTTAGTCTGATGGAAGCTCTGGCGCTTAGCCAAGATGTCATTCCGAACAAAGGCTTTGTTCACTTTCTGGAAACACTGGTTCAGGATGTAACGGAGGGGCGAAAATTAGCCAACGGCTTTAACAGCTCAGCCTTTATCCCCCCGATCGTTAAACAAATGATGACTACTGGTGAAGAAACCGGAAATTTAGCATTGGTTAGCGACCGTATAGCCGATTATTTTCAGCAAGATTTGGAAAAGCTTCTAAAATTAGTTACTAAAGCGATTGAACCGATTATGTTGTTAGTAATGGGCGTTGTCGTCGGCGTGCTGGTAAGCTCGCTAATATTACCGATTTTTAAACTGTCCCATGCGGTGCATTAACCTGGAATTTGTAACTTTTTAAACTATTTTCGGAACCCAGAAAATGAACAAAGACTCCTCGATAAAAAAGCAAAAACAACAAGGCTTTACTCTAGTGGAGCTATTGATTGTTGTGATCATCCTGGCTATTTTGGCAGCGATAATAGTGCCTCAGTTTGCCTCCACGACCGATGATGCCAAAGTAGCATCGCTGGATACCACGCTTTCCAATATTAGAGCCGCTATTGATCTTTATTATCAGCAACATGGTTCATATCCGGGCCAGGTTGCCTCTTCAGGCGCGCCAGCGGCTTGTACCTCTGCAGTTACTGGTGGGGCGGCAGGGACACAGGCAGCAATTCTTGAGCAATTCGCCTATTACACAAATGCTGCCGGTCAAGCCTGCAAGATGCGAGGAACAGGCAATGAATTCAAATTTGGCCCCTACCTGAAAAAAGACACGCTCCCTGCCAATCCCATCACTAATTCAAATGTTCTTGCCATTTCCACAGCCGGCATTCTGGGTTTGGCCGCCGATGGCGCAGCGCTTGGCTGGAAAATTGACACCAAGAGCGGACAGTTTATCGCCAATGACACCAATACCGACGCAAACGGCAAAGCCTACTCTACCCACTAAACCCTATCATCTTGCCAGTTGGGCAAGGATGCCACCCCTAAAGGACGGGGTATGGACAAGGATGGTCCAACGCAGGAGCGGTTGCCGGAAAAGCCTGCAGGCCCAACAACCTCGCGCCAAGTTTTGTTGGGCACGTCACCATCGTGCCTTTGCCGAATCTACAAGAAACAAGCCACACATCCTATGGTTTGGGCAAAGCGCCAGCGTGCCCCACTAAGCGGTGCCTTTAGCTGTCGGGTACGGCGCTATCGCAGTTTTGCCCGACCTGCGACTCAACTTCTAGCGGCACCCAACCATTCATCCCGTTGTTTAAGCAAAGCGCCAGCGTGGCCAACAATTCCGATTCCAAGCCACCCAAAAAAAATCCATGGCTTCACGCTTTGGGAAATGCTCATCGTAGTGTTGATTCTGTCGATCATCGCTGCGATCACGCTGCCCAATCTGGCGACTACCGATGCAATGAAACTGGATACCGCCACCGAGGAAGTGGCCGAAGCAATTCGGTTTGCCAGAGCGGAGGCCATCAGAACCAAAATCCCTGGTGGCATCTTTACCGATACCACCAACGAGCGGATTCGCGTTTACAGCATGCCCAGTTTTAGCC
>Ga0209798_10002250_pt1 | contig 11366 bp, 9 predicted proteins | sample DOMMetBare3Fresh_FD_187475 | JGI IMG/M metagenome (GOLD analysis project Ga0209798, IMG submission 187475) | Wetland sediment microbial communities from St. Louis River estuary, USA, under dissolved organic matter induced mercury methylation -... | ecosystem: Environmental > Aquatic > Freshwater...
TTCCGTGCGGGCGGTCGATCCGCGTTCGGCAGGTATCGCCGCCAAGCTGGCCGCCGCCAACCGGATGCCGCTCCACGCTCATGTCTCCGAGCAACCGGCCGAGAACGCCGCCTGTATCGATGTCTATGGCGCCACCCCCACCCAGCTCCTCGCCGGAGCCGGGGTCATCGGGGATCGGTTCACGGCCGTCCACGCCACCCACCTGACCGGCGGGGACATCGAACTCCTCGCCGGCGGCTTCGCCTGTTTCTGTCCCACCACCGAGCGCGACCTGGCCGACGGGATCGGTCCGTCGCCAGAGCTGGCAGCGGCCGGGGCCCGACTCACGATCGGGAGCGATTCCCAGGCGGTGATCGATCCGCTCGAAGAGATGCGGGCGATCGAGCATCACCAGCGGCTCGGCACCCTGCGCCGGGGCAACCACACGGTGGGTGACCTGCTGGTGGCCGGGACGGCCGACGGGTATCGCAGCCTGGGTTGGCCCGAGGGTGGACGACTGGAAGCCGGCGCCCTCGCCGACTTCGTGACGATCGACTTCGGCTCGCCCCGACTGGCGGGGATCGCGCCGGAGCACCGGGCGGCGGCGGCGGTGTTCTCCGCATCCGCCGCCGACATCACCTCGGTGGTGGTCGCCGGTCGGACCGTGTCCTGACCACTTCTCAGCCCCCTCTCAGGTAATACCCAGACACCCTTCACCTCCCGGCGAGATGCTGGTCGGCAGCAGACCAAAGGAGGAAGACATGTGGTTGTTCGATCGCCGTGGCCCGGGCACTGGAATGGGGCCAGACTTCATCGACAGGGGTTTCGGGTTCCACCCTGTGTGGGGAGCTCTCTCGGTCCTCGTCCTCGCCTCGCTGGTGGGCCTGGCCGTCTGGCTGATCATGCGGGGACGCTCCGCCTCCACCTCCGACCCGCTCCGTCAGGCAGCCGCCCGCTATGCGGCAGGGAAGATCGACCTCGCCGAGTTTCAGCGAATCGAGCGCACACTGGCGGCAACCACTCCTCCCCCCAACGTCCAACCGGACACTCCACCGGCGCCCGGAACCGCCTGACCGGCGCGCCCTGAATGGCGGCCGTAGGCTGGTCGAATGGCCCTCTCCTCCACCATCGACCACATCGGCCTGCTGGTGACCAACAACCAGGCGCTCGGCGACGGGCGCCTGGGGTTGGTCCGCCACGCCGCCGTCGTGATCGAAGAAGGAGTGGTCACCGCCATCGAACCTGCGGGGACCGTCCAGGCCGACGAGGTCATCGATGCCGGAGGCCGTTGTGTCATACCCGGCTTCGTCGACTCGCACACTCACCTCGTGTTCGCCGGGGATCGGTCCGCAGAGTTCGCCGCCCGGATGGCGGGCACGCCCTACGACGGAGGGGGGATCCGGGTCACCACCGAGGCCACCCGCCAGGCCGGGTTCGACGAACTCGGAGCCTCACTCGCCGCCCGCATCGCCGAGGCCCGCCGGGCCGGCATCACGACGATCGAGATCAAGTCGGGGTACGGGCTCGATGTCGAAACCGAGATCCGGTTAATGGAGGTGGCCGGTCTCTACACGGACGAGGTCACGTTTCTGGGGGCGCACCTCACCCCTGCCGAGTTCGCCGGAAGGAGCGACGAGTACCTCGATCTCGTCTGCGGACCGATGCTGGAGGCAGCTGCACCTCTCGCCCGCTGGATCGACGTGTTCTGTGAGACCGGGGCCTTCGACGAGGCCCAGAGCCGGAGAGTGCTGGAGGCGGGCCGGGTGAAGGGGCTGGGACTTCGGGTCCACGGCAACCAACTGGGGGAAGGACCCGGGGTGAGACTCGCCGTCGAGATGGGGGCGGCCTCGGTCGACCACTGCACCTACCTGGCGGCAGCCGACATCGAGGCACTGGCCGGGTCGGACACGGTGGCGACCTGTCTTCCCATCACCGACTTCTCCACCCGCCAGTCCTACCCGCCCGGGCGGGCGCTGATCGACGCCGGGGCGACGGTGGCGCTCGCCACCAACTGCAACCCTGGGTCGAGCTACTCGACCTCGATGAGCCTGGCCATCGCCCTGGCGGTTCGCGAAATGCATCTCACCATCGAGGAGGCGGTTTGGGCAGCCACCGCAGGTGGCGCCGCCGCCCTGCGCCGGACCGATGTCGGACGGCTGAGTCCGGGCTCGCGGGCGGACGCCGTGATCCTCGACGCCCCCAGCTACACCCATCTCGCCTACCGCCCCGGGGTGCCGCTGGTGTGGGAGACGATTCGAGTGGGAGAACGAACGCTGAAAGGCAAACGACCAACGATGAACGATGAACGATGAACGATGAATGAAGAACGAAGAGTGTCGTCGGTCGCCTGGATGTGTTGGCGGGTTTGGATAATCCCGGGTGGGGGTGAGCGAGCCGGAATAGGCTCCGAGGATGTGGCGGCAGGAGTTGGTCGACAAGGTCGAGCGCAGGCACTCCATCCCGGGGATCTCCGCCGTGCTCGGGGAGAAGTTGAAGGGAACCGAACTGGTGACGTTGCTGCTCGACGTCACCCGCCGGAGGGCGGCGGCGGTGACTCCGGCGGATCTCATCGCCCAGCACCAGACGGACCGATTCGTGGCGCCAGGGCAGGTCGATTTCGACCGGCTTCGGCGGGCGGAGGATCTCTCGCTGGCAGCCCTGCCCGATTCGTACCAGCGCCTCGTGCTCGCCCCCCTCGTCCCTCTCGGTACCCATTCGGCGGTCGGCACCACCGACCAGTACCGGGTGGTGAGCACGATCCGCGGCTCCGAAGTGGCAGCCGATCCGACCAACGGGATGGCGCTGGAAGCAGCCGTTCGCAGGCGGGAGCTGCTGGCGGCCGACAGCCGGGCGCCGGACGAGATCCGGCTGGCGACGGTGCAGAGAATCACTCGTGCCCAGTACTTCGGTGGACCTCGTCAATTTGCCCACTTCTCGGTGATGGGGTTCGTCGTCGCAGGACGCGACACCGGCAATCGGGCGTTCGAGATCTCGGCGGCGACTGAACTGTGCGCGATCAGTGTCACTGCGCTCGAGGCCGCCGGGCTGTCCGATCTCCGATTGGAGGTCACTGACCTGCGCAGCGGCGGCCGGATCCTCGAGTCGATCCGGTCCGGCTTCTCGGATCGAGCGCAGGTGGTTGCCGCTCCCGACCGACTGAGCGCCGGCTACTACTACACCGGTCTGGCCGTGAAGGCCCTCGCCCGGGTGGGCGACGAGTGGTGGGATCTGGCCGACGGGGGAACCGTGGATTGGACCCAGCATCTGGTGGGCAGTCGCAAGGAACGCCTCATGATCGGTGGTATCGGCTTGGACCGGTTGTCCCTTGTGCTTGGCTAGCGGAACCTTTGGTTGACATCAACCGATGGTGAGGGACTCGTTCATGCGGTGGGCGTAGAAGTCGAACCACTTCTGGGATGATCCGCTCGACTTGAAGGTGCGGTCCGAGTCGATGAGGAGATAGACCAACTCGCTCACCGTGACACCGGGGTTGCCGGTGATGCGGCGCACGGCTTCGACGATGTGGTCGGCGTACCACAGCGGCCATTCCGGATCGTCGCCGTCGGTGGCGATGAACGCCTGGTGATGGGCCGGTCCGGACTTGGCCAGCACCGCCGCCAGTTCGGCTTCACTCCCCACGCATCGCCTCCTGGATCAGTCGCGACTCCTCCAGCACGAGGGCGAAGAGCGCCTCGACGTGGTCGGGGCGGATTCCCTGGATCTCGGCCTCCTGCCGGATGATGTCGAGCAACTCCCGCTCGCGCTCGGGAGCCCTGACCGGCAGACCCCGGGTCGCCTTGACCCGTCCGATCTCCAGCGACATGTCCTGGCGGCGGGCGAGCAGGCGGACGATCTCGCGGTCGACCAGATCGATGTGGGCCCGCATCCGATTGACGCCCAACCGGAACATGAGGGCGGCCAGTTGATCGCCGTCGAGTTGCAGGGGCCCCTCCGACTTGGCCTCGGCCGGGGACGGGTGGACTTCGACGATCAACCCGTCGGCGCCCACCCCCTGGGCGGCCAGCGCCAGCGGGGTGACCTTGGCGGCTCCGCCCGAGGCGTGGGAGGGATCGACGATCACCGGCAAGTGCGACAACTCCTTGAGGGTGGGAACCGAGCTGATGTCGATCATGTCGGTGGTACCCGATCCGAAGGTCCGGATCCCCCGCTCCACCAACACCACCTGATCGTTCGCCTCCGCCAGCAGGTATTCGGCCGACCACAACCACTCGTCGATGGTGGCCGACGGCCCCCGACGGAGGAGCACCGGTTTGCCCGCCTTCCCGGCCATCCGCAGCAACTCGAAGTTCTGCATGGCGCCGGAGTGGATTTCGATCATGTCGACCTGGTCGGCCACCGCGTTGACGTCGGCCGGTTCGAGCACCTGGGTGACGGTGGGGAGCCCGACCTCTCGCCCTGCCCTGGCCAGCATCACCACCCCTTCGTCGCCCAGACCCCGGAAGGCGTAGGGGGTGGTTCCCATCTTGTAGGCGTTCCCCCGCAGAACCGCGGCCCCCGCCGCCGCCACCATCTCGGCCGCCGCCATCATCTGTGACTCCGACTCGATGGCGCACGGGCCGGCGATCACAGGGAAGGGGTCGTAGCCGATCCGGACCCGTCCCACCTGGACGATCGTCTTGTCGGGCGAACCCTCGGTCCTGGTCGCTTTGCGTTGCATTCTGGCTCCTCGAGTTGTGAAGCCGGCCCGGAAATGAGAAACCCGGAGCCTGGCTCCGGGTTGGCGGTCTTTCTGAGGTCGTTCTCTCAGCGCGTCACGCCATCCCGAGCCGGGGCCCGGTAAAGACGTAGAACGAGAACGAGACGTTGATCACACTGTCACTGTATGCCCACCCGCCGCCCTTGGTCAAGCGAGCCGCTCGGATCCGCACCATCCAGCAAGCTCAGATCGACTCGGAGCGGTCCTCGATCTCCCAGGCGTGGTCGAGGACGTGCCAGGCGATCCGGCGGGCGGCATACCGGGGCGGCCACTTCCTTCCGGCCATCGGCGAGCCGTCGGCGGGCACCCGCAGGGCGGCCGCCATCGCCGCCCGCATCGCTGCCACCGCGGTGGCGTGAGCAGGATCCGGGCTGCTGGGCTTGATCCCGATCGTGCGGGCATAGGCGTGCTCGGCCAGGATTACGTGCTCCAAGACCTTGTCGCGGTCGCGTCCGCCACCCCGGGGGCCTTTGCGCAATTCGGCGGGGGCGTGGGCAACCACATCCGAGAGCACCAGCCACGAAGCCTCCACCAGTTGCCCCAACCGATCGGCTTCCTCCCCATCGGTCGGTCGCAGGTCGCTGGCCGTGATCCGCTCGGGGGCGCCGAACTCCGTCGTCGTCCCGCCCTCGACCGACTCCACGATTTCGAACGTGCTGGCGTCGTCGACCACCGGAGGAATCAGACCGGCCCGTTCCACTACCACCCCGAACCGCGGGAGCGACACCACCAGCGATTCCAGAGCCGATTCGACCGTCTTGCCACTCCGGCACCACCCCGGCCAGTCGATCGCCCAGGCGAACGCCCGCTTGGCGACGTGTTCCTCGGCGACGCGGACGGTCATGGCTCGAGGATAGGTTCGAAGCCGGTCAGCCCACCGGGACCGGGGCCGGGGCGGCGCGCAGGGCGGCGTCGTTCTCGGCCGTCACCAGCGGTTTTCGCGAGAACCAGACGAACAGCCCGAGGGCGGCGATACCGGCGATGAGCCCGGTGGTCTGATTCCAGGTGATGGAGCCGAGGGTGGCGTCGCCGTTGCCGATCCGCATGAAGTCGAGGGTGAAGCGCTGGAAGCCGTACCAGGCGACCCAGAACCAGAACAGTTGTCCGTAGTGCAGGTTGCGTTTGACGACCTGATAGAGCACCAGCATCAGGATGGCTGCCCCGAGCAGGTCGTAAGCGGCCACGTGGTGATAGATCCCGGGGTCGGTGCTCCCCGGGACGGCGCAAAGACCGTCCACCACCGCGCTGGAGCACTCCAACCCGTTGTGCTGGGGGGCCAAGTCGTATCCGGGACGGACCCCGTAGCCCCACGCCACCGTGGTGGCCCGGCCCAGGTGCTCGACGATGGCGAGGTCGCCCACCCGGCCGACGATGGTGCCGAGGGCGAGGCCGAAGGTGGCGGCGTCGAGTGTGGCGAGGATAGGAAGACCGACTTTCCGCATCCGCCAGATCCCGACCAGGATCCCACCGGCAAAGCCGCCCATGATCGAGAAGTTCCCCCTCAGCGGGTTGAGCGCCTCGAGGAACGGGGTCCCGCCCAGCAATGCGGCCGGGGTGGTGAAGTAGCGGGCGCCGAGGATCGACCCCACCAGCGCCCACGACAGGACAGCCTGGAAGGCCTCCCCGCTGAACCCGCGCCGTTCGAGGATCTTGGTGGCGAGCCACCCTCCCGCCAGAAAGCCGAGGGCGGCGAAGACCCCGTGCAGGGAGAACCGGAGCGGACCGGCCTCCCAGATCGGAATCGGCGGGTAGCTGATGGAGGCGAGCACCATGCGACGTTACCCCTTCGACCCGGCTACCACGCCACCCTTCACGGGGTGACCACCGGCTGACCGGCGGCGGCCCAGGCGAGGATTCCCCCGTCCACCTCGTACACCTCTTCGAACCCGAGTTCGGTCATCATCTCGGCGGTGGTGCCACTGCGGTTGCCCGATCGGCAATACAGGACGTAGGGCAGTGTCGGATCGAGTTCGGCGAGACGGTCGCCGAAGTCGGCGGCATAGAAGTCCACGTTGACCGCCCCGGCCAGGTGTCCTTCGGCAAACTCCTCGGGGGTGCGGACATCGAGGACGACCAGTCCGGCGGGCGCCTCCTCGATCACCTCGACGGCCCGGTCGGGGGCCACCTCGGTGACACCGACAGCAGTAGCGGTGGAACCGCCACAAGAAGCCAGGGCGAGACCCAGCGCCAGCAACCAGACGATCCGTGTTTTCATGGTTCATCTCCTTGTATATGCGAAAACTCGCATATGTTAGCGAAACCGTCAGGCAATCAACCGATCCACGGTCAGGGCAGCGAACAGGGCGGTCAGGTACACCGTCGAATAGCCGAACAACACCATTGCTCGCTCCGGCTTGAAGATCACCCTCGCCGTCTCGATCACCAGCCATCCGCTCAGAATGAGGGCTGCCAGCAGGTAGAGCCATCCGGTTCCGGCGGTGGGGACGAGGGCCAGCGAGAACAGCGCCGTCACCATCGAGTAGGTCAGCATCATCCGGGCGGTGTACGGCACTCCCTTGACCACCGGCAACATCGGGATCCCGGCCGAGGCGTAGTCGTCCTTGTAGCGGAGGGCGAGGGCCCAGAAGTGGGGCGGGGTCCAGGCAAAGACGATGGCGAACATCACCCAGGCGGGGAGTTCGAGACCGCCGGTCACCGCCGCCCAACCCACCAGCACCGGGGCGGCCCCGGCGGCGCCGCCGATGACGATGTTCTGGGTGGTGGTGCGCTTGAGCGTCAGCGTGTAGACGAAGACATAGAACAGCAGGGCGGCAGTGGAGAGCAGGGCCGCCAACAGGTTGGCGAAGGCCCACAACCACAGGAAGCCGGCCAGTCCCAGCGCCCACCCAAACCGGCGGGCGTGGATCGGATCGATCTGCTGACGGGCCAGCGGCCGCCGCGAAGTGCGGCGCATGATCTGGTCGATGTCGCGATCGTGATAGTTGTTGAGGGCGTTGGCCCCGCCCGCCGACATCGTGCCACCGATCAACGTCGCCAGCACCAGCCAGGTCCCCGGCCATCCGCTCGCGGCGGCCACCATCGCCGGAACGGTGGTGATGAGGAGGAGCTCGATGATCCGCGGCTTGGTCAGGGCCAAATAAGAGCCGAACGCCGCCCGCCAGCGAGGCACGGGCGCGGCGGCGATCACCGGGGATGACATCGCCGAGAGGTTACCGGTGACCACGACCCAACGAACCGGGCGACGGGTGACGGCCCGATCGACGGGCGCACGGCGATGCCAAGACGTCCCGGCAAGGGCCGCCGGGCCTTCACGAACGAGCGACGGCCGGATTCAGTTGCCGCAGGGGGCGACGTTGTGCCAGTTCGGCACCAGGTCGTTGACCGTTTGGGTACCGGTGGCGCCGTAGGAGAGGGTCAGTTGCCGGTTGCCTATCTCGCCACAAGCGCCGTCCTTCTCCACGTAGTCCCACGATCCGAGCGTGTACTTGTACTCGAGCTGGGTGCCCTCCTTCCCGGTGAGGGTGATGGCCCAGTGGGTCTCATCGACCCTGATGAGCACCACCCCGCCCGGGTCCCACTGCGGTAACCCACCATCGAGACGGTCGAGGAAGCCGGCGATGTGAACCGACCGTCCGGTCCCATCTGTCGTGGCCGGCACGGTCACGTTGAACTGCAACGTCACCGTGCGCAGTTCGGCCGTTGCCGGTACCTCGCCGGAGCCGCCGGAGCGGTTGAACGACTGGTCGACGGCAACCACCACATAGAAGTAGGTGGCGCCTTGTGCCACCGCGGTGTCGGTGAAGGTGGAGTTCGTCACCAGCCCCAGAAGGCCGTACGGCCCACCGGTCGTGTCGGATCGCAAGACCTCGTAGCCGAAGAACGTCGGGTCGCCGGCCACATCGTCCCAGTCGAGAACGATGCCGGCAGGGCTGGCGCTGGTGACGCTGAGTCCGGTGGGCACGTCCGGTGCGGTGGTGTCACCGCTCGACACCACCGTCAATGCGCCGGGATTCGCCGGCAGGGATCCGGATGGAACCGGCCCGTTCAAATCGGCATACAGCCAGCTACGACCACCGTTGGTCGAGTAACGGAAGACGTAGTCGAACTCACCCAAGACCTCGGGAAGGAAGCTCGCCTTGAACTCGTCGTTGTTGCCCGCCTGGACATTGAAGGTGGCGTCCACCCACACCCAGGCCGGGTTGCCGGCCGGATTGCTGCCGTCGGGGCCGAAGCCCGCCTGGGCCCGCAACGTGGGCGTGGGCCCGGGAGTGGCGGTCACTCCATCGATCCACACCTGACCATAAACCGTGTCGGTCCGACTCACCGTCGAGATGGTGTGGTTGAGGGAGGGTGGCCACTGCAGGTTGGCCCAGCCGATGGTCAGACTGGGCACCACCTCGTCCTCGTTCGACCGGGCGGACTCGTTGCCCGCCGCGTCGAGAGCCCTGACCACCACGTACCGGACCTCGCCGTTGGGGAGGCCGGACAGCGAGTAGTTGGTGGCAGTCACCGGCGCAGTGTTCACCTTCCGGTAACCGCCGCCCGAGACGAAGCTCACGTACACGTTGTAGGAGGCCGCCCCCGGAACCGAATTCCATGTGAGGGCGGCGGCCCCGTTGCCATCCACCGAGGTGAGCCCGGTGGGAGCAGCCGGTGGAGTGAGGTCGATTCCCTCGACGCCGAGCACGACCCCACCCATCGCCGGGACGGTCACGGTGAGCGTTTCGCCGGCGACGGTCGCCGCGCTGCTCGCTCCGAGTCCGGTGGCGAGTCGGCGGGTGAGCGACGCTCCGTTGGGGAGGTAACCGTCCACCGGGATCGTCAGCGTCTGCGAGGACGGGGAACGGTTCACTACGACGACCGCGGCACCCGAACCGGTCTTCCGACCGATGACGATCACGCCGGCGCTGTCGTCGGCGAGGAGGATCCGCTGATCTCCATCCCGCAGCGCCGGCAGGTCACGGCGCACGGTCGTGAGCTGGGTGTACCAAGAGCGCAACGCCGTGTCCGGAGTGCCGCCCTTGTCGGCCCACGGGAAAGCTCGGCGATCGTCGGGGTCGTCGTCGCCGGTGACGCCCACTTCGTCGCCGTAGTAGACGGTTGGCGCCCCGGGGACGGCGAACTGGAGCAGCGTCGCCAGGCGAAGCCGCTGCTTGCCCTCTGCCAGGTTGGCGGCATTGTGCTCCTTCGCCGCCCGCGTCTCCGCCCCCGGTGTCAGCGTCCACAGCACTCGCTCGGTGTCGTGACTGTCGAGCAGGTTCATCATTGAGTAGAAGGCGGCGTCGGGGTAGTCCTCCCGAATGGACGCCAACCGGTTCGCCACCTCGGTGGCGGTCAGCACCCGACCACTGTCGGCGAATCCCTTCGAGTCGAACGCTCCCGGGGTGAGGAAGCCGATGACGGCATCGCGCAGGCGGTAGTTCATCGTGGTGTCGAGGCGATCACCACGGAGCATCCGCAACAGCGTCGAGTCCTTCTGCCATGTCTCGCTGACGAGGAGGGCGTCGGCCTTGGTGGACTTGGCCACCTGGCGGAACGTCTCCCAGTAGCCGTTCGGGAACGAGGGATCACCCGAGACGTCGAGGCGCCATCCGCCAGCGCCCGCCTCCAGCCACTGGCGGGTGATGCTGTCTTCGTTGGTTAAGAAGTACTCCTGGACCTCGGTCAACGTCTTGTCCAGTACCGGGATGGAGTCGAAGCCGAACCAGCCGTCGTAGGTCGCCGACAACGGTCCGGCGCTGCCGGCGCAGTCGCCGGTACCCGGCGCCACATCGGTGAAACTGAACCAGGTGCGGAACTCCGAGGCCACCGACTCGCAGGCACCGACGGTCGGGTAATGGCCATACCGGTCGAAGAACGGGCTGTCCGACGACAGGTGGTTGAAGACGCCGTCGAGAATGATCCGGATGCCGCGTTGGTCGGCGTGCTTGACCAGGTTCTCCCAGTCTTTCTGCGTGCCGAAATACGGATCGATCCGCGTGTAGTCCTGGGTGTCGTAGCTGTGGTTGGAGCCGGCGTCGAAGACCGGGTTCAGATAGAGCGTGTCGACGCCCAGCGTCTTGAGGTATTCGAGTTGCTGGTCGATGCCCTTGAGGTCCCCGCCCTGGTAGTCGCGTCCGCGGGGGCCCTCTTTGGGTGCTCCGGCCGGTGGCGTCGTGTCGAAGCGCCACGGGCACGTCGTCGGGGTGGAGTCGGCGTAGTTGCGGCAGTAGCCCTCGGGCAGTGTCAGCCAGTCGAGCGACACGACCGGGTCGTCGTAGCGGACGTCGCCGGTCTTCGGGTCGTTGTTGGAGCGGCCATTGCGGAAACGGTCCGGGAAGATCTGGTAGACGACGGCGTCCTGTGCCCAGGCCGGGGCGCTGAAAGACGGGGCGTGCCACATGAGCGCCCAGCTTTGATCCACCGGGTCGTCGCTCATCCCGCCCAACCCGCCGTCGAGGGCGGCGGTGTTGTCCGCGTAGTAGTCGGTGTCGGTGCCGTCTGTCACGAGGAACCGGTACCAGACGTTGTCCGGGGTGTCGCCGGCCAGGGTGGTCTCCCACCAGTCGCAGCGCTTGGCCTCGAGCCCGGTCTGCTCACAGCTCTGATCCGAGGCGGCGATGTTCATGGACACCAGCCGCTGGCCGTTGGCGTTGAGGCTGTAGACGCGGGCCGTGACCGACGTGACGTCGTTGTGGAAGGTGCGCAGCCGCAGCTTCACGTCGGTACC
>Ga0209798_10002251_pt1 | contig 11362 bp, 9 predicted proteins | sample DOMMetBare3Fresh_FD_187475 | JGI IMG/M metagenome (GOLD analysis project Ga0209798, IMG submission 187475) | Wetland sediment microbial communities from St. Louis River estuary, USA, under dissolved organic matter induced mercury methylation -... | ecosystem: Environmental > Aquatic > Freshwater...
CTGCAGGAGGGTAGCTCGGTGAGCAAGCTCGGCTTCGTCGGACTCGGGATCATGGGGCGGCCGATGGCCGCGAACCTCATGAAGGGCGGTCACGCCGTCCACCTCCACTCGCGGAGCGGCGTGCCGGCCGAGGTCGCGGCGCTGCCCGGCGCGGTCCCCTGCGCGAGCGGGCGCGAGGTCGCGGAGCGCTCGGAGGCGATCTTCTCGATGCTGCCGGACACGCCCGACGTCGAGCTGGCGCTGTTCGGGAAGGGCGGCGTGGCGGAGGGGCTCTCGCCGGGCAAGGTCTTCGTGGACATGAGCTCGGTCTCGCCCATCGGCACGAAGGAGCTGGCGAGGCGGGTGAACCTCCTCGGCTGCGAGTACGTGGACGCGCCGGTCTCCGGCGGGGACGTGGGGGCGCGGAACGCCACGCTCACCATCATGGTGGGCGCCTCCGAGGCGGGCTTCGCCCGGGTGAAGCCGCTCCTCGAGCTGCTCGGCAAGAACGTGACCCACGTCGGGCCGAACGGGGCGGGCCAGACCGCCAAGGTCGCGAACCAGATCGTGGTCGCCCTCACCATCGAGGCGGTGGCGGAGGCGCTCCTCTTCGCCGCCAAGGCGGGCGTCGACCCGGCGAAGGTCCGCCAGGCGCTCCTCGGCGGCTTCGCCGCCTCGCGCGTGCTCGAGGTGCACGGGCAGCGGATGATCGAGCGGAACTTCGAGCCCGGCGCCCGGGTCGAGCTGCACCAGAAGGACCTCGAGAACGCCCTGGCGGGCGCCCGCGCCATGGGGCTCTCGCTCCCCGGCACCGCGAACGCGCAGCAGCTCTTCAACGCCTGCAAGGCCCACGGCGGCGCGCGCTGGGACCACTCGGCGATGCTGAAGGCCCTCGAGCTGCTCGCCGGGAAGGCGGTCGCGGGCTGACGTCAGGGCGCGCGGCCGAGGGCGAACGCGAGCATCTCCCCGAACCTCGGCAGGGCCGGATTCCAGTCGACCCCGTTGTGCGAGGCCCCCTCGTCCACCCACAGCCGCTTCGGGCCCGGGTAGGCGTCGTGGAGCGCCCGCCCGAGGTCGGCGAACACGATCTCGTCCGCGCCCGCGACGAGGAACGCGACGCGCCCGCCGTACCCCGGCAGCGCGAGGTCCGCGCGCCAGCGATCGCGCAGCGCGAAGCCCGGCACCATGGGGTAATGGCGGCGCGCCACCGCCGGCACGCTCGCGAGCGGCGTGACGAGGAGGAGGCCGTCCACCGCGCCCGGGTCCGCCGCCGCCGCGAGCGCGGCGACCGCGCTCCCGAGGGACTCGCCCGCCACCAGCACGGGCCCCGGCGCGCCGCGGCGCGCCGCGGCGACGGCGGCGCGCGCCGCCGCGACCAGGGCCGCCTCGGACGGCGCGCCGGGCACGGGTCCGTAGCCGGGGTACTCGGCGAGGAGGACCTCCACGGGCACCTCCGGCAGCGCGGCGCGGAAGGCCGCCGCGAGGTACCCGCGGTCGAGCGCCGAGCCGGCGTTGCCGTGGAAGACGACGAGCCGGGCGCGCGCCGGGCCCGGGGCGGGCGCCCGCCAGCCGAGGAGCTTCCCTCCGTCCGTCCAGGGCTCGAGGCCGAGGGCGCGGGCGCGCCGCTCGGCCGTCGCGCGGTCCTCGCGATCGGGGAAGTAGAGGAGGCGGCGCTGCGCGAGCCAGGCGATCCCGGAGAGCGCGGCGGCGGCCGCCAGCGCGACGCCCAGGACGCCGGTGACCCGTGCGCCCACCCGCCCGCCCTACGCGCCGCCGGCCGGGCGCCGCTGCCGCCCCCGGAGCGCCTCCTGGAGCACCGGCGCCGCGCCCTTCAGCATCTCGACCGTCGTGTCCCAGCCGACGCAGGCGTCGGTGACGGAGCAGCCGTACCGGAGCTTCGAGAGGTCGTCCGGGATGGGCTGGTTCCCCGGCTCGATGAAGCTCTCCACCATGAGGCCGACGACGGAGCGGTTCCCCTCGCGGATCTGGTGCACCACGTCGCGCATCACGAGCGGCTGGAGCTCCGGCTTCTTCCACGAGTTGGCGTGCGAGCAGTCCACCACGATGTTCTGCGGGAGCCCGGCCTTCGCGAGCGCCTGCTCGGCGAGGGAGATGGAGACGGTGTCGAAGTTCGGGCGCCCGCCGCCGCCGCGGAGGACGAGGTGGCCGTAGCGGTTGCCGCGGGTGCGGACGATGGTGGAGCGCCCCTGCCCGTTCACGCCGAGGAAGCTGTGCGGCCGGCTCGCCGAGAGGATCGCGTTCACCGCCGCGTCCACGTCGCCGTCGGTGCCGTTCTTGAACCCGACCGGGGTGGAGAGCCCCGACGACATCTCGCGGTGCGTCTGCGACTCGGACGTCCGGGCGCCGATGGCGGTCCAGGCGACGAGGTCGCCGTAGTACTGCGGCGCGATCGGGTCGAGGGCCTCCGTGCCGGCGGGCAGCCCGAGCTCGTTCACGTCGAGGAGGAACCGCCGCGCCCGCTCCATCCCGACGTCGATGCGGAAGGAGTCGTCCATGAACGGGTCGTTGATGAAGCCCTTCCAGCCGAGGGAGGTGCGCGGCTTCTCGAAGTAGACGCGCATCACCACGTGGAAGACGTGGGCGAGCTCGTCGGCGAGCCCCTTGAGCCGGCGCGCGTAGTCCAGCCCGGCGACGGGATCGTGGATCGAGCAGGGGCCGACGACGAGGAAGAGTCGCGGGTCGGTGCCGTCGAGGATCGCCTCGATGGTCCGGCGCCCGCCGACGACCGTGTTCGCGCCGGCCTCGGTGAGCGGGACGCGCCCCGTCACCTCGTCGGGCGAGGGCATCGTGTCGAAGGCGACGACGTTGAGGTTCTCCGTGCGCTGGGGCATTCGGGCGTCTTCCTGGGGATGAGGGACACGGGAATATCGCATCCGCGGCGCGGATGCACCCCGGCCGCGCGCCCTGGACGACCGCCCGTTCGCGACCCCGACTCCGACCCCGACCGCGATCCCGGCCGTGAACCGCGCCCCGCGACCCGGCGGCGGCCCGACCGCGATCCCCTCACCCCGCGGCGGCCGGGTGCGGACCCCGGTGCCGAGGGCTCCGCCGCTCGCCGCGGGAGCACTCGAGCTGCAGCTCGACCATCCGCCGGAAGGCCTCCACCATCGGCTCGAACCGGGCCGGATCCCGCTCCAGCGCCCCGAGGGCGAGCGCCACCGCCTCGATGGTGGAGAGGTGGCCCGGCGCCGGCTCGCGGCGCAGGTCGCCGTAGCCGCTCGGGCGCCCGGGCGAGATCGAGAGGCGCGGCAGCGCCGCGAGCGAGGGGTTCCTCTCCAGCATCTTCTCGGCCTGGAGCCAGGTGCCGTCGATGACGAGGAGCGCCCGCGGCGGATCCGGCGCCGCCTCCTCCGCCGGCACGGAGCCCTCTCCCGGGAAGAGGATCGCCGTCCCCGGCGCGGCGACGAGCTCGCGGACCCTCGGATGGGACTCGAAGACGACGCCACGGTGCAGCTCCGCGTTCTCGAGCGAGACGCGAGTGAGCCAGGCGGAGCAGATGGCGAGGCGTGCCTCCCGGGGGTGCTGGAGGAGGACCACCCGCGTCCCCGACGGGATCGGCCCGAGCCCCGCGCAGACGCAGAACGTCTCGGGGCGGAGGCAGCGGCGACAGGTCGGGCGCATCGCGGCCGGGAGGAGAGCACGGCGGGCGGGGGGAGGTCGAGAGGCCGGCGGCGGCGCTGCGTTCCGCCCCGTCACCGCCGGGGTGCGCCACCCCTGCGGCGCGTCAACCCCGCCCGCCGTCCTCCCGGGGCGACGACCGCGCGACGCGCGCGCAAAGATCTGCGTTCGCTCCGGGCCTCCCTTACATCCCGGCAGCGGGAGGAATCCATGCGCGACAAGCTCGTCCTGTCCGACGAGGAGTGGCGGGAGCGGCTCACGCCCGAGGAGTACGAGGTCCTGCGCGGACACGGGACCGAGCGTGCCTGGGCCGGCTGCTTCGTCGGCACGAAGGACCCCGGGACCTACGTCTGCGCCGGCTGCGGGAGCCCGCTCTTCCGCTCGGGCGAGAAGTTCGAGTCCGGGACGGGCTGGCCGTCGTTCACGCGGCCGGTCTCGGACGACGCGCTCAGCGAGCACGCCGATCACTCGTACGGGATGCGCCGCACCGAGGTCCGCTGCGCCCGCTGCGACGGGCACCTCGGGCACGTCTTCCCCGACGGCCCGCCGCCGACGGGGCTCCGGTACTGCATGAACTCGGCGGCGCTGCGCCACGTGCCGGACGGCGCGCCGCTCGACGCGGGCGGCCCGGGCGCCGGCCGCTAGGGCGGGAGGCCCGCGAATCCGGAGGCGGTGGACGCGGAGGGGAACGAGAGCCTGCCGGCCCACCCGGCGTAGCTCGAGTGAGGAGGCGCCCCGGCGCACGCCGGCCCGGGGCGCAGGTGACTCTGGCGGAGCCGGCGGAGCCGCGGTAGACACGGGGCGCCCTGGAACGAGGCAACGAGGCCCCGAATGTCCGACCCCTCTGCCGCGCCCGCCGCTCCCCCGGCCGCCGTCGCCGCCCGCCCGTTCGCCCAGGACGACCGCTGGCTCCTCGGCCACCCGCGCGGCCTCGGCCTCATCTTCGTCGTCGAGATGTGGGAGCGCTTCTCGTACTACGGGATGCGCGCCATCCTCGTCCTCTACCTCGTGAACGCGCTCCGCTGGGACACGGCGCACGCGGCCGGGCTCTACGGCACGTACACGATGGCCGTCTACCTCACCCCGCTCGTCGGCGGGTACCTGGCGGACCGCTGGATCGGCACGCGCCGCTCGCTCGTGCTCGGCGGCGCGATCATCGCGGCGGGGCACTTCGCCCTCGCGTTCCCCGGCATGTCGATGTTCTACGTCGGCCTCACGCTCATCGTGATCGGGACCGGCTTCTTCAAGCCCAACGCGTCCACCATGGTCGGCCAGATGTACCGGCCCGGCGACGCGCGCCGCGACTCCGGGTTCACCATCTTCTACATGGGCATCAACGTCGGCGCGTTCCTCGGGCCGATCGTCTGCGGCTACCTCGCCCAGACCGGCCGCTTCGGCTGGCACTGGGGCTTCGCCGCGGCGGGGGTCGGGATGGTCCTCGGGCTCGCGACGTATCTGTGGGGGCGCGAGCGGTACCTGCACGGCATCGGCCTCGGCGTCGAGCGCGGAGGGGCGACGACCGGCCCCGCCCACGTGGAGCGAGGGCAGCACACGCTGCTCCACGGCGCGATCGGCGCGGTGGCCGGGGCGGCCGTCGCCGCCCTGACGGGCGGCCTGACGGTCGTCGGCCTGGTGGTGGGCGTGGCCGTCGGCGCCACCTTCGCCGTCACCTTCCTCGGCACCCGCGGCGAGGAGCGCCGCCGCGTGATCGCGCTCTTCATCATCGTCTTCTTCGTCATCTTCTTCTGGGCGGCGTACGAGCAGACCGGCAGCTCGATGAACCTCTTCGCCGACAGGAACACCGACCTCACCTTCCTCGGCTGGGCCATGCCCTCCTCCTGGTTCCAGTCGTTCAACCCGCTCGCCATCCTCGTCTTCGCGCCCGTCTTCGCGGCGGCGTGGCAGACGCTCGGGCTCCGCGGGAAGGAGCCCTCCACGGCGCTCAAGATGGTCCTCGGCCTCTTCCTGCTCGGGGTCGGCTTCCTCTTCATGCTGGCGGGTGGCGCGCGCGCGGACACGGGCGTCCTCGTCTCGCCCGTGTGGCTCGCGCTCGCGTACCTCTTCCACACCCTCGGCGAGCTGTGCCTGTCGCCGGTGGGGCTCTCCTACATGACGAAGCTCGCCCCGGCGCGGTTCGCCTCGCTGCTCATGGGAGCCTGGTTCCTGGCGAACGCCGCGGCGAACAAGATCGCGGGCGCGATCGCGGCGTACACGCCGCTCCCCGGCGAGGCGCGCACGGCGGGCGCAGGCGGCCTCGGCGGCTGGCTCCAGGACCTCTCGGCGACGAACCTCGGCTTCTACTCGATCTTCGTCGTGTCGAGCTTCGCCGCCGCGGGGCTCATGCTCCTCTTCGTCCCGCTGCTCAAGCGCCTCGCGAGCGGCGCCGACGAGACCCGCCCGGCCCACGGCTGAGGGCCGCGCGAAGGGGCTCGGCCCCCTGGCGCCCTCCGCATCACGGCACCCTCCGCGCGGGGTGAAAGCCCGCCACCCGTGGCCCTTTGTCTTCGGGCGCGGCAGGAGCGCGCAGCCCTTCCCGGGAGCCCGGCGGGCGTTGCACGGAGCGTACACTCCTCCGAGGGAGGTGGCCGTGACCGTGCAAGGTCGCTCGCCGGTCGTCCTCGCGTGGCTCCTGCTCGCGCCGCTCGCCGCGGCCGCGGCGCCGCCGGAGCCGGACGTCCCGGCGCTGCTGCGCCACCTCGACGACCTCTACCGCTCCCGGTCCAGCATCGCGCGGATCGAGATCGCGGTGGTGAACCCGCGCTCGACCCGCACGATGCGGCTCAAGGCCTGGACGCGCGGCGAGGAGGAGGTCCTCGTCCTCGTCGAGGCGCCGGCGCGGGAGGAGGGCACCGCGACCCTGCGCGTGGGCCAGAACCTCTGGAACTGGCTCCCCCGGATCTCGCGGACCCTCCGGGTGCCGCCCGCGATGATGCTCTCCTCGTGGATGGGCACCGACTTCACGAACGACGACCTCGTGAAGGAGTCCTCGCTCCACGACGACTTCGAGGCGAAGGTGGATCGGCGCTCGGAGTCGCCGCCGGGGTGGTGGCTCCGGCTCGACGTGAAGCCGGGGGTGGTCGGGCGCTGGGCGCGGATCGACCTCCTCGTCTCGGACGAGCGGCTCCCGATCGAGGAGCGCCACTTCGACCGCAAGGGCCGGCTCGCGCGGACGATGACCTTCGACGAGGTGAAGGTCCTGGGCGGACGGCGGCTCCCGGCGCGCCTCACCCTCGTCCCCGCCGACGCGGAGGGGCAGCGGACCGAGCTCGAGTACCTCGACGTCGCCTTCGACGTGAAGCTGCCCGACGAGACCTTCAGCCTCTCGCGCCTCGAGCGGGGGCGCTGACGGGAGCGGCGCTTGACGCTCACCACCGCGCGGATGGCCTGGCGGAACCTCTGGCGCAACCCGCGCCGGACCTCGCTCGCCCTCGCCGCCATCGGCCTCTCGCTCGCGCTGGTCCTCGTCTACGACGGCGTCCTCCGCGCCTACGCCGACTGGATGCGCGAGACGATCACCGGCCCCCTCCTCGGCCACGTCCAGGCCCACGCGCCGGGGTGGCGGAAGGACCGCGCGATGGACCGCACGCTCCGGGGCACGGGGGAGGCGCTGCGGGCCGTCCGCGGCGCCCCCGGGGTCGCCTCGGCGAGCGCCCGGGTCTACGCCCCCGCCCTCGCCGCGCTCGGCGAGGAGGGATTCGCGGTCCTCGTGCTCGGCCTCGACCCGGCGGCCGAGGCGCGGCCCACCGGGCTCCTCGCCGCCGCGCCCGAGCGGCCCGCCGGGAAGCGCGTGCTCATGGGGAAGGCGCTCGCGGAGGTGATGGGCGTCTCGAAGGGCGACGTCGTCGCGCTCGTCGGCCAGGGGGCCGACGGCTCGCTCGCGAACGACCTCTTCACGGTGGCCGGGCTCGTCTCGACCTCGGTGGACCTCGTGAACCGGCAGGCGGTGCTGATGGAGCTGCCCGTCGCGCAGGAGCTCTTCGCCATGCCCGACGAGGCCCACGAGATCGTCGTGCACGGGAGCGATCCCGGCGCTTCCCGCGCGCTCGCCGCGGCGGTGGCCTCCCTCCCGGCGCTCGCGGGGGCGGAGGTCATGGACTGGGAGCGGCTCGCGCCGGAGATGCTGGCGCTGGTGAAGTTCGTCGAGATCGCCTGGGTCTTCGTCCTCGTCCTCGTCTTCGTGGCCGCCGCGGCGGGCGTCGCGAACACGATGCTCATGTCCACCTTCGAGCGCACGCGCGAGCTCGGGATGCTGCTCGCCCTCGGGGCGCGCCCCCGCCGGATCGTGGCGCTCGTCGTGTCCGAGGCGCTCGTCCTCGGCCTCGCCGGCGTGCTCCTCGGCGTCGCGCTCGGCGGCGGGCTCGTCGCGATCGGCCACCGCACCGGCTGGGACTACCAGGCGCTCACCGGCCAGGGCCCGAGCGAGCTCTCCTTCGCCGGGCTGCGCTGGTCGCTCGTCCTCTACCCGCGCCTCGCCCTCGCCGACGTCCTCCGGGGGGCCGGGGCGGTCCTCGCGACCGCCCTCCTCGCGGCCGCCTGGCCCGCCTCCCGCGCCGCGCGGCTCGAGCCCTCCCGGGCGCTGAGGTCCTGAATGTCGGTCGAGGCCCGCTACGCGGTGCGGAGCGTGACGCGCAACGCGCGGCGCACGGCCCTCGCCGTCCTCGGCATCGGCGTCGGCGTCGCCCTCGCCCTCTTCATGGAGAGCGTGAACCGCGGCCGGGACGAGCTGTTCGCCCGGGTGGGCGCGACGAGCGGCTCCGGGCACGTCCGGGTCGTTCCCGGGGGCTGGCGCGCGCGGCGCGACGTCCGGATGCGGCTCGCCGATCCGGACGGGGCCCTCGCGGCGGCCCGGGCGCTCCCCGGGGTGACGGCGGCGGCGCCGCGGGTCCGGGCGCAGAGCCTCCTCGCCATGGGGACGCACGTCGTCCCGGTCGAGCTCGTCGGGGTGGAGGCCGCGGCCGAGGCGAGGGTCTACCGCTTCGCCGGGAAGGTCTCGCCCGGGCGCTGGCTCGAGCCGGGCGAGCGCGGGGCGGTGGTGGTCGGGCGGGCCGTCGCCGAGCGGCTCCGCTCCGACCTCGGGGACGAGATCGTCGCGACGGCGGTGGGGCGGGGCGGGAACATCGAGAGCCTGATGCTCCGCATCGTCGGGATCGTCGCGACCGGGGGCGACGACACCGACCTCTCCGTCAGCCACGCGGCGCTCGCCGACGTGGAGGCCCTCACCGGCCTCCCCGGCGCCGGCGAGGTGGCCCTCGTCCTCGACGACTGGCGGGCGACGGCGGCCACGCGCGACCGCCTCGCCCTCGCGGTGAGGGGTGGCGACGAGGTGATGACCTGGGGGGAGATCAACCCGGAGTTCGAGGGACACCTCGCCCAGGACCGCGCCACCTCGCGCTTCGTCTCCGGGATCGTGCTCCTCGTCGTGCTGCTCGGGGTCGCGAGCGCGCAGCTCGCCGCGGTGCTGGAGCGCCGGCGCGAGTTCGCGGTCCTCTCCGCGCTCGGGATGCGCGGGTGGCGGATGGTGCGGCTCGTGGTGCAGGAGGCGATCGCGCTCGGCCTGGCGGGGGGCGCGCTCGGGCTCGCCCTCGGGCTCCCGGCGGTCCTGCGCATCGCCTCGCGCGGCCTCGACTTCCGCAGCTTCATGGGCCAGAGCTACTCGTTCCAGGGCGTGGTCTTCGAGCCGATCCTGTTCGGCGATGTCGGCCTCTGGATCGTCCCCTACGCGCTCGCCGTCTCCGTCGGCGCGACGGTCGCCGCGTCGCTCTACCCGGCCTGGTTCGCGGCACGGACGGACCCGGCCTCCGCCCTGAGGGTCGCCCAATGACCGAGCCCGTCCTCGCCGCCCGCGGCGTGACCAAGGTCTTCCGGCAGGGGAAGCTCGAGGTCCCCGCGCTGCGGGGGGTGGACCTCGTGGTGCGGGAGGGCGAGTTCCTCGCGCTCGTCGGCCCCTCCGGCAGCGGCAAGACGACCCTCCTGAACCTCGTCGGCGCGCTCGACGCGCCGACCGCGGGCGAGCTCGCCGTCCTCGGGAAGCGGATCGCCTCCCTCTCCCGGACCGAGCGCGCCGAGCTGCGGCTGCGCTCGCTCGGCTTCGTCTTCCAGGCGTTCAACCTCGTGCCGGTGCTCACCGCGCTCGAGAACGTCGAGTTCGTGCTGGAGCTGCAGGGGCAGGGGACCGAGCGCCGGGCGCGGGCCCTCGCGGTGCTGGAGGACCTCGGGCTCGGGGACCTCGCCCGCCGCCGCCCGGCCGAGCTCTCCGGCGGGCAGCAGCAGCGGGTCGCGGTGGCGCGGGCGGTGGCGGCCCGGCCGCGCCTCGTCCTCGCCGACGAGCCGACCGCGAACCTCGACGGCGAGAACGCCGAGATCCTGATGCACCTCATGCGCGACCTGCGCGACCGGCACGGGATGACCTTCCTCTTCTCGACCCACGACCCGCGCGTGGTCGCCCACGCGGTCCGCGTCGTGACGCTCGTGGACGGCCGGGTCGCCCGCGACGAGGAGAAGCCCGAGGAGGCGCCGCACGAGATCCTGCCGGGGGTCGGCAAGCCGCCCGAGGCGAGGGGCTAGCGGTGCGCCGGGCGGCGAGCCGGGCGGCCGCGCCTCCAGGCTCAGCGCCCTCCCCCGGCGCGTGCCCGCCCCGGCCGGCGCCGCTCGCCGCGTGCCTGGCGCTCGCGATCGGCGCGCTCGCCGCGCCCGCCGCCGCCCGCGACCTCTGGGCCGACGGCGATCGCGGCGCGTCGCTGCGCACCTCGCTCAAGGCCGCGGCGGTGGTGCAGGACGCGCCGGACGCGCCGCTGCTCTTCCCGGAGGAGGAGAGCGCCGCCTCGTACTGGCGGCTGCGGCTCGACGCGGAGCTGCGGCCCGTCGCGTGGGCGAGGCTCGACCTCGCCTACGAGCACCGGCTGCGGGTGGCGGGCGAGGGGGGGCTGGCCGGCGCCGGGCCGGTCCCCTCCGACGCGCCTCCCCCGTGGCGCCTCGCGCCGCTCGACTGGGGGGTCTCGGAGGGGACGTCGTTCGCGTGGCGGCACGAGATCGACCGCGCGAGCCTCGCGCTCCACCTCGGCCGGGCCGAGGTCACGCTGGGACGGCAGGCGATCGGGTGGGGGCGGGGCGTGCTCTTCGGCGCGGTGGACCTCTTCGCGCCGTTCTCGCCGCTGGAGGCCGACCGGGAGTGGCGCCGCGGCGTGGACGCGGTCCGCGCCGAGGTCCGGCTCGCCGAGCGGATCTCCGCCGAGGCCGTCGCCGCCCTCGGCGAGTCCGCGGACGCCTCGATCTTCGCCGGCCGGCTGCGGGGGTTCGCGGGCGAGGTGGACGCCGAGCTGGTCCTGGGCGTCCGGGCGCGCGACCTCCTCGCCGGGGTGACGAGCTCCGCCGCGGTCGGCGACGCCGAGCTCCACGGCGAGCTCGCCCTGTTTCGCGCGCCCGATCCCCTCCCCTCCGGCGGCGCCTGGGGGAGCGACCGGCTCGCGCCCAAGGCGGTGCTCGGAGGGTCGTACCGCTTCGCCGTCGGCCGAGGCCTCGCCGTCTTCGCCGAGTACCACTACTCCGGGTTCGGGGCCCGGGCGCCGGAGGACGCCGTCCCGCTCCTCGCCGACCCGGCCTTCCGCGAGCGCTTCCTCCGCGGCGACGCCCAGATCCTCGGGCGCCACGCCGCCGCGCTCCTCGCGACGATCGAGCTCACGAACGAGCTCTCCGCGCAGGCCCTCGCCCTCGTCTCGCCGCGCGACGGCTCGGGGGTGCTCTCCCC
>Ga0209798_10002253_pt1 | contig 11357 bp, 11 predicted proteins | sample DOMMetBare3Fresh_FD_187475 | JGI IMG/M metagenome (GOLD analysis project Ga0209798, IMG submission 187475) | Wetland sediment microbial communities from St. Louis River estuary, USA, under dissolved organic matter induced mercury methylation -... | ecosystem: Environmental > Aquatic >...
ACGCCGGCTGGCTGGGCGGCTACGGCAACCTCGTGGTCGTCGACCACGGAAACGGGATCTCGACCGCGTACGCCCACAACACGAGCTATGCCGTCGGAGTGGGCCAGCAGGTCGCCCAGGGCCAGGTGCTGGCCTACTCGGGTAGCACCGGCCACTCGTCAGGGCCGCACGTGCACTTCGAGGTGCGTCTCAACGGTGCCCCCGTCGATCCGCTCGGATACTTGTAAAGACGGCGCGAGCTCGGGCAAGCGTCTACCACAGCTAGGACAGCGTCGAGGGTGTCTCCCCTGCTCTTCCGGGAGACACCCTCGACTCCGTTTCGCCACGAGCGCGCCCGGGACGTCGCCGTCACGGGCGCGCATGAGGTGGAGTGGCATGAAGCGGAGAGGTGGGGTGTCTCCCCGAAGAGCAGGGGAGACACCCCACCACGCTGTTCTTTGGCAGGCAGGTGTTTTCAGGCCGCGTCGGTGGCGGCGGCGGGCAGGCTCTCGGCGACCACGTAGCGGAGGTCGGGGAAGGCCCGCCAGCGCTCGTCCAGGCCGAGGCCGTACCCCGCGAACAGCTCGTCGGGCACGGTGAACCCCACGTAGCGCAGGTTGATGTCGTCAACGAGCCGCCGGTAGGGCCGGTCGAGCAGCGTCACCGCAGCCAGGCTCGCCGGGCCCCGCAGCTCCAGTGTCCGCATCACGAAGCGGAGCGTCAGGCCCGTATCGACGACGTCCTCGACCACGAGGACGTGGCGCCCGTCGATGGCAGTGTCCAGGTCCTTGGTCATGCGTACCCCGCCGCTGTGCCCGTCCCCGTACCCGGCGAGCTCGATCACGTCGAGCCCGTGGTGGATCGGCAGGGCGCGAGACAGATCGGCGAGGAAGACGGCGCTCGACTTCAGCGGCGCCACGAGCAGCGGCTCGAGGCCGGCGTAGTCGCGGGTGAGCTCCCGGCCGAGGTCGGCGACCCGTGCCGCGATCTCCTCGGCCGTCAGATACACGCCACCGACCGGCCCGTCACTCACGCGCGAGCCTCGCCGGCATCGGCTCGGCGCGGTGTCACGAGGCGAGCCTCAGGCGGTAGCGCTGGGCGAGGCGCTCGATGTCACGCCGGTAGAAGAGCTTGATGTTGACCTGCGGGTAGAGCTCACGCAGCTCACGCAGCTTCCGGTTCTTGCGCGTGACGAGCGACTGCTTCATCACCGTCACCTCGACGTACAGATCGGGCTCGGGCAAGTAGAAGTCGGGGGTGAAGGCGCGGGTGACGCGGCCGTCGGCGTCCCGCTCGAGCACGAACGAGGTCGGCTCGTAGGCCCACGGGATCCCGTACCAATCGAGGATCTTGGCGCACTCCACCTCGATGCGGTTGGCAAAGCGCGGCGGCTCTGCGCCGCAATATGCCTGGAACCGGTCGGTTTCCTCCCGCACCAAGGCAAGGGTACTCGGGCACCCGGACGGTGATCGTACGGGGGACGGGAGCCGCGCCGCCGGACCTTTGTCGGGCCGGCATTCCTCCGTACACTGGCGCCATGACCGACATGGCCGGGCCGGTCTTCCGTATCGCCCATCTCTCCGACCTGCATTGCGGGGGGCCGTACTTCGAGCCGAACCTGCTGGAACGGGCGATCGCCGAGATCAACGAGCTCCGCCCCGACATCGTCGTCTGCACCGGCGACCTGACGACGCTCGGGTTCAAGCACGAGTACCGGCTCGCGCGGCAGTACATCGACCGGCTCGAGTGCGAGGCGCTCGTCGTCATCCCCGGTAACCACGACTCCCGCAACGTCGGCTACGTCCACTTCGAGGAGCTGTTCGGCGAGCGCAACTCGGTCCTGCGCAAGGCCGGCGTCACCATCGTCGCCGTCGACTCCACCGAGCCCGACCTCGACCACGGGCAGATCGGCCGTGGCCGCTACCCGTGGATCGAGCAGGAGTTCGCGGCCGAGCCGGCCGACCTGAGGATCTTCGTGCTGCACCACCACCTGCTGCCCGTGCCCGGCACGGGACGAGAGCGAAACGTGGTCTACGACGCCGGTGACGCGCTCGAGTGCCTCCTGCGCGCCGGCGTGCACCTCGTCCTCTCCGGGCACAAGCACGTCCCGTACGCCTGGCGGCTCGAGAACCTCTTCGTCGTCAACACCGGCACCGTGTCGTCGCTGCGCCTGCGCGGCAACACCAGGCCGTGTTACAACGTGATCGAGGTCTCCGGCAGCCACGTCGACATCTGGCGCCGTCATCCGTTCCACGGCCAGGAGCGGATCATCCAGTTCTCGACGGACACCTTCGAGTACGAGAAGTACACCGGCCGGATCGACTCGGAGGTGAGATCGCGCAGATGAGAGCGGTGGCCCTGATCGACGGCGAGCACTACGCCGACGTCGTGCGCGACGCGCTCGCCGAGCTGCCGTACGAGATCGTCGCTGCCGTGCTCGTGGGAGGCGCCGAGAAGCTCCGCGGCGGTGAGGACTACGGCGTCCCGCTCGCCGCCAGCCTCGAGGCCGCAGTCGCCGCGCATGCGCCCGAGCTCGTGCTCGACCTCTCCGACGAGCCGGTGCTGGGCCCTCCCGAGCGCTTCCGCCTGATCGCCCGCGCGCTGGCGCTCGGCGTGCCCTACGAGGGCGCCGACTTCCGCTTCGACCCGCCCAGGTTCGAGCCCGTGGCCGTTCCCTCGCTCGCCGTCGTCGGCACCGGGAAGCGCGTCGGCAAGACGGCGGTCACCGGGCACGTGGCACGCACGCTCGCCGCCGACAGGCGCATCGTGGTCGTGGCGATGGGTCGGGGAGGCCCGGCCGAGCCCGAGACGGTGACGGTGCCGCCGACCGTCGAAGGGCTGCTGGCGCTCTCCCGCTCCGGACGGCACGCCGCGTCGGACCATCTCGAGACGGCCGCGCTCGCCGGCGTGCCGACTGTCGGGTGCCGCCGCTGCGGCGGCGGCCTCGCCGGCGCCGTCGGGCTCTCGAACGTGCTCGCGGGCGTCCGCGCCGCCCAGGCGCTCGGGCCCGACCTGATCGTGCTCGACGGCAGCGGCGCGGCGCTGCCGCCCATCGCCTCGGCCCGGCGCGTGCTCGTCGTCGGCGGGCACCAGGATCGCACGATCGCCACCGGCTACCTCAACGCCTACCGGGCGCTCCTGGCCGACCTCGTCGTGATCGCGACCGCGGAGGACGACATCGACCACGCGGCTCTGAAGACTGATCTGCAGACGCTCGTCCGCCCGGGTGTGCCGATCGTGCGCGCCGTGCTGCGGCCGCACCCGCACGGTGATCTCCGCGGCCGCCGCGTCGCGTTCTTCGGCACGGCGCCCGCGGCGCAACACGCCCGCATCGCCGCGCACCTGCGGGAGCTCCACGGCGCGGACGTCGCGCACGTCTCCGGCAGCCTCTCCGACCGCGCAGCGCTGCGCTCCGAGCTCGGCCGGATCGACGCCGACACGTTCGTGGTGGAGCTGAAGGCCGCAGCCGTCGACGTCGTCGTCGAGGAGGCGCGCGCGCGCGGGATCGACGTCGTGCTCGCCGCGAACCACGTGCTCCCCCTCGCCGGCGAGCCGGATCTCGACGCGGAGCTGTTGCGGCTGGCCGCGGAGGCAGAACAGCAAGAACAGCAAGAACAGCATGCGGGTGACTCCCCTGCCTTCTCGGGAGTCACCCGGCATTCCGTTTCGGGCGTCACCCGGCATTCCGTTTCCGGCGAGGTGACGGCATGAGTGAGCGCCGCTACCTGGCACCCTTGCCGCTGGGAGGCGACGAGGGGCCGCCTTGGTCGAAGGGGCTGATGGCGCGGGCGCTCGCCGCCACCGGCCTCACCCCGACCCGCGCCTACGAGCTGACCCGGCGTGCTGACGCCGACATGTCGCAGCGCGGCGCCGACGGCCTCGATCTCGACCGGCTGGCGGAGATCGCTCCGGAGGTGCTCGGCGAGCGGGAGGCGGCCCGCACGATTCGCCGCCTGCGGCGCCTGCAGGCCCTGCAGCAGCTCGACCTGCCGGTGATCCTGCTCGTGGGGGGGGCGACGGGCACCGGCAAGTCGACGCTCGCGACGGAGGCGGCGCACCGGCTCGGGATCACCCGCGTCACCTCGACCGACTTCATCCGCCAGACGATGCGGGCGTTCTTCTCCAAGGAGTTCATGCCGTCGGTGCACTACTCGAGCTTCGAGGCGCAGCTGGCGCTGACGCGTGCCGACGAGGACATCTCGGACGACGCCGCCCTGATGGGCTTCCTCGACCAGACGCGCAACGTGCTCGTCGGCGTCGAGGCCGCGCTCGACCGGGCGCTGACCGAGGGCTGGTCGATGGTGCTCGAGGGCGTCCACCTCGTGCCCGGCATGATCGTGCCCGACCGTGGCAATGCTCTCGTCGTGCAGTGCGTCGTGGCCATCACCGACGAGAACGTGCACCGCAGTCACTTCTGGGTGCGGGACGCTGCCACCGACGGGCTGCGCCCGCTCGAGAAGTACCTCGACGGGATGCCGGAGATCCGGCTCATCCAGGACGTGCTGCTGGAGCGCGCGCGGCGCTTCGACGTCCCCGTGATCGAGAACGCCTCGCTCGACGACGCGATCGGCGACGTGATGGACCTCGTGCTCACGAGTGCCGAGCAACTGGTGCGGGTGTGACCGCGGCACCGAGACGCCGCGTGTGAGCTGTCTCTGCACGAACTACGCGAAGGCGACGGAATGGGCTGCTCTGGCGGGTGCTCGCTGGCTCGGGCGCGCGGACGAGGCCGCGGCCGAAGAGGCGGCCGCCGCGGGCATGAGGGCGGCGCTGATGGGGCTGCCCATCTCCGGCCAGGTCATCATCGGCGCCCGCGCCGGCGAGGAGCTGATGCCCGGCGGCGAGGTCGGCGCCGGCGGCGAGCTCGTCGACCTCGCCCTCGATCCGCTCGAGGGGAGAGGCGTCGTCGCGCGCGGCGGGACGGGCGCGATGGCCATGCTCGCCGTTGCCCCGGCCGGCTCGCTGCGCCGGCTACCCGACATGTACATGCGCACCATGGCGGTGGGGCCACGAGCGAAGAGCGTGATCGACCTCCTGCGACCGGTGGCGGACAACGTGAACGCGATCGCGGCGAGCTTCGACCGCAATGCGGGCGACGTGACGACACTCGTGCTCGACCGCGCTCGCCACCACGACCTGATCGAGGAGATCCGCGCCTCCGGCGCCCGTATCAAGCTGATTCAGGACGGCACCGTGACCGCGTCGATCTCTGCGGCCATCCGCGGCACCAACGACCACCTCGCGATCGGCATCGGCGGCACCCGCCAGGCCGTGCTCACCGCCGCTGCGCTCCGCTGCCTCGGTGGCGGCGTGCAGGCGCAGCTGTGGCCGACCACCCGGACGCAGATCGACGAGGCCCACGCCGCCGGGATCGAGGACGTCGCCCAGGTCTTCGGCGAGGAGGACCTGGCCCCGGGCGACGTGATCGTGGTCGCCACCGGCGTCTCCAACGGCGACCTGCTGCGCGGCGTCCGCTTCCTCGCCGACAGCGCCCGCACGCACTCGCTGATCATGTGCATGCGCTGCAACTGGGTGCGCTTCACCGACGGCATCCACTTCTTCGCCAGAGAGCGCCGCGAAGAGGTCCGCCTGCTGATCTGAATCGGCCCGCAAGATCCGCGATCCGCTCGCGCGGATCCCGGATCGCGAAGATCCCGATTGGCCCGCAAGATCCGCGATCCGCTCGCGCGGATCCCGGATCGCGAAGATCCCTATTGGCCCGCAAGATCCGCGATCCGCTCGCGCGGATCCCGGATCGCGAAGATCCCTGAAGGGGCCGGCCCGCCGGCCCTGCAGCCCGGGAGCTGGGCGGGCTCCCTCAGATCCCGGATCAGGAAGCGGCCGGCCGGCTTGCAGCCCGCAAGCGCGTCGTGCGGTCGCCGGTAGACTCGTGGCATGGTCACCGAGAACGACGTCATCGAGGCGCTGCACGGGGTCGAGGACCCCGAGCTGGGAATGGACATCGTCGAGATCGGCCTCTTCTACGAGGCGCAGATCGACGGCCCCAACGTGAAGATCCTCCACTCGCTCACGTCCATGGGCTGCCCCGCCGGGCCGATGATCCAGGAGGGCATCCACGACGCCGTCGCTGCGCTCCCCGGGGTCGAGCAGGTCGAGGTGGAGCTCACCTTCGACCCGCCCTGGACGCCCGACCGCATGTCCGACGACGCGAAGTTCATACTGGGTTTCGGCTAACGCCGAAACCCAGGAGAAGGGGCGACGTCTTCTTCTAGCGATTCCCGGCGTCAGCCGGGAATCGCCAGCACGATCTTGCCGAGCTGCTCGCCCGCCTCGAGGCGCCTGTGCGCCTCGGCGGCCTCGGCCAGCGGGTAGACGCGGTCGACGTGCACGCGGGCGCGGCCGCTGCGGACGAGCTCGTAGGCACCCAGGAAGTCCTCGCGCGTGCCCATCGTCGAGCCGAACACGGTGAGCTGCTTCCACCAGAAGCGGTGCAGCGCCGCCGGCGGGTTCGGGCCCGACGTGGCGCCGCACACGACGACGCGGCCCGCCGGTGCGACGGCTGCGAGCGAGCGCGCCCACGTTGCCTCGCCGACCGACTCGACGACGATCTGCACGCCCTTGCCGGTCGCCTGCTTCACCGCTGCGACGACGTCGCCCGTGTGATGGTTGACCGCGACGTCGGCTCCCCATTCCCGGGCGCGCTCGAGCTTCCCGTCGCTGCCGGAGGTGACGATCGTGCGTGCGCCGAGCGCGCGGCAGAGCTCGAAGGCCGCCGTGGCGACGCCGCCGCCGATGCCCCAGATCAGCGCCCACTCGCCGGGTTGCACGGCAGCCTTCGTCACGAGCATCCGGTAGGCGGTCTCGTACACGAGCGGGAACGCCGCCGCCTCCTCGAAGGAGAGCGCGTCGTCGAGAGGGAAGACCTGCTTCGCGTCGACCGCGATCAGCTCGCAGTGAGTGCCGTCGCAATGCTCTCCGATCACTCCGATCACGGCGCCATGCTCGATCCCGGGATTGATCACCACCCGCTCTCCCACGGTCAACCCGTCCACGCCCGCCCCCAGAGCCGCGACGACGCCCGCGCCGTCCGCTCCCAGGATGCGGGGCTTCGGCACGGAAGGTAGGCCCATGCGAACCCAGACGTCCAGATGATTGAGCGACGCGGCAGCGAGACGGACGAGCACTTCGCCTTCGGCGGGCTCCGGGTCCGGGACGTCCTCGTACCGCAGCACGTCGGGGGCGCCTTCGTCGTGGATGCGGATCGCCTTCACCGTCACAATCCTCGCATGAACGCAGCAGAGCTCACGCGCCTCGCGTCCGACGTCGGCATCGACGTCGTCGGCGCCGCTCCGGCGGAGCCGTACGAGGAGACCGAGCGCCACATCAGGGAGCGCGGCGCCCGCGGCCTCTTCGCCGACATGCGCTTCACGATGGCCCACCCGGAGCTCTCCTGCCACCCAGAGCTCCTGCTCGAGGGTGCGCGCACCGTCGTATCGGCCGCGCTCTGCTACTGGGTCGAGGGCGCCGAGCCGGGACCGGGGGAGGGGCGGCTGCCCCGGTACGCGTGGAGCGATCACTACACCCTCTTGCGGGACCGGCTCGAGGCGCTCGGGCGGAGGCTCGGCGGCCGCTACCGGGTGCTCGTCGACGCGAACCAGCACGTCGACCGGGAGGGCGCGGCACGGGCCGGGGTCGGCTTCTACGGGAAGAACACGATGCTGATCACCCGCACGCACGGCTCGTGGGTGGTCCTGGGAACGCTCGTCACGGATGTCGAGGTCGAGCGTACCCCGCCCCTCGAGCTCGACTGCGGCCAGTGCCGCCTCTGCATCGAAGCCTGTCCGACCGGGGCGCTCGACGAGCCGGGCGTCCTCGACGCGGCACGGTGCCTCTCCTACTGGACGCAGGCGCCGGCGCCCGTGCCGGAGTCCTACCGGGAGGAGCTCGGCGCCTCGGTGTACGGGTGCGACATCTGTCAAGACGTGTGCCCCTGGAATCGGGGCATCGAGAAGCGGCGCCACGGCGTGACGCCGCCGGGCGACGCCACGCCGAGCGTCTCGCTCGTGGACTGGCTCCGTCGCGACGGCGCCGAGCTCATCGCGGAGCTCGACCGCCTCTACGTCCCGAAGAACGATCCGCGCTGGCTGCGGCGAAACGCGCTCCTGGCTGCCGGAAACGCCGGCCCGTCACCGCCCGAGCTCGTGGACGCCGTCGCCCGCTACCTGGACTGCGGCGACGAGATGCTCGAGGACGCCGCCGCCTGGGCCCTCGCGCGACTGGGCGAGGCCGGATGAGCGCCGACCGCCTCGCCGTGCTCGCACACGAGCTGCGGAGCCCCGTGGCCGCACTCGCCGCGATCGCGGGGGCCTTCCCGGACAGCGACCCGGCGCAGCGCCGGCGGCTGCTCGAGCTCGCCCGGGCCGCTTCACGCAACGTCGAGCTGCTGGTGCTCGACGCGTCGGTGGCCTCGGTGCGGCCGCGGCTGCTCGACCCGGGTGGGATCGCCCGCGACACAGCCGAGGCCGCCGCCCTCGGCGGCGCCTCGGTGCGGGCCGACGTCGCGGTGGGGCTACCCCTCGTCGACGGCGACCCCGAGCGGCTGCGCCAGGCGCTCGACAACCTGGTCGGCAACGCGGTCGCGCATTCTCCCGCCGGAGCCGAGGTCGTCGTCACGGCGCGGGCCGAGCCGGGCCGCGTGCTCCTCGCGGTGACCGACCGTGGCGAGGGCATACCGCCGGAGGGGCTCGCCCGCGTGTTCGAGCCCGGCGTTCGCCTGACGTCGGAGCGCCCGGGATCGGGCCTCGGCCTCGCGATCGTGCGCGCGATCGCGGTTGCGCACGGAGGCTCCGTCGAGGTGGCGTCGGCTCCCGGTCAGGGAACGACGTTCACGCTCGTGCTGCAGGCTTGCGCCGACCAGGCTTGAGCGCGAGCTCGCGCTCGAGCTCCTTCGCACGAGCGGCGACAGCGGCCCTGAAGTGGGCCGGCTCCAGCACGATCGTCTCGCCCGCATCCGACAGCACCTCGGACAGCAGCCACTCCTCTGTCTTGAAGGGCAGCTCGCTGAGCGCAGCCTTGTCGGTCAGCGCCCGGGCTCCCCGCTCGACCTTCCAGCGCGCGACGACAGGGGAGTGCCAGAGGCGGGCGAGGTGCGGCTCGGTCAGGTAGTTCGGGTCGAAGCCCTCTCGCACGGCGAAGGCGGTCTTCGTCAGGCGCGCGGAGCGCATTCGGTCGAGCCGGTACGTCCGCGGCCCACCCGCAGTGCGATCCCACGTGTGCACGCGCCACACGGGCAGCTCGCGCTCGAACGAGTACGGCTCCACCTCGCGGATGGTCGGCGTCTCGTCACCCTCCTTCAGGTACTCGATCTCCACCACGAGGCGCTTCTCCGCCGCCTCCGAGAGGGTGCGGACGAGCTCCTCCTCCACATCCCGAACGAGTGGGGCGGGGGTCTGCGCCAGCTCGAACTGCCCGAACGTCTCCTCGAGCTTCCTGCGGACGCGGTCGAGTGGCGTGTGCGCCTCCGCGGCGATCGTCGGCCCCACGTACTCGATTGCGAGCCGGATCGCCCGCGCCTCCAGCGGCGTCAGCTTGGGTGACCGGCGGAAGACGTCCCCGTACAGCTCCTTGTCGACGCGCACCGTGCCCGCCTCCTCGTCGACCTCCGCGTACACCGTGTAGCAGCCGCCCCCGAAGTTGACGAGGTTGAGCAGCGAGAGGGTGTCCTGCAGCTCTTCGCGCGGGATGGAGAAGCGCGCCGCCAGCTCGTCGGCGTCGATCTCGGCGTCGCGCCCGTCGCCGCAGGCCGAGAGCACGTGCGCGAGCAGCGACTGCAACACGCCGAACCGCTCCGGGGCGATCGGCCCCGCGGGCCGCTCGCCGCGTTCGGACGGCGCCTCCACACGGCGCTCCCGGGCGATCGCCGGCAGGTCCGCCTGGTGGGTGACCCGCAGCCGGGCGAGGCCGTCGGCGACGAGGTCGCGCAAGGCCTTCGGCTCGAGCGGGACGGCGCGGCCGTTCTGGCGCAGGACCCAGCCGGCGAGCGGCTCGAGGCGCGCGAAGGCGGTCTCGAAGACGCCGTCCGCGAGCGTGCCCGCGTCCGACAGCGTCCGGTGCACCCACCACGCGGTGTCGTCGTGCACCGCGATGCGCGCACGACCGACCGGCTCCCCGATCTGCCAGGGGCGCGGAACGCGGTGCGCCTCGACGTCGAAGTCGGCGGGCAGCCGGAAGTCGCGCTCGCGCCGCGTCGCAAAACGGATGTCGCTGCGCAGGCGCGAGACGCGGAACGTGCGCACGGCGTCGCGGTCGAGATCCTGGCCGATCACGTACCAGACCCCCTCGTCGAGCCGCAGCGCGAACGGGTTCAGCGTCCGCTCCGACACCTTGTCGTGCTGGGGCGACCAGTACGAGAACTTGATCGTGCGCTGCTTGGAGATCGCCGACTCGAGCTTCGACAGGCGTCCCGCCAGCTCCGGCGAGTAGTCGGGCGCGGTGACGCGGACGCGCTCGGCGGTGCTCGTCGGCGCCTCCAGGAAGCCGGGGCGCCCGAGCGCCAGGTTCTGCAGCGCCAGGCGCAGCGGCTCCGCGTAGGCGAACTTCCCGTCCAGGTAGAAGAGCGCCGTCTGCAGTGCAGCGAGCTCATCGTCCTTGAGGTCGAGCCGGTCGAGGAAGTAGTGCTCGGAGCGCAGCGTGTACAGCTCCTCGCCCGTGAACTCGTCGCGCTGCGAGTGGAGCGGTACGCCCAGCGCCGTCAGCTCGGCGCGATCCGAGTAGAAGCGACGCGCGAACGCCTCGTCCGACATCTCCGAGTAGCCCTCGACGTTGCCCTTCACGTCCCGCGCGGTCAGGGGCCGACGCTCCGCCATCAGGAAGGCGACGAGGGAGAGCTGGCGGATGAGCTTGTCGGTGTCGTGCGACATAGTGCTGCCCGAGCTTACAGCCCGCGCAGCACTAGAGACTCTCGGCTTCGCGAGCTCGTAGGCCGCGCTGCATGTTCGTCCGAAGCGGGCGCGTCAACGGCCGCTTCGGACTAGGCGGCGATCGAGGCGCGCGCTTCGAGGTGCTGGTGCGACGGACAGTAGTCGCGGCTCGGCAGCGGCGTTCGCTGGCAGGCCTTGCCCTTGCGGGTCGTCGCCTTGCAGCGGGCGACGCCACCGTCGAATGCTCCGGCCTCGATCTGCTGCTCGATGAACGCGACCGCGGCGCTGATCCCCTCGCGCACGGTCCAGGCAACCTGTGCCTGCGCGGTGATCGGGAAGTAGCGGCGGACGTCCTGGAACAGGGCGCGGTCCGGACGCGCGAAGTAGTGCGGGTCGGCGGCAAGGCGCGACATCGTCAGCTCGCACTCGGCGAGCAGCGAGCGGCGGTACTCGAGCCGGGTGCTCGAATCGACGTAGGGGTCGATCAGATCCTTCAGC
>Ga0209798_10002256_pt1 | contig 11355 bp, 9 predicted proteins | sample DOMMetBare3Fresh_FD_187475 | JGI IMG/M metagenome (GOLD analysis project Ga0209798, IMG submission 187475) | Wetland sediment microbial communities from St. Louis River estuary, USA, under dissolved organic matter induced mercury methylation -... | ecosystem: Environmental > Aquatic > Freshwater...
CAGCACCGGCTCACCCCGCCCCGCGATCCCCTCGTCGGTCTCGATCTTCAGGAAGAGCCAGCGCGGCGGGGTGAGGTAGGTGGTGAGCTTGGTGATCTTCATGGTGTGGCTCCGGGTTCCGGGGAGAGCGTCAACGCGAGGCCGCGCCGGCGGCCGCTCGCCAGGCGGCCACGAACTCGGCGGCTCGGGCGCCCACCTCCGCGGAGGTGGCGCCGGGACGATACAGGGCCGAGCCGAGGCCGAACGCGGCGGCGCCGGCGGCCAGGTACGGCCCCAGGCTCGCGGGCGTGATCCCGCCCACCGGCACGAGCCGCGTGCCCCCGGGCAGCACCGCGCGCCAGGCCTTCACCACCTGCGGCGGCAGGGCCTCGGCGGGGAAGAGCTTCAGCGCGGTGGCGCCCGCGGCCAGGGCGGCGAAGGCCTCGGTAGGCGTCGCCACACCCGGCGTCACCCACAGGCCCGCCTCGCGCGCGGCCCGGATCACGGCCGGGTCGCCGTGGGGCATGACGACCAGCTCGCCGCCGGCGGCGCGCACCTCGGCCACCTGGGCCGCGGCCAGCACCGTGCCCGCCCCCACCACGCAGTCCGCCGGAAGCGTCCGGCGCAGCTGGCGGATGCTCTCGAACGGCTCGGGGGAGTTGAGCGGCACCTCGACCACCCGCACGCCCTCGGCGTACAGTGCCGCGCCGATGGCAGAGGCCTCCGCGGGCTTCACGCCCCGGAGGATGGCGATGAGCCCGCAGCTCTTCAGGGCCTGGTCCAGCACGGGAGCCTCCTCGACGACGTGTGAGGAAGGTGCGCTGGCAACTCCGCGCCGGGCAGGGGCCACGAGCCCCGCGGCCACGGCGACGCGCCAGAGTCCGCGCGCGGCGGCGTTCTCGGCCACGGTCGCGTGGGGGAGGCCGAAGGCGGCGAGCGCCCGCTGGTAGCGCGCACAGAGCTCCGGCGCGCCGGCCAGCAGGACTCGCCGCGTGCCGGCGATGAGCCCGGGCTGGCTCTCCTCCAGCCCCCGCAGCTCGTGTCCCACCAGCAGGCCGGACAGGTACTCGGCCTGGGCCTCTCCACCGAGGATGCCCAGGAGGCCGAGCGTGCGCACGCTGAAGGCGGTGGACAGGAGGCCGGCGCGGCCGTGGGAGGAGCGCGCGACCTCGACCCCGCGGTCGAAGGCGGCCAGGTCGGGCTCGCCGCCGCGGCGCAGGGTGCGCGCCAGGATGGTGTGCGTGCCGAGCGCCTCGAATACCTCGCCGGTCATGAAGGTGTCGAAGCCGACGATCCGGCCCCGCTCGACGCGCACCCACTTGGAGTGCGAGCCGGGCAGGCCGACGAGGCCGGTGCCGCCGGGCAGGTCGTCCGCCAGCCCCGCGACCTGCGTCTCCTCCCCGCGCATCACGCCGGGGAGCCCGCCCCTCGAGAGCAATCCCGGTACGAGCCGCACCACCGCGCCGCCGGACGCCACCACCTCGCCGAGCGACGCCCCGAGCGCCTCCGGGCCGGAAGGGAGCTCGAGGTACGGTACCTCGCGCCAGCCCTGGGCGCTGCCCACCATCCCGCTCGCGAGGACCGGCGCGCCGGGGGCCGCCGCCCGCCAGTCGCCGCACGCCTCGGCGAAGGCGCGCTCGAACTCCGCGGACGTCGCGGTCGCCCCGGCCCGGAGGCGCATGATGCCGGCGTCGAGCTGACGGACCTCCAGCACCGCCCCTCCCGCGCCCAGCCGGTACGCCCGGAGCGAGCTGGTGCCCCAGTCGAGTGCGACGAGCGCGGTGTCGGTCGAGTCCGTCATCGTTCATTCCTCGTCCGGAAGGCTCGCCCGTCAGGAGAGGATGACCCGGGCTGGAGCCGCCTCCGTGTCGTCGATCCGCAGCGGGAGGCAGTGTAGCTGGTGCCGGCCCGGCGGCACCCCGCGGAGATCGAGCCCCTCGATCAGCGGGACGCCGGCCCCGAGGAAGGCGCGGTGCGCGGGGAAGTCCCGGGCGCCGTAGCACTCGACCGACAGGTAGTCGATGCCCACCAGCCCCACGCCGGCATCCACCAGCGCCCGGGCCCCGTCCTGCGTGAAGGCCACGTAGGTCGGGTCGAACTCCTCGCGGTCCAGGCGCCGCGCGGAGTTGGAGGTCTTGAAGAGCAGCCGGCGCCGATCCTCGCCCAGGCGCAGGCCGGCCACCACCGCCCGGTCGATGCGCGCCACCTCCCCGCCCAGCTCGACCACCGTCGCCGGACCGACGAACAGCTCGAGGGGGACCTCGGGTAGCAACGCGCCGCCGGGGATGAAGTGGGCCGGGGCGTCGACGTGCGTCCCGCTGTGCGAGCCCAGGAACCAGTTGCTGGCGTTGGACTCCTCGCCGCGGTCGAGCCGCGTGTCCCAGCCTTGCCGCGGGGTGGAGGCCCCGGGCCAGGCCAGCATCCCGGGGCGAATGCGCATGCTGACGTCGTAGAGCGGCACGGGGACCTCCTCGCGTTCGCGCCAGGGCGGCTCAGCGCTTGCCCGACCCCGCGGTCGACCCGACGGCGGGATCGCCGGCCCGCGACCCCGCCTGGGAGAGGCTGGGAGCGGGCCGGGCGTACTGGCTGGCGGCCGCCCCGCCCTTCTTCATCCCCTGCGAGAAGACCCGCTGCAGGAGGATGAAGGCGAGGAGCAGCCCGCCCACGAATATCTTGGTCCAGGAGACGTCGAGCGTCCCCTGGAAGGAGATGAGGGTCTGGATGACGCCCTGGATGAGCGCGCCGATGAGCGAGCCGGCCACGAACCCGAAGCCGCCCGAGAGCAGCGTCCCGCCGATCACCACCGCCGCGATGGCGTCCAGCTCCAGCCCCATCGCGGCAGCGGCGCTCCCCGAGAGCGTGTAGATGGTGAAGACGATCCCGGCCGCCGCCGAGAAGAACCCGCTCAGCGCGTAGATGGCCAGCTTGGTCCGGGCGAGCGGGATCCCCATGAGGAGGACCGAGAGCTCGCTCCCCCCGATCGCGTACACGTTCCGGCCGAACTTGGTGAAGCCCAGCACCACTGCCGCTGCCACCACCGCCAGGATCAGCACGCACGCGCTGAACGAGAGGGAGGCCTTCTCGCCCAGCGGGATGGCCAGGGTCGAGAGCTTCACCATGAAGGGATCCTCCACCGGGATGGCGTCCAGGCTGGTGACGAACCCCAGGCCACGCAGGAGGAACATCCCGGCCAGAGTCACGATGAACGCCGGCGCCTTGTAGAAGTGGATCACGGCCCCCTGGGCCAGCCCGAAGAGGAGCCCGATCGCCAGCACCAGGGCGATGGCAGGGAACGGGGGAAAGTGGGCGAGCTGCGTCAACGACGCGATCAGGGTCGAGGAGAACGCGACCATCGCGCCGACCGACAGGTCGATGCCGCCCGAGAGGATGACGAAGGTCATCCCCACCGCGCACAGGCCGAGGAAGGCGTTGTCGGTGAAGAGGTTGGTGAACACACGCAGCGAGAAGAACGCCCTGTACTGGAGCCCCCCCAGGCAGAAGATCGCCACGAAGACGAGCAGCGTGGCGAGGAGCGGCACGTACCTGCGGCTCACGCGGAGCTTCATCGGGTCGCCCTCCCCGGGACCAGGGCCGCGAGCTGCCTGCGGAACTCGCCCGACTGCAGGAGGATGACGATCACCACCACGGCCGCCTTGACCACCAGCGTGAACTGGACCGGCACGCCCTTGGTGAAGATGGTGGTGGTCAGGCTCTGGATGATGAGCGCACCGACGAGCGAGCCGAGCAGATTGAACTTGCCGCCGCTCATGCTGGTGCCGCCGATCACCACCGCCAGGATGGCGTCCAGCTCGATGTACATGCCGACCAGCGCGGCGTCGGAGCCGTGGATGTTGGCCGTGAGGACCAGGCCTGCCACGCCCGCGCAGAGCCCGGAGAAGGTGTAGACGACGAACTTCACCAGCCCGACGCTCAGGCCGGAGTACCGGCTCGCCTTGGCGCTGCCGCCGGTCGCCTGGATGAAGAGGCCGAGGGGCGTGGTCCGGAGGACCAGCGCCAGGAGCGCCAGCAGCGCGGCCGCGACGAAGATGCGGACCGGCAGGCCGAGCAGGTACCCGGTGCCGAGGTACTCGAAGGACGCCATCCGGAACCAGAGCACCCTGCCGCCGATGATCAGCTGACCCAGCCCCCGTCCCATCACCATCAGGATGAGGGTGGCGATGATGGGCTGGATCCCGAAGCCGGTGATGAGGAGGGCGTTGAAGGCGCCGCAGAGCGTGGCGGCGATGAGCGGGAGGACCAGGACGGGGAGCAGCGGGGCGTGGTAGCGGGTCACCAGGACGCCGGCGATGGCCCCGGCGATGGCGACCACCGCACCCACGGAGATGTCGATCCCGCCGGTGGCGATCACCAGCGTCATGCCGGTGGCGATGATCATGACCGGCGCGGCATTCTTCACGATGTCCACCAGGCTGCCGAACAGGTGGCCGTCCTTCAACTCCACGCGGAAGAAGCCGGGGGTGAAGAGGAGGTTGAAGAGGAGGATGGCGGCCAGCGTGACCAGGGGCCAGGTGAGCGGCGACGAGGTGAGCCGCCTGAGGCGCGGGATCATCGGGGCTCCGCCCCGACCTTGTCGGCGTGCGCGATGGTGCGCATGATGACTTGCTCGTCCATCTGGTCCGCGCCGAGGTTCCCGACGATGGCCTTGTCGCGGAGGACGGCGATCCGGTCGGCGCAGCGGAGGACCTCGTCCAGCTCCGAGGAGATGAAGAGGACCGCCATCCCCTTGTCGCTCAGGGAGAGGATGAGCTTCTGGATCTCCGCCTTGGCGCCCACGTCGATCCCCCGGGTGGGCTCGTCGAGGATGAGCAGGCTCGGCTGGGTCGCCAGCCAGCGGGCCACGATGGCTTTCTGCTGGTTCCCGCCGGAGAGGTTCTTGATGGCCTGGTCGGCGGACGGCGTCCGGATGTCGAGGAGCTTGATGTACCGTTCGGCGATCTCCTCCTGGCGGGCGCGCGGGATGTTCCTGAACCAGCCCTGCTTGACCTGGAGCGCCAGGATGATGTTCTCGCGGAGAGAGAGGTCCTCGATGATCCCCTCGCTCTTCCGGTCCTCCGGGCAGAGCCCGATCCCGGACTGGAGGGCCCGGAGCGGGCTGCTGAGCCTCACCTTCTCGCCCTGGACCGCGACCTCTCCCTCGTCCGGCTTCTCGATCCCGAAGATGAGACTGGCCAGCTCGGTGCGCCCCGAGCCCAGGAGGCCGGCCAGGCCCAGGACCTCGCCGGCGTGGATCTCGAGGTCGAAGCGCTCCAGGACGCCCGCCTTGCCGAGCCCCTGGACGCGTAGCACCGGCTCCCCGGCCCGTTCGTCGGCGGCCTCGCCCTTCGCCGTGGCGACGCTCTCCAGGTCGTGGAGGGCCTTCCCGAGCAGCTTCGAGATCAGCTCCACCTTGGGCAGCCGGGCGGTCTCGAACTCCCCCACCAGCTCGCCGTTCCGGAGCACGGTGATCCGGTCCGACACCGCGTAGACCTGATCGACGAAGTGGGTCACGAAGAGGATGGCGTGCCCCTCGGCCTTCAGCTTCCGCATCAGCTTGAACAGCTGCTCGACCTCCTCCGCGTCGAGGCTGGAGGTCGGCTCGTCGAGGATCAGGACCTTGGACTCGAACTCCAGCGCGCGACCGATGGCCACCATCTGCTGGACCGCGATGGAGTAGTCGCCGAGCAGCTGGTTGACGTCGACGCGCAGGTTGAGCCGCTCCAGGATGGTCTCGGCGCGGCGCTTCATCTCGCGACCGTCGATGAGGCCAGCGCGCGTCGGCTGCCGCCCCAGAAGCAAGTTCTCCGCCACCGAGAGGTTCTGGACCAGGTTCACCTCCTGGTAGACGGTGCTGATGCCCTGCTCCTGCGCCTCGTGCGGCGAGCCGGCGGCGAAGGGACGCCCCTCGAACAGGATCTCGCCGCCGTCGCGGGGGTAGACGCCGGTCAGCACCTTGATGAGCGTCGACTTGCCTGCCCCGTTCTCGCCCATGAGGGCGTGGATCTCTCCCCGGCGCAGGCGGAAATCGACGCCGGCAAGGGCCCGCACGCCCGGGAAGCCTTTGCTGAGGTGCCTGATCTCCAGGATGGGGGCTTCCGGCATGAAGGCTCCCGGCCCCGGCGCGGGCTGGGCGCCCGCGCCAGGACCTCCGAACCGTCAGTACTTGCGGGTCCCGATGATGTCCTTCGCGACCTCGGCCGGGAAGGTCTGATCCTCGGACTTGATCCACTTGGGCAGCTTCTCGCCGGCCAGGTGGCGGCGTAGCGCCTTGTAGGCGGGCGCGCCGAGGAGCGGGGTGCACTCGACGGTGCAGTTCAGCTTGCCGTCCACCATGGCCTGGAACGCCTCCTTGATCCCGTCGATGGAGACGATGATGATGTCCTTGCCTGGCTTCAGTCCCGCTTCCTCGATGGCCTGGATGGCGCCCAGGGCCATGCCGTCGTTGTGCGCGAACACCGCGTTGATCTTCTTCCCCTCGGCCTTGAGGAACGCCTCCATCAGCTCCTTGCCGCCCGCGGGCGTCCAGTTGCCGTCCTGGGACTTGATGATCTTCATGCCGGGGTGGGCCTTGATGCCCGCCTCGAAGCCCTTCTTCCGGTCGATGGCGGGCGCGGCGCCGGTGCTGCCCTGGAGCTCGACGATGTTGGCCTTGCCGTTGGTGGCCTTGGCCAGCCACTTGGCCGCCTGCTCGCCCTCGAAGACGAAGTCGGAGGCGAGCAGGGTCACGTAGAGAGAGGGGTCGCTGGTCTTGATGCCGCGGTCCACCAGGATCACCGGGATCTTGGCCTTCTTGGCCTCCTTGAGGACCGGATCCCAGCCCGTCTCGACCCGGGGAGGGAGGATGATGGCGTCGACGCCCTGGGCGATGAACGAGCGGATGGCCTTGATCTGGTTGGCCTGGCTGTCCTCCGCGTTCACGTACTTCAGGTCGATGTTGTAGTTGGCGGCCTCGCTCTTGAACGAGTCGGACTCGGCGGTGCGCCACGGCTGGTTTTCGTCGATCTGGGGGAAGCCCACCGTCAGCCTCTTGCTCGTGTCCACCTTGTCCGCGGCAGGCGCCGAGAACGCCGTGACCGCCATGGTGGCGGCCAGGAACACCTGGATCAGCTTCCTCATGGGATGACTCCTCCTTGGGTTTGAACCATCTCGCGTTACGACGCCTCTTCCCGCGGGCCCGTTTCGGCCCGGCCCTCACGCCTGCTCTTCCGTCCTCCTGATCAGCTCGTCCTGCGCACGTCTGCCCATCTGCGTGAAGTACGCGGCATATCCCGTGACCCGAACGCAGAGGCTCCTGTACCTCTCCGGGTGGAGCTGCGCGTCGAGGAGCTGCTCCTTGCCCACGACGTTCACCATGACGTTCATGCCCCCGGCCTCGAAGTAGGTCTGGAGAGCCGCCGCCAGGAGCTCGACTCCCCGGTCGCCCTGGACGGCCGAGGGGTGCAGCTTCACGTTGAGCGGTCCACCGGTGAACCGGCTCATCGGCAACCGGGCGACCGAGTTGAGAAGCGCCGTCAGCCCCGACACGTCCGCCCCCTCGGTGGGCGAGGTGTTCTCGCTGAGCTGCTGGCCGGCGCGCCGGCCGTCCGGCGTGGCTCCGACCGACCTCCCCATGGTGGTGAAGTCCCGGTCGGTGGAGATGCAGGGCATGAAGGTATAGAGGTACCGGGGCGAGTTGCAGGCGGCGACCTCGTCGCAGAAGACGCTCGCCACCCTTCTCCCCAGCTCGTCGACCCACCCGACGTCGTTCCCGAACTTCGGCATCTTGCGGGCCATGCGAGCGCGCAGGAGCTCCTGCCCGGCCCAATCCCTTCTCAGGATCTCGTTCAGCTCCGCGAGGGTCATCGCCCGATCGCGGAACACCAGCTGCTCCACGGCCGCGAACGAGTCGATCGCGGTGGCCAGGCCCGACCCCTGGACGGTGATCTTGTGGTACTTCGTCCCGCCGTCGTTCCAGGAGGTGGCGTTCTCGATCGTCCCCTGGAGGAAGCAGTCCTCGATCCGGATCCGGCCGGCGTTGCACCGGCGCTCCACGGCCATGTCCCGCTCGATGGCGGCGCGATAGTCGCGGAGGAGGAACCGGACCTGCTCGCGGTAGGCGTCGAGGAGGTCGTCGATGCTCCTCATCGCCTCGAGCGGCCGGGTGCGGACCCCGTAGTACGGTCCGTTCATGAGGCCGATCATCCGGTCCTCGAGCGAGTACTGGGTCTCGCGCCGTGCGGCCTCGTCGCCGAGCGGGGCCATGGGGTAATCGCCCTGGTTCATGGCCAGCTCGAACGGCTTCGCCAGGTTGAACCAGAGCTGCCGGAGTCCACCCTCCTGCGCGGGCAGGTTCGGGTCGTTGCACCCGTACAGCCCGTAACCGTACGCGTCCCGCTCCTCGACCCCGTACGCCCGGAAGGCCGGGATCATGGTCTCGTCGTCGTAGACCACGAGGGTGGCATTGTCGCGCATCGCGGCCACCGCCTCGCGCCAGAAGACCGGGTCGATGCCGCGATACCAGCGGAGCACGATGAAGGGGTTGCGAAGCCGCAGGTCGTGCGCGGCCCGGACGAAGAGGCTCGTCAGCTCGTTCACGCCGGGCACCCGCCCCGGCAGGAGCCCACCCAGGATGACGTAGTTCGGGTCGTCGTAGGCGACCTCGAGCGTGGACCTCGTGGCCTCCACTTCCTGGGACATGTGGTCCGTGGGGGCCATGATCTCGTTGTTCTTGTGGAAGAACTCGTGAAGCAGCGACAGCGCACCCTCGCGCGTCAGCACACCCGAGGCGAGGTCGCGCCGGTAGAATGGCAGGAGGTACTGGTCCATGCGGCTGAAGTTGAGGACGCCGCACCCCGCCACCTTCTGGAGGGGGAGCGCCACCAGCCAGACGAGCTGGAGCGCCTCCTGGAACGTGCGCGCGGGCCGGGTGGCCAGGTGCTCGCAGGAGCTGGCCATGGCGCGCAGCTCCGCGGCGCGGGCCGGATCCGCCGCGGCGTCCGCCGCCCGCCGCGCCTCGGCCGCATGCCGCCGGACGTAGTCGGAGAGGGCACGGTAGCAGAGCACGGCGCCCTGCAGGAACGATCGCTTGTGGGGATCGGCCTCGACCTCGTGGCGCGCCAGGACCTCCCGCGCCCGCGCCTCGAAGGCGCCGAGCCCGTGGCCGATGATGCGCTCCCAGTCGAGCGCCAGGTGGCCGAAGGAGTAGAACCAGGGCGGACGGTTCTTGAGCCACCCGTAGGAGTAGAACCAGAGGACGCCTTCCTGGATCTTCTCCAGGCCGCCCTGCCACCAGGACGCCGCCATCCGCTCCGCCGCATCCCGCTCCTCGGCGGTGGGGATGATCTCCTTCACCGACCCGACGAGCCGCTCCTCGGGCTGGATGAGGACCGAGATGCGCTCGAGCGTGTAGGCGAGCGTCCTGCCGTAGCGGATCGCGTAGGGCAGGTCCTGGAAGAGCTCCTGGCTCTCCCTCAGGCACTGGATCCGCTCGTAGAACGTCGCCCGCTCGTCCTTCTCGAACCACCTCGCGGCCGACTCGGCGAGCCAGGGCTTCAGCATGGCGCCTCCCCTTGCCTCGAGAGGACCCGGATTCCGAGGTCGGCGAAGATCCCGGAGAGCCTGCGGATCCGGGCCGCCGCTGGCGTGGCGAACCGCTGCTGCGCCTCGGGCCGCTGCAGGACCCTGACCTTCTCGACGCCCAGGTCGTGGTAGGGCAAGAGCTCGACCCCGCGCAGGCGAGGGAAGCCCACCAGGAACTCGGCGCACCGCCGGCAGTCGTCCTCGCTGTCGTTCACGGCGCCCGGGACGACCGGGATGCGGACGATGACGTCGACGTCCGCGGCGGCCAGCCTGCGGGCGTTCTCCAGGATCGTCTCGTTGGGAACGCCGGTCCACCGCTCGTGGATGGCGCTGTCCATGCTCTTCACGTCGAGGAGCACGAGGTCGGTCACGGCGAGCAGGGGCTCGAGCGTTTCCCAGGGGACGCAAGCGGCGGTGTCGAGGGCCGTGTGGACGGCGCGCTTGCGGGCGCCGGCGAGCAACTCCCTCGCGAACCCCGCCTGGAGGAGCGGCTCCCCGCCAGAGAGGGTGAGGCCCCCGCCAGAGTTGTCGTAGTACGCCTTGTCGCGGAGAACCGTCGCCAGCACGTCCTCGGGCTCCGCCCAGCGAGCAACGGTGTCGAGCGCGTCGTACGGGCAGCGCGTCGCGCAGGTCCCGCACACCTCGCAGCGCTCGCTGTCGAAGACCCGCGCGCCGGACGGGTCCAGCGACCACGCGCCGTGCGCACAGGCCGCCACGCAGCTCCGGCAATCCGCGCAGTTGCTCGCCGTGAAGCGCAATTCGTTGCCCATCGCCATGAGCTCGGGGTTGTGACACCAGGCACACCGCAGGTTGCAGCCCTTCAGGAAGACCGTCGTCCGGATGCCGGGCCCATCACCGGTCGAGAACCGCTGGATCCGGCCGACGAGCCCCTTCATGCAATGCTCCGCAGTCCCCTCGAGCCACCGATCCTTGTGAACGACGGCGACGCTATATCCCACCTACCGGGCGGTCAAGGGAGCCGATGGTATCGATCCCACCCGCCCCGTCTGGACCCGCCCATCGCTCCCGCCCGGCGCGGAATTGGGGTAAGGAGTCGGAGACGCGGTCCATCCCATCCGACGGGAGAACGACATGGCCAGGCCTCTGGGCTGGGGACTCATCGGCGCGAGCACCATCGCGCACGAGTGGGTGATCGACGCGATCCGGGCGGTGCCCGGAAACGAGGTCGTGGCGGTCTTCAGCACCGACCCCGCGCGCGGCGCCCGCTTCGCGTCGGACCACCGGATCCCGACCCACCCCGCGAGCCTCCCCGCGCTCCTGGCCGACCCGCGCGTCGACTCGGTGTACGTGAGCACCACCAACGAGCTCCACAAGGCGCAGACCCTCGCGGCCGCCGCCGCGGGGAAGCACGTTCTGTGCGAGAAGCCGCTGGCCCTGTCCGTCGCCGCTGCCCGCGAGATGATCGCCGCCTGCGCCGCGGCCGGGGTGGTGCTGGGCACGAACCACCACCTGCGCGAGGCCGCCTCCCATCGGAAGATCCGGGAGCTGGTCCGGAGCGGCGCCATCGGCAAGCCGCGCTTCGCCAAGGTATTCCACGCAGGGCTGCTGCCGCCTCACCTCCAGGGCTGGCGACTCCGCGATCCGGGGGCGGGCGCGGGCGCGATCCTCGACCACGGTGCATGACGCGGACACCCTGCGCTTCGTCTTGGGGGCGGAGCCGGTCGAGGTCGCCGCGCTCGCGCAACAGGGCGACATGGCCTCGGGTGAGATCGAGGACGGCGCCATGACCCTGGTGCCTAGCAAAAGCCCCGTCCGCGCTGAAATCATTTACGATTCGGTCCAGGGCCTGGATCCGCGCCG
>Ga0209798_10002257_pt1 | contig 11354 bp, 9 predicted proteins | sample DOMMetBare3Fresh_FD_187475 | JGI IMG/M metagenome (GOLD analysis project Ga0209798, IMG submission 187475) | Wetland sediment microbial communities from St. Louis River estuary, USA, under dissolved organic matter induced mercury methylation -... | ecosystem: Environmental > Aquatic > Freshwater...
GCCCGGAACGACGCCGGGCTGGCGGTGGCCAGCTCCCTCGCCGCCGTGGTCCGGGGGGCGACCGTCGTCGCCGGCACGATCAACGGCTACGGCGAGCGGTGCGGGGCGGCCGACCTCGTCGCGGTGATCTCCGGCCTGGAGCTGAAGCTCGGACGGCGCGCCGTCCGCGAGGGACAGCTGAAGCACCTCGCCGGCCTCGCCCACTTCGTGGCGGAGCTGGCCGACCAGCAGCCGCCGCGGGGCCAGCCGTACGCCGGCCGCGACGCCTTCCCCGAGGCGAGCGAGGAGGGGAAGGGCAGGGCGCTCCACCACGTGGACCCGGGCGCGGTGGGCAACCGGCCGGAGCCGGCCATGAGCGACGCCCGGGGCCACCCGCGGGCGCTCTGGCTCGCGCGCGAGCTGGGGCTCGTGCCGCGCGGCGCCGGCGGCGCGACGCGGGTGGTGAAGAAGCTGGCCGAGTGGGAGCGGCGGGGCTACCGGTACGAGGGGGCCGAGGCGAGCTTCGACCTCGTCCTGCGGGAGCTGGCCGGCCGGCGGAAGAGCTACTTCCGCGTCCTCGCCCACCGCGTCCTGGATCACATGCCGCCCGACGGGCGCGGCTTCACCGAGGCCACCGTGGACGTCGCCGTCGGCGGGCAGGTGGTGCACGCCGCCGCGCTCGGCGTGGGCCCGGTGCACGCCCTCGACCAGGCCATGCACCGCGCCCTCGAGCCGCGCTACCCCGAGCTGAAGGAGGTCCGCGTCGTGGACGCGCGCTCGCGCAACCTGCCCGGGCACGCTGGCAGCGAGGCGGCGGCGCGCGTGCTCGTCGAGACCACCGATGGCCGCGACTACTGGGGAACGGCGGGCGTGTCCGAGAACCTGCTCGAGGCGGTGACCCAGGCCATCGCGGACGCCATCGAGTACAAGCTCGTGAAGGACGACGTGGCTCCGCCCGCGAGGCGGAGGAAGCCCCGGCGGTAGCCGGCCCGCTCCGGGGCGGCCGGCGCGCCGCTTGCTTGCGGGCCACACATGGCCCGCCGCCTCGCGCTCGCCGCCGTCGCCGTCCTGTGCCTCGCCCCGCCGGCCTGGCGCCACCTCGAGCCGCGTCCCGAGCCGCCGCGCTCCTGCGAGCCGGAGGGGCGCGGCGAGCCTCCGCGCCACTGGATCGGCTGCCGCGCGGACCCGGGTCCGCCGCGCGCCCTGTCCGGGCGGGAGCGCGTGCTGCTCGGCCGGCCCGTGGACCTGAACGCCGCGTCGGCGGAGGACCTGGCCGCGGTCCCCGGCCTCTCGCCCCGGCTCGCGGAGGCCGTGGCCGACGACCGCCGGAGGCGGGGGCGATTCCGGACGGTGGAGGCGCTCCTGCGCGTCCGCGGCATCGGCCCGGCGCGGCTCGCGCAGGCCCGGCCCTGGCTCTCGGTGGAGCCGGAGCCGTAGCGCCGATCGGGGGGTCTGGGCTACGCTTCGGTTCCGGAGGCCCGCGTGCACATCCGCTGCGAACGCTGCGCGACCGTCTACGAGCTGGACGAGAGGATCCTGCCGCCCACCGGCGCGCCGGTCCAGTGCACCCGCTGCCAGCTCGTCTTCCACGCCTTCCCGCCGCAGGCGGCGGGCCGTACGCTCGCGGGGCAGCCGGCTCCGGCCGCGTCCGGCGCCGGCGCCGCGGCGCGGCCCGCGCCGCCGCAGCCCGCGGCGCGGCCTGCCGGGCCGGCGAAGGCGACGCCCCAGTCCGCTCCGGTGACGCGGCGCGACCCGCGCAACGACACCCTCGTGAACTTCGCGGCGCAGGTTCGCAGGCAGTCCCTGTGGAAGTGGCTCGGGCCCGTGCTCCTCCTGGCCGCCGGCGGGGCCGGGTACGGCGCCTGGGCCTGGCGGGCGCGGCAGGTGGACCCGGCGGCCGTGGCGAAGCGGGACGAGGGGCTCGCGCTCCTCGTCCGGGACGACTCCGCCAGCCTGGAGAACGCTGCGGCCCTCTTCGCCGAGGCCTCCCGGATCGATCCGAAGCTCCTCGACGCCCGTGCCGACCGGGCGCTCGCCCGGATCCTCCTCGCCGCCGGACTGCGGGACGACGCCGCCGCCCTGGAGGCGCGCTTCCAGTCGCTCGAGGCCGAGCGCCTGCGGCTCGAGGCCGAGCGCCCAGCGGCCTGGGAGCAGCGCGCGGCCGAGGTCGTGGAGAGGATGAAGCCGGTGAAGGCCGAGCTCTTGCCCATGCACGAGAAGGCCCGCGCCCTCCAGGAGGAGGCGTACGCGGAGCTGCGGGGCCTGGCGCGCGAGCACGGCGCGGATGCGGCGGTGGAGCGCGCGCTCGCCGTGTACTACGCCCTCGACGGGAACGCCGAGCAGAGCGGGAAGCTGGTGCGCAACGCCCGGGCGGCGCGCCAGGCCGACGCCTGGATCGACCTCGCCGAGGGCGCGGTGGACACGCTGGGCGCGAATTCCCGCAACAGGCGGGAACAGGCGCTGGCCCGCCTCGGGCCGCTCTGCGCGGCCCATCCCGAGCTCCTGCGCGCGCGCATGCTGCTCGCCGCCGCGGAGGTGGACCTGGGGCGCAGGGAGGCCGCGGTGACGACGCTCGACTCGGTCCTGGCCGCGAACCCGGGACACGACCGGGCCCAGCGCAGGAAGGCGGAGCTCCTCGCGCCGCCGCCGTCGCTGCCGGTGGTGGCGGCGGTCCCGGAAAGGGCCCCGCCGCCGGGAAGGCCCGGTACGTTGCCGCGCAAGGCCGTGCAGGCGAGGTGACGGCCCGCTACAGGAGCGTGGCGATCGCCACCACCAGGCTGCCCGCCGGCTGCGCGGCGCTTCCCACCACCAGCGTGTCGTTGAGCCGCTTCCCGGTGGCGGGGTCGGCGACGCGCGCCGGGTAGCCGAGATTCACCCGCAGGCGCATGACGCCGCGCGCCACCCGGTGGAGCACCAGCGCCGTGCCGTCGGGCTCGACGCGGGACACGAGGCCCACATGGGCCGGCGGCCCGCCCGGGCGGTCGGAGAGGAACACGACGTCGCCGGCGGCCGAGCGGATGCCGGGGCGCAAGAGGCCGCGCGAGAGGGCCAGGGCGTAGAGGGAGGCCGCGTCCTGGGCCGTGGGCGGGAGGGGATGTCCGGCCCGGTCGAAGGCCGCCCGCACCAGCGCGGCGCAGCCGTCGCCGTAGTCGCGCCCCGCGACGACGATCTCCCGGCGGCCGACCAGCGACGAGGCGGTCTCGACGGCCCGGCTCACCTCGGGGCGGTCGGCCGGCGCCGGCGAGCGGCGGCCCTGCACCGAAGCGGGGGCCGGGCCGGCGCCGCGCTCGTCGCGGGCGCCGACCCGGCTCTCGCCGGCGGGCGGGGGCAGGGTGCGGTAGCGCGACTGGGCCCTCGAGGTACCGCAGCCCGCGAGCAGGCTCGCGGTCGCGGCGAGGAGGATTGCCCGGCGTGCCACCATCCGCCCGATGCTAGCGACGGACGGCCGCGCGTCCAATATTCGGCGGGAGGCGGTCAGGGGCGGGTGCTAGCGTTCTCGGGACCCATGTCCCGCCGCTACCAGCTCGAGGCCGCGCCCCGCGCCGCCAAGGCGTTCGACACCCAGGGGCTGCTCAACGACGAGCAGCAGGCGGTGGTCGAGGCCGGCGACGGCCCGCTGCTGGTCATCGCCGGCGCCGGCTCGGGCAAGACGCGCACGCTCACCTGGCGGGTGGCGAGGCTCCTCCACGACGGCCTGCCGGCGGACGGGCTCCTCCTGCTCACCTTCACCAACAAGGCGGCGCGGGAGATGCTGCGCCGGGTGGAGGAGGTGGCGCGGCTCGACACCCGGCAGATCTGGGGCGGCACCTTCCATCACGTGGCCCACCGCGTGCTCCGCGAGCATGCCCCGGTCCTCGGGTACGCCAAGGGGTACTCCATCCTCGACCGGGAGGACGGCCGCGACGTCATGAGCGCGGCCATCGCCGACTGCGGCCTCGCCGTGGGCGCGCGCCGCTTCCCCAAGGCGGACGTGCTCATCGACCTCGTCTCCATGGCCGTGAACACCCAGACGCCGCTCGCCGACGTGGTGGCGGACCGGCGGCCCCAGTTCCTCCCGCTCGCCGACGACATCCTCCGGGTGGCGCGCCGCTACGCCGAGCGCAAGCACGCCCTCAACGCGATGGACTTCGACGACCTCCTGCTCAACTGGAAGGTCCTCCTGGTGGAGCACGAGCCGGTGCGGCGGATCCTCGCCGAACGCTTCCGCCACGTGCTGGTGGACGAGTACCAGGACACGAACCGCCTGCAGGGCGACGTCGTGGACCTCGTCGCCTCGGTGCACCGCAACCTGTGCGTGGTCGGCGACGACGCCCAGAGCATCTACTCGTTCCGCGGCGCCCACTTCGCGAACATCCTCGAGTTCGAGAAGCGCTACCCGGACGCGACGCGCTTCCAGCTCACGGTCAACTACCGCTCGACGCCGCAGATCCTGGGGCTGGCCAACGCCTCCATCGACAGGAACGTGCGCCAGTTCCGCAAGGAGCTGTCGAGCGTCCGGCGGGACGGCACGCTGCCGGCGCTCGTGCCCTGCCGCGACGCCGAGCAGCAGGCCCGCTTCGTGGCCCAGCGCGTGCTGGAGCTGCGCGACGAGGGCGTCCCGCTCCCCGAGATCGCCGTCCTCTACCGGGCGCATCACCACGCCATGGAGATCCAGTTCGAGCTGGCGCGGCGCGGCATCCCCTTCGTGGTGCGCAGCGGCGTGCGCTTCTTCGAGGCGGCGCACATCAAGGACGTGCTCGCCCACCTGCGCTTCGCCCGCAACCCCGGCGACGAGCTGGCGCTGAAGCGGGCGCTGCGCCTCGCGCCCGGCATCGGCAGCGCCACCGCCGACGGGGTCTGGAACGCCCTCTCCGCCCGGCGTGGGGGCGGCGTGGGGAGCGTGGACGAGCTCCTGTATCCCGACGTCGCCTCGCAGGTTCCGCCCAAGGGGCGGGAGGGGTACCGGCGCACGGCGGACCTCCTTCGAACGCTGTCGCGGCCGCCGACCCGGGACTTGCCCGGCGAGTCCATCGAGAAGGTGCTGGACGGCGGGTACGAGGAGTACCTGCGCGCCGCCTTCGTGAACGCCGACTCCCGCGTCGAGGACGTGCGGCAGCTCGCCGAGTACGCCCGCGGCTACGAGGACACCGACGCCTTCCTCGCCGAGGTGGCGCTGCTCACCGAGCTCACCGCCGAGACGGTCTCCGAGGGCGGCGAGCCGGACGAGAAGATGGTCCTCTCCAGCGTCCACCAGGCCAAGGGGCTGGAGTGGCGGGCCGTGTTCGTGGTGTGGCTCGCCGACGGGCGCTTCCCGTCGGCCCAGGCGCTCCGCGACCGGGACGGCGAGGAGGAGGAACGCCGGCTCTTCTACGTCGCCTGCACGCGCGCCAAGGACGAGCTGTGCCTCTGCTTCCCCCTCGTTTCCGCGCCGCGGGACCGCGAGCGGGTGGTGCTGAAGGCCTCTCGGTTCCTCGAGGAGCTGCCGGGGGATCCGCCGATCTACGAGCGCTGGCAGCTCGACGAGGAGCGGGGCGCGCCGGAGCTGTCGCCCCCGGCGGAGAAGCCCGCACTGTCGGCCTTCGTGGTGCCGGCCCTGTTCGGCCGCGACGGGGGCCCGCCGCCGGAGCCGGAGGACGACGGCGCCCCCTTCTGACCGGGGGGCGTGACACACGGGCCGGGGACGCGAGGGACCGTCCGGCCTGTGGTACAAACCAGGAAAGCATGCCGGCGCCCAGCAGCCACGACAAGGCCATCCTCGGGATCGACCTCGGGACCACCAACACCTGCGTGGCCCACGTCCGCAACCGCATCCCCAAGGTGGTGCCCACCGACAAGGGAAGCCTCATCCTGCCGAGCGTGGTGGCGCTCTCCGACCGCGGCGACTTCCTCGTGGGCGGCGTGGCCAAGGACCAGATGGTCACGAACCCCAAGAACACCATCTACGGGGCGAAGCGTCTCATCGGGCGCAAGTTCAACTCCAAGGTGGTCCAGGAGCTGCGGAACTACTACTCGTACGACATCGTCGAGGGGCCGGCCGGCGAGGCCGCGGCGTTGCTCGGCGGCAAGGTGTACACGCTGCCGCAGATCTCGGCGCTGGTCCTCGGCCACTTGAAGAAGATCGCCGAGGCCTTCCTCGGCCGGGAGATGAACGGGGCCGTCATCTCGGTCCCGGCCTACTACAACGACAACCAGCGCAACGCGGTGAAGGAGGCGGGCAGGCTCGCCGGCTTCGACGTGAAGCGCATCGTCAACGAGCCCACCGCGGCGGCGCTGGCCTACGGCTTCAACCGCGGCCTCGACCAGAAGGTCCTGGTCTACGACCTGGGCGGCGGCACCTTCGACGTCTCGGTCCTGCAGCTCTCGCAGAACGTCTTCGAGGTCCTGGCCACCGGCGGCGACACCTTCCTCGGGGGCGTCGACTTCGACAACCGCGTCATCGACTTCGTGCTCGAGGACTTCTGGGTGCAGCACAAGATCGACCTCGCCGGGTCGCCCATCGCCATGCAGCGGGTGAAGAACGCCTCCGAGGCGGCGAAGATCGACCTGTCGCTCATCCCCAACGTGGCCATCGAGCTGCCCTTCATCGAGGAGAAGAAGGGCAAGCCGCTCGACATCCGCCTGCCGCTCTCGCGCCAGCAGCTGAACGACCTGACGAAGGACCTGGTGGACCGGACCTTCGAGATCTGCGACCGCGTGCTGGAGGAGAAGGGCATCCGGCCGCAGGAGATCGACGAGATCATCCTGGTGGGCGGCCAGAGCCGCATGCCGCTCGTGCAGGAGCAGATCCGCGAGCACTTCGGCAAGGCCGCGCGCAAGGGCGTCCACCCGGACGAGTGCGTGGCGCTCGGCGCCGCGCTCCTCGGCGACTCGCTCGACGCCATCGACTCGGTGACGCTGGTGGACGTGCTCTCCATGCCCATCGGCATCGGGACCCAGACCAACCACTTCCGCAAGGTCCTCGAGAAGAACACCCCCATCCCGGCGACGAAGAGCTTCCGCCTGCCGCCGCCGCGCGAGCCCGGCAAGCCCATCGAGCTCGACATCTACCAGGGCGACTCGGACCTCATCGTGGACAACGAGTTCCTGGGCTCGCTGCGCCTCCCCGCCGCGGCCACCGGCCGGCGCATCGACTTCAAGCTCAACGAGGAGTGCCTGCTGAAGGTGAGCTTCGACGACCCGGAGCAGGGCATGCGCGAGATCGACTTCGCGACCCGCGACACGCCGGACGCACTGAAGCGCGCCATCGCCGACGACGCCCGCTCGCGCGAGGGCCAGGCGCCGCCGCCCGGCGCGGCGAAGAGCGGGCTCTTCGGCTGGCTGAAGCGGGGGTAGCGGCGGGCGTTGACACCCCGTGGGGCCGGCGGCATACTCCGCCGCCGTTCGCCTGCACGTGATGTCCGGGCGCTTAGCTCAGCGGTAGAGCACTGCCTTCACACGGCAGGGGTCGCAGGTTCGAGCCCTGCAGCGCCCACCAATAACAACAAGGGGTTAGCCAGGTGGCTAGCCCCTTTTTTCTTGGGCGGGATCCGACGGGGTCACAGCCGGGGTCACAACGCAAGCGGCCCGGACGGGGGCGTGTGTCCGCCTTGCCACCTTGTCGGCACCGGGAGTGCTAAACCGCGTCAGGCGCAGCCGGAGGTACTCACAGCCATGGCAGCGATCGAAGGAGTGTTCACCCTGACTTCGGCGGAGGACCTCCTGGCGAAGCTCGGGCGCGACCTAGCGCGCATCGAAAGGGAGCCGTGGAACCCCGACCCGGCGTTCGACTTCTTCGTCACCGCCGAGCACATGCTCGACTGGCGCGACCCAGACCGGAAGCCTCGGGATAGTGAGGCCAAGGAGCGGCGAGGCGCCTTGCGCGAGTCCGAGCCGCTCCTCCGCATCACCTCGCACATCGCCAACGGCGCAAAACACTTCCGGCCGCTGGCGGCGCGGCACAAGTCGATTCAGGGTACAGGGCAGCGCACGTCAGGTGGACTCCAGTCCGACGGCTTCCAATCCAACGCGTTCGCGCCGGCAACCACCAGTCCAGTTGTCGATCTCTCGGACGACGAAGCTACGTCCGTGGGCTGCAAGGAGATCGCCGCCGTGGACCTCGCCCGGCGGGTTCTCGAATACTGGAAGGCGCATTGAACAGGATCGAACGAGCCGCCTGCATCGACAGGGACCTCACGGCCCGTTACGTCGGCGTCAGGCGACCCCGTTGCCGCCGGCGGACGAGGCGCGCGACCCGTGGCGTGGCTCGAAGGAAGCCCGCGTCCAAGTCCACTGGGCCGTAGGTACGCTCCCGCCGCAGTAGGTGCTTCCTCCGCTACTTCCACCGAGCCGTTGACGGCCGGTCCCGACAATCGCCTCCCGCAGTAACCCCCTCCAACGAGGGTGCGCCCTCGGTTTAGCCTGACGGGGTTTGCAGCCCGATCCGGCGCTAGGCAAACCCGGATTGGGATCGCACCCTAGATGCGCGAAGGAGGAAACGATTATGATTCGAATCGGACTGGGAGTAGTGCTCGGTGCCTTCGCGCTGGCGTGCGCCACGACTGCCCCGAGAGCCCCCGATGGGCGCGTATTCACTTACCAGGTCAGCCTCGACGTGAAGCAAGTTGAGCCGGGACACTGGGCCGGGTCGTGGGCGAACCGCGGAGTTTGCCTGGACAACGTGGGCCAGAAGGACGAGGAGGCTGGCGTCCTGACAGCTTCCGGAACCTTCGACGGCGTGTGGACGTCAAAGACCGAGATGAAGAGCTGCGCAACGACGGGCAAGTACCTCTGTACCTTCGGGGACGGCAGCTCCCATACCGACGAATTCACGGCACAGTGCAGGCGCGGGCCAGACGGCCTGCTCATCTTCGAGGGCCGCAGCGTGTTCGTCGGCGGCACCGGCCGTTTCGAGGGGATCCAGGGAACAATCTCTTGGACGCACAGGAACATCACCAAGCCTCCCAACGAGATCGGCTTCCAGGTGAACACCTCCAACTTCACGCTGCCCAAGAAGTGAGCCGACTCGCGTGCTGCCCGCCGCCCGGAAGAAGCTCCCCCGCACGTCAACCGCGGCGATGTTCGCGCAGATGGAGCACGCGGTTTGGCCGCCCGTGCTCGGAAGCGGCGACTCGGGGAGAGGTCGATCCATGATGGTCTCCGAGCCGGGAGCGAGGGCGTCGGCCTAGGCTCGCCCCCCCGGCGGGCGGTGGGCTCAGATCACGGTCCCGTCGGGGACGACCCCGCCCTTCGGCACCAGCACGATGCCGTCGCGGACGTAGTAGCCCTTCCCGTCCGCGTTCTGGACGCCAGCCTCGTTCACGATCCGCACGTTCCGCCCGATGCGCACGTTCTTGTCCAGGATGGCCCGCTCCACCACCGTGCCCTCGCCGACGCCGATGGGCGGCAGGCCCCGGGCGCTCGCCTGCCCGATCTCCTCGAGCGTCTCGTAGAAATCGGCCCCGAGCATGAGCGAGGCGCGCAGGCACGCACCCGCGCCGATCCGGCTGCGTATGCCCACCACCGACCGCTCGATCTCGGCTCCCATGAGGATGCAGCCCTCGGACACGAGCGCCCGCCGCAGCGCGCAGCCCTCGATCTTGGTGGCGGGCAGGTGGCGGGGCTGGGTGTAGACGGGCCGGAGGGAGTCGTAGAAGTCGAAGGCCGGGATCGGATCGGTGAGCTGGAGGTTGGCCTGGTAGTACGAGGCGATCGTGCCCACGTCCTCCCAGTAGCCGCGGAACACGTGCGACTGGACGCGGAGGGTGTCGATGGCGTCGGGGATGACGTGCCGCCCGAAGTCGGCGCGCGAGGGATCGGCGATCGCCTTCTCCAGGGTCTCGCGCCCGAACAGGTAGATGCCCATCGAGGCGAGGAAGCCGCGCCCGTATCCCGGGATGTCCGACTCGAGGGCGTCCAGGCGCTCGGGGGGTGGCTTCTCCTCGAAGTGAATGACGCGGCCCTGCGGGTCGATCTTCAGGATTCCCAGCCCGGCGGTCTGCTCCCGCGAGACCGGGATGACGGCCACGGTGGCGTCGGCGGCGTTGCTCCGGTGGGTGTTCTGGAGCCTGCGGAAGTCCCCCTGGTACAGCTGATCGCCCGAGAGGATCAGCACCTCGCGGCTGCGGTGGCTGCGGATGTGGCGCAAGCTCTGCCGCACGGCGTCGGCGGTTCCCTGGAACCAGTCCGGGCTGTCCTCGGTCTGCTCGGCGGCGAGGATGGTCACGAACGACTCCGAGAAGATGTCGAACTTGTAGGTCTGGCTGATGTGCTTGTTGAGGCTCTCCGAGTTGTACTGGGTGAGCACGAAGATGCGCCGGAGATTGGCGTTCAGGCAGTTGCTGATGGGGATGTCGATGAGGCGGTACTTCCCCCCGATGGGAACGGCCGGCTTCGACCGCTCCTGGGTGAGGGGAAAGAGCCGGCTTCCGCGCCCGCCGCCCAGGATGACCGCGATGCAATCGTTCATGGCCGGTCATTGTCGCCGCCTCCGCCGCGGAATGCCACGCCGCGGGCACCGAGCACCCGGGAGGGGGCGCCGCCGTGCAGTGGTCCGCTCATTGCCCCGATGGCCGCGGAGAAGGCGGCTGCGGCGTCGGCGCCGGTCGAGGTGACCACGCGGGCGGTGAACGTGGAGGCGTTCATGCCGTGCTCGGCTGCGGAGCTCCAGTAGGCGTCGATCGCCTTGACGTGATCGGGGTTGGGTTCCCCCTGCCAGCGGATCATGAAGCGCTCGGCGAGGGAGTGGCCCTGGTCGACCTGGGTCTGGGGCACCATCGGCCGGTTGAGTCCACGGGCGGCCTGTGCGACGTACGACAGCACCATGACCGCCACCCGGCTCAGGTCCGAGCGGACCTCCTCGTCGGTGCTGTCATAGGTGGGACGCATCCCCCAGACGGGAGCCAGCATGGCCACCGCCGCCTGGACGTCGACCCGGATGTCACCGGAGTGGATCGACAGCGGGAACGGCTCTGCGGGCGGAAGCCCGGGCTCGTACCGGCCGTCGATCAGCAGGCCCCAGACCTTCTCGAACGGGACGCGGCCGACGATCTCCTCGATGTCGACGCCGCGGTAACGCAGTGCCGATCCCTCCTTGTCGGGCTCGGCGATCTCCGTCTCGAATGCGACGACGCCTTCCAGGCCATGGTGAACCTCGGTCATGCGATGCGACTCCTTCGTCTGCTCGTCCGCGGGTCGCGCGAACTGCTGCACGTGGCATTCTCCCCCGATACCGGGCCCGGCGCCGCATCGGGCCTGCCGGGATAGGGTCGGCGCATGGACTGGGCCCGGTTGCGCGAGGAGTACGCCCGCGGTGGGCTGCACGAGTCCGACCTTGCCGGCGATCCGTTCACCATGTTCGACCGTTGGCTCGGCGAGGCCATCGACGCGGGACTTCCCGAGCCGAACGCGATGGTGGTGGC
>Ga0209798_10002259_pt1 | contig 11346 bp, 14 predicted proteins | sample DOMMetBare3Fresh_FD_187475 | JGI IMG/M metagenome (GOLD analysis project Ga0209798, IMG submission 187475) | Wetland sediment microbial communities from St. Louis River estuary, USA, under dissolved organic matter induced mercury methylation -... | ecosystem: Environmental > Aquatic >...
TTACGGCAGCCGGAAAATGGTAGTCTGGCTAGGCACCCAAGGGCATATTGTAAACCGTAAGCGAGTGCAGCGTTTGATGGAAATACTGGGTTTGGTTGCCATGGCGCCTGGCCCTAATACCAGCAAAAAACATCCGCAGCACACCAATTGGTTATCCTGTGTGCTCAGAGGGCTGAATATTGTCCCACCGAATCAGGTTTGGAGCACCGATATAACCTATGTGCGGTTAGCCCATGGTTTTGTTTATCTGGTGGCGATCATCGACTGGTATAACCGTAAAGTCTTGACTTGGCAGGTATCGAACACGATGGATGTTGGTTTTTGTGTAGAATGTTTAACGGCTGCTCTCAATGACTATCGAATACCGGAGATCTTCAACACCGACCAGGGATCGCAGTTCACCAGTGATAAATGGATCCAGGTATTAGAGAAAAACGGCATTGAAATCAGCATGGATGGTCGCGGCCGAGCATTGGACAATATTTTTGTTGAACGGTTATGGCGGATTGTAAAGTATGAGGATATTTATCCGAAAAACTATGCCTATATACCAGAACTGCTATTGGGTTTAGCCGAGTATTTTGTCTTCTACAACAGTGAGCGATTTCACCAAGCTTTGGGCTATAAAACGCCAAATCAAGTTTATCTGACAGGAGAAGGTGGTGGCGCTAAAATCGTAGATTATTATAGTGACAAACAGGATTCTTCAGAAGAAGAAATGGGGCAGCTCCAATCCGCTGTAACGGAACCGATACCATCTTAAACTCGATTAAAAACTGTCTGGACTAAGGGGTCCACTTTACTATTTTAAAGCACAATGCCTGACATGATTTTTTTAACCACGCTTGTGATAAATCTAGGAGGATTTCGTTGCGCAATGAATTTTCGTCTGAGCTTATTATCCAATTACACACGACGTCATTGTGAATTTTGAATAACTTTGATTAAGAACACGATAGTCGTTTTTGATAAACTCATATTGGTAACTGGCGACGCAACGAGCTTATCTCCCTTGAATTGCGGGTTAAAATTTCAACCCTTTTATTTAATCAAGGGAGACGGGCGAAATAACTCCTAAAATTAAAGGCTTCAGTTAGGCCAAATTACTGGTTTCTCGGGTACGGTCGCATCTCCAAGACCGTATTGATTTAACGAATTTTCTCGCACCTGAATAATAATGTAGAGCAATGGCTCGCTTGAGTTATTATTGCGCCAGCTTCTCTCTCCGCTGGGTGCGATGCGTACAATGGTACCTTCTTGGACATCAACCACTTCACCATCAACTTGCACCTGCCCTCTACCCTGAATGAAGATGTAGACCTCTTCATTCTGTTGATGCTGATGATATATAGGCATACCCGCTCCTGGAGCCATTGAATTGATAGATATTTCGCAGCCGGTAAGTCCAAGCACATCTTTGAGGAAAAGTTTACCTGGAATTTGCCCTAAGCCTGGGAGCTCAACCGTATGGGCGGGCCAGTCTTTTGTAGCACCACTTTCATAAGCAGTGAAGTTGGTTCCTTTTTTGAGGTTGCAGTTTGACATTGTTTTTTCCTTTCCTATTAGTAGGTAGTTTATTGGGCTAAAAAAAGAGGTTAGCCCTTCCTCGATAAGCCAGCAATCATCAGCGATGCTGTTTGAGAGAAAATTTCACGATCACTTATTACGCGCTATCACTAAAGGACTCTGTCCGCTGGCAGTAGTACGTAAGGATGATCCGTAATTATTTTTGCACTGTTTTGCCCAAGATGTAATCAAACTTGCCCGGTTGGCTGAGAAACAAGATACATTCGTTCGCTGAGAGGCATTTGGTGATATGACTTTCGCCACCTTTCTGAAAATAATAGGAGCCAACAGGAAGTTGCACCATTTTGCTGTCAGGTGCGCCATTTGCCACGATACCAGAGATAACATTAGCATGGTAATCCTCGCTATGAATGTGAGCTGGGCTGACAAAACCGGCTGGCAGTTTAATGAATGTTCCGTGCTCGCCGTGGAACAGGTCGCCATAGGCAGGAGCGGCCTCCAACGGGCCGTTACCTGTTTTAAAGTATTTAAGTTTGGTAACCGGAAGGTTGGCCGACAGTTCATCTTCATTTTCGGCGAATGCTCCCACCGAAATAGTGACAAGAACTGCCGTTACCAACAGTTTTAGTTTAGTGAATTTCATATTACAATCCTTATATACCTACTAATAGGTAGTCTTGTGGGCTAATAAAAAGAGGTTAGCCCTTCCTCGAAAAATCTGCGATCAGCAAAGCTATGGCTTGATCAAAGCACAATCATCTGTAATATTGGCGGATACCACTATTAGTGGAAAACGCCACATTGATTTTTAAGTGTTATTTCATTTTTTATGTCACACACCATATAAGTTTTGACATGGTTAATGAAAAATTCCGGTAAAAATGCCATAAATAATGAAATTTTTAGCTTAAGGACTGGATGATTTAAAAACTGCTTGGTGGCAGCACATTATATTGTGGCAATAACTCTGCTATTTCGTACCATGGCGCTTTACTGCCTACAAATACATGGAATTCCGGTTTTATGCCCGGATCATCGTTTAGTAAGCCTAAAGGTAGACCCAAAAAATCTGGGTATTGATCGAATTTGGTGAAAACAGGAGAACCACATACTTTGCAAAAGCCTCGATGATTTCCAGGAGATGACTCAAAGAAAGTAATTAGTTTCACACCGATCGTTAGCTTAAAGTCATTGGAACTTATACGGGCACGACTCCGAAAAGCTGAGCCTTGCGCCTTTCTACACATTGAGCAGTGGCAATTTAATGGCTGAATGAGGGATCCATGAGGTTCATATTTTACACCGCCGCATAGACAACTACCTGTCAACATCGCCCCCCTCAAATAGCATAAATATTTTATGCTTATCATAAGCCGCTAGTCATAATCTAAACAAATAGACATTGAATTCCAGATTTTTCATAAATGGTGTCACTAATTTTTCACTAACTTGGCACACGACAATATTAAAAATCAAAATGAATGCCTTCTGACATGAGTTTTGCAATTTCAGTCTCAGTTTGATGATTTGATTGGCTCAATTCTTCAATCACACGCTGCTGGTCTTCAGGCGAGCGGTTTTGGCTTAGCTTATACTTTGCTTGAATGTCTGTGATTTCAATTTCGAAACCAACAATCATATTAAGTAGTTTTGAGCGCCGCTCGCCTTCAAGGTTTGGTTTCCACGGGCTTGGCATATGAGATTCGTGAACGCAGGTTATCCGTTCAACTAAGGCTTCAAGCTCAGACTCGCTTTCAATGAGCCTGGGTTTCCCACGTAGGTGAACCACCGCATAATTCCACGTTGGAACGCCAGGCGACGAATACCACGAAGGGGAAACATAAGCATGTGGTCCTTGAAATACGGCTAAAACCTCGCCGCCCTCCGTAAAATGTTGCCACTGGGGATTTGCTCGCGCCATGTGGCCGAACAGTTTACCCTGCGAACCCTCAAAGTAATCGTAGAGGAAGGGCAGATGACTGACAAAAGGTACGCCATTAGGAGATGTGGTCAAACTTCCGAACGAATGACTTTTTATGAACGAGGAAATACGCTCTGGGTTTGTTTCTTTGAAATGATCGGGTATATACATCTTTGGGGAGTCCTACCTTAAATCAGCTGGGCAAGGCCTGAAAAAGTTTTAACATAAATAAAGCACCCATTGTCCACGCTCCGGTGAGCATATAGTTAACGCCAATTTCATAGGCAGTAAAGTTTGTCTATTTTTGGTGGTATTTAACAAAAAAAAGTTAGCGCTTCCTCGTCAAAGCTGTAATCAATAACGTTGTGGTTTGATTAAACGCTTCATGGTCACCTGTCGCACGAGCAATCAGTAACGCGCCCTGTAAAGCTGACAGTAGTATTCGAGCATGATCCGCTAACGAACCGTCCAACGTGAATAAAAGCTGAGATTTTCCTTCCGCAAGAACTTCCATCAACCACTCGGTATTACGGGCAAAGAAGCGCTTAAGGCCTGGCAGCATTGCCGCATCAAGCGTCAGCGCCTCGGATGCCAGCATTCCTCCCAAACACATGCGTTCAGCATCAAGCGAACAGCGATAAAGGCCGACATACTCGGCCAATTTTGCATCGGCTGGCAGGGATGTGGCACTAATGCTAAGAAGTGCGTTATCTAATTGCCGTGAGTACACCTCGATAAGGGTCACACCAAGATCAGTTTTGGTAGGAAAATAATGGTGCAAACTGGCTTTGCGAATGCCGACCTCTACTGCAATATCAGCATAGCTGAAGCCATTAAAGCCGCGCTGCTGAATCAACTGCTGCGCACTTGTAAGTATTTTATCTCTCATTTCCATGATTAAAGCATAGCCTACCTAGTGGTAGGATGTCAAACATAAAATTTACACTTCCCTAAAAAAACGGCTAGCTAGAAAGGACAACCCTTCGCTCCAGCCGACTGCTTAGGCCTGCTTGAGCGTCTTAGCTTCCCCGCTCATTTTATACTGCTGACAAAAGATGTCAGCATAAGTCTGTTAATCTGCTACCGCACCTATCCACTAAAACCAGATTAGGAGATTTTCAATGTATCAAATTTATAGCCATCCCTATTCGCAACATAGCCGCCGTGTGATTTCATTGCTGGAAGAAGTCGGCATTGAGTATGAAAGCCACATCGTTGACCTACTAAAGGGGGAACATTTGTCAGAAAGTTACCTGAGTATTAATCCGAATCACCAAGTGCCAACACTGATTGATGGTAATGTAAAAATTCATGAATCTAACGCCATACTTAGATACTTGTGTATCAAACATGAATTATTCGACTGGTATCCTAGAAGCTTAGATACTCTGGCTAAGGTTGAGCAGTGGCTAGACTGGACGCAATGCCAGCTTTTTCCGCTGGTAAGATTAATCGTTCTCAATAGGGTTTTTATGGGAAAAAACGGCGACCTAAACGCTGCTGATGAGGCTGTCGTAAAAATACAGGCCCAATTTTCTATTATGGAAAACTATCTTGAGGGTCTACAATTCTTGGCAGGTGACAAACCAACCATTGCCGATTTAGCCCTCGCATCCAATATTTTCCAATTAGGCTTGGCAAACGAAATGCCCACAACACCGAATATTGTGCGGTGGTATCAAAATATAGCGGCGTTAAAAGGATTCCAAAAATCACTGCCGCAAAGGTAGCTAAAAAAGGCGTTGCCAATGAACAGGCTGTTTAGCATTATCCAAGTTTTACGCGCTACAAAAAAACCTGTAAAAGCCAAAGCATTGGCAGAAAAACTGGAAGTGTCGGTCAGAACCATCTATAGGGATATTGCAGAACTACAAATGCAGAATGTGCCTATTTTGGGCGAAGCCGGAATAGGTTACATGCTTAAGGACGGCTTTGAAATGCCGCCACTTATGTTAACGCCTGATGAATTGGAAGCGGCTTTATTGGGTACGCAATGGGTCGCCCGTAGTGGGGATAAATCGCTTGCCAAAAGTGCAGGCACTTTAATTGATAAGATCAATGCTGTCATACCGGAACATCTGCGGCATGTTCTGTTAAAATCGCTGGTGGTGATTCCCACGACAACAGAAGCCCTGGCAGATGCCATCAACATGTCAGATTTTCGCACTGCCATACGGGATCAGAAAAAGATCGCTATTGTTTATAGTGTTGGTGGAAATCGTAGCGAAAGGGTGATTTGGCCTTTTATTATTGGTTATTTTGAAACGGTTCGCGTAGTGGCGGCTTGGTGTGAACGCCGAAAGGCTTTTAGACATTTTCGAACCGATAGAATTGAATCATTTGAAATATTGGCTGAAATAGTTCCTAAGCCGATAGAGCAATTAAAAGCTGAATGGTGGGAAATTGAAAAAATTCGAACCAATCATAATCAAGCCTCTCAAGAAGCTCATTTTATGAAATCACATGGACATCAATAGATCAGCTCCTGCTATCGCGACGCATGAACTCCTCATCAAAGCACCAGCGCAAAAAATTTGGAGTCTTGTCGCAGAAATTGACCACTGGCCTAATTGGAATCCAGCAGTAAAAAGCGCAAAGCTAAATGGTTCTTTTGGTATTGGAACAACCTTCAACTGGAAGAGTGGCGGAATAACCATCGTTTCTACGCTTCAGGAAATTCAGATGATGACGAAGCTCGTATGGACGGGCAATGCAATCGGAATCCGTGCAATTCATGTCTGGAGCTTCCAGTCTACATCAGATGGCGTGTTAGTTCGCACGTCAGAATCATTTGAGGGGTGGCTTGTAAAACTCATGCGTAAATCAATGCAGAGAACCCTCGACGAATCATTAGTAGCTTGGCTTAATCAACTTAAATGTAAGGCAGAAGCTGCGTAGTTGTTTGGCAACCCAACGTCCATTCGGCCTAACATGGCGCTCAAAGGGACGCGCCTTTTCGGGGCGGTTTTGAAAGTTTGTATTTTTCCAGCTTCGGCGGCTTCGCTAATCTTCGGTGAAAGGCGCGCCCCTTAGCTTTACGTTAGCCATTTAGGGAAGAAATATGCAATTCGACATTGATATGAAGTCAGAACATAAAGACCTCTTCATGTCCGCACGAAAGCTGCTGTCTGAAAACTACAGGCTTAGGGAAATCAAAAAGGATCGAATCACCACATATTCTGATGACAATGGTGGAATCTGTCATATGCGAACAATGAAGAATGGAATCGACATTGGATTCCTTAAAGGTGCTCGCATGGAACATAAGCATGGATTACTGAGTGGCACGGGAAAGGTAATGAGAGTTCTTTCAATGGACGCTTTAGATGCTGATTGTGTTAAGTACTATATTGATCAAGCTATCAAGATAAATGCTGAATAGCTATGAATTTACAGGAAGTTATAGAGCGGCTTCAAGCATTAGCTGACCCAGAGAAAATATCAATCAAGGAACGAAAGTTTGGTATAAAAGCCCAGAATTCACTGGGTATTTATCACAAAGACCTAAAGGATCTGGCTAAAGAAATTGGGTGTAACAATCACCTTGCCCTCGCGCTATTTGAAACAGGTATCTATGAAGCAAGAATACTGTGCAGCAAAATTTACGACCCCGACTGCATTTCAGAAGAGCAGATGAATCAATGGGTGATGACCTTTGAAAATTGGGAAATATGCGACTCGTTCTGCATGGGATTTTTCGCCAAAAGTAGGTATGGGCTGGCTAAAGCATTTGAGTGGTCAGAGAACGAAAATGAATTCATAAAACGACCTGGTTTTGTCATCATGGCGGCTTATGGTTTTGCTGATAAGACAGCAGCCAATGAAGTATTTGAACAATTCTTCCCTATCATTGAGCGGGAAGCAGATGACGACCAAATATATGTAAAGAAAGCAGTGAATTGGGCGCTACGCAATATCGGCAAAAGAAATGTTGATCTGAGAAACATGGCGATAGTAGTTGCTAAACGTATCCTAGCTATTGATAGCAAGTCAGCGAAATGGGTTGCTAGAAATGCAATTGACGAACTTGAGAAGCCGGGTGTCAATATTTTGAATTATCCACGGAGCATTTATAGGTCAATGGCTAACGCTACACTCAAGCGGGACTGCGCAAAAGCGCGCAGCCCCTTAGCGCTGCGTTGGGCGTCGAAATTGCAGCGGAGCATTTTTCAATCATGAGGACAATTCAATAATGGAAAGCAATTCACACCAATACACTTGGGAAACTTATACACGTTCATGGTTCGAAATCGATGGCTCAAAGCGGTTGCAGTTATTTGAACAAAGCCTTAGTTCTGAGTGCGTGTACACCGACCCACTTATACAAACAACTGGTTACAAACAATTATCTGGCTACATGTCGGAACTTCATAAAAACATCCCTGGTGTAAGGTTTGTCACAACCGACTTCAAGAGCCATCATGACCGTAGTCTTACACATTGGAACATGGTGGATGGTCACGGCAACATACTATCTCAAGGCGCGAGCTATGGGCTGTACGGAGCTGATGGTCGTTTAATCCAAATGACTGGATTTTATGAAGTGCCTAATGCGGACTGAATCCTGTGACAACTCCAAGCACTGAATACACTGAATACATTATGGAATTGCTAGAACCCATTGGCCCAGTGCAAACTGGCCGATTCTTCGGCGGCGTAGGTATTTCCAATGGTTATGCGCAATTTGCCATGATTATGGGAAATTGCCTTTATTTTGTGACCAATGAGAACTCTCGGAATAAGTACTTACAAGCGGGAATGCAGCCATTTTCGTATATAACCAAGAAAGAGCAAGTCCAGGTACGTCGATATTTTGAACTGCCTGAAGACATCCTTACTGACCCTGAACAATTGCGCCTTTGGGCAAACGAAGCCATGCTAGTTGCGGATAATACCAAGCCCAACGAATAAGGTTAGATTGTGAGAGCGAAGCGAGCCACAATCTGAACCGGTTGTTGGACAAGCCCAGTGGTAGTCGGAAGTTAGACTTTAATAAAAGAAAATAGCTTTTCGGAAAAGTTCATCGTTGCCAAGCCTGGCAAGTTGAGCCATTATAAAGCCTAACATTGCGGTCATTGGGACGCGTCTTTTCATGGCCTCATGCGCTCTTCGTGGACACTTGTCATAATAGTCGCAACGTAACCTTAGTCGCTCACATTAAATCCAAGATAAATTTTGCAATGTCTTCACCCATTAAAAAAAAAGCTTTCCCACAGGATGCCAAACAAGCACTGAACGAAATTCTGAGACGAATTAGCTTCCGCGCCGAGGTGTTTTACCGTGGGCAGCTATGCGATTCTTGGGCGCTCGATACGTCGGGCACTGGCAATGTTAACTTTCATATTGTCTGTCATGGAGGCTGTTGGTTGCATCTGCCTGGTTTTCAGGCACCGACCTTTTTGCAGAGCGGCGATATTGTGGTTTTTCCGCATGATGCCGCGCATGTGATTGGATCGTCTGAGGAAAAGCCTGACGCATTTGGCATTCAAAATGTTACTCGGCAAGTCCCATTGGATCCCACGAATCCGGGCACTGCTTTAATATGCGGGTTTCTGGAAATTGATCATTCAGTTCGACGGCTACTTTTGGGATCATTGCCTGAATTTCTAGTGGTTGCCGCTCAGTCCGGTTCAGGAAATGTTGCAGTACGAACACTACTCGACCTTTTATTTGCAGAAGCCGGCATGGATGAAGTAGGCGCTACCGCTATTCTGGATCGGCTTGCCGATGCCTTGTTGTTTTACATTGTCCGTGATCTCGTGGAAAAAAATCTACCGGTTCCGGGTTTACTGGGCGCTTTTGCTGATGCACAGATTTGTAAGGCGGTTTTGGCTATTAACGCAAATCCCGGTTGGCATTGGACTTTAGACAATCTCGCCGAGATAGCGCATCTTTCCCGCTCTGCTTTCATCGAGCGTTTTTTTCAGGCTTGCGGTATGCCGCCGATTGAATTTTTGACGATCTGGCGCATGTATTTTGCCCGCCGTTGGCTTGAGCAAGAGAAGGCGAGCGTCATGGATGTTGCCGAACGTTGCGGTTACGAATCAGCGGCGGCATTCAGCAAGGCATTCAAACGGGTAATGGGGGCCGGACCAGGACAATTTAGAAAAATCGGCGGGGTTCGTAAAATAAAGGCATTCAGCGGGACCTTATAAAAAAGCCCGCTAAATTTCATTTTCTATTATCGAGCAATCAGTCCATTAGCACCATCAGGTAAGTCTGTTACTGTGGTTAGCAGCGTTAGTTCGCCATCTAAACCTACGGAAAAACTGGAAATCGATTCATTGCCTGAATTTAGCGTATAAAGAAACCGGCTCTCAGGGCTAATAGCTAGGTCAATTGGGCCGGTAGCATTTCCTGTAATGCCAGCTTTACTATCGGCAATAGTAAGTTTTCCATTAAAGCCGATTTCAAATGAAGAAAGCGTTCCGCTACCGGTATTGGTAGTAAATGCGTAACGTCCGTCAGGCGTTAACGCTACCCAGCAAGCTGCTGTTTCGCCTGCACCAACCTCTGGGCTAATATTGCCCAATTTACCGGATGGCAGCAGATTGTATGAAGACAATGAAGATGAGCCAGCAGTACCGCCTTGGGCGTTGGATACGAAGAATTGGTTGCGCTTGCCTACGGCGAAACCAAAAGGTGTATTACCAGATGAAGCGTTCAGCCTGGGGTTACTTGGGACATTATAATGGTTAACGTGGTAAGTCAGAATCAGGTTAGTTGCTTTTTCAGTCACAATAAGTTGTTGCCCATTATCACTAAAATTAATTTGCGCGGCGCCGGTAGTGCTTGTTTTGCTACTCAATGATCGAACGGCATAAGGTATCGATTTTAAATCACCGTCATTTTTCACAAAAAAGCCACGGATGTTTCCAGCGCTTGCGCTATCACCCGCATTCAGTACGAATAATCGCCCACGATCTTCTGTAACACTGACTGGACGTATCCCACCCGATGGTTGGGTATCAATCAAATCCAAGCCGTTTGCCGTAACACGAAACGATGAGATTGAGTTACTGCCTGCATTGACGGCAAACATGAAAAAACCATCGCCACTAAGTATTAAAGCGCCCTGGTTACCCAGTCCGCCACCGCTACCATTGCCATTAGTCTGTATATGCCCGGCCTGGGATAAGCTACCATCGGAAAGACGGTTATAAACCAATATCTCATTTCCGCTAGCCGCATTACTCATTGTGTATAACTTCCCGATTGAATCTTCTGCAAATGCGGAAACCAAAGGTAGTGCTGTCAGCATAAGCACACTTGAAAAGCACCGAAATAACTTATTCATTAAAATTCTCCAAAATATTTTGAGGGATTAACGGGGATACCATGCTATTTGCGCCCCATTTCCATAATACTCCAGGCACAGTAACGCCGATATGTTCATGCGTCCTGATAATGTGTCAGAAAGTACGCCATGATTCTATCTTCTTGAGGTGTGTTATTTGCGGGATACAAAATACGGGCTGAGTATCCGGATTTAATATTGCAGGCTTAACAGTCAGCAAGGGATATGGCTTACGGCAACTAACAGATGATTGTTTGATGATCGGATTTCGTTTGCAATTATCGTGAGCCGTTAGACATAGCCATCTGTTTTCTTTGCATATATACATAAACCGAGGAATTGGTCTTTAACCCTATCATTTTCCACTTACCCTACGACTTTTACCCTGATTCAAGAGTTTGATATCTCAATCAACACCCAATTTATGTCACCGTCAACATAGAAGACTTTCAAGCAACAAGAAATTACTATTCATATAATCAGTATGTTACATATAATTTAGGTAACTTCTCATTACCCACAGGCAACCCGATAAAAATCAGGTTAAAATAACCGCATGGATTCAGTCAAACCGCAATTACCCCTATCAGCAACAAAGATC
>Ga0209798_10002260_pt1 | contig 11339 bp, 8 predicted proteins | sample DOMMetBare3Fresh_FD_187475 | JGI IMG/M metagenome (GOLD analysis project Ga0209798, IMG submission 187475) | Wetland sediment microbial communities from St. Louis River estuary, USA, under dissolved organic matter induced mercury methylation -... | ecosystem: Environmental > Aquatic > Freshwater...
GTCGCCGCTGGCGCGGGCCCCTCGTCCCAGGGCGACGGCGCGAAGTCACCGCCCTTCGGCGTGGGAGGCGGGGCCGCCGGCGGGGCGGCCCGTACCGGTGCGGCCGCCGCCGGTGCAGCCCGTACCGGCGCCGGCGCGGCGGTGGCCGGCGGATCTCCCGCGTCGCGCAGCTGCTTCAGGTAGGCGCGGGCCCGCGCGTTGCCCGGGTCGAGCTCCAGGGCCTCGCGCCAGCAGCGCTCCGCCTCGGTCTTGAGACCGCGCGTGAAGGCCTTGATGCCCTGGTCGATCAGCTCGGCCAGCGTCGCCACTACGCCTCCCCGCCCGCGGACGGCTTCCCGCCCGCGGCCAGCCCCTTGAACAGCTGGAGGGTGCGGTCGAGCTGCTCCTCGGCGGTGGCGAGCTGGGCCAGGTCGTGGGCCTCGATGGCCTGGCGCGTGCGCGCCACCACCCCCTCGGCCTTCTGCACGGCGTCCTTGCCGAACTTGCTCTTGGCGAGCGCCGCCGTGACGGTGGGCACGAGCGCCTCGATCTCGGCGATGGTGGCCTGCACCCGGTCGCGGCGCCGCTCGAACTCGCCCGACTGCTTCTTCTCCAGCAGGTCGTCCAGGTTCTCGTCCAGGATGCGGCGGAGCTCGTCCTCCGTCAGGCCCGAGGTGGCGGTGACGGTGATGGACTGGCGCTGGCCGGTGTCCACGTCCTTGGCCGACACGCCGACGATGCCGTCGGCGCTGATGTCGAAGGTGACCTCGATCTCCACCTCGCCGCGCGGTGCGGCGCGGATCCCGTCCAGGATGAACTCGCCGAGCAGCTCGTTCTCGATGGCCTTCTCGCTCTCGCCCTGCAGGACCGCGATGCGGACCGAGGTCTGGCTGTCCTGGACGGTGTTGAAGGTGTGGGTCTCGCTGGTCGGCACGGTGGTGTTCTTCGGGATCACGGTGGCGAAGTAGCCGCCCACCACCAGGATGCCGAGGTTCTGCGGCGTGACGTCGAGCAGCAGGACCTCGCGGTCCTTCTGCGGGTAGAGGAGGGAATGGGCCTGGATGGCCGCGCCGAGCGCCACCACCTCCTCCGGGTGGACGCCGCGCGAGGGCTCGCGCCCGAAGAACTGCCGCACCGCGTTCTGGACCCGCGGCATGCGGGTCATGCCGCCGACCAGGAGCACGTCCCCGATCTGGTTGGGGCGGACGCCCGCGTCCTTGAGCGTCCGCTCCGCCACCGCGATGCAGCGGTCGACGAGCTCCTGGGTGAGCTCCTCGAGCTTCTCGCGGGTGAGCTGCTTCTCGAGGTGCAGGGCCGACTTGCCGTCGCCCGCGCTCGCCAGGAACGGGAGGTGGATGCCGGAGGCGGTTCCGGCGGAGAGCTCGATCTTGGCCTTCTCCGCCGCGTCCTTGAGCCGCTGCAGCGCCATCTTGTCCTGGCGCAGGTCGATGCCCCCGTTCTCCTTGGCGAAGGAGAAGGTGAGCCAGTCCATGACGCGGCGGTCGAAGTCCTCGCCGCCGAGGTAGGTGTCGCCGCCCACCGCCACCACGTCGTAGACGCTCTTGCCGATGTCGAGGATGGAGACGTCGAAGGTGCCGCCGCCGAGGTCGAAGACCACCACCTTCTTCTCCATCTGCCTGCCGAAGCCGTAGGCGAGCGCGGCGCTGGTGGGCTCGTTGATGATGCGCAGCACGTCGAGCCCGGCGATGCGCCCCGCGTCCTTGGTGGCCTGCCGCTGGCCGTCGTTGAAGTAGGCGGGAACGGTGACGACCGCCTTCGTCACCCGCCTTCCGAAGAAGGCCTCGGCGTCGGCCTTGAGCTCGGCGAGCACCATCGCCGAGACTTCCGGCACCGCGAAGGTCCGCCCGCCGATCACCACGCGGACGTCGTGCCCCTCGGGCCCGGCCACGAGCGAGTAGGGCAGGACCTGGCGGGCGTCCTCCACCTCCTTGGAGCCCCAGCGCCGGCCGATGAGCCTCTTCGCGGCGTAGACCGTGTTCTCGGCGTTGGTGATGGCCTGCCGCTTGGCGATGTGGCCGACCAGCCTCTTGCCGTTCCTGGCGACGGCCACGATGGAGGGCGTGAGCAGCTGCCCGGAGCGGCCGGCGATCACCCGCGGCACGCCGTCGATGACGGTGGCCACCACCGAGTTGGTCGTGCCGAGGTCGATGCCGACGAAGGGTTCGACTTCGTTCATCCGAGGATGCTCCAGCGCAGCTTCTTCAGCTGGGCGCGTGCGGTTTCCAGGCCCGGGTCGATCTCCAGCGCCTTCTCCAGGGCCGCCCTCGCCTCCTTGGCGAGCCCCTCCGCCAGCAGGACCTCGCCCAGGACCTCGTGCGCAGGGGCGTGGCGGGGCCCGACGCGGGCGGCGGTCTCGGCGAGCGTCCGGGCGGACTGGAGGTCCCCGACGCGCAACGAGACCCGGGCCGCGTGCACGGCGTACTTGGGGTTGCCCGGGTCGGCCGCGACGGCCTCGAGGAAGAAGGCGAGCGCCACCGGCGCGTTGTTGACGGCCTCGGCGGCGAGGCCGCGGTCGAAGGCCTCCCTGGCCCGCTCGGCGTTGGCCCGCTTCTTCGCCTCGACGGCGAGCTGCTTCGACTCGAAGTTGCGCGGGTCGAGGCCGGAGGCGGTCATGAAGTCGTTGGCCGCCTGGGAGAAGCGCGACTCCTCCATCGCCTTCTTTCCGCGCTGGATGAGGTCGGCGACCTGCGCGGCGCGGGCCACGAGCGGGTTCGCCCGCACCAGCCGGGCGCGCCGCTCCTTGGACCGCTCCTCGTCCTGGAGCCGCCGCGCCTCGATGCGGGCGAACTCGTCGGGCGCGGCGGTCTTGGTGGCGTAGGCGGTGCGGCGAGCCTCGTCGGCGAGCACGTCCTTGGCCTCGGTGAGCCGGCGGAAGATCTGCTCCAGGCGCGTCCGGTAGCTGCCGAGCCGCTTGCCCGGGTAGCGGTCCGGGTGGAACACCTTCACCCGCTCGCGGTACGCGGCGCGGGCCTCCTCGGCCCCCGCGTTCCAGGGGATGTCGAGCAGCTTCCAGTGGTCCCAAACCCCGAGGTGCGCCTGGACGAAGAGGATCTCCTTCCGGCGAGCGACGTCGATGTCGACGTCCTCCGTCAAGTCCATGGGGTTGAAAGCGAAATTCTCGATGTGATCGACCGCCACGCTCGCCATCCCCCGGACCGGCCGCCCCCCGGTCGGACCCGCTCCGAACGCGAGCTTAGCGGGCGGTCCCCCGGGGGGTCAACGAAGCTCGCCCCTCGAGGGTACCATGAGCCGGGGATGGCGCCGCCTTCGTCACCGCGGCGCGAGGAGCAGCTCGAGCAGGGCCTTCTGGGCGTGCAGCCGGTTCTCGGCCTCGTCGAACACCGCGGAGCGCGGCCCCTCCAGCACTTCCTCGGCGATCTCCTCGCCCCGGTGGGCCGGGAGGCAGTGCAGCACGATGGCCTTCGGGTCTGCGGCGGCGACGAGCGCGCCGTCGAGCTGGAACCCCCGGAAGCGCCGGCTGCGCTCCTCCGCCTCCTCCTCCTGCCCCATGCTCGCCCACACGTCGGTGTTGAGGACCTGGGCCCCCGCCGCCGCCTCGCGCGGCGAGCGCACCAGCCGCGCCCGCTTGCCGGCCAGGGCGAGCAGCTGCGGGTCGGGGTCGTACCCCTCGGGGCAGGCGAGCCGGAGCTGGAAGCCGAGGACGGCGCAGGCCTCGAGCCAGCTGTTGGCCATGTTGTTGCCGTCGCCGATCCAGGCGACCGCGAGGTCTCCGCGCCCGAGCGCGCCGTGGCCGAATCGCTCGGCGACGGTGAGCAAGTCGGCGAGGAGCTGGCAGGGGTGGGACGCGTCGGTCAGCGCGTTCACGACCGGCACGTCGGCGTAGCGGGCCATCTCCTCGATCTTGGAGTGCTCGAAGGTCCGCACCACGAGCGCGTCGAGGTAGCGCGACAGGACGCGCGCCGTGTCCTTGATGGGCTCGCCGCGGCCGAGCTGCGTGTCGCGCGGCGAGAGCATCATCTCGTAGGCGCCGAGCTGGTAGCAGGCCACGGCGAAGGAGACGCGCGTGCGGGTGGAGGCCTTCTCGAAGACGAGCCCCAGGGTCATTCCCTGGAGCGGGCGCGGGCCGCTCTTGCCGAGCAGCTTCCACTCCGCCGCGCGCTCGAGGAGGGCCAGGAGCTCGCCCCGGTCGAGGTCGGTGAGCCTGAGGAAGTCGCGCTTGCCGCGTGGGGTGCGGGCCACGTCGGTCACCCGCGCGCTGGAGCGGCGGCGATGGCCGCCGCGAGGGTGGAGACGGCCCGGTCGGCCTCCGCCTCGGAGAGCGTGAGCGCCGGCGCGAGCCGGACCACCTCGGTCCCGATGGCGTTCACGAGCAGGCCGCGCTCGCGGGAGAGCTTCACGACCTCGGCGGCGTCGACTCCCTTCAGCACGACGCCGATGAGCATGCCCCGGCCGCGCACCTCGACGACCCGCCCGCCGGAGCGGAGCGCCCCGAGCCGCTCGAAGAGGCGTGCCGAGACCTTCGCGGCCCCGGGCAGGACCCGTCGGATCTCCGCGAGGCACGCGAGCGCCACCGCCGAGCCGAGCGCGTTCCCGCCGAAGGTGGCGGCGTGGCTGCCGGGAGTGAGGTGGCTGCCCACCTCCTCGGAGGCGAGGAGCGCGCCCATGGGGTAGCCGTTGGCGAGGGCCTTGGCGCTCGACATGAGGTCGGGGGTCACGCCCTCCGCCTGGTGCGCCCACATGGTGCCGGTCCGCCCCATACCGGTCTGGACCTCGTCGAGGCACAGGAGCGCGCCCGCCTTTCGGGTGAGCTCGCGGACCCTCGCGAGGTAGCCGGCCGGGGCCGGCCGCACGCCCGCCTCCCCCTGGATGGGCTCGACGATGAAGGCGGCGACCTTCGGGCCGAGCGCCTTCTCCAGCGCGGAGGCGTCGCCGAAGGGCACGTGCCGGACGCCCGGGACGAGCGGCTCGAAGCCGTGGTGGTACTTGGGCTGGCCGGTGGCGGAGAGCGCGAACATCGTTCGGCCGTGGAAGGACTCGTGGCAAGCCACGATCTCGCTGCGCTCCGGGTGACCCTGGTCGGCGTGGAACTTGCGGGCGAGCTTGAGCATCGCCTCGTTCGACTCCGCACCGCTGTTGCAGAGGAACACGCGGCGCGCCCAGGTGGTGGTCCCGGAGAGAGCCTCGGCGAGCTCGATCGCCTTCGGGTTGAAGAACAGGTTGGAGACGTGCCACAGGGCCCGGGCCTGCTCCTCGATGGCGCGGACGAGCGCCGGGTGGCAGTGGCCGAGCGCCACGGTGGCGATGCCGGCGATGCAGTCGAGGTACTCCTTGCCGTCGGCGTCCCACACGCGGCTGCCCTCGCCGCGCACCAGGGCGATCGGGGCCTGCCGGTAGTTGGGGGTGAGGACCTTCTGGGCCCTCGCGACGAGGGACTCGTTGGCGCTCATTCGGGGCTTATAGCATGGCGCCGGTTTCGATTGCCTTCCGCCGGCGCCGGCCCCAGCATCGATTCGGAGGCCCGCGGTGACGACGAGCGGAGGGCCGAGCGCGGAACGGTGGCACGCGATCCTCGCCGGGGAAGTGGCGGCGCGGATGGACGCGGGCCCGGACGGCCTCTCCGACGCCGAGGCGGAGGAGCGCCTCCTCGGCACCGGAGAGAACGCTCTGCCGCAGAAGCGCCGGCGCCCCCTCCTCCTCGTCTTCCTGGGCCAGTTCAAGAGCCCGCTCATCTACCTGTTGGTGGCGGCGGCGGGCCTCGCCTTCGCCCTGGGAGAGCGGCGCGACGCCGCCGTGATCCTGGGAGTGCTCCTCGTGAACGCCGTCGTCGGCGCCGTCCAGGAGGGAAGGGCCGAGCGGTCGATGCAGGCCTTGCGGCGCATGGCGGAGCTTCGCGTGCACGTCCGGCGCGGGGGCCGCGAGCAGACCGTTCCGGCGCGGGCCCTCGTCCCGGGCGACGTGCTCTTGCTCGCCGCCGGAGACGCCGTCGGCGCGGACGCGCGCCTGCTGGAGGTGGCCTCGCTGGAAACCCTCGAGTCAGCCCTCACCGGCGAGTCGGAGCCGGTGTCGAAGGACCCGGCGCCCGTCCCCGACGACGCGCCCCTCCCCGACCGCGCCAGCATGGTCTACGCGGGCACCCACGTCGCCTCGGGGCGCGGCCGGGCGCTGGTGGTGGCGACCGGGGTCCGGACCGAGGTGGGACGCATCGCGCTCCTCGCCGAGGCCGGGGGCGACGTCCGGACGCCCCTCGAGCGCCGCATCGATCAGCTCGGGCGCTACCTGGCCGTCGCCGCGGTCGGCGTGTTCGTCCTGGTGCTCGCCGCGGGCCTGGCCCGCGGCCTCTCCCTCCCCGCCATGCTCATGGTGGCCCTCTCCCAGCTCGTGTCCACCGTTCCGGAGGGGCTCCCGGTGACGATGACCGTCGGCCTCGCGGTGGGCATGCAGCGCATGGCCGGCCGCGGCGCCATCGTCCGGCGGCTCGCCGCCGTCGAGTCGCTGGGCTCGACGACCGTGATCTGCACCGACAAGACCGGCACGCTGACCCGCAACGAGATGTCGGCCGCGGCGGTGGCCCTCCCGGGCCGCCGGACGCTCCGCGTCGCCGGCGCGGGCTACGATCCCGAGGGCGCCGTGCTGGAGGGCGAGCGGGAGGTCCGCGCGGGCGGCGACCCGGGGCTCCAGGCGCTGGTCCTGGCGGGGGCCCTCTGCAACGACGCCGAGCTCTCGCCGCCGCCGGATGGGAGCGGGCGCTGGGGGGCGGTGGGCGACCCCACCGAGGCGACGCTGCTCGCCCTCGCCGGGAAGGCCGGACTCGACCTCGCCGGCGTCCGCGCCACCCGGCCGCGCCTCGGCGAGATCCCCTTCTCGGCCCGGCACAAGATGATGGCCACGGCACACGGCGGGGCCGGTGGCACGCTCGTCCTCGTCAAGGGGGCACCCGAGCGGGTGCTGCCGCTGTGCGGGAGCGTCCGGCTCGGGGAGGCGGTGGCGCCACTCGACGAGGCGGAGCGCCGGACGACGGCCGCGACGGTGGAGCGCATGGGCCGCGAGGGGCTGCGCGTGCTGGCCTTCGCCGAGGCGCCCGGCGCGTCGCTCGACGCCGCCGGCTTCGACGGGCTGCGCGGCCGGGTGACGTTCCTCGGCCTGGTGGGGGAGCAGGATCCCCCCCGCGACGGCGCGCGGGAGGCGGTGCGCCTGTGCCGGTCGGCGGGCGTGCGCACGATCATGGTGACCGGCGACCACGAGGCCACCGGCGTGGCGGTGGCGCGGATGCTCGACATCGCGCGCCCCGGGGACCTTTCCCTCGACGGCCGCGGGCTCGACGCGCTCTCCGACGCCGAGCTGACGCGCGACCTCCCCCGCGTCTCGGTCTTCGCCCGGGTCCAGCCGGAGCAGAAGCTGCGCATCGTGGAGGCGCTCCGGGCCGGGGGCGAGGTGGTGGCCATGACCGGCGACGGCGTCAACGACGCGCCGGCCCTCGCCCGCGCCGACGTGGGCGTCGCCATGGGCCGGGCCGGCACCGAGGTGGCCAAGGAGGCCGCGGAGATCGTGATCACCGACGACGACTTCGCCACCATCGTCGCCGCCGTGGACGAGGGCCGGGTCGTCTACCGCAACCTCGGTAAGGCGGTCCTGCTCCTCCTCTCCACCGCGCTGGCGGAGGTGGTGGTGCTCCTCGGGGCGGTGGTGGCCGGGCTGCCGCTCCCCTTCCTCGCCGTCCAGATCCTCTGGAACAACGTGGTGACCGAGGGCACCATCACGGTCAACCTCGCCATGGAGCCGCGGGAAGGGGACGAGATGCTCGGCCCGCCCATCCCGCGCGGCGAGTCGATCCTCTCGCGGCCGCTGGTGCGCCGCCTGCTGCTCATGGCCGCCGCCATCGCGTTCGCCACGCTGGGCTACTTCGCCTTCCTCCTCTCCCAGGGCGTTCCCCTTCCCCGCGCCCGGACGGCGACCTTCACGCTGCTGGCCGTCTGCGAGTGGTTCAACGTCCTCAACTGCCGCTCGGCGTCCCGCTCCGCCCTGGGGAACGGCCTGTGGAAGAACCCCTGGCTCGCCGGCGGGCTCGCCCTCTCCGTCCTCCTGCAGGCGGGCGTCCTGTGGTTCCCGCCGCTCTCCCGCGCGTTCCACACGGTCCCGCTCTCGCCGCTGGAGGTGCTCGCCATCGCCCTCGTCGGAAGCCTGGTGCTGTGGGTCGAGGAGGTCCGCAAGCTCGCGGCGCGCCGCGGCGCCGCCGGGCGTCACAGGATGTAGCGCGACAGGTCCTCGTCGGCGGCGATCCCCTGGAGCCGCTCCCGCACCAGCGCCGCGTCGACGACCAGCCTGCGGCCCGCCAGGTCGGCGGCGTCGAAGGAGATCTCGTCCAGGAGCCGCTCCATCACCGTGTGGAGCCGGCGGGCGCCGATGTTCTCCATCCGCTGGTTCACCTCCTCGGCGATGCGGGCGATCTCCTCGACCGCGTCGTCCTGGAACACGAGGTCCACCCCCTCGGTGGCGAGCAGCGCGGTGTACTGGCGCGTGAGGGAGTTCTTCGGCTCGCGCAGGATGCGGGCCAGGTCGGCGCGGGTGAGCGGCAGGAGCTCCACCCGGATCGGGAAGCGCCCCTGCATCTCGGGGATGAGGTCCGACACCTTGGCGAGGTGGAACGCCCCGGCGGCGATGAAGAGGACGTGGTCGGTCCTCACCACGCCGTACTTGGTGGCGACGTTCGAGCCCTCGACGATGGGGAGGAGGTCCCGCTGCACCCCGCCGCGGGACACGTCCGGCCCGGCGCCCCCCTCGCGCGACGCGATCTTGTCGATCTCGTCGATGAAGATGATCCCGGCGTTCTGGGCCCGCTCCACCGCCTCGCGCGCCACGCGCTCCATGTCCACCAGGCTCGCGGCCTCGTCCTCGGCCAGGATCCGGAGCGCCTCCTTCACCTCCAGCCGACGCTTGCGCTTCCGGGCGCCGCCGCCGAGCGCCGACAGGAGCGGATGGCTCCCGAGGGACTGGAGCATCTCGCCGAACCCCTGGGCCATGTCCTCCATGCCGGGCCCGGCGGCCATGGGGAACATGGCGCCCCCCTTCTCGGCGACCTCCACCTCCACCTTCTCCTCGTCCAGCGTCCCGGCGCGCAGCTGGGCCCGCGCGCGCTCGCGTCCGGCCGGAGCCGCTGCGTGGCCGAGGGCGTCGAGGACCTTCTCCTCCGCCGCCTCGCGGGCACGGGCCCGGAGCTTCTCCATCTCCTCTTCCTTGACGAGCTTCACGGCGGCCTCGACGAGGTCGCGCACCATCGAGTCCACGTCGCGCCCGACGTACCCCACCTCGGTGTACTTCGAGGCCTCCACCTTCACGAACGGCGCGCCGGCGAGCCGGGCGAGCCGCCGGGCGATCTCCGTCTTCCCCACGCCGGTCGGGCCGATCATGATGATGTTCTTGGGGAGGATCTCGTCGCGCAGCTCCGCCGGGACCTTTTGCCGGCGCCACCGGTTCCGGAGCGCGATGGCCACCGCCCGCTTCGCGGCCCGCTGCCCCACCACGTAGCGGTCCAGCTCGGCGACGATGTCCTTGGGCAGGAGGTCTCGTGCCAGCATGGCGCTAGAGCTCCTCGAAGGAGAGGTGGGCGTTCGTGTAGATGCAGATCTCGGCGGCCAGCTTCAAGGCTTCCTCGGCGACCGACCGCGCCGGCAGCTCGGAGTGGGCGAGCAGGGCCCGCGCCGCCGCCAGCGCGTAGGGCGCGCCCGAGCCGACCGCCGCCACCCCTCCGCCCGGAACGGCGTCGGGCTCGATCACGTCTCCGGCGCCGGACAGCACCAGCGTGTGCTCGGCGTCGGCCACGACCAGCAGCGCCTCCAGCCGGCGCAGGAACCGGTCGGTGCGCCACTGCTTCGCCAGCTCCACGGCGGCGCGCGGAAGGGAGCGGGCGTGCTCCTGGAGCTTCTTCTCGAACAGCTCGAAGAGCTGGAAGGCGTCGGCGGTGGCGCCGGCGAAGCCGGCGAGGACCGCGCCGTCGGCGAGCCGCCGGACCTTCCGGGCGGTGGCCTTGACGACGGTCTTGTCCATCGTCACCTGCCCGTCGCCGGCCATCACCACCCGGCCCTCGCGGCGGACGCACAGCACCGTGGTCCCGTGGAGCATGCGCTACTCGTAGCGCGCGCTGCGCCGCCGCGCTACCGCTTTTCCCTCGCCCGTGGGTGCGCCTCGTCGTACACCGCCGCGAGCCGCTTCCAGTCGAGGTGGGTGTAGCGCTGCGTCGTCGAGAGCGAGGCGTGGCCGAGCAGCTCCTGGATCCCGCGCAGGTCGGCGCCGCTGGCGAGCAGGTGGGTGGCGAAGGAGTGGCGGAGGACGTGAGGGTGGACGTGCCGCGAGAGTCCGGCGGCGAGCACCCAGCGGTGGAGCCGCCGGGCGACGGAGCGCGCGGTGAGCCGGCCGCCGCGGTGGTTCACGAAGAGGGCCTCCGCGGCCCCGCCGCGGCCCTTGGCGCGGGCCAGCGCCGGTCGCCCCTCGTCGAGCCATCGGCGCAGCGCCTCGCGGGCGGGCCGGCCCACCGGGACCACGCGCTCCTTGCGCCGCTTGCCGAGGACCCGCACCAGCCCCTCCGAGAGGTCGAGGCCGGACCGGTCGAGCCCCACCAGCTCCGAGACCCGCAGCCCGCTCGCGTAGAGGAGCTCGAGCATCGCCCGGTCGCGCAGCACCAGGGGCTCGGCCCGAGCGGGCGCCTCGACGAGCGCCGCCGCCTCCTCCTCGGGGAGCACCTCGGGGAGCGACTTCGGGCGGCGCGGGCTCGCGAGGCCGCGTGCCGGGTTCGACGGAGCGAGCTTCTCCCTGACGAGGAAGCGGTACAGGGCGCGCACCGCCGAGAGCTTGCGGCCGAGGGTCGCCGCGCCGCTCGACCCCGCCTCGCGGGAGAGGAAGGCGCGCACGGCCGCCGTGGAGGAGGGCACGAGCGGCACCCCAGCAGCGGCGAGGTGCGAGGCGTACCGGGCGAGGTCTCCGAGGTAGGCCTTCACCGTGTGGGGCGAGGCGCGCCGCTCCGTCTCGAGGTGGGCGGCGAAGCGCCGGATTTCCATCGGGAGGGCGGCCCGGTCCACGGCTACCTCGGCGGATCCGCGACGTAGACGCCCGCCCGCCTCGGATCGGCCACGACGTAGGCGACGCGCCGCCAGTCCGGGGGGAGGAACGCGGCGCTGCCGGGCAGGGCCGCCTGGTCCACGGCGGTGAGCTTCCCGGCCTCCCAGACGGCGAGGTCCAGCGTCACGCTGTCCTTGCGCGCCCAGGCGAGGAGCAACCGCTCCGGGTTGCTGCGATCGAAGTCGAAGCTCTTGACCCCGTCGGCGATGCGCCGCGCCGCCTTTCCGGCGGGCAGCCCCTCCGCGGGGACGGCGAGGAGATCGCAGGCC
>Ga0209798_10002261_pt1 | contig 11339 bp, 8 predicted proteins | sample DOMMetBare3Fresh_FD_187475 | JGI IMG/M metagenome (GOLD analysis project Ga0209798, IMG submission 187475) | Wetland sediment microbial communities from St. Louis River estuary, USA, under dissolved organic matter induced mercury methylation -... | ecosystem: Environmental > Aquatic > Freshwater...
CGATCTTGGCCAGGGCCGAGGCGAGTTGGAGCGGTTGACCGGTCATCTCGGCCCCACTCCGATCCGCCTGGTACTCCCTGGTACGGGAGATGGCAAAGCGAATGAACATGGCAGCGATCGGCCCGACGATGAGAGCGAGGATGGCGAGGATCCCACCGAGCGGGTTGTTGCGATCGTCCCGGCTCCCCCCACCAAAGAAAGCCATCCGGGCCAGGATGGAGAGGGCGGCGGCGAGCATGGCGGCAATCGAGCTGATCAGGATGTCGCGGTTCTTGACGTGCGACAACTCATGCCCCAAAACGCCTTCCAGTTCCGGGCCGTCGAGCATCTCCAGAATCCCGGTCGTCACCGCCACCGCCGCGTGCTTGGGGTTGCGGCCGGTGGCGAAGGCGTTCGGCTGGGGGGAGTCGATCAGATAGACACGGGGCATCGGCATGTCCGCCTGCATCGTCAGCCGGCGGATCATCCCGTATACCTGCGGCAACTCCGTCTCGGACACCGGCCGGGCCCGGGAGGCGGCGATGGCCATCTTGTCCGAGAAGAAGTAGACGATCAGGTTCATCACGGCCGCCAGGCCGAGGGCGACACCGAGTGAGGCGCCCATGTAGTCGGCGACCAGCGCCACCAGGATGGACATGAAGGCGAGCAGACCGACGGTCTTGACGTTGTTCATGCCGGGAATGGTATCGGGGTCGAGTTCAAATGCAGATAAGGGAGAACGATCAACGATGAACGATCAACGAAGAACGATCAACCAGAGCCGACAGCCGACAGCTACGAGCCTTCAGGCTTTCCTGGCGATCAGGACTCGGAAGTCACCGAGGCCGCGGGGGTGGAGGAGCGTCTCGGCTTCGGTCTTGCGGGTGCGGACCCGGAGGCGCTCGATCGGGTCGCCGTCCCGGGCCAGTTCCAGCTCGAGCCGTCTCAGCGACGACAACTCCGCCCGCAGACCCAACTCGGAGAGGAAGTCGTCTTGGCGATGGATCTCGACCGTCGCCCCCGCCTGACGGGCGACGTCGGCCAGGGCGGTGAAATTGACGTCGGCGGTGATGTCGGTGGCCCCCGGCTCGTCGAGCGGGTGGGGCCCGAGATGGTGGGCCCGATAGGTGCGGAGGGTGCCGTCCCGCCGGCGGGGGACCAGGTTCTCCATGGTGTCGCCGTAATCGATGAGCACGACACTCCCCGCCACCAGCCGCTTCACCATCGAATCGAGCCAGGCAGCAGCCGCCATCTGGACCTCGACCCAGGCGCCGACCTCGTTGGTACCGGCCCACCGGGTCAACCACGCCTCGACCTCGGGGCGGGGCGGGGCATCGACGAAGATGAGTGCACCGTCCTCGACGCCCACCCATCGTTCCCGCCATCCCGACTCTTCGAGTTGGGCGATCGCCATCGGCAGGTTGTCGACGAACTCGTTGGCGAGCACCACTCCCCTGATCGGGTCGGGTATCTCGGCGGCGTCGACCACCACGTGGTCCGGCCCGACCAGTGCCGCCAGCGCCTGGCGGGCGGGCGGGGAGACCTCCACCGCCCAGGTGGTCACCGGTTGCGCCGCCAGCAACGGCCGCAGCAGCGACCCCGAGCCACCGGCGATCTCGACCAGGCCGAACGGCTCTCCCAACCGGTGGTGTTCCCTGTCGACGAAACGTGCCAGCGTCTCGCCGAACAGCGGGCTCACCTCGGGTGAGGTGAGGAAGTCACCGGATCGCTGAGACCGCAGGGTGGCCATGGCGAAGAACCCGGCCGGGCCGTACAACGCCAGATCCATGAAGCGCTCGAACGGAATCGGACCGTCGGCGCGGATCACCTCGACGATCTGGTCTTTCACGGGAGAGAGGATCACCGGCCCGAACGGAAGGAGCAAACCGGCTGAAATGAGATGAGGGACGCCCGCTGGCATCCCTCATCCCTTCCCGAGTTCCTCGGTCAGGTGAGATCCAGTCTATCCCTCTGCCGAATCGCACGCCGGGGACGCCGGCCGTTTCGGCGGAAGCTGAGGAACCAGATGAATCGACGGCGGGAAGCGGCCACAATGGGACGGATGAAGTTCGGCGTAACCATCTTCCTGACCGAGGACACGCTCCAGCCGGCCGATCTGGCGAGGGCGGTCGAAGCGCGCGGATTCGAGTCGTTGTGGCTCCCCGAGCACAGCCACATCCCGATCTCCCGCCAGACCCCATGGGGTGGGGTTCCCGGCGCCGATCCGCTCCCCGAGCGATACTGGCGCACCTACGACACCTTCGTCTCGCTGGCGGTGGCGGCGGCGGTGACCAGTTCACTCAAGCTGGCCACCGGGATCACCTTGCTCGCCCAGCGCGACCCGGTGTGGACCGCCAAGGAGGTGGCCACCCTCGACCAGGTGTCGGGCGGCCGGGTCATCTTCGGGGTGGGGTACGGCTGGAACAAGGAAGAGATGGCCACCCACGGCGTCGACTATCTGCAACGCCGGGCCATTCTCCGCGAGCACCTGCTGGTCATGAAGTCGCTGTGGACCGACGAGGTCGCCCAATTCGAGGGCGAACAAGTGAACCTCCCTCCCTCCTGGGCCTGGCCCAAACCGATCCAGCGACCTCACCCACCCGTGATCCTGGGAGCCGGCGCCGGGCCGCGCACCATCTCCGATCTGGTCGAATTCTGCGACGGCTGGATCCCCCTCGGCCGTCACGCCCTCAACACCGAAGACGTGACCGCCGGGCTGACGAGGGCGGGAAGAGACCCGGCTGCCTTCGACTTCACGTACTTCGCCGCCAAGCCGAACCGGTCCTCGATCGATCACCTGGTGGAACGAGGGATGGGGAGGGCAGTGTTCACCCTGCCAACGGCCGAGCCCGCCGAGGTCATCCGCAAGCTGGACGAATGCGCCCGATTCGTCGAAGAGTACGTCGGATGAGGGTGGCCTTTCTGTCGTCGGAGGTCGCCCCCTACTCGAAGACCGGTGGCCTGGGGGACGTGGCAGGCGCCCTTCCCCTCGCCCTGGCCGGCCTCGGGGTCGAAGTGCTGACGCTGACACCTCTCCATCGGGCCGTCCTGAGGGACGGCATGGTGGCCGGGACACCGTTCCTGGTGGAGGGACACACCGTCACCCCGTGGAGGCTGGGCAATCTGGTGTTCCTCGACGTCCCCGAGTTCTTCGATCGGCCTGCCCTCTACGGGGACGAGGTCGATGAGCACCGGCGCTACGCCGTGTTCCAGCTGGCCGCACTCGAGTGGCTCAAACAGCGGGCCTGGCGTCCCGATGTCATCCACTGCAACGACTGGCAGACCGGCCTGGTTCCCGCCCTGCTGGCGGGGCCGCTGGCCGATGACCCATTGCTGGGCGGTGTCCCCACCGTGTTCACGATCCACAACCTCGGCTACCAGGGCAGGTTCTCGGACAACCTGGGGAGTGACCTCGGTCTCGCCGGGTTCGAACACCTCATCGGTGGATCACCGGCCGCCGGGTATCTGAGCTTCATGGAGACGGCTCTCATCCATGCCGGATTGATCACCACCGTCAGCCCCACCTACGCCCGGGAGATCCAGACCCCCGAGGGCGGCGCCGGGCTCGACCACATCCTGGTGGCCAGGGCGGATTCGGTAGTGGGGATCCTCAACGGGATCGATGAAGACACCTGGAATCCGGCCACCGACCGATTCATCCCGTTCCGATACTCGGTGCGGAGCCTGTGGCGCAAGGAGTGGGACAAACGAGAGCTCCTGGCGGAGCTGTCGCTTCCCTACCGGGAGCAGGTGCCGGTGGTGGGAGTGGTCACCCGCCTCGCCTGGCAGAAGGGAATCGAGATCATGCGGGGTCCCCTCCTCCACTTCCTCGACACCTGGGACATGCGCTTTGTCCTGTTGGGAAGCGGCGAGTCGCGCTATGAGGAGTTCTTCGGCTGGCTGGCGGCGGAGTACCCCGAACAGGTCGCCTTCCGGCAGGGATACTCCGAGCAGCTCTCCCACCGGATCGAGGCAGGGTCGGACATATTCCTGATGCCCTCGCTCTACGAACCGTGCGGCCTCAACCAGATGTACTCGCTCGCCTACGGCACCGCCCCGGTGGTACGCCGAACCGGTGGGCTGGCCGATACCGTCGACCCGGTCGACGGCGACACTGGAACCGGGTTCGTGTTCGACCACTACACCGAAGACGGACTCGGCTGGGCGCTCGGCCAGGCGCTCGACCTCCACACCGATCGGAAACGCTGGCATGCGCTGCAACGGCGCCAGATGAGGATCGACAACTCCTGGGAACGGCGGGCCGGCGAGTACCTGGCGAACTACTCGCGCCTGACGGGTTGAGCCCGGACGCGACGGGGGCCCGGCCGGTGGCCGGACCCCCGTTCGTCGACACATTCCCTCTCAGGGAAGCGTGATCTCGTTGATGCGATCGGTCGGCGCCGGAGCCACCGGGCTGTTCGCAGTCAGGTACTCGGTGAAGGCCACCAGGTCGTCACCACCACCCAGCCGGTTGGTCCCGGCCGCCAGCGTCACGAAGGCGTCTCCGCCGTCCGCCAGGAACGAGTTGACCGTCACCCGGTAGGTGGCCGTCGCAACGATCGGCGTTCCGTTCAGCTTGATGGATGCGAACGGGATCCGATCCCCGAACGGACCATTCGTGATGTAGTCGAAGGTGAGGCCTTTCGAGATGCCCAGGATCAGGATGTCCCGACCCCCGGGTCGCCCGAGAACCGCCTGCTGCTCGAGCACCATCTCCAGTTGGGCACCGGTCAAGTCCATCGTCACCAACAGGTTGCCGAACGGCTGGACGTTGAACGCCTCGCCGAAGGTGATCTGACCCGCCAGTTCTCCACCGCTGATCTGGGCGAATGCGAGGTCGGCTCGCACCCCGCCCGGATTCATCAAGGCGATCTGGGCGCCGCCCAGGCCGGGAGCCGAAGTGGCCGCCAGTTGGGCGTCGGCAATCAGATTCCCCAGGCTCGACTCGGTGTTGCGATTGACGGATCGGCGGATGTCGGCTGTGATCGAGCCGACCACCCGGTTGGCGATGGGGCCGGCGATCGCCTTCCATTTGGCGATGATGGCCGACTGGGTCGGATCCTTGACCCCCCGCAGCACCAGGTGATTGGTGCTCGTGACCTTGTCCCGCTGGACCTGTCCCGACTTCGAGTTGATCGTCAACCAGGTCTCGGTGACGACCCTCCCAAACGAGGATGCCGAGGTCACGTAACGGGGTTGTCCATCCGGGTCGGGGATGTTGCAGATGTAGGGCTGATGGGTGTGTCCCGACACCACCAGGTCGATCTCTGGGTGGAGACCTTCGGCGATCGCCACGATCGGACCGGAGATCCCGGCGCAACCGTTGTAGGTTCCGGCCTGGAGCCCACCCTCGTGGAGAAGCACCACGATCGCCTTGACGCCTAGGTTCTTGAGTGCCCGGGCGGCAGCATTGCCGGACTCGATCTCGTCGCGGAAGTCGACGCCCTGGATTCCGGACTGGGCGACCAGCGCCGGTGTGTCCTCGAGGGTCATCCCGATGAACCCGACCTTGACGCCGCCGATATTCTTGACCCACGTGCCCGGAAGCACTGTCTCGCCGGTGGCCTCGTAGAACACGTTGGCCGACAGCCAGGGGAAGTCGGCGCCGTCATAGGGCTCTGCCGGGAAGTAGCACCCGTCGACCGGGTGACACCCGCCGTCCTGCATGCGGTGCAACTCCTCGACTCCCTCGTCGAACTCGTGGTTCCCGACACCACTGACGTCGAGTCCCATCGCCTCGAGCGACTCCACGCTCGGTTCATCGTGGAAGAGGCCGGATATGAACGGCGTGCCTCCAATCAGGTCTCCGGCCGTGGCCGTGATCGAGTTGGCCGCCCCCGACCTCAATGTGGCAAGCGTTGTAGCCAGGTGCTCTCCGCCGCCGACCAGACTCTGCGATGGGTCGAGGGTTGGCGACAACCGTGCGTCACCACCACCCGGCTCCTCCAACCAGCCGTGGTAGTCGTTGAAGGTGAGCAACTGCACATCCACCTTCTGGGCGGCGTTCTGATTCGGGGCCGCCCCGGCGGCGACCGCCGTCAATCCGACCATGAGGACGGCCATGACGGCCGTGACCATTCGTTTCCCGCTCGGGATCATGATTCCCGCTCCTCTCTCTCACTCCTGTCATCAGAAACATACCCGATCTTGGAACCACCTGCTCCCGCACTCCAGCCTCAGCCAGGACTGACGGAGCACGGCCGGCTGAAGTCGTAGCGGGTGGCCAGATCCGAGGCGGCGAAGGGGAGATCGACGATGAGCGGTGACACCGCCCCTTCCTCGAGACGCGCCCCGAGGCCACCCTGGCCGTCGAACAACGTCTTGTCGAGATGGCCGAGCCCCGACGCCCGGGCTACCGCCAGGTTGGGGTCGTCGACCGACAGATTGGGCGGTGCCAGGCCCTGATACGACATCGATTCGATCTGTCGAGCGGCGCGCACCACTCCGGCCGGAGTCAGGTCACCCAGTTCGAGGGCGCGGCTGAGGATCTGGCGGGTCGCCTCGAACTGGAGATAGCCGCGGACGAGGGCGTCGGACGGATACCGGTCGGGGAGCAACTCGGCAAGCCGGGTGTAGACGTCGTTCATCCCTTCGACGGAAGCCCCGAGCGGGGCGGCACCGATGGGCACGCTGACCCGCTGGGCGATCAGGTCGCCGAGGGCGGTGTCGAGAAGCCGCGAGTTGAACGTCTCCCCGGGTCCCGTCCACTGGCCGCCGTATCCGAGTTGGACCGATCCGGCCATGACGGTCGCCAGCGTGATCGGATCGGTGGCAATGAAGGTGATGTCGGCTCCCGAGCGGGCCACCGCCGCCACCACCGGGGAGATGTCCTCCCCCGCCACCAGGGCGCCGATCCCCTCGTAGACGACATCGAGCCCGAGCGAATCGGCGGCGAAGGTCGCTCCGGCCGCCGGGTCCTCGCCGAACAGCCCGGGACTGGTCACCACCGCCAATCGGGGGGGCCGACCCTCGCTTTCGGTGAACCGCTCGGCCAGCACCGCCACGGTGTTGATCCCTTCGACGCAGGCGTTGGGCCCGATCTCGACGATGTTGTTGCCGATCACCGGGTCGGACCAACCGGAGTAGTTGCTCAGCGGGACGACCAGACGTTGGTCGGCCCCGAGCCGGGAGGCGATGGCGAGGGTTTGATCGGAACCGGTGGAGTGGGAGAACATCACTACCCGGGGCATCAGCTCCTGGTACTTGCGAACGTGGGTGTCGACGATCGAGGCCGTGTCGGCGATCAGCAACTCCACCGAACGTCCTCCGATCCCTCCCTGCCGGTTCAGCTCCGACCAGAAGGCGATCTGGGCGTCGAGAGCGTCGATCGCCTGGCCGGAGAAGGGTCCGGTGAGATCGCCGAGCACGCCGACGTTGATCGTGTCGGCGGTCACGGTCACCCCGTCGGTCACGAGCAGGGGCGCGGTCGAGGCCGTCGGCTGGGTGGGACCCGGTGTCGAGGCCGGCCGGACGACCGTGGTGGAGGGCACCAGAGTCGAACCGTCGGGGGACGTGGTGCAGGCGGCCGTCAGCAGTGCCAACCCACACAGCCCCGCGCTCCGACGGAGGATCACGACACAACCTCGAACTCGATCCGACGCGACGCCGTTTCTCCCCCGGGGAACAACTCTCCATAGGAGATCACGGCCAGCCGGTTGGGGGCGACCCCGCCCGAGACGAGATACTCGAAGACCACCAGGGCGCGGGCCCGCCCGATCTGCTCGTTCTGGGCGGTGGAACCCGCGGCATCGGTGTGTCCGGCGATGAGCACCGTCAGGCCCGGCTGGGCGTTGATGGCCGCGGCGATCTCATCGAGCGTCGGGAGGGAATCCTCCCCCAGTTCGAGGCCACCTTCGTCGAAGACGATCGGCCGGGACCGGACCAGTTGCCCGATCTGGAGGCGGAGGCCGGCGGCATCACCCTTGAGCCGGACCCGGCTTCTGACCTCGACTCCGTCCGGGGCGGCGAGGGCCCGCACCGCGCCGGCCACATACGAGAAGAACCCTTGCTCGAGCTGGTCGAGGGGGATCGAACCCTCCAGATAGACCACCTCGTCCTCGACCGTCACCGCCAGAGTCGAATATCCCCCCTCCACCAGTGCCTCCTCCATCGCCGGTACCAACTCCTCCGGGCCGGGCTGGGTGGTGGAGGTGACGAAGGAGATGGGGGCGGTGCCGACGGTGGTCGTATCGGGCGGCGGGTTCAAGCCGCTCCACCAGGATCCGAGCTCGGAGCGGGCCAGCCACAGGCCAGAGAAGGTGACGGTGAGCACCGTGAGCGCCAGCACCGCCACCAACGGCGACCGACTCGGTCGGGTCCACTGAGAGGTCAGGCGGAGCCGGGAGAGACCAGCCGTCGAGACCCCGGAGGTGTCCTCCTCGGACGGCTCGGCGGGCGACGAGGATGGGTCGGGAACGGCGAAGCGCTGGTACCGACCCACCTTCCGTTGATGCCTGCTCACCGATCGACACTCCTTGACAGGGACCCCCGCTGCCCGGCAAGTATGCCAAGCCCACCATGAACTGCGTACCACCCCGGGCAACCGTCCAGCGAACGCGGGTGGAGGGCCCGAAGGCCCTCCACCCGAACTCGTCAGCGGTTTGGACTCAGAAGTCCATTCCACCGCCGCCGCCGCCGCCATGCTCATGGCCGGCGCCGGATTTGTCATCCTTCTGCTCGGCGACCAGAGCCTCGGTCGTCAGCAACAGGGCTGCGATCGAAGCGGCGTTCTGGAGCGTCGAACGGGTGACCTTGGCGGGGTCGATGACCCCGGCCGTCATCAGGTCCTCGTACTTGCCGGTGGCGGCGTTGAAGCCGAAGCTCCCGGTGCCGCCGCGCACCTGCTCGACTACCACGCCCGGCTCGAACCCGGCGTTGGCAGCGATCTGGCGGATCGGCTCTTCGATCGCCCGCCGGACGATGGCCCGACCGGTCTTCTCGTCGTCGTTCCCGCCACGCACCTTGTCGACGGCCTCCTGGGCACGAAGCAACGCAACTCCACCGCCGGGGACGATCCCCTCTTCGACGGCGGCACGGGTCGCCGACACGGCGTCCTCGATGCGGTGCTTCTTCTCCTTGAGCTCGACCTCGGTGGCGGCCCCGACCTTGATCACGACCACCCCACCCGACAGCTTGGCGAGCCGCTCCTGGAGCTTCTCACGGTCCCAGTCGGAATCGGTGTTCTCGATCTCACGCTCGATCTGCTTGATGCGAGCCTTGACGTCGGTCTCACCGCCCGCCCCGTCAATGATCGTGGTGTTGTCCTTGGAGATCACGACCTTGCGGGCCCGGCCCAGCATGTCGATCGAGACGTTCTCGAGCTTGAGGCCGACTTCCTCCGAGATGACGGTGCCACCGGTGAGGATGGCGATGTCCTGGAGCATGGCCTTGCGCCGCTCACCGAACCCGGGGGCCTTGACGGCGGCCGAGCTGAAGGTGCCGCGTATCTTGTTGACCACCAGCGTGGCGAGGGCTTCACCTTCCACGTCCTCGGACAGGACCAGGACGCCCTTGCCGGTCTGCATGACCTTCTCCAGCACGGGGAGCAGATCGTTGACCGAGGTGATCTTCTGGTTGGCGATCAGGATGTAGGGATCCTCGAGCACCGCTTCCTGACGCTCGGCGTCGGTGATGAAGTACGGCGAGATGTAGCCCTTGTCGAACTGCATGCCCTCGGTGAACTCGAGTTCCAGACCAAAGGTCTGACCCTCCTCGACCGTGATCACGCCGTCCTTGCCGACCTTGTCGAACGCCTCGGCAATGACCTTGCCGATGGTGTTGTCGTTGTTGGCCGAGATCGAAGCGACGGCGGCAACGCTCTTGGCCTCGATCGGGGTGGAGAGATCGCCGATCGACTTGACCACGGCCTCCACCGCAACCTCGATGCCCCGCTTGAGGTCCATCGGGTTGGCGCCGGCCGCAACCTGGCGCAGACCCTCACGAACCAGGGCCTGGGCGAGCACGGTGGCGGTGGTGGTCCCGTCGCCGGCGACGTCGTTGGTCTTGTTGGCGACCTCGTAGGCCAGCTTGGCGCCCATGTTCTCCCACGGGTCGTCCAGCTCGATTTCCTTGGCGATGGTCACGCCGTCGTTGGTGATGGTGGGGGAACCCCACTTCTTCTCGAGCACCACGTTGCGGCCACGTGGGCCGAGGGTGACTTTTACGGTGTCGGCCAGTTTGTCGACACCGGCCTGGAGCCCGCGACGGGCTTCCTCATTGAAGCGAAGATCTTTGGCAGCCATTGTTTCAGTACCTCCGTGTCATCCAACGATGGCAAGCAGATCGCGAGCGGAGAGCACCAGGTACTCCTGCCCATCGAGCTTGACCTCGGTCCCGGCGTACTTCGAGTACAGGACCCGGTCGCCTTCCTTTACGTCCATCGGCAGACGGTCGCCGTCATCGTCGAGGGCACCCGGCCCTACCGCGATGACGCTGCCGATCTGCGGCTTCTCCTTGGCGGTGTCGGGGATGACGAGCCCCGAGGGGGTGCGAGACTCGAGGTCGTCCTCAGCCTTCACGACCACCCGGTCACCGAGGGGTTGAAGCTTCATGTAGCTCCTCCTGTGGATGTCGATTATCTGACCAGCAACCTCGGTCCGAGACTGCTAGCACTCCCCCTTCGAGAGTGCCAGCCGAACCTTAGCACTCGGAGAGGGAGAGTGACAAGGGGGAAGAAGGAAGAAGGAAGAACGAAGAACGAAGAACGAAGAAGGAAGAAGGAAGAAGGTTCCAGGTTGAAGGTTGAAGGGTTTTGAACCTTGAACTTGGGCCGTGGGACTGGTGACCTTGGCAACAACAGGGATCCGGGAGTGGGTGGCGCCGGAGGGAGGGTCACAGTCAGTAGAACGAGGATGGAGGAAGAGGCTCGCGACTCGCGACACAACGCGCTTGGCCATTACCGCCAGCGCTAATGGCCGATGGCTGATGGCTGATGGCTGATGGCTGATGAACGATCAACGATCAACGAACGCCGAAGGCCGCAGGCTTCCGGTTTAGGCGCCGAGGCGTTTGCCGGGGTCGACGCCGGAGTCCCAGGCGGAGATGGCACCCTCCTCGAGCCAATGGACGGCGGCAGCGCCGATCATGGCGCCATTGTCGGTGCACAACTGTGGCGAGGGTAGACACAGGGTGATACCCCGATTGCCGGCCGCCTCTGCCAGCTTCTGCCGGAGCCTGCGGTTGGCCAGGACACCACCACCCGCCCCGATCACGGTGGCCCCGGTGTCCTCACAGGCATTGATGGTCTTGGCAACGAGGACGTCGACGATCGCCTCCTGGATCGAGGCCGCCACGTCGCGGAGCGGAGCCAGTTCCCCGTTCTTCTTCGATTTGTCGAGGTAGGTGAGCACCGAGGTCTTCAA
>Ga0209798_10002262_pt1 | contig 11337 bp, 9 predicted proteins | sample DOMMetBare3Fresh_FD_187475 | JGI IMG/M metagenome (GOLD analysis project Ga0209798, IMG submission 187475) | Wetland sediment microbial communities from St. Louis River estuary, USA, under dissolved organic matter induced mercury methylation -... | ecosystem: Environmental > Aquatic > Freshwater...
CCGGCGTTCTCCACCAGTCCCCCATCACCGGTGAGTGCCCGCAGTTCGTCGACGATGTAGGCCGGTACCTCCATGATCCGCCGGTCGGCGTGCTCCTTCCAGCCCACCACCCCGACCCGACCCCCTTGCCTCACCCCTTCGCCGGCCAGGATCTCGGTGAGAGGTCGGGAACGATCCCGCGGTTGGCCGGGAAGGCTGAAGTCCTGGAACAGGTGGCGACGAAGGGCGACCGGAGCCGCCCCGGCCATGCCATGACATTCGTTGCCGACCAGGATCGCCGGTTCGGGGTCGTCGCCGACGACGAGCATCGCCTCTTCGAAGCGCGGGTCGAATCCGGTCAGATAGGCCAGGTTGGCGCTGTGCTCCCGATCGGCATACACCACGACGACGTCGTAGCCCTCATCTCCAGCCCGCTCCCGCAGCCGCCCCAGGCGCCGTTGATACACCTCGGCCGGGATCGACGGCGCCGTCTCGGACACACCGAATTCGGGGAGATCCAGTTCTGCCAGTCGGGCTCGGGCCACGTCTTCGCTCCCTCGATCGGTCACGGGCTCCACGGCACCGGCGCGGCGGAGCCGCGCTCGACATCGAGGAACTGGTTGGCATCCACGGTCATCCACGGTCCGATCTCGCCATCGGGCCACTGTATCCGGATGTCGGCCCGGCCCGCCGGGCCAAGACCGAGATGCACCCACCCGAGAGAGCCGCCGGCGTGCCCGCCTCCCACGGTAACCTCGGTCCAGGTGGTCCGTGTGCCGATCCGGGTCTCGATCCAGGCCCCGATCGCATCCTGGTTGGCCCCGGACTGGTGCAGCCGGAGTTGGATCCAGTTGCCCATCGGAGCTGGGCGGGCCGCTTCCCCCCACCCGACATTTCGCCACAACTCGACGTTCTCCCGGCGATTGACAACGATCAGGTCGAGCATCCCGTCGAGGTTGAAATCGACCAGGGCCGCCCCCCTGGCGCGGGCGAAGGTGACCAGCCCGGCCGCCTCGGCGGTCTCGACGAAGGTGCCATCGGGCTGGCCGAGCAAGAGGTTGTTGGGGTCCTGGGCGGCGAAGTCCGGCATTGCATCGACATTCCCCTTCGCCACGAACAGGTCGGTGAACCCGTCGTTGTTGACGTCGTCGAACTCGGCGTGCCAGGCCGTCGAGGGAAGATCGACGTCGCCGGTGTAGGGGCGGTGGGCGGTGACTCCCCGCCGGATGGCGATGTCCTGGAATGCCGGTCCCGAACCGTCCTCCTGGATGGTCTGCAGCTTGTTGTCGCCCTGACTGGTCAGGAACACCTCGGGCAGGCCATCGCCGGTGACATCGTGGGAGGCGATCCCCATCCCCCAGATCTGGACCTTGTTCCAGCCCTCCTCTCGGGTGTAGAGGCGGGGGACATCTTCTCCCGCCACCCGCCACAGCTGTTCTTCGCCATCGCGGTAGTACTGGCGGTCGTTGCTCACCCGCAGATCGGCCCCGCCCGTTCGATCCCAGTCGCTGAAGAGCATCGAGAGGGTGCAGAACCCCGGCGACAGCGTGATCGGAGGGCGGTAGGTGGATCCGTCCGGTGAGGGCCGGATCAACTGGTTGTCGGCACAGGTGCCGCGCTCCAGACCGGCGGAGGTCAGAAAGTTGCCGATCGCCAGGGTCGGCAGTGTCTCCTGGTCTTCCCAGGTGGCACTGAAGGCAGTGGTCCAACCGTCCCCGCCATCGAAACCCCAGGACTCGTTCCCTCGTTCGAAGCGACAGTCCCCCCGCCCGCGCAGGAGCAGGTTCTCGCCCACCCTCAGCACCGCCAGGTCGAGCAACCCGTCCCCGTCGATGTCAATCGGATAGGCCCCGGTCACCTCGGTGAGATCGGTGACGGCATCTTCCACTCGCCCGAACGACAGCGGGCCGCCCACCTCGCTCTGGTTTCGGTAGAGAGCGGCCTGACTCGATCCACCGGCCAGGTAGACATCCGGTCGACCGTCACCGTCGCAATCGAAAACGGCCACCCCGCCGCCCAGAAAGAAGGGCCACTCCCCGTCGTAGGCGTGGTCGATCGCCGCCGCCGCCGCCTCCTCGACAAAGCGGGGCGGGCCCATCGCCTCCTTCGGGGTGCTCGACCCGAGGACACGGACGGCCAACCACCCCCCGCCAAGCAGCACCAGTGGCAGCACCAGCAAGACCATCCCCCGGCGGACGGTGCGCCGCCGCGGGAGCATGGCCGTCTCCATCATTCGGAAGATCCGCCAAACAACAGTTGCGCTCGCTCCCAGGCGGCCCGGCCACATGTGAAGCCGACCCTCCGCCCCGCCAGGTCGTCGGCCGAGATGTGGATGCCACCGAATAGCCGGGAAAGCCCCGCCTGGTCGGCTGCGTCCGCGAACGTGGCCCACTGGAGGGTGAGCCCCTGTTCGGGCCCAGCCTCGAAGTCCAGAGCACCCGGTTCGAACGACCACTCGCCGAGCCCACCCGGAAAATATTCGCTGCCGGTGATGGCGGTGAGAACCTCGGCCGAGGCCCGACTGAAGGTGCTATGCCCGGAGACGAAACCCGCAAACGCCGGGGTGACGAACGTCGATCGTTGGTAGGTGATCCAGTCGACCGCCAGGATCCAGCCCACCCCGCCGATCTCGGTTTCGGGGTCGGCCGGGTTACCCAGCCAGGAGCGGACGGCGATCTCCCCTACATGCTCTGCCAGGTGCTCATGACGTCCACCGGGGGCGGTGGTCTCCTCGGTGATGACCTCGACCAGATCGGGGACCAGCGGGAGACCGTCGGAGTGATAGGACGGTCCGTCTGGATCGCTCGACTGGCCAAGGCCCCCCAAGTACCGGATCATCGAAATCGGGCGGGCCGAGTCATAGCGGTTCTTGATGCCCCAGGCCGCCACCGCCGAGTCGTGGTTGGCGCCGTTGAGGGCCAGGTAGAGCTTGACGTCCCACTCCAACCGGTCCACCACCGGCCCGGTCCCACCGATGCGGAGATCGGGTGCCAGGTCGTCGGAGACCGTGTTGGCGACGGTGTTCCAATGCCCGGGTGGGGTCTCCGACTTGGGACCGTCGGCCCAGAACTCGGCCAGGATCCGCTGGTAGTCGGCCTGGTTGACCGGATTCGGCGTGTAGGGCTCACCCGTCGCCGGATTGAGGGCGTGACCGGTGCCGTCGTTGGTACCGAGCGGGTTGGCGCCGAAGGAGGCCGGGGAGATGTCGATCGTGATGTCCTGCGTCGGGTCGAGGCGGCTGCTGTAGCGAATCACCTCCACCGCCTGATCCTTGAAGATCTGGTCGGTGGCCGGATCACCCAACCGGGGGGGCCCACCCGGATCGATCGGAACGCCGTCGGAACCGGCCTCGGGCAGGGCAAAACCTGTCACGTGACCCCAATGTGGATCGATGAACTGCTGGACGCCACTGTCGAGCAAGATTCCGTTCTGCGAGACCATATTCTCGATCTCGAGCGGCTGCCACCGGTTGGGGTCGGTCATGGTTGTCCCCGAGGCCTTGACCACCAGCGGCGAGTTGACCGGCTCGTAGTCGGGAGAGGTGTATCCGTCGACCTCGTTGGACCCGTCGGTCTTGCCGGCATCGAGGATGACCCGGGCGATCCGGTTACCGATGGCGGCCGGAGACTCACCCTCGGTGGTGGTGACCTCGATCGGATGACAGAGAGCTTCCATCAGCCTGTCGAACTCGGGGATGGTGTCGGAGGCACCCACCGATTCGAGGTAACGGACCTCCAGCACCCGGTAGGCGGCGTAGCTCATCGCTTCCTCCCGAGCCGCCTCGACATCTCTCGCCTCGTGTTTTTCGGTGTAGAAGACACCGGTGGCGGAAGGCTCATAGGCCGCCCACGCATCCCACATCGCCGCCGAGGTGTGGAACAGGTTGCGGGCGTGGACGGTGGGGGCGGGCAGGTCGCGGCGGATGGCGTCGAGCAGTGCCTCGTCCCAGTGCCGGGCCACCGACCACTCGGGGTTTTCGACCGTGGGCGTGCAGCGGGGCGCCCGCCACCAAGCCACCGCCACGCCGCCGACTGCCAGTGCCAGGACCAAGGCGCCGGCGAGAAGCCCAGTCCTTCGTGACATCGCCATCGTGGCCGCAATGCTAACGGGAGACTGTGACACCGCCGGCGGGGAAGAGCCCGCTCAGAGCGAGAAGGGAGTCCGGCCCGTCCACCATTTCAGAACGGTCAGCGCCCGCACGGTCGCCCACCGGCTCGCACCGGCCGGTTCCATTCGGAACCAGGACCGTCCCGGATAAGGGGCGTGAAGTGGCCAGGTTCCATCCCGGCGTCGTGCCTTTTCGACCACTGCCACTGCCTGACGCAACCGAGGATCGGCCGGTTCCCCCACCGCCGCGAAATGTTCGAGCCCCCGGAGCACGTCGAAGTGCCACTGGGGTGGAAACGGGAAACGGGTGAAGGCGGGATTCGCCACCTGGCCGGTCCGATGCGAGCAGTAGAGGTGGTGGTCGAGAAAGAAGCCCCGACCCCGCTCCATCGCCCCGGTAATCGGAACCGCTCCTCCGGCCTTCTGGTACTCGACGAGCGCTTCCAACGCCAACATGCTGGTGTGGAACGACCCGTGAGCGGACCCGGACCGAATCGCCTCACAGTTCCAGCCACCATCGTCGAGTTGCTGGCCGAGCAACCAGTCCACGGTCGGATCCACCCGCCCGTCCCGATGATCGAAGGCAGCGGCGAGCAGGATCAGCATGCCGGTGATGCACGTCTCCGGTTCGCGGATGCTCTGGGCCAGGGTGAGACCGCCCCCGTAGAACTTGGCCTCGTCCCACAGCACCCGACATCCGGCCACCGCCTGCGGATGACCCCGGGGAAGCCCGAGCCAGTGCAACAGGAGGAGGGTGTAGGTGGTCGAGGTCCATTTGGGGCTGTAGAGAGACCCGGCCCATGTCCCGGCGGCGTCCTGGGCGGCCAGCAGCCGTGCCCCCCACCCCTGCTCGGCGACCCGACCTCGTTCGTCCTCCACCGTGGCGGCGTCGGCGCCGAGCAGGTCACGCAGCGCCCGCACTCGAATCGCAGGGTCGCCCTCAAGCAGCCAGTCGATCAGCCAGTTGTCGGGCAAGGGAGTGACTGACGTTTCGGAGATCGACACCACCCGCATGATCCGCCCGATTTCAGCCGTCGGGCAGAGGCGAAGGTCCCCGCGTGGGATCCAACCTGCCGCAGGAACGATTCTCCGCCACGACGAACCGGTACATCGCTGGCGTGGCACCGGCGCCAACGAACTCCTCGGGCGTCGCCGACCGAAATACTCTGACGACCCGGCCAAGGCGCGTCGCCTTCGAACATCTTGGTACCGGGAAATCCGTTCTTCCGTTCCTGCCTGAAAGCGCCCGATTCGGAAATCGAGTGATCGGGGCCGCCCCTCTTGTTGTTCCATCAGTTGCATGTATTATGCATGCATGCCGAATGTGCAAGTGCGCGACGTACCCGAAGAAGTCCACGAAGCCCTGGTCCGTCAGGCGGAACTAGCCGGCCAGTCGCTCCAGCAGTACCTGGCGGCGAAACTGGCACTGATTGCGACCACCCCGACCATCGACGAAGTCCTCGACCGGATCGAACACCACAGCAAGGGACGGCTGAGCGGAGAGGACGCCATCGCCGCCCTCGAATCGGAACGTGCTCGTCGTTGACGCCTCGGTCATCGCTCCGGCGGTTGCCGATGGGGGGTCCGACGGTGTCCGTTTCCGGCAACGTCTGCGCGGTGAGCAGGTGGCCGCACCGGATCTGCTTGGCGTCGAGGTCCTGTCGGTAATCCGTCGACAGCTGCATGTCGGAACCATCGACGTCACACATGCCGAACAGGCGGTGACGGATCTCCTCGATCTTCCTATCACCGTGTACCCCAGCGCGCGGCTGCTGCTTCGCTGCTGGCAGCTGCGCGACAACCTCACCGCCTACGACGCCTGTTACATCGCTCTCGCAGAGACCCTCGGCTGCAGCCTCCTCACCGCCGACACCCGACTCTCACGAGCTCCCGGGACCAGATGCCCGATCGAGGTGATCTGACCGGCAAGAACGAGCGCAAGCCGGAACGCTCGGCGTGGTTGAGCGCAACGCTCAATCCGACAGTGGGCGTTGAGGGTTTCGAACCCCCGACCTCTTCCTTGTAAGGGAAGCGCTCTCCCAACTGAGCTAAACGCCCGACACCGGCATGGTACGACCCCGAGCCCGGGTTGGCACAAGTCGCTCAACTTCCCTCTTGACACGACCGATAGTCGGAGTACGGACGGCTACCACCGTCTGGAATCGTCGAATCGCCGGCCTCGGAGAGAGACTTTGATGAGTACACGACGGATGAACGCACAGGACGCCTCGGACGAGGCGGTGCGCCAGTACCTCGACGGTATCGGCACCTATGCGCTGCTGGCGGCCGACGAGGAGATCGAACTGGCCAAGGCCATCGAAGCCGGGCGGGCCGCCTCGATCAAGCTGCAGTCGGGCGCCCTCGAACCGGCCGACCGGGTGCGGCTCCAGCGGGCGGTCCATCAGGGCCTCGAAGCCCGCAAGCGTTTCATCGAGACCAACCTCCGGCTGGTCGTCTCGATCGCCAAGCGGTACCAGCACACCGGGCTTCCCTTCCTCGATCTCGTCCAGGAAGGCAACCTCGGATTGATCAGGGCGGTCGAGAAGTTCGAACACCGCAAGGGATTCAAGTTCTCCACCTACGCCACCTGGTGGATCCGCCAGGCGATCACCAGGGCGGTGGCCGACAAGGGTCGCACGATCCGGGTTCCGATCCACATGATCGACACGATCAATCAGGTGCAGATGACCGAAGCCGAGCTCCACAAGCGGACCGGCCAGATCCCCACCAATGAGCAGATCGCCGAAGAATCCGGGATCACCCTCGAGAAGGTCATCGAGGCCAAACGTTTTGCCCCCGAGCCGGTTTCGATCTTCGAACCGGTGGGCGAGGACAGCGCCGTACTCGGCGACTTCATCGAGGACTCCGACGCGGTCGACCCCTTCGAGGTGGCCCTGGTGTCGAGTCGCCTGGAAGACCTTGGCAAGGTGCTTGACCGGCTGAGCGACCGTGAGAAGACGGTTCTCACCATGCGTTACGGCCTGGGCAACACCGAGCCCAAGACCCTGGACGAGGTGGGCAATCACCTCCAGGTCACCCGGGAGCGGATTCGCCAGATCGAGGCCAGAGCCATCGAGAAGCTCCGCCAGCCACTCCCCCGCCGCCCCCGCGGCGTGGCGGTGTGACGGAGCCGCCCGAACGGCTCAGGCCGATCTGACCAGCGACTCCAACTCGGAACGATCGATCTCGAATCCGCCTTTGTCGTCCTTGCGCGGCCGCCCTCTCCCCCGCTTGCGGTGCATGGGCTGGCCATCCCAGAAGATGACCCCGCCCCACACCCCCCACTCGACGGAGAGCTCGACCGCCAGTTCGAGACACGGCCCGCGTACCTCGCAGCCACCGCACATTGTCTGGGCGGAGACGAGATCTTCGTGACGGTCCGAGAAGAAGAGATGGTGGTCGTCGGAGCCGGAACAGCGTCCCTGCTCGATGAGTAGATGGTTCACGTTGTTTGTCCTTGGAGATCGAGATGGGTGATGAAAAAGCCGCCTGGTGGGATCCGGGCGGCTTCTGCGGTGAGCGATCTCTGTAGGGATCAATCGGCGTGAAGTCGCCTCGGATGGATGTCGGCAGCGGAGAACGCCGCGCCATGGCCGGGCGCGACGATCCACTCGGGGCGGATCGTCGTGTACTGCTGTGTCGGGTTCTTCGTCTTCAATGCCAACCACCTTTTCGGCGACGCCGTCCACGCTACGGGGCGGGCCAGAGTGGTGTCAAGCGATTATTGGCGGTAGCGGCAAATGGGCCCTTGCTTCCGGCCGGATACGGGGTGGGCGGTTGCGTCAGATCGACCACGCCGGCCACGATCCGCCATGCCTCCTCCGCCTCGTCGGCCCGAACGAACAGGGTCTGATCCCCGGTGAGCACATCGACCAGCAGGGTCTCATAGGCATCGGGAAATTGCCCGAACTCGTCCCCGTACCGGAAGCTGAGCGTCTTCGTCTCGAGAGCCATCCCCTCCCCCGGCCGTTTCACATCGAAGTAGAGGTCGAATCCCTCGTTGGGCTGAAGGGTGATCACCAACCGGTTGGGGTGAACCGGGCAAACCCCGTTGACCTCGAAAAGACAGACCGGCGGCTCCCGGAACGAGACCACCACCTCGGTCATCCGCCGTTCCATCCGTTTCCCGGCGGTCAGAACGAACGGGACCCCCCGCCATCGCCAGTTGTCGATGTCGAGGGTGAGCCGGGCAAAGGTCTCGGTGGTCGAGGCGGCATCGATGCCCTCCTCCTCCAGGTAGCCGGGAACCGCCATTCCGTCCACCTCACCGGCCGAGTATTGACCACGGGTGACAGAGTGGGGCATGACCGGGAAGACCGCCTCGAGCAGTTTCACCTTCTCGTCCCGGATGTGGCGGGCGGTCAGGCGCACCGGCGGCTCCATCGCCACCAGCGCCAGCACCTGCAGCAGGTGGTTCTGGACGATGTCGCGGATGATCCCCGCCTCGTCGAAGTACTTCACCCGGCCTTCGAGGCCGAGGGTCTCTGCCACCGTCACCTCGACCCGATCGATCCGGTCGCGATTCCACGCCGACTCGAAGAGCGGGTTGGCAAACCGAAATACCAACAGATTCTGGACGGTCTCCTTGGCGAGGTAGTGGTCGATCCGGTAGATCTCCTCCTCCGGGAAGTGCCGGTGAAGGGTGTGGTTGAGGCTGACGGCCGATTCGAGATCGGTCCCAAACGGTTTCTCCACCACCACCCGAGTGGTTCCCGGCGATCGGTCGAGCCCGGCCGACACCAATCCGTCGATGGTGTCGTCGAACACGGCGGGCGGAACCGCCAGATAGAACACCCGGTTGCCCTCGAGGTCGCCGGCGGCCTCGATCGCCTCGATCTTCCTGGCGAGCACATCGAACCCGTCCCCCACCCGGTGATAGGAGACCCGACCGAGCAGGTCCTCCCGGCAGGGGCCCGACAGATCGGAGTCCGTCAGTGCCTCCTCCAGAAACCGGCGGTAGCCGTCATCGTCCAACGGCCTGGTGGCGACGGCGAGTACCCGCAGCCGATCGGCAAACCGGCGCCGTTCGAGGAGCCCGGCCACCGCCGGCAGCAGTTTGCGGACCGCCAGATCACCGGTGCCGCCAAACAGCACCAGCAGATGGGGAGGGATTTCCACCGTTTCGGCGGCAGACCTGACGGCCACGTGTGTCACAGCAGCGACGCCAGCGACACCAGTCCGGGCGCAGGGTCGCTGCCCAGGTCGATCCGGATCACCCGTTTGCCGGCCTCGATCAGGGCCTGGAAGTCGCCCGCCGCCTGGGCGGAGATGATCGAGGTGAAGTCGTGGCCGGTCTCCGGCACCCGCACCCCCTCCGATGGATGGTCGATCAGTTGGACGAACACCCCGCTGTCGGGACCACCCTTGTGGAGCTGGCCGGTCGAGTGGAGAAAACGCGGCCCGATTCCGAGGGTGGTCGGCAGCCCGGTGCGGGCGCCGATGGCTGTCCGCAAGCCCGCCAGCTCGGCGCCGTGGCCATGGAGGTAGGCCTGGATGCCGATGTAGTCGCCCGGTTGGGTCGCGGCGAGGAACTGCTCGAGCTGGGGTCGAACCGTCTCGAACGGATGGGCGGGGACCGACTCGCCGGGCTCCTCGATGGCTCTCTTGGCCAGCACCTTGGCCGCCTCGACATCGGGTTGATCGAACGGATGAACACCGAGGATCTCGCCGGCGGCGGCGGTGGCGATCTCGGCTCGCAACATCTCGGCGCCGAGCGAGAGCGGCTCGTCGAGCTCCACCCTGGTCACCGGGTGGCCCGAAGCCACCAGGTCCTCCCAGGGAATCACCGCAGGCTCACCCCGCAGCCGGTAGGTCAGAAAGGCGCGGTCGTCGCCGTAGTCGGAACGCAGATCCTCACCGGCCACCGGGACCACCCCTGTCCCGGTCTTGCCGAGGCTCTCGGCAATCAGTTGCTCCATCCAGGCGGGGAAGCTGCGCAACCTCTCCGAAGTGTGGATCGTGAGCTTGTCGCGGCCCAACATCGCCAGCGTTCCCCACACTGCTCCCAGGTCGGCGGCGGCCACCGCCGGATGCCTGGCCATGGCGGCGAACTCGGCCGCCCCGGCCAGCAGACCCCCGACGTCCACCCCGATCAAGGCCGCCGGCACCAGCCCGAACGGGCTGAGGGCCGAGTAGCGCCCGCCGACGTTGGCAGGGGCGGTCACCACCGCCCGGAAACCCCGCTCGTCCCCCAATCGTTGGAGCGACGATCCCGGGTCCGTGATCGCAATGAAGCGGCTCCCGTCGCCACCGGCAAGGTCCCAGAAGTACCGGAAGAACGACATCGTCTCGAGCGTTCCCCCCGACTTGGACGACACGACGAACACCGCTCTCTTCAGGTCGATCCGGGCCGCAGCCGCCAGCACCGCCGCCGGGTGGGTCGAATCGAGGACGGCCAGCCGTGGCCGTCCGGCTGCCGAGCCGAACACCTCACCGAACACCTCCGGGGCCAGACTCGAGCCTCCCATGCCGAGGAGGACCACGTCGTCCGCGATCTCCGCCACCTGATCGGCCAGAGCCTCGAACTCCGGCACGCGGGCGGGCATGTCGTTGTGGAGGGTCAGCCAGCCCAACCGATCGGCCAGTTCCGGCAGATCGAATTCGGAGAAGAGCCGGGAATCGCCGTTCCACAGGCGCCGGAAGAGGTCCCGCTGGTGCCACCGTCGCCAGGTGTTGGCCACGGCCGATCGGGCGACGGGAGGAAGGTGGGACTCGACGAGCATGAAAGCAGTATCGCACGGCATGGCTCTGACCGGTCGGGCCGCCGGAGCTCCAGACGGCGAGCGGGCGTCGTAGTCTCGTCTCGAACGGAGGTGGTCCCGTGCGCAAGGTCCTCGGATTGGCGCCCCTGATCGGGGCGGCTGTATTCGCCCCGCAGGCGGCGCTGGCCAGTTGTATCGCCCCGCCCCCGCTCCCGGACGCCTACGCCGGGGCCGAGGCCGTTTTCTCGGGAACCGTCGAGGCCGTAGACGTGGGAGGCCGGCTCGCCACGGTGACGGTGGATCTCGTCTGGAAGGGTGAGGTGGCCGACGAGGTGCAGGTGCAGGGGACCGACATGCTCGACCCGAACATGGTCACCTCGGTCGACCGCACCTATCAGCCCGGCTTCAACTACGTCTTCTTCGTCAACGTGGGCGGGGTCGGTTTCATGGACAACGCCTGCACCTCCACCCAGGAGACGACGGCCGAGCTGGTTGCGCAGTTGGACGAGGTACGGGGCAGCCCTGGCTCGGCCCCCGTGTCTTCGCCGAC
>Ga0209798_10002263_pt1 | contig 11330 bp, 11 predicted proteins | sample DOMMetBare3Fresh_FD_187475 | JGI IMG/M metagenome (GOLD analysis project Ga0209798, IMG submission 187475) | Wetland sediment microbial communities from St. Louis River estuary, USA, under dissolved organic matter induced mercury methylation -... | ecosystem: Environmental > Aquatic >...
CGCCATTGACTAACTGCCCGAGTTGCCCAGCCTTTAGCATCTTATCCAATGATCCGATACCCAGCTCGCCTTTGTACACATAAACTAGAGCCGTGTGTTTTCCTTTGATAAGTATATCCAACCCTTGTTGTGGGTTTAGCAAGACATCGAAATATAAGGGCTGTGTGGTTACTCCTGACACCGCGCCGGTTATTGTTTGTGATTCGGTCACATATTCGCCGGCGATAAGTTTGATGTAACCGCCCTCCGCCAATGCGAGACAAGGGATTTCTACGGCAGCAAAATTCTGGTAATGCGGGGGCTTCATTTTCTCTTTAGCAGGCAGGTTTATCCATAGCTGAAAGCCATGCAGCAAACCATTTTCCTGTTCCGGCATTTCGGAATGGATAATGCCATGGGCGGCTGTCATCCATTGCACATCGCCTGCACGCAGATGGCCTTCATTACCCAGATGATCGCGGTGCAACATAGCACCTTCCAGCATATAAGTCACAGTTTCAAAACCACGGTGCGGATGATCGGGGAAACCGCCGATATAGTCTTCGGCTCTATCCGTCCTAAATTCGTCAAATAATATAAACGGATCAAGGTTGTTCTGCTGTGGGTTGATAATACGTTTTAGTTTGACTCCGGCACCATCCGAGGTATTTTGTCCGGTAATAACTGTTGCAAGTTGTCGGTTTTGCTTATTCATCTTAAGTCTCCAGTAAAATTGTCTCTTGATTCACTTGGTTTAATTTTGAAAATTCTCAATGAAAGACCAGACCTCTTTTTTCAGGCCTTCTTGACCTCCGGGTTGGGTGGCTGTTTCGCATACGCGCGGGGTCACCCCGCCAATTGGCACGGTGCGTCATTTGGCAGTTAAAGCCTGCTGTTCAGGTGAGCCAGGGATAGTGTCGAGTTTGTCTAGCCAGCTTACTGTCGAGCGGCACCAAATCTGCGTGGCAGGACGGAGCGAATGACGCTCTTGAATCGCACCCAGGCGCAAAAAGATTAGCGTCGGATTGACCGGCGCGACCGAATACAAAGGTGTGCCGCAATCACCACAAAATCCGTGCAAGCGTTTCGACCCACTCTCGGCGACTTTCATGTAGGTCTTCGGTTGGCCGCAAGAAAGGTTGAACGATTCGAATGGTGCGGGAGCGTTTACACGAAATGCGGAACCAGAAAGTGTTTGACAGTCGGTGCAGTGGCAAAGGACGATTTGCGATGCATCCACTTCGGCAGTGAACCGAATGTTGCGGCAGTGGCAAGCTCCTGTGATTTTCATCTCTGTACCTCGCATGAATATGTGCCGACTCAAGACGCCCAACGTAAAGCTAACCGGGCGCGGCACACGAAAGCTTGAAAATACATAAAGCGCCAAATGACCGCGCTCCGTTTATGGCGGTTTGCCTGTCGGCAAAACCGCCTTTTATGTCGAACTCAGGCTAATTAGACTGCACCCACTACATCTCGGCAAGAATATCAAGCGCTTCAGAAAGCGTAGACACTGCGTGAATTTCCAAACCCTTAACAGGTGTTTTCGGCGCATTGGCCTTGGGAATCACCGCTTTTTTAAAACCATGCTTTGCCGCATCATTAAGCCGCGCATGGCCATTGGCGACCGGCCTGATTTCACCACTCAGACCAATTTCTCCAAAAAAGAACACATCATGCGGAATCACCTTATCCCTCAGACTGGAAACAATCCCGACAACAATAGCTAAATCAGAGCTGGTTTCCGTCACTTTAATTCCACCAACGACATTGGCATAAATTTCATCCTGTGCGGTAAAAATACCGCCGTGCCGATACAGCACGGCCAGCAACATGGCCAGACGGTTTTGGTCAAAACCTACGGCCAAACGTCTTGGATTGCCATACTGGCATTCAGTCACCAAAGCCTGAATTTCCACCAGCAGCGGCCGCGTACCTTCCCACAACACAGTAACCACACTGCCCGACGACGGCTTTTCCGCCCTGTTTAAAAACATCGCGGAAGGATTCTTGACTTCTTTAAGTCCTGTACTATCCATTGCAAAAAAACCTAATTCGCCGACGCTGCCAAAGCGATTTTTGTCCGCTCTTAACACCCGAAAACGGGCGTCATCCGTCGATCCCAGCATCACCTGGGTATCGACAATATGACTCAAGGTCATCGGGCCTGCCAGTGATTGATCCTTGGTCACATGCCCGACCATAAAAATAGAAACATGATGCTTTTTTGCATATTGAGTCAGATAACTGGCCGACTCCCTCACTTGAGAAACTGATCCAGGCGCAGAATCCGCCTCTTGCGTATGCATAACCTGAATCGAGTCTATCACCAGAATCTGCGGCTTGATTTCATCTAAAACATCGCAGATACGCTGCACCGACGTTTCCATAAGTATCATGATTTTATCGGCCGGAAGTTTCAACCGGCGCGCCCTTTCAGCTATCTGTTGCAGCGACTCCTCGCCCGACACATACAACACGCTGATGGATCGGTCGGCAATATTGGCAATCGCCTGCAACAATAGTGTGCTCTTTCCTGCCCCTGGTGCGCCGCCAATCAATACCACACTGCCTCTGACAATACCGCCGCCTAAAACGCGGTCAAACTCTGAAATTCCCGTCGAAAGTCTTTCAGCTTGTGACAAATTAACATCGGCTAATAATTTAACCTCGGATCGGCTCCCGGCATAACCCGTGCGGCTGCTGCGCTCTGTGCTTGCAGAGCCCAGCCGCACTTCCTTAATGGTATTCCATTCGCCGCAACTCGTGCATTGCCCACCCCAACGTGGATAATCGGCGCCACATTGGTCGCAAACAAAAGCCGTTTTTATTTTTTTATTCATTGCTTGATTAATATTTTCGTTCTACTTTTTAATTGATATCCGAGTTTAACAAAATAACTTCAATCTCTTCGGTAATTTCTTCCTGACGATAGATCTGGGATTTTCGGCGCAGATTCACCGTTTCATCATCCAGATGTTTTACAGCGCCTTCCAGGTGTTGCAAACGTCGCTGATTTTCGGCCATTAGCGAAATGTAAAAGATTTCATGCAGCACCGCGAACAGGTAATGAGCTATCAAATCAGAAAAAAAATTGCTCGGCTCAAGGTTGAGTAACGGTGGGTTCCCATAACGTAGCGTTCGTTGTTGTTGCCGAGGAAAAGGTGGAAGTATCTGCCGCTGGATGATTTGACCGGATCCATTATCGTGATAAACAACAGTCAACTGTAGTGTGGGGGCGACAGTCGCCCTAGGGCTACTGTCGCCCATAGAAGCTGGTAAAGAACTGATGGTATCAGTCAGCCGGTTAAGGATTGCTGGCACTTCTTCTGCAACATTGGCACCTTCAATTGAGGCGATCAGTTCAAGAGGATTATCTACTAGCCTGTTACCAAGTCTGCTGCCGATGGCAATGATGCCTGGATAAGCTTCTGCCGCAATCGCATTTATCAGACTTTCGTTAAAATCACCGCAAAAACCCCGCTCAGCGCCTACCAAAATACAAATATGTTTGGTGTTATCATCAGCGATGGGTGAGTGGTAAAAATCCAGAAAATCTAGTGCCGTCTGTTCAATATTGGCCACAGCCTGACCCTGCATGGTTTGAAAACGCCCCAATTTGTGAATTTCAATCAATGCCAGGTTCTTCACTGAATTTAAAATGCTGCGTATCTCCTCCATTTGAGCGATATGCAATTGCAGTTCACGGCTTTGGCTCATACAGTCTGTTTGGAATCACTATTAAGCCAATCGCCGATTGCACTTCGCCATTGTTCATAGCTGCTGTCCAGTGTCAGAGTCGTGGTTTTAATCCCCCGATCAATGCGCTCAAGATAGTCCGTAATATCTTTAAGTTCTGCCTTATTAAAAAACCCTTCATTAAAAGCAGTCAGCCAGGCCAGTTGAGAAAGATTGCTCAGCGGAGCCAGTCGATCCTGTTTTAGTATTTCACGCAAAAGGCGTCCCCGTTTAATTCGCGCTTCCATAGATGCTTCCAGCCGTTGGCCAAAACGGGTAAAAGCCTCAAGCTCCAGAAACTGCAAATAATCCAGTTTCATTTGTCCGGCTTGATTGCTGATGCTGGGATGCTGGGCTTTGCCGCCTATCCGCGAAACTGATTTGGTGATATCGATAGCGGGACGAAATCCTGATACAAACAGATCATTATCCAGATATATTTGCCCGTCGGTAATGGAAATAATATTGGTTGGAATGTAGGCTGCGATTTCACCCTGCTTGGTTTCGACTATCGGCAGTGCCGTCATGCTGCCGCCGCCATTTTCCGCATTCAAACTGGTTGAACGTTCCAGTAAACGGGAGTGGACAAAGAAAATATCGCCGGGATAGGCTTCCCTCCCGGGCGGCCTTCGTAGCAACAGAGACAGTTCCCGATAGGTTCTGGCATGGGTAGATAGGTCATCGTAAATAATCAAAGTATCCCTACCCTGTGCCATCCAGTATTCGGCCAGCGCACAACCGGCAAACGGGGCAATATATTGTAAACCGGGCAAGGCGCTGGCTTCGGCGACGACGCATACCGTGTAATCCAGCGCCCCATGATTTCTGAGAATATCCAGGGTACTGACGACAGCAGAGCGTTTCTGACCGATTAGCACATAGATACACAACACATCCTGGTCTTTTTGATTAATGACCGAGTCGATGGCGATTGAGCTCCTGCCCAAACCCCCATCGCCCACTATCAATTGTCGCTGGCCTTTGCCTATGGGGATCAGGGTATCAATGATTTTAATGCCGGTGTATAGAGGTTTATGGACAAAATCCCGGGCGATAATAGCGGGCGATCCTTTTTCCAGATTTTCTCGCCCTGCATGGGCAGGTGGTGGCAAGCCATCCAGTGGAGTTCCTAATGGATCGATAATCCTGCCTAAAAACTCGTCACCGACCGGTATGCTGAGCGAGTCTCGAGAAAGAAAAACTGTGGTGCCTGAAGTCAATGCTTCGGTTTCATACAATAAAATAGCGCCGATTCTGTCGCTATTAAGATCAAATACCATGCCCCGGCTGCCATCGGCAAAAATCAGGATGTCTTCGATGGCCGCCGAGGGCAAACCTTTGATCCAGCTAATCCCGTCACCAATGGAAACCACGGCGCCTTGTTCGATAACGCGTAGCCCGGGACTATAATTGGCAAGCCAGTCTACCTGCTTGTCGAATAAACTGAAGGGAGCTTCTGATTTATTCAGATTCATTAGCAATCTCGGCAAAACCTATCAGCTCATGTTGCAGATTGGCGTTTAAGACCCAGGCCCCTATGTCCATCCGTATACCCGCAATCAACTCTACATCCTGATGATATTGAAAATTGATTTTACTGTTGATTAACGAGCCCAGCTTTTGTTCCAGTAGTTGGCGCTTCTCAGCTGTTAATGGATAAGCGCTGGTTATTTTGATAGGCACCGATTTTTTGGTTCCAACCATTTGCAGACACAAGGTGCATGCTGCCGGTAAAGTCTTAAGATTGTCCAACAGCATGTCGAATAATCGCGCCTCCAACTCAGAACTGGCCGACAGTTTCAACAGCATTCCGGCAAAGCGGGCACCATTTTGTAACGCCTGTTTTTCGGTTTGTTGCTGTAGCTCTCTTTGCTGACGCTGGAGTGTCACGTTTATTTTTTGCCTTTCCTGTTCAAGATCGGCATTCAGCTTAGCCAATTGCGCTCTTCTTTCGACTTCGATTTGCTGATGCAGTGCAGTAAGAGCAGCTTTTTTTTCCTGCTCCCACAGCTTTTGGCGATTTTCATAAAGACTGCGCTGTTCTTCCGCCTGTTGTTGCATAGTTTTTGCATCGGCAAGTGATTGATCAATAAACTGCTTCCGTTTAGCGATGACTTCCTGCAAAGGTTTGTAAAAAAGGCGTTGCAAAATCCAGATCAGAATCAGGAAATTGATGATTTCAAGGATAAAGGTGGAAACATTGAATTCCATGTGAGCCTTCTAGGTGAACTATTTATTAACAATGTATTCAAGCAATGGATTCCTGAACAGCACAATCAAAATAATAACCAGACAATAGATAGCCAATGATTCGATCATGGCCAGGCCGATAAACAGGGTACGCATAATCGAGCGTTCCGATTCCGGTTGTCGCGATAAGGCATCAAGCGCACTGCTAATGGCCTTGCCCATAGCCAGCGCGGGTAACATGACCCCCAAAGCGATTCCGAAAATAGCGACGACGCTTGAGCCAAGAACGATCAAGGATATGTCAGTCATAAGTTACTCCTGTGAGTTAAGTTGCTGGGATTGCATGGCGCCAGCCAGGTAGATCAGCGCCAGCATGCCGAAGATATAGGCCTGTACCAGCGCTTCAATGATATGCAGCATCAAAATGGGGATAGGTGCGAGAAAGCCAGCTACCAGCAAAATTAGCATGGCCGCCATTTCCAGACTCATCATATTGCCAAATAAGCGAATAGCCAGCGCCAGGGTACGGGTAAATTCGCTGATTATGTGAAAAGGCAGCAAAATCGGGCTGGGCGTCAGGTAATGATGCAGGTAATTTTTCAACCCCAGCGTTTTTATGCCAAACCAGTGTACGGAGAAAAACACTAAAACAGCCAGTGCCGAGGTCACGGAAAGATCACGGGTTGGGGAATGCAGGCCCGGTATTAACCCGACCAGATTGGCAATGATCAGAAACAGCCAAAGCGAAGCAATAAAAGGCATAATTTGCCGCCCGTGTTCAGGCGCGACAGCGCTTATGGCCTCGTCGATAGCGGCAACAATACCTTCAGCCGTGGTTTGCAATGAACCCGGCAACATTTTCAGGTGACGGGTTGAAAACCAGGCTATCGCCGTAATCACCCCCATGATTCCCCAGGTGGTCATGAGTGATGCGCCAATGACGACAGGGCCTAGAGCAAATGAAAATTCATGATCCATTATTCATCTTTAATCAGAAAATACACATTAAAAATCCCGATAACCAATCCGGTAAACAATAAACTTAGCGTCCAGCGCGTTGAATAACCTTCCACCATCCCGTCCAGCCAATGCCCCAGATAAACACCGCCAATCATAGGCAACACCATCACCAGGCCCAATGTGCCGATATAAACCGTTTGTGATAGCAGATTCGGTCTATCCTGTTCCGCTTTTTTAATGCGTTTGATCTGGCTTTCAATCTTCTTTTTGAGGTGCTGTTGATTGTTCATAGTCACTATAAACGTGATTGAGTTACGGAACCTATTCTATATTTCAATTATTGTTCGATGTTTGACAACAATGCTACTCTGATTTCAGTAAAGTTCCACCTTCTACAAAAATATAACCATGCCAACATTAATGATTCGAAATCTCATGGCGCATCTGTATTCAGTGGAATTCAAACCAGCGGCTGAAGATGAATGGAGTGAAGAAGCTGAAGTTCGCGCTATTCTGACACATGTCTTTAATGCTAAAAAACCGTTGCCGGTTTGCAACAGCTCGTTGATCAGTTCTATCAAGGAAAAAACAGTGCAAAAGGAGATGCCGAGGATCAAGGCACAGCCCTCGCGAACGATAAGTTTCTTTCGTCAATGCAACCTATGGCCCTAGCGGCTTTATGAAGATCTCAGTAAAGCCGATAACTTTTCTAAATCCACCGGCTTGAGCAAGTGATGGTTGAATCCGGCCGATTGCGATCGTTCACGGTCTTCAGCCCGCCCGTAACCGGTTAAGGCAATCAGTATTGCATCCCGGGTCTCCGGTAACACACGCAGCCGTTTGGCCACCTCATAACCGTCCAGATCGGGGAGACCAATATCGAGCAGCACAACCTGAGGATGGAAAACGTGCGCCCGCTCTATCCCTTTCATGCCGAAATCGGCTGTTTCGACTTCATGCCCTTCCATTTGCAACAGCAGCGCCATACTTTCGGCTGCATCGACATAGTCATCTACGACCAGAATACGTAATTTGGGCCTCGGTAACGCGGATTCGATCTGTGTAGATTCGGTAGCAGAAGATCCCATCGACGATACCGGCAGCCGTACCGTAAATGAGCTGCCTTGACCAATACCGGCGCTCTCAGCCGTCACCGTGCCACCCTGTATTTCGACCAATTGGCGCACCAACGTCAGTCCAATACCCAGTCCGCCCTGAGAGTGGGCGAGGGAATGGTCGGCTTGAATAAAGAGATCGAAGATCTGCGGCAGGATATCGGGTGATATGCCGATGCCGGTGTCCCGAACCTCGATGACGGCATGAGAGCCTTCCCGCATCACGCTTAGCCTTATTTTACCGCCCTCGCCGGTATACTTGGCAGCGTTGTTCAACAAGTTAGACAGCACTTGCGTCAATCGGACACGATCACCTTCTACCCATAGCGGCGTCGTTGTCTGTGAGATGATCAACTCCTGTCCACGCGATTCGATCAGAGGGCTAGTGGCTTCTATTGCAGCATTCACAATATCGGCAAGCTCGATACGCTCGGTCTTCAGTGTGATTTTGCCCCGCATGATGCGCGCTACATCCAGCAAATCATCAAGCAGCTGCGCCATATGAGTCACCTGACGATCGATAACATTAAGGCCCCATGCCAGCTTGGGATCAGTCACCTCCTGCCTTTTCAGCAACTGCAAAGCATTGCGGATAGGCGCCAGCGGATTGCGGAGCTCGTGGGCGAGCATCGCCAGAAATTCGTCTTTACGGCGATCCGCTACGTGTAGCGCTTTCTCGGTGCGCTTGTGCTCGGTAATGTCGGTCGCCACAACTAGCACTTTGTTGCAAATATTATCGGTTTCGATCAACGGAATCTTGACTGTGTTGTACCAGTGTAAAGAGCCATCGGCATGGGTGACTTTTACTTCCGGGATGAGTTTAGGTATGCAACTGTTTATAACATTAAGGTCTTTTTGATAAAAACTAGCCACTTCGTCGGCGTTGGAATTGAAGCTCTCCTCGGTAAGCTCGACCAGACTTTCAGGGTTTGTGCCATAGCTCCGGGCCAAAGCCTCATTACCTAAAATGAATCGCCCATCCCGGTCTTTGACAAAAATCACACTGGGTACTGCATCGATGACTTGCCTGAGGAAGGCTCGTTCATATTGCAATGCTTCCTGGGTGCTTTTGATATCGGTGATGTCTTCAGTCGTCCCGAAACCGCCGAGCAATGCTCCCTGTTCGTCAAATTCGAGTTCATTCAGTTCGCGCACCCATTTAACCTTCTGTCCGACTATAATCCGGTGTTCAATAGCGTAGGGCTCGCCGGTAAGGGCGGCTTTCCATGCCGCATCGACAAAATACCTGTCTGCCGGGTGGACAATATCGAGAAATGATTGATACGTTAACGGCGTGCCTTTGGGGATACCAAAAATTCGATAATTTTCGTCGGACCATTCCAGTACATTATCGCAGACATTATTACGCCAGTTGCCGATATGAGCGACTGCCTGGGCACGGTTCAGATCCGCCTGGCTCTTACGCAACGCATCTTCGGTTTGCTTGCGCCCGGTGATATTCGTACTCACTGTGCCCAAGCCGACTATTTTGCCGCTTAAGTCCTTCAGGACGAAGACGTTATAGATCATCCACAGGGCTTCCCCGGTTTTGAAATGCCGCAAGCGGATTTCGATCTCACCACGGCCGTTCTGAAATACCGCAGGAAAGAACTCATCCATAATAAATGCCTGATCTTTCGGGAAAAAGAATTCCTTGACGGGTGTTTTAAGTCCTTGTTCGAGACTATCCAGGCCTACGAGACGCAGCCCAGCATCGTTAATAAAAAAAGGCACGCCTTCTGTATCGCACATGCTGATAAACTCGGCGCTACTTTTAACGAGTGAGATATATAAATTCCGCTCTGCTTGCGCTCGATTGTGTTCGGCAATTTTCTGCTTAAGCTGTTCCTCTCGATCCATGACCGTATGTAACGCACGTTTTTCCTGGTTGTATAAGCGTGCAATGATCAGGCTGAATATTCCGCCTACACTAACTAAAAGCACAATAAGCAGTATTTCGCTAGGCTGAGCGACATAAAACGAACCGTAAGGCTCAGCTAATAAATAAGCGCTTGCCGCCGCACTCAACGCCGTAGTGAAAAGTCCGGCCCTGAATCCCCCGCACCAGGCGGCGAAAGCGATCACGACTAAAAAAAGCAGTAGCGGTGGCGAACCTCCAAAAATAGATTGAAGATATTTTAACAAAAACAAGATAGCCGCAATTTCAAGTATTGAGGCTGTGTAAACGTTGCTAAAAAAATATTTAATATGCATCATTTTTCTGTAGTAATCACTTTTGTTATCCTTGGATTTAATCCATTGCAGGAGGAAGATCTAAAAATAGCTGTATGGTGGGCGAACAGCTTTATCGTTTGCCCACCATACAAGCACACACAACCGGTTATTTATGGCTGCCATACCGTCTTGCGTTTAAGCGTCAACATGCGTTTGAACATGGCCTGTTCCATTCTGTGCAAACTTTCCCGTGTCGCGTGCAGATTTTCCTCCTCGGTTATCAATTGCTGCTCCAATAAGGTACTGATTCGTTCAAGGTCTGTGTCTAACAGGAAATGCCGGGTGCTTATCGTTAATTCATTATTGTTAAAATAGACAACTGCACCGGGCAGAGCCAGATATTGCCAGTCTTCTGTAGCCAAACGAAAACGCGCCAAGCCAAAAACCAGTGTAGTCATAAACCGTGCGTGATTAGGCTGGATTCCAAAACTGCCTGAGGCATCTTCTCCTACAAAAGAAGTAACACCCGTGATCCGCTGTTCATGGGTTGCATCAAACAGGTTCAGCACGAACTGGTTCATTAAATTTCCTGCATGGATCCGCGCATATAGCACTGCTCTTCGGATAAGTCATCATAGTGCCCTGCCAAAAAGGCTTCGCAATCCGTCAAAGTCTGCTCCAGGGGCACTGAAACTCCGGTTTGTTTGGTATGCTGAGCTAAAACCGAAAATGGCTGGGTGAGATAACGTTGCAATTTGCGAGCGCGCATAACCACTTTACGATCGGCCTCGGACAATTCTTCAATACCCAGCATGGCAATAATATCCTCCAATTCATGATAACGCGCCAGATGTTCGCGGACGCTTTGAGCCACGGCATAATGGCGATCACCCAGTGTGTGCCTGTCCATCAGTTTACTGCTTGAGCGCAAAGGATCAACGGCGGGATAAATGCCTTTGCTGGCCTGATCTCTGGACAGGATAACGGTGGTATCCAGATGACTGAGTATGGCACTGACCGCCGGATCTGTCATATCATCCGCCGGCACATAGACTGCCTGTACCGAGGTGATAGCGCCCTGCCGGGTAGAAAGGATACGATCTTCCAGCTCTGCGACTTCCGTGGTCAGTGTCGGCTGATAGCCAACTGTAGCTGGCATACGACCGAGCAGAC
>Ga0209798_10002264_pt1 | contig 11330 bp, 11 predicted proteins | sample DOMMetBare3Fresh_FD_187475 | JGI IMG/M metagenome (GOLD analysis project Ga0209798, IMG submission 187475) | Wetland sediment microbial communities from St. Louis River estuary, USA, under dissolved organic matter induced mercury methylation -... | ecosystem: Environmental > Aquatic >...
AACTACATCCATCCCTTTCGCGAGGGCAATGGCCGTACACAAGCGCGCTACCTCAAGCAGCTTGCGGCGCAAGCCGGCCACGATCTCGATCTTATATTATGCGGATCGATCGGGTGCTCTGGATCGAGGCATCAAAGACGAGCCACGGGGCTGACTACGAGCTGATGGCGCGCGTCATCAGACACGCCATTGCGGGACGATCCAAGCGCTGACGCGCGCCAGGAGCGGCTACTCCTCGCCCAGCGGATGCAGGTCGCGCACCAGGCTCTTGAGCCGCTCTTCCAGCACGTGGGTGTAGATCTGCGTGGTTGAGATATCGGCGTGGCCAAGCAGCGTCTGAACGACACGCAGGTCCGCGCCGTTGTGGAGGAGATGGCTCGCAAAGGCATGGCGCAGCACGTGCGGGCTCACCTTGTTGGGGCGCAGCCCCGCCGCCACCGCGAGCTCCTTGAGCTCGCGCGCGAAATGTTGGCGGGTGAGGTGGCCGCTTTCGCCGAAGGAGGGGAACAGCCATTTGGTCTCTGCGTCAGGGCTGGCCTGTGCCAGGAGCGCGCGATACTCCGTCATGGCACGCTTGGCGGCGTCGTTCAGCGGCACTAGGCGCTCCTTGTCGCCCTTGCCGCGCACGATCAGCATGCGGGCGCTGCGGGCGGCGGCCGAAGCCGGCAGCGATACCAGCTCGGAGACGCGCAAGCCCGTCGCATAGACGAGCTCAAGCAGGCAGTAGAGCCGCGCCGCGCGCGCCCGCTCGCCTGCGGTCCGCTGCGGCTTCTGGCTGTCGCGGGCGGTCGCGAGCAGCTGGTCGACCTCCTCGATGCTCAGGACTCTCGGCAGCTTGCGGCCGCGCTTGGGCCCCTCGACGATTGCGGCCGGGTCGTCGGCGCGCCGTCCCTCCGCGTACAGGAAACGATAGAGCTGGCGGATCGCCGACAGCCGCCGCGCGACCGAGCTGGCGGCGAATTCGCGCTTGGCGAGATGGCGCAGATAGCCGCGCACGTGGTCGGTCGTGGCATCCGCGATCGCGCGCTTCTTGGTCACCAGATAGTCTGAAAAATCCGCGAGATCGCGCGCATACGCCGTCAGCGTGTTGGGGCCGGCGCCGCGCTCAGCCGCGAGCATGTCCAGGAACAGCTCGGTTTCCGTCGTGACGGTGGGTCGGGTCGGGCGGGCCATCGCGGGCCGACTGTCGCCTCAGCGCTGCTTCGAGAATTTTTCCGGCGGGACCGATACGGTGATCTCGCGCGGTTTCGGATCGACCCAATAGGCAAGTGCGAGCATTCCACCGTAGATCAGGCCGCCCGCAATGCCCACCGCCGCAAGGAATCGGAATAGACTTGGCATGACCTAGCCTGGTTTCGAAGCCGATTCGCATGAAAGAGTGGAGAAACTACGACCACGTTCCGGCAGCCGAGGCAAGAGCTGGCGGGTTGTTTCCGCATCACGTTTGTGAAACGGTGGCCGCGATTGTGGGAGTTAACAACATGAACGATCGGGCCACGCTCGATCTCGCCGGTCCGGCGACCCTGGAGGCCGCGATTGTCGCGGCGCTCGGGGCGCGTGCGATTGTGCTCGTCGGCATGATGGGCGCCGGCAAGTCGTCGATCGGGCGCCGCCTCGCGCAGCGCCTCGAGATCCCGTTCGTCGACGCCGACGCCGAGATCGAGATCGCGGCCGGCATGTCGATTGCGGATATTTTTGCGACCCGCGGCGAACCCGAGTTCCGGGCCGGCGAGGCGCGTGTGATCGCTCGCCTGCTTGAGGGCGGTGCGCAGGTGGTGGCGACCGGCGGCGGCGCGTTCATGAACGCGGACACCCGCGCCGCCATCAAGGCCAAGGGCATCTCGGTCTGGCTGAAGGCCGACTTCGACGTCCTGATGCGGCGCATCAAGCGCCGCAACGACCGCCCGCTGCTCAAGATCGACGATCCGGCGGCGAAGTTGCAGGAGCTGATCGATCTGCGCTATCCGACCTATGCGCTGGCCGACCTGACCGTTCAGTCGCGTGACGTCGTGCACGAGAAAATCGTCGAGGAGATGGTTGGCGTGCTGGCGGGACACCTCGGCCTGACGGTCGGAGAGCCTGAGGCCGCAGGAGGAGATTGCGCACCATGACCGCGCCGCTGCGAGCTGGCGAGCCCATTGTCGTCAATGTCGCGCTTGGCGCGCGCAGCTACGATATCGTGATCGGGCGTGGCGTACTGGCTTCGCTCGGCCAGCGGATCGCGGCGCTGCGTCCGGGCGCCAGGATCGCGATCGTCAGCGACGAGACGGTCGCGCGCCACTGCCTGCCGGCCGCGCAGGCGGCGCTCGGCGGCATCGCTGCTGCCACGCCCGTGATCGTGCCGCCGGGCGAAGGGTCGAAGAGCTTCCCGGTGTTCGAGACAGTGTGCGAGGCGCTGATCGAGGCGCGTATCGAGCGCGGCGACCTCGTGATCGCGCTCGGCGGCGGGGTGGTGGGCGACTTGGCCGGATTCGCGGCCGCGGTGGTCCGCCGCGGCCTCGATTACGTGCAGGTGCCGACGACGCTGCTGTCGCAAGTCGATTCCTCGGTCGGCGGCAAGACCGCGATCGATTCCAGCCACGGCAAGAACCTGCTCGGCGCGTTCCACCAGCCGGTCCTGGTCGTGGCCGACACCGCGCTCCTCGACACGCTGCCGGCGCGCGAGTTCCGCTCCGGCTATGCGGAGGTCGCCAAATACGGCCTGATCAATGACGCCGCCTTCTTCGCCTGGCTCGAAACCAATTGGCGCGAGATCTTCTCCGGTGGGCCCGCGCGCGAGCACGCGGTCGCTGTGAGCTGCCGGGCCAAGGCGCTGACGGTGGCGCGCGACGAACGCGAGACCGGCGAGCGCGCGCTGCTCAATCTCGGCCATACCTTCGGGCATGCCTTCGAGGCGGCCGCCGGCTTCTCGGATCGGCTGCTGCACGGGGAAGCGATATCGCTCGGCATGGTCTGCGCGTTCGCATTCTCGGCCCGGCGCGGGCTTGCCGGTGCGGCCGATGCCGAACGTGTCCAGCGCCATCTTGCGGCGGTGGGCCTGCCCACTCATCTATCGGAGGTGGCTGGCGGCCTGCCGACCGCCGATCGCCTGATGGACCTGATCAGCCAGGACAAGAAGGTCAAGCGCGGCAGGCTGACCTTCATCCTGGCACGCGGCATCGGCGGCGCCTTCATCGCGCCCGATGTCGAGGCTGCCGAAGTGCGATCCTTCCTTGAGGAGAAGCTCGCCGAGCGATGTTGACCGAAGACTGGATTTCTCTCGCCGTCATCGTCATCTGCCTTGCGCTGTCGTTCTTCTTTTCCGGAAGCGAAACCGCGCTCACCGCCTTTTCGCGCGCGCGCATGCTGCAGTTGGAGAATAATGGAAACGCCCGCGCCCGCGTCGTCAATCGCCTGATCGAGACGCGCGAGCGGATGATCGGCGCCATCCTCACCGGCAACAACGTCGCCAACATCGCGGCGTCCGCCCTCGCCACCGGGCTGCTGTTTGCCTGGTTCGGCGATGTCGGCGTGCTCTACGCCACCGCCATCATGACGGTCCTGGTCGTGGTGTTCTCCGAAGTGCTGCCGAAAACGATCGCCATCAACGCGCCGGACCGGATTGCGCTCCTGGTGGCACGCCCGATCTTGTGGCTGGTGCGTCTGCTCGGACCAATTCTGGTCGGCATCGAAGCGGTGGTGCGCTGGATTCTGCGCCTGTTCGGCGCCCGCGTCGGCACCGATCAGGCCTTTCTGTCCGCGCACGAGGAGTTGCGCGGCACCGTCGATCTGCTGCACCGCGAAGGTAGTGTCGGAAAAAGCGATCGCGACATGTTCGGCGGGCTGCTTGACCTGCGCGACCTGGTCGTGTCCGACGTCATGATCCACCGCACCGAGATGATCTCGGTGTGCGCCGACCTGCCGCCCGAAGAGGTGGCGAAGGCGGTCCTCGCCGAGCCGGTCACCCGCATCCCGCTCTGGAGCGGCAAGCCCGACAACATCACCGGCATCCTGCACGCCAAGGATCTGCTGCGCGCGATCCGCGACGCCGAGGGCGACCTTTCGAAGATCGATGTGAAGAGCATCGCGCGGCCACCCTGGTTCGTGCCCGACGTGCGTCCGCTGTCGGAGCAGATCAAGGCGTTTCGCCGGCGCAAGACGCCGTTCGCACTGGTGGTCGACGAATACGGCGAGCTGATGGGGCTGGTCACGCTCGAGGACATTCTCGAGGAGATCGTCGGCGACATCACCGACGAGCACGACGTCGCGGTGCCGGGCGTGCGCCCGCAGCCCGACGGCTCGGTCAATGTCGACGGCGGGGTGCCGATCCGCGATCTCAACCGGGCGATGGACTGGAGCCTGCCGGATGCGGAAGCGACCACCATCGCGGGCCTGGTGATCCACGAGGCGCGCTCGATCCCGGAGGCCGGCCAGACCTTTACCTTCCACGGCTTCCGCTTTCGCGTCCTGCGGCGCGAAAAAAACCGCATCGCGGCGCTACGAATCACGCCGCTTGCCCGCAAGCCGTCGATCGCGGCATAGCGGGCCGGTTTACGCATTCCTAACTCCGCAATTGTACGATGTCAGGGTGCTAAAAGTGGCCGGAAAGTCTGGCTTTCCGGCCCGCAAGTCGTGTGTGGTCATGGTTGCGTTCGCCCAGAAGGGGGCATCTATGGGAACGAGTCAGTCGCTCATCTCTGAGTTGGATACAGCGATCCAGTCCAGCTCCAGCGATAAGCGAATTGCGACGCTGCGACGCGTTACCGATCTCTTCCTGAGCCATGCGGGCCAGTACGATCCCGAGCAGATGAAGCTGTTCGACGGCGTGCTGATGCGGATGATCGGGCACATCGAGACGAGGGCTCTGGCCGAGCTTGGCGGGCGGCTCGCACCGGTTGACGGCGCTCCGGTCGACGTCATCCGCCACCTTGCGAACCACGATGAGATTGTTGTCGCCGGCCCGGTGCTCAAGGACTCCAAGCAACTATCATCCGGGGACTTGGTCGAGATTGCGCGTCAGAAGAGCCAGGATCATCTGCTGGCCATATCGGAGCGATCCGAAATTGACGAGGCCGTGACCGACGTGCTCGTCGATCGCGGCAACAGCGAGGTCGCTCGCAAGGTTGCCGTCAACACCGGCGCACGGTTCTCGCAAACCGGCTTTGCCACGCTCGTCAAGCGCGCCGAGAAGGATGACGTGTTGGCCGAAGCGACCGGCCAGCGCTCCGACATACCGCCGCAACTGTTCGAGCAGTTGCTTGCGAAGGCAACCGAAACCGTGAAGGCCAAGCTCATGGCCGCGCGTCCCGACGCAGCCGGCGATGTGGCGCAGATGCTCAACAAGGTGGCGCGGGAGCTGCAGGCCGAGCGTCCCGGCCGCGACTACACCGAGGCCCAGCACCTCGTGCAGCTCATGAACCGGGAAGGCAGGCTGAGCGAAGCGGCGGTTCTTGAATTTGCCAGGTCGAACAAGTTCGAGGAGGCGATTGCGGCCCTGTCGTTGCGGTGTTCCGCACCGATCGACATCATCGACCGGCTGATGCAGGGCAATCGCATCGACGCCTTGCTGATCCCATGCAAGGCCGCAGGGCTGGCTTGGCCGACCACGCGGGCGTTCATCCGTCTCAATCCCGCGCACACCATGACGTCGGAGGACGACTTCGAACTCGCCAAGCAGGACTTCACGAAGCTGTCGGTGCCGGCCGCGCAGCGGATCATGCGGTTCTGGCAGGTGCGATCGAGCGTCAGCGCGGACGGTCCACAAATCCCTGGCTCGGCCCGCGGCTGAGGGCTGTTTCAAGCCCGGCGAGATCGAGCATTCCGGCCGGCCGGCACCGAGATCGAGACGGCAGCCCGCCCTGTCGGCGATGCGCTGCCGGGTTTACGTGATGCTAACCCTGCAACCGTAGGCTGATGTTGCGCGCCAAGCGGGCGAGACGTCATGCCTTTCCGGATTTGCAGCGCAGGCGTCCGCTGCTGTTCGTTGCGTTCGCCCAGACGGGGAGCATCCCATGGGAATAAGTCATTCCTTCATTGCCGAGTTGGATGAGGCGATCCAATCCGGCTCGAGCGACCAGCGAATGGCGACGCTGCGGCGTGTCACCGACCTCTTCCTGAGCCATGCGGGCCAGTATGATTCTGAGCAGATTGATCTGTTCGATGACGTGCTCCTGCGCTTGATCGGGCATATCGAGACGAGGGCGCTGGCCGAGCTTGGCGAGCGGCTGGCGTCGGTCGATCCGGCCCCGGTCGGAACCATTCGGCATCTCGCCAATCACGACGAGATCACGGTCGCGGGACCGGTTCTGAAGGACGCGAAGCGACTGTCGCCGCCCGACCTGGTCGAGATTGCCAGCGCAAAGAGCCAGGACCACCTCTTGGCCATCTCGCAGAGGGCCGAGATCGACGAGACGGTCACCAATGTCCTGGTCAATCGTGGTAACAGCGAGGTCGCTCGCACAGTTGCGGTCAACTCGGGCGCGCGCTTCTCGCAGACGGGCTTTGAAACGCTCGTCAAGCGAGCCGAGCACGACGACGTGCTGGCGGAGCTGGCGGGGCAGCGCGCCGACATGCCGCCTCAGCTGTTTGCACAACTGCTTGCGAAAGCGACCGAGACCGTGAGGGCCAAGCTGATGGCTTCGCTGCGGCCGGAAGCGGCCGACGATGTGGCGCGCACCCTCAACAAGGTCGCTCGCGAGTTGCAGGCCCAGTGCCCCGGACGCGACTATGCCGAGGCACTCAGTCGCGTGAAACTCGTGCAGGCGGATGGCCGGCTCGACGAATCCATCGTTCTCGAATCGGCCAAGGCTGGCCAGTTCGAAGAGACCGCTGCCGCCCTGGCGCTTCTGTGTTCGGCGCCGATCGAGCTCATCGGCCGACTCATGCAAGGCAACCGCATCGACGCCTTGCTGATCCCATGCAAAGCCGGCGGACTGGGCTGGCCGGCCACCAAGGCGGTCATTCGTCTCAGTCCCGCCCACACCGCGACGTCGGAGCTTGGCTTCGAGATTGCCAAGAAGGACTTTGCGAATCTGTCGGTGGTGGCGGCGCGGCGGATCATTCGGTTCTGGCAGGTGCGCTCGAGCGTGAACCCAGGCGCAATGCCAACCCCGATATCGGCCTAAGCGCGCATTGCGAGAGGGGCCGGCGACTGGCGGCGCCAGTTAGTCTAGCGGCGGCCTGGGGCTGATCGGCTGTTCGCCAATGGTCTTGTGATTTCACGCACCTGTTCGCAGAACATCTGGGCGAGTGGGCTGAGCTCGCGGTTTTTCAAAGTTGTGATCGCGATCGGGTGTCGCATGCTAGGCAGCTTCACGGGCAGCGCCCGGAGCGTCGGGTGGGGGCGCGGTAGTTTCAGCGAGAAGCCGGGGACCACCGACAGAAATCGCCCGGTCGCGAGCATCTCATCGCGCAGCGGGATGCCCCAGCTCGCGACGGCAGGCCGTGGCAGCACGAGCCCGCCCGCGCGCAGGGCCGCGGCGGAAAGTGAACCAAAAACGCCATCGAACGGCAGCAGCACCCAGGGCTCGTCCGCGAGGCTGGCCAGTTCGATCTTGCGCCGTCGTGTCAGCGGATTGTTTGCTCCGGCGACCACGACCGCCGAATCATGGAAAAGAGGCTCGGCGGAATAGTCCTCGGCAGGCGGGCCGACAATCCGGGAGATCACAAGCTCGATGTTCCGCTGCGCCAGTTCCCGGTACATCGCTGCCGAGTCGTCGATCGCGACATGAAAGGCCATCCGCGGATATTGTCGTGTGAGCCGGTCGACGATCGGCGCAACGATGGCGACAGCGATAGGGTCGGTCGTTCCGAGGCGCAACTCCCCTGCGGTCGGGTCGGCAAGGAACTCGATATCCTGGACGCCATGGCGCAATTCGTCGAAAGCCGCGACGCCCCGCCGCACGAGGGCGCGACCGTAGATCGTTGCCTCTACGCCCTGATGTGAGCGGTCAAGCAGGCGCACAGCGAGCGCATTCTCGAGATCGGCGACCGCCTTCGAAACAGCGGGCTGGGACATGTTGAGGCGGTGCGCCGCCTTTCCCATGCCGCCCGCCTGGATGACGGTCATCAGAATATCGAGGTCGCGCAGTTTGAGCCGGCGCTTGACGCGATCGTCCCACGGCATGGCGGGCATCCATTCGAAATTGCGATGACCTCATCCAGTATTATTATTATCAGGTTATGATTGGTCGGGCTACGCTCGAACTGACTTTGGTCGCCAAGGCAGGCGCACAAGGGAGTTGAGCCATGAACCGACGAGCCTTTCTCGCCGCCGCGACCGTGTTCGCCGCCGGCTTCGGCGCTCCCAACTCGGTCATGGCGCAATCCAGTTCGTCGCGGTCGATCCGCGTGATTATCGGCACTTCGCCGGGCGCGGCGACCGATCCCTATGCTCGCCTGATTGCCGATCACATGGCCAAAACGCTCAGGCGCTCCGTCATCATCGAGCACAAGCCGGGCGGGAGCATGAATATCGCCGCCGAGTTCGTCGCCGGTGCTCCGGCCGACGGCAACCTGATCCTGATCGGCACGCAGTCTGCGGCGGAAATCAATCCGAGCTCATACAGCAATTTGAAGTGGACGATCGACGATTTCATCCCGCTCATCCGCGGCGTCACGGCGCCGCTCGTGCTGGTGACCAATCCCGGTGTGCCCGCGAAGACGCTGGCCGAGCTCGTGGCGTGGGTCCGGAACAACCCCGGGAAGCTCAGCTATTCGTCGTACACCGCAGGCACGCCGTCGCACTTCCTTGGGTTCCAGTTGAACGAGCGCTTCGGGCTCGATCTCGTTCACGTGCCCTCGCGAGGATCCGGCGCGCAGGCGACCGACCTCATGGCTGGGCATGTTCTCTTTGGCTTTGCGCAGATGCAACCGACGCTGCCCCTGATCCAGGATGGCAAGCTGAACGTCATCGCTGTCACGAGCAAAGCGCGGTCGCGCTTTCTGCCGAACGCCCCGACATTCGAGGACCGGGGTTACCCCGAGTTCACGGCCAGCATCTGGTTCGGCCTTATGATCCGCGCCGGAACGCCACCTGCTGTCGTAGAGAGCCTCTTGAGCGCCGCCAAGGCGGCGCACGCCGATCCGGCCGTGAAGGCCAAGCTCGAAGCGCAGGGATTCGATGTGTCGGGTCAGTCGGGCGCAGAATTTGCAGCGGACATCAAGGCGCAGGCGGAGCGGTGGGCGCGCCTGGTCAAGGCCTCAGGATTCAAGGCCGACAGCGGCGAATAGGCCAGCGGGCACGCGAATGGCCGCGTTTCGCGTCTAAGCCCCACCTTCCCCTGGTACCGACGCGTGGATGGCGAGCGCATGCACGCCGCCCTTGAGCTCGGCCGCGAGCGTTTCGTTCACCATGCGGTGGCGCTCGATGCGGCTCTTCCCCCGGAAGGCCTCCGACACGATATGAACCCGGTAGTGGGTCTCGCCGCCTTCCCGATGGCCGGCGTGCCCGGCGTGCTGGTGGGACTCGTCGGCCACGTCCAGGCTTATGGGCGCGAAGGCCCTCGTCAGTTTCTCCAGGATGGCGTCGCGCGTGCCCATGGGGAGCCGATTAGCCGTGCGAGGCACTAAAGGTCAATGCGGCTGTTCAAATCGGTCCCTGAGAGATATTCGACTTTGTCAAGACTTGAAGGTTGCAGCCCCACGCCTGCATAATGTTCGGTCATGTCCAACGACTCGCCTCTGTTCGACCGCATAAGGGTCAAGCCCGACCAGGATCGCCGGCTGCGTGCCGAGCACCCCTGCTGCGAATGGCCGGGCTGCAACGGGGCTGCGACCCATCGCGCGCCCAAGGGCCGCGGCCGCGAGAAGGACTATTGGCGCTTCTGTCTCTCCCATGTGCGCGAGTACAATCACTCGTACAATTTCTTCGCCGGGATGAGCGACGACGACATCGCCCGCTTTCAGAAGGATGCCATTGTTGGCCATCGCCCGACCTGGAAAATGGGCATGAACGGCGGCCGCCCAGCGACCCGGTCCCATTCGGCGCGGTTTCAGCCCAATCTCGATGGCGCCGACGACCCGCTCGACCTGTCTCGTCATTTCGGTTCGGCTGCCGCCGGCGCCGAGGGTGAGCGCCTGCGCCGGCGCGAAAGCCGTGTGATCCACAATGCCGAACGCCGGGCGCTCGATGCCCTCGGGCTCGAGTCGGGTGCGACCACGGCTGAGATCAAGCTTCGCTTCAAGATGTTGGTGAAGCGCCATCACCCCGATGCCAACGGCGGCGATCGCTCGACGGAAGATCGGCTGCGCGAGATCATCCAGGCCTATAATTATCTCAAGTCGGTGGGCTTCCGCTGAGCCGACCTGAGAACCAGCGCCCGGCATGGCTGCTCTGAGCGCCGGTGGATTGCAATCAAGCCGCTGAATTTACATATAAAATGTGTCGCGATGCGGGGGTTTCGCGGCGCTTATGGTTTCTGGTAAGGTCGCCCCCGCTTTCCGAGCCGCATTACTCGAACCGAATTTCGGGTCTCGCGTGTTCCGAGACCACGGAGGATCAATGACCGTCGCTACAGAAGAAATGGCCGGCCTGCCAGACATGAAGGTGTCGGTCAGGCAGGTTTTCGGCATCGACAGTGACATGGAAGTGCCGGCCTACTCCGAGGGCGATCCGCATGTGCCGGATGTGGATCCGGACTACCGCTTCGACCGCCCGACGACACTCGCGATCCTGGCAGGTTTTGCGCACAACCGCCGCGTCATCATCTCGGGCTATCACGGCACCGGCAAGTCGACCCACGTCGAGCAGGTGGCGGCGCGGCTCAACTGGCCATGCGTGCGCGTCAACCTCGACAGCCACATCAGCCGTATCGACCTGATCGGCAAGGACGCCATCGTGATCCGCGACGGCTTGCAGGTGACCGAGTTCCGCGACGGCATCCTGCCGTGGGCCTATCAGCACAACGTGGCGCTCTGCTTTGACGAATACGATGCCGGCCGTCCGGACGTGATGTTCGTGATCCAGCGGGTGCTGGAGTCCTCCGGCCGGCTGACGCTGCTCGACCAGAGCCGCGTGATCAAGCCGCACCCGGCGTTCCGCCTGTTCGCGACCGCCAATACGATCGGGCTCGGCGACACCTCGGGTCTCTACCACGGCACTCAGCAGATCAACCAGGCGCAGATGGACCGCTGGTCGATTGTCACCACGCTGAACTATCTGCCGCACGACAACGAGGTCGAGATCGTGCTCGCCAAGGCACGGCACTACCGCACCGATGCCGGCCGCGACATCGTCAACAAGATGGTGCGCGTCGCCGATCTCACCCGCAACGCCTTCATGAATGGCGACATCTCGACCGTGATGAGCCCGCGCACGGTGATCACCTGGGCGGAGAACGCCGACATCTTCA
>Ga0209798_10002266_pt1 | contig 11327 bp, 10 predicted proteins | sample DOMMetBare3Fresh_FD_187475 | JGI IMG/M metagenome (GOLD analysis project Ga0209798, IMG submission 187475) | Wetland sediment microbial communities from St. Louis River estuary, USA, under dissolved organic matter induced mercury methylation -... | ecosystem: Environmental > Aquatic >...
GTCGACAGGGGCGGAAAGTCATGCCGTGGCCGGTGGCCTGCTACCCCTCATCGGGGTTGATCAGAAAGGTAACGGGGGCGTCGGTCTCGGCGCGGCCGCCGCCACGGCGGCCGTCGTGATCGCGGTGGGGGGGTCGCTGGCCGGCGGGGCGCGTGTCGCCGCGGTCCCGGACGTGCCCAGGCCGGACCTCGCGGCACAGCGGACCGGGCCCGTGCCGGACGGCCCGGCCACTGACTGCGTCGAGTCGTACGACCACGACCCCAGCACCCTGACGAACCGGCGGTTCGCCTTCGACGGGACGGTGGCCGCCGTCGGTGACCCGGTGAGCGAGCGCCGCAGCGTCGGGGTCGGCTACGTCGGGGTGACCTTCGAGGTCCACGAGTGGTTCACCGGCGGCTCCGGGGCGACGGTGACGGTCGACCTCCTCCCGGCCGGCGCCTACGCGGACCTGGGCCGGGCGACGGCGTGGGGCGTCGGGACCCGCCTGCTCGTCAGCGGCATGCCGCGGTGGGACGGGCCTCCGCTGGACGCCCCGGTCGGCTGGCCGTGCGGGTTCACCCGCTACTACGACCCGGCGACCGCGGACGCCTGGCGGACGGCGTTCGCCAGTCGCACCCCGCAGGGCGGCTGTCGCGGCGCGGCACGGCCAGGGCCGAGACGAGGGCCCCGGCGGCGAGCAGGCCCGAGCACACGAGCATCGCTGAGCGGAACGCCGGCTGGAGGAGGGCCGGGTCGCGGTAGGTGTCGCCGGTGAGGCCGACGAGGAGCGGCAGGGCGGCGACGGTGAGCAGGCCGGCCGCACGGGCGACGGCGTTGTTGATCCCGCTCGCGACGCCGGCGAAGCGGTCCGGGGCGGCGGCGAGCACCGTCGTCGTCAGGGGGGCGACGGTGATCGCCATGCCGAAGCCGAAGAGCGCGACGGGCGGGACGACGTCCGTGAGGTAGCGGGCGTCGGAGCCGATCCGCGACACCAGGGCGATCCCGGACGCCGCGACGACCAGGCCCAGCGTCATCGGCAGCCGCGGGCCGGTGCGGGTCGCCAGGGCACCGGCCCGAGGCGACAGCACGAGCATGACGAGCGTGACGGGAAGCAGCGCGGCGCCGGCCGCGAGCGGGCTGAAGCCGGAGAGCTCCTGCAGGGTCAGGACGAGCACGAAGAAGACCCCGCCGAGCGCGGCGTAGACGAGGAACGTCACGACGTTCGTCGCGCTGAAGGCCCGCGCCGCGAACAGCGACAACGGGACCATCGGGTGGTCGACGCGTGCCTCGACGGCGACGAAGGCAGCGCCGGCCGCCAGTCCCCCGAGACCGGCCGTCACGACGGCGGCATCGAGCCCGCGCTCGGGCCAGCTGATGAGTGCCCAGCTCACGAGCCCGAGCGCGAGCGCTGCGAGCGCCGCGCCGACGACGTCGAGGCCGTGCAACCGGCCCTCCTCCTGCGCGGGACCGGCCGTCCGCCGCCCGCCGGGCCTCGTGTGCTCCGAGATCTCGCCGCGCGTCTCGGGGACGTGCCGGAGCGCCACGACGACGACGGCCGCCGCGACGGGAACGTTGACGAGGAACGCCCACCGCCACGAGAACGCCTCGACGATCCAGCCGCCGACGAACGGGCCCGCCGCGCCCGCGATCCCGGTGAGCCCGGACCAGGCGCCGATCGCGCGCCCCCGGTCGCCGCCGGCGAACGTCGAGGAGATGATCGCGAGGCTGCCCGGCGTGAGGAGCGCCCCGCCGACGCCCTGGAGCATCCGGGCGGCGACGAGCATCTCGACGGACGTCGCGAGCCCGCACAGCAGGGAGGCCGCAGCGAACCAGACCGCCCCCGCGACGAAGACCCGGCGGCGCCCGAGCCGGTCCCCGAGCGATCCGCCGAGCAGGATGAGCGCGGACAGCGTGAGCAGGTAGCCGTTGGCCGTCCACTGCAGACCGGCGATGTCGGCGTCCAGGTCACGCCCGACGGCCGGCAGCGCGACGTTGACGATCGTGGCGTCGAGCATCGCCATGCCCGAGCCGAGGATGGTCGCGAGCAGGACCCAGCGTCCGCTGCGGGTGCCGTAGAGCAGGGCCGCCGGGGGCTGCGTGCTCAGTAGCCCGGGAAGACGCGGCGCAGGGTGTCGAGGTCGACGTCGCCGGTGACCTCGACCGCTTCCGGCGTGAACTCCGGGCGCAACCTCCCGCTCGCCAGCCTCAGCCATGCCTCGGCGGGCAGGCTGAGCGTGCCGTCCGGCGACCCCGGTGCGTCGACGAGGCTCACGCCGTCCGCGATCGACAGCCCGAACGTCGAGTCCGGCTCGGACGTCGTGACCCGCAGCGTCGCCCTCCGGCCGCCGAGCACGTCGGCCTTGCCGACCCAGCCGAGCATCGCGCCCACCTGGCCGAGCAGCAGGGGCACGGCCTCGGGCCGTACGGTCGCCGTCGGGTCGAGCGTGGCCCGCACGTCCCACGAGTGCAGCGCGAACTCGTTGAGCCGGAACCGTCCGGCGCTCGCGACGTCGATCGGCTCCGGGAGGAACCCGAGGTCGACCCGCAGGCTCTCCCGGGTGGCGGCGTCCAGGCCCTCGTAGCGTTCGACGAGCCCGGTGTTCGCGGCGACGAAGCCGTCGGCGCGCTCCTGCGGCGACATCGCGTCCCAGCGGGCCCAGACGGCCTTGTTGACGTCCGTGCCGGGGGGCGGGTCGCCGGCCAGGGCGGCCTCGAGCGCTCCGAGGCCGATGACGGCGCCGCTGCCGAGGTGGCTGATCACCTGCGAGAGGTCCCACTCGGTGGCGACGGAGGGCCGGGTCAGGTCGTCGGGGGACAACGAGCGGACGACGCCGACCAGGTCGTCGTGGCCGGACCTGAGGGCGTCGATCGTCGCGTCGGCAGCAGAGGACACGGGGGGACTCCAGGGTGATCGATGGCGGGACGTCCGGACGGGAGAACGCTACGTCGCCCGCCTCGGTCGTCCACGCGAGGCCCCCGACGGCGGGGCCGCGCGCCGTTCGCGAGAGCCGAACGCCGGTCCCGCCGGGAGAGGACCGACCGTACGGTCGCTGCGTGAGCGGTGCCGGACGTCGTGCGGCCGCGCGGGGCCTCCTGCTCGACATCGGCGGGGTCGTGCTCGAGTCCGCTCCCGTTCTCGTGAACCGGCTCGCCGAGTCCGAGCCGGAGCTGAAGAGCCTGCTCGACCCGATCGGCGGCCTCGCCGGCGCGGGCGACGACCTGTGGCGCGAGATGCTCGCCGGTGCGGTCACCGAGCGGGCCTACTGGGCGCAGCGTGCCGCCGAGGTCACCACTGCGCTCGGCCGCCCCGGCGAGACCCGCGCGCTCATGCGGCTGCTCTACGAGGGGCCCGCCGAGGGATGGCTGCGCGCCCCGACCCTCGACCTCATGGCGCAGGTCAAGGCCGCCGGCCTGCGGCTCGGCGCGCTGACGAACGACATGGCCGACTTCCACGGCCGCGAGTGGGTCGCGGAACAGTCCTGGGTCGGCCTCTTCGACGTCGTCGTCGACGCCTCGGTGACCGGGATCCTCAAGCCCGACCCCCGGGCCTTCGCCGCAGGAGCGCGGGCGCTGCGGCTGCCGCCCGAGCAGATCGTCTACCTCGATGACATGCCGTGGAACGTCGACGGTGGACGCGCGGCCGGTCTCAACGCCGTCGCCATGCCGCACGGCGATCCGACGCAGGCCCTCGCCGGGGTGCGCCGCATGCTGGGGCTCGGAGCAGATCCCGGCGCCGACCCTGACCCGGACCCCGGCGCAGACCCTGACACCGACCCCGGCCGGCCGGGCCGAACACCCAGGAGGTAGCCGTGCCGCTCGTTCGCATCGACATCATGGAAGGCCGCCCCCCGGAGCAGGTCCGCGAGCTCCACGCGCGCGTCGCGGCACTCGTCGCGGAGGTCCTCGACACCCCGATCGAGCGCGTCCGGACGTACATCACGCAGTTCCCGCCGCACGCGTGGGGGATCGGTGGCGTCCCGGCGGACGTCGCGCGCAGCGCGGACGTCGAGGCACGCCGGCAGGCGGCGCTCGCCCGCGCGGCCGCAGGCGCCGAGACGGGCGGGCGCGGCCCCGCGGACGCCGGCGCCGCCGGGTCCGGGGAATGACCGAGGCCGGCCTCGCCGTCGTCGTCGGCGCGACCGGCGCCATCGGGTCCGCCGTCGTCGAGCGGCTCGTGGGCCGCGGTCTGCGGGTGCTCGCCGTGGCGCGCGGCGCCGAGGCGCTCGACGACCTCGCGGGCCGGCTGCCCGGCGTCCGGCCGTGCGTCGCCGACATCGGCGACCCGTCGGCGGTCGGGGCGATCGGGGACGGCGTGCGGGCCGCGCTGGCGGACGCCCCGTCGGGCGGACGGTCGGACGGCCGGTCGGGCGGCGCCGTCCGGATGGCTGTCTTCGCCGCCGGGCTGCCCGTGCGCGGGTCGGCCGAGACGATCGACCCGTCGTTGCTCGCCCGGGGCGCCGACATCAAGCTGGGCGGTCTGCTGCGGCTCGTCCACGCCGTCCGGGACCACCTCGCGCACGGCTCGCGGATCGTGACGTTCGCCGGCTCGCTCGGGCTGGAGCCGCGGGCCACCGAGGCCGGGCCGGGTGCGATCAACGCCGGCGTCTTCAACCTCATGCGGCAGCTGTCGCTCATCTACGGGCCGCGCGGCATCACGACGCACACGATCAGCCCCGGCCCGGCCGACACCCCGCGGCTGCGCCGGATCGTCGAGGCTGTCGCGGCCGAGCGCGGTGAGCCGTTCGACGCCGTCTGGGCGACGTACGCCGCGGAGAACAGCCTCGGCCGGCTGCCCACCGCGACCGAGGTCGCGTGGGGCGTCACCGTGCTCCTCGACCCGGAGGCCGACCTGCTCCACGGCTCGGTGCTCTACCTCGACGCGGGCGGCCACCGGGGCATCCACTGACGCAGCCACGCGCGCCGGATCACCGTCAGCGCCGCGGCGAGCGGTAGCCGAGCCGGCCCGAGATGACCGCCGCCGCCTCGACGACGAGGGCGGCCGCCTGGTGCAGGGCCGCGCCGCGCAGCCGGGTGACGTCGCCGACGACGCTCACCGCCGCCATCACCGCGCCGTCCGGACCGCGGACCGGCGCCCCGACCGAGCTGACCCCCAGCTGGCCCTCCTCGATGTTGCTCGCCCACCCGCGGCGGGCCACCCGGTCCAGCTCCGCGAGGAGCGCCGTCCGGTTCGTGATGGTCTTCGGCGTCCGCGCGACGAGGACGTGGCCCTCGAGGCGGGCCTCGAGCACGTCCCGGGGGAGCGCCGCGAGCAGGGCCTTGCCCGAGCTCGTGAGGTGCGCGGGCAGCCGGTGCCCGACCCGGCGGAAGACCGGGAGCATGTGGTGGCTCTCGAGCCGCTCGACGTACACGACCTCGAGGCGGTCGAGGACGGCGACGTGGACCATCTCGCCGGTGCGGTGCCGCAGCGTCGTGAGCACCGGCAGGGCCGCCTGGTGGAGGTCGACGTGCTCGCTGACCGCCGAGCCGAGCTCGTACAGCGACAGGCCGAGCCGGTACTTCCCCGTCGTCGCGTCCTGGTCGAGGAGGCGCTCCGCGGCAAGGGTGGCCAGCATCCGGTGCGCCGTGCTCTTGCTGATCCCGATCCGCCGGGCGAGTTCGGCGACCCCGAGCGCGGTGTCGGCCCCGCTGAAGGCACGCAGCACGCGGGCGGCCGTCCGGACCGAGCCGAGGAGCGGGTCGCGGGGCGCGGACGGGGTTGCGCCGACGACCGCGTGAGGGGTTCCCGCCGACCGGCTGCTCGCTGCCTCCTGGGGCTCCACTGAGCGAATCCTAGCCTTAGCGTCCCGCCATGCGGGACACCAGCATTGCCTCGCGGGACCTTCGCCCCTTCACTGACCTCACGGCCGGTCGACTCCGGGCGGGTGAGGCGCCTGCAACGTCGCGGACTGCCGGGAGGTCGTGTGTCGTACATCGTCTGGTTCTCCGACCCCTATCCGGGCGACGTGCGTCACCTGGGCGGCAAGAACGCGAGCCTGGTGACGATGACCGGGGCCGGGATGCCCGTCCCGCCCGGGTTCGCCGTCACGGCGGACGCCTACCGCCGGGTCTTCGCCGAGTCCGGGCTCGCCGAGACGGTCGCAACCCTCCTCGACGGGATCGATGTCACGGACACGACGGCGGTGTCGGCTGCCGGGGCCGCCGCCCGTGCTGCCGTGACGACCGTCCCGCTGCCGCAGTGGCTCGTCGAGGAGATCCTCGAGGCCTACGACGCGCTCGCGGAGCGCTGCGCCGACCCGCTCGTCGGCGTCGCCGTCAGGTCGAGCGCGACGAGCGAGGACCAGCCCGACGCGAGCTTCGCCGGCGAGCACGACACCTACCTGTGGGTGCGCGGCCACGCGTCGCTCGTCGACCACGTGCGGCGGTGCTGGGCCAGCCTGTTCACCGACCGGGCGATCACCTACCGCCGCGAGATGGGGTACCCGGACGACGCGTCGGCGATGAGCGTCGGCGTGCAGAAGATGGTGACCCCGCGGACCGCCGGGGTGGCCTTCACGCTCAACCCGACCAACGGCGACCGTTCGCAGGTCGCCATCGACGCGAGCTGGGGGCTCGGCGAGGCCGTCGTCTCCGGATCGGTGACACCGGACAACTTCCTCGTCGACAAGGTGGTCGGCCAGGTGACGAGCCGGACGATCTCCCCCAAGCACATCGAGCACCGGCTCGGGGACGACGGCCGGGTCGTCGAGACGGAGGTCGAGCCCGCGCGGCGCGACGCGGCCTGCCTGTCGGACGACGAGATCCGCGCCGTCGCGGCGCTCGCCCGCCGGGCCGAGAGGCACTACGGCTGCCCGCAGGACGTCGAGTGGGCCCTGGACGCCCAGCTGCCCGAGGGCGAGAACATCCTGCTCCTGCAGAGCCGGCCCGAAACGGTGTGGAGCCGCAAGCCCCGGACCGCCGCGCTCGACGGGGTCGCCAGGGACACGTTCCGCAGCATCGTCGCGACCCTCCTCGACGGCCACCACGCCCAGGGCGTCGACGCCCACCACGGGCACCCGCGCTCCGTGGAGACCGTGCACGACAGCGACCAACCCCGCTCCGTCGGCTGACCCGGGTCGCACGGGAGCACCATCTGCACCACGGCACCATCTGCACCACCGCACCAGCTGCACCACCCCCAGTTCCGGCGGCCATCCGGCCGACCGTCGCAGTCAGGCGTCGAGGAGGACGACCATGGCAGACCGCTTCCCGAGCCCTTTCGAGATGACCCCACCGGTGGGTGCCGAGGGGTGGGAGGACCTCTACTCGTACTCGGTGGTCTTCAGCCCCGAGCGCAAGGAGTACGAGGACGGCGCGTTCTGGTTCATGGACGGCGTCCACACGCCCGAGGTGATCGAGCCGTGGGACGCGACGATCGTCGAGTACGCCCTCATCTCGCTGTCGCAGTACAACACCCGGCACTACGTCATCCCGCCGGCCCGCGGCGTCGACATCCGCATCCTCAACGGCTACATGTACCTGGCACCGGTCCCGGTCACCGACGGCGCCGAGATCGAGTCCCGCATCCCCGAGTTCATGGAGCGGGCCGGGTTCTACTTCGCTAACTGGTCCCGGCTCGAGGACGCCTGGCTGCCCAAGGTCAAGGAGCTCATCGGCGAGCTGGAGGCGGTCTCGTTCGACCCCCTTCCCGAGCGGGAGGACATGTCGGTCCTGACGCAGGGTCTCGGCAGCGGCAGCGGCATGCACCTCATGCACGCGTACAACCGCCTGCTCGACCTCACGCTGAAGACCTGGAACTACCACTTCGAGTTCCTCAACCTCGGCTACGCGGCCTACCTCGACTTCTTCGGGTTCTGCAAGGGCCTGTGGCCGAGCATCCCGGACCAGGCGATCGCCAAGATGGTCGCCGGCATCCACGTCGACCTCTTCCAGCCGGACGAGGAGCTCAAGAAGCTCGCCACCCTCGCGGTGTCCCTCGGCGTGGACGCGCGCGTCGACACCGGCACGGCCGCCGACGTCCTGCGCGCGATGGAGTCCGACGACGCGGGGCGGCAGTGGCTGGCGGCGTTCGAGGCCGCGAAAGACCCGTGGTTCAACTTCTCGGCGGGCAGCGGCTTCTACCACTCCGACCGGGTGTGGCTGGAGAACCTCGACATCCCGATGGGCTTCATCCGCAACTACGTGGCCACGGTCCGCCGGGGCGAGTCGCTCGAGCGGCCGACCGAGGCGGTGGCCGCCGAGCGCGACCGGATCGTCGCCGAGTACCGCGACCTCATCGACGCCGACGAGGACCGCGAGACCTTCGACGGCAAGCTGGGCCTGGCCCGCGTCGTCTTCCCGTACGTCGAGAACCACAACTTCTACATCGAGCACTGGGCGCACTCGATCATCTGGCGCAAGATGCGACAGCTCGGTGAGGTGCTCGTCAAGGAGGGCTTCTTCGCCTCGGCCGACGACATCTTCCTGCTCCAGCGCAACGAGGTGCCCACCGCGCTCTTCGACGCCTACCACGCCTGGGCCGTCGGCATCCCCAGTCGCGGTGCGGCGTACTGGCCCGCGGAGATCGAGCGGCGCAAGGGCATCATGAACGCACTGCGGCAGTGGTCCCCGCCGCCCGCGCTCGGCGTCCCGCCGGAGGTCATCACCGAGCCCTTTACGGTGATGCTCTGGGGCGTCACGTCCGACAGCGTCAAGCAGTGGCTCGGCGGCTCGGAGGACGGCGGTGACCTGTCCGGGTTCGCCGCGAGCCCCGGCGTCGCGGAGGGTCCGGCCCGGGTCATCTTCTCCGCCGACGGGATCGCCGACCTCCAGGAGGGCGAGATCCTCGTCGCCCCGCTGACCGCACCCTCGTGGGCGCCGGTCTTCGGCAGGATCGCCGCGACGGTCACCGACGTCGGCGGGATCATGAGCCACGCCGCCATCGTGTGCCGCGAGTACGGGCTGCCGGCCGTGACCGGCACGGCGTTCGGCACGAAGAACATCAAGACCGGCCAGCGCCTACGGGTCGACGGCAACACCGGCAAGGTCACGATCCTCGACTGAGCCGCCCGTTCCAGCCGGCTCCCGGGCCCGGCGACGACGCCGGGCCCGGGACCGGCCCACTACGGGGACCGCACCACGGCTCCCCAGGCCACGGACCGCACACCCGTTGGGAGACACCACGATGCTGACCGCCGAGCAGAACGACGAGCTGACCGACTTCGACCCCGGCACGCCCATGGGCGAGCTGCTGCGCCGGTACTGGTACCCCCTCGCCTTCACCCGTGAGCTCGAGGAGTTCCCGGTCAAGCACGCGCGCCTGCTCGGTGAGGACTTCGCGGTCTACAAGACGGCGTCCGGCCGCTACGGGATCATGCAGGAGGCGTGCCCGCACCGCCGGGCGTCGATGTCCTACGGAGTCGTCGAGCCCGACGGCCTGCGCTGCCCTTACCACGGCTGGCTCTTCGGTCTCGACGGCACGTGCCTCGACATGCCCGCCGAGCGCGACGACACGAACTTCAAGGCGCGCGTCACGGCGCGGGTGGGCGTGGCCCAGGAGATGGGCGGGCTCGTGTGGGCCTACATCGGTCCGCTTCCTGCGCCCGTGCTGCCGCGCTTCGACGTCTTCGTCATGGACGGCGTCCGCGACATCGGCTGGGCGGACCTGCCGTGCAACCTCGTCCAGATCATGGAGAACGCGGTCGACCCGCACCACGTCGAGTGGCTGCACGGCCGGTACTTCGACTTCATCGGCCGCAGTCAGGGCTTCACCGCGCCGGCCTCCTTCCAGAAGGCGCATCAGAAGGTTGGGTTCGACCTCTTCGAGTGGGGCATCATCAAGCGCCGCGTGCTCGCCGGGGCGACCGAGGAGGACGACGACTGGAAGGTCGGCCACCCGCTCGTCTTCCCGTACAACATGCGCGTCGGCGGCGCGAACGTCGAGCAGATGCAGATCCGGGTTCCGATCGACCGGCACACGACCCGGTTCATGCTCTACACGACCCACGCGCCGAAGGGCGTGCCCTACCCCGAGCAGCCTCAGGTGCCCGACTACGAGATCCCGGTCTTCGACGACAAGGGCCGCCACCGCGTCGACTACGTCGAGGGCCAGGACATCATGGCCTGGGTGACGCAGGGCAAGGTGACCGACCGGACCGCGGAGCATCTCGGCCGGTCCGACGTCGGCGTCTCGATGCTGCGCAAGATGTTCAAGTCCGAGATGGCCAAGGTCGCCCGCGGCGAGGATCCGCTGGGGGTGATCCGGGAACCGCGGGACCGGATCGACCTGCCGTGCGAGAAGAACAAGTTCCACGCCGGCCCGTCGTTCGCCCTCGACTTCATCGAGATGGCGTCGATGCGTTTCAGCCCGCAGAAGGACGCCTTGAAGAAGCTCCACATCGAGGCGTGGGAAGCTACGGAGAACCAGTTCTGATGACGGCCGCCCCGCGATGAGGGACGCTCGGCGATGACGGCCCTCCACGACCCGCCGGTGTCGCCGCCCGTCGGCGGCGACACCGGACGCGGGTGGTACCCGCAGGACGTGCAGGCGCACCGGCGGGACGCGCCACGGTTCTGCCCGGGCTGCGCGGCGCCGCTGTCCCTCGCGGACGGCGGCCGCGGGATCACGACCGAGTACTGGACCGGCGCCGACCGCGTGTTCGTCTGCTTCTGCGGCGACTGCGGCTGGTCCGGCGACATCGTGCTCGCGGCGCGGGTGATCGGCCACGAGCCCGAGCACTGACCCGGGGGAGGTCGCGCGCCTGCTCGTGGCGGCCCGGGCGTCGCGACGGCTGCTCGACGCGCCGCTGTCCGGCGGCGCCGGCACGCTCGACGACGCCTATGCCGTCCAGCGCGAGGTCACGGCGCTGCGCCTCGGGCGAGGAGAGCGCGTCGTCGGCTGGAAGCTCGGCTACACCTCGCGCGCGATGCGCGAGCAGATGGGCGTCGCCGAGCCCAACCTCGGGCCGCTGACCGACGTCATGCTCCTGGACGGGACGTCCCGCGAGGCCGGCGGCCGGCCGGCCGTCGTCCCGGGCGCCGCCGTCCAGCCGAGGGTCGAGCCGGAGATCGCCCTGAGGCTCGGGCGGCCGCTGGCGCCCGGCTGCACGGTCGACGACGTCCTCGACGCCTGCCGGGGCGCGGGTGCCGGCCGAGACGCGTCGCGGGCGGGGGCGTTCGCCTGCCTCGAGGTCGTCGACTCGGTGTGGTCGGGGTACCGGTTCCGGTTGGAGGACAACACGTCCGACGGCTCGTCGGCGGGCTGGGTGGTCCTCGGCGACCGGCTGCCGCTCGACGACCTGCCGGCGGTCGGCGTCCGGCTGCTCGTGGACGACGTGTGCGTCGCCGGGGCCACCGGCGCGGCTGCGGGTGGTCACCCGGCGTCCGGCGTCACCTGGCTCGCGAACGAGGTC
>Ga0209798_10002268_pt1 | contig 11322 bp, 9 predicted proteins | sample DOMMetBare3Fresh_FD_187475 | JGI IMG/M metagenome (GOLD analysis project Ga0209798, IMG submission 187475) | Wetland sediment microbial communities from St. Louis River estuary, USA, under dissolved organic matter induced mercury methylation -... | ecosystem: Environmental > Aquatic > Freshwater...
GATTTTCGTGTAAAGATTTTTTGAATCTACCATCAACCTAAAAAACTCAGTTGAGGTAAATCGTAGGCTGGATAAGCAACGCGCATCCGGCATAGTTGGTGGATGCGCGTTGCTTATCCACCCTACAATTGATTTACCCATTTAGTGAGCTAATCAGAAGCCGATTTACCTTGACCTATAGAGGGTTGAACGGAATTTTGAAGACTTAATTGAGTTTTTTAGGATCGAAAACACGAAGCCTCTGTCCTGTGCTCAGCCGAAGGGTTCGCAAAGAAAAAAACTGTACTTTGAGCTACTCCCTTCGACCCCGCCCAGGACTGCCTTAGCGGTTTTATGGCCGACCCGGAAAGCAAGAGGGTAAAAGCGTCCTCTATGACTTTTCACTTTCAATTAACGCAAAGCATCAATAGCCAACTGTCCCAGTTGGGTATGATGCAGAATTTTTGTAAAGGGTCGCAGGGTTTGTTCCGGACCGTTAACGAAAACATAGACCGGTGTGCTGGTATGCGTCCCCGACGCCCAAACGACTTGCTGACTGCTAGCTACAGCCTGTGCTAATAAATTTTCACGGTTCTCTTTCTGATAGACAAAAAACGCACCATTAACCTCCATTTTCGGCACTATTTTTTCCCCTAGTGAAACATGACCTGCTTTGTAAAATGGATTGTTTTCAGTGGTCAGAATTTTTACAGCTTGTAGTTCGGTAATCTTGAACTTTGTGTAACGATTCACCAGTTCAGTCAATTTTAAAGGCGTTTGCTGGTTTTTGGGTAAAACATCAAATTTAGCAAAAATATCGCGATAACTCAGTTGTTGAGTATACAGTTTGTCCAATACTTCAGGGCTTCCAAAGTTAAAGTTGGGCTGAAACTGAATGCCGCCAGCAAATGCGCGGCCAGGCAATTGATGGGGTTTGGGGATATTTTCAGCTGAATAACTGAAGCCGAAGCCGCCTGTTTCATGATCCGCCGTAACTATAATAAGCGTATCCTGCCGATTAGCCGCCCAATCCAGCACAGTGTTCAGGGTGTCATTGAATCTCAGCATTTCATGGAGCAACAAACCGGTATCGTTTCGATGAGAGGCCCAATCAATTTGCCCCGCTTCTATCATTAAAAAAAATCCCCGCTTGTTGCGGTCAAGGATTTTCAGCGCTTGTGCCGACATTTCACTCAGGGTCGGTTGAACATGCCTTACATCATTTCTTTGTTGCGTTTCAACAATGCCATTTTGCATTCCGGAGTTAGCAAACAGCCCCAGCGTTTTACCGTTTGCACGTTGCAGTTGCTCGTAATTAAAAGCCAGTGTATAGCCTTTTTGTTGGGCAGTGGTTAATAGATTTTTGGCATCCTTGCGCGATGATGTAATTTCAATGCTATTGCCGGTTATGTTTGCTAACTGCTGGTGAATTAAAGACTTTGCATCAGTCGCCTGCTCGGGAATCCAGTAGCTTAAACCGCCCGATAACATGACATCCGCCTCAGTTGCCAGTAAATCCTCAGGTATGTTGCTTTCCTGGCTTCGGTGAGTTTGGTGAGCGGCAAAAGCGGCGGGAGTGGCATGAGTAATGCGCGTGTCTGAAACCAATCCTGTCGCTTTTCCCAAACGCCTGGCTTTTTCGATAATGTTTTCCTGGGCGTTACCGTCCTTATCCAAACCAAGCATTTCCGCGCCCGCAAACCTGCCCGTTGCCAGTTGTGTGGCGGATGCCGCTGAATCTGTTACCAGGGTATCGGCCGTGTAGGTCATGGAAATCCCCAGTCGTCCCTGTTCCATCATACGATCCAACGCCGTTGTGCGATTGGCTATAACGCTATGCGGTGCTTGTCTGGCATAAGATAATAATAAGCCGACCTGCTGGGGCCCCATACCATCTCCAATAATCATGATGACATTTTTGACTTTGGTTTCTGATGACCGGGTTTTTTCCAGCGTCGAGCAACTCAATAACGAAACGCTGATAAGGCAATAAGCCATAAGTTTTTTCATAGTCGTACGTATTTGTTCAAGGAGACGCCATTGTAGCCCATCAGTTAACTTGGCTTAAGGTGTCATAAAAATTTAATCTTGCTGTCATTTGATGGTCATCAATTCGACACGAAACTGACACGTTGGATGTTTAATCTTTGCCCATCTTTTACTGAGCAATGTGGCTAACCATGAAAAAAACAGATGCGGAAATACTCATCAACCCGACTAAAAAACTGGATTGTTTTATAGCGGACTCAGAGGCTTTGATAAAAGAAGCCCAAGCATTACGTTACCGTGTTTTTGCCAAGGAAATGGGCGCTAAACTCAAAACCGAATCTGAAGGTCTTGATTATGATGAGGTAGATAGCTATTGCGAACATTTGATTGTGTATGACAATGTCAATAAAAAAATAGTCGGCTACACGCGTTTGCTTAATCAATATCAGGCACAACGACTGGGCCGATTTTATTCGCAGGATGAGTTCAATCTGGATAAAGTCCTGGCAATGCCCGGCCGTTTTCTGGAAATAGGCCGCACATGCGTGGATCCAGATTATCGCGGTGGCGCGGTGTTGACGACGTTATGGTCGGCATTGATGCAATACGCACTGGAAGGGGAGTTTAATTATTTACTGGGCTGCGCCAGTATCACCCCCGGACCCAGCGGTTTTGCCGTTGATGCGGTTTACCGGAATATCGATGCCAAAAATATGGCGCCTGCCAATTTTCAAGTCAAACCCAGTATTCCAGTACCCAAGGCATTAAGATGCCAACGCGATGAATCGGGCATTCCGCCTTTGCTTAAAGCGTATTTACGTTTCGGCGCGCTGGTTTGCGGCGAACCTTATTGGGATAAAGACTTTAACTGCATGGATTTATTTGTATTATTGCCGCTTGATCAGTTGAAAGATCGCTACTGCAAACACTATATGAGGGACTATATCGCCAAGGATCGCGGGTATGCCGCAAGGGTGCCGGGAGCAACACGCGGCGCAGGCAACTGATGAAATCGAAACTGCGGCTGCTTTATAAACTTTTTCTCATTATCCTGCTGTTTAGCCATGGCTTAGTCATTGCGGGTGTTGTTTTTCCAGTACTTCATCTTTTGTATCCGGCAAAAATTGCCAAAAGCAAACGCGATGCGCTGAAAACCCATTGGTTAAAAAGATTCAGCGCTATTGTCAATCTGCGTGTCACTAAAGATGGCGAACTGCCGCAACAGGGGTCTCTCCTTGTTAGTAATCACATTTCCTGGCTGGATATTATTGTTATAGGTCAGTATTTACCCGCTTATTTTGTTGCCAAGAGCGACATTTTAAGCTGGCCTGTCATCGGTTATTTGTCCAAACAGGGCGGCACTATTTTTATCCGCAGGGGTGACAAAAAACACATCAGGGCGACTACTGAAAAGATGGTCTGGGTATTAAAACAAAACAGCAATATTATTGCCTTTCCTGAAGGCACAACAACCAAGGGCGATGAAGTTCTTGGCTTTCATGCCTCTTTATTTCAACCCGCGCTATTTAACAAATCGGCTATTCAACCGGTGGTCATTCAATATCAGGGTGCAGCCAAACAACAAGCGCCTTTTATTGGTGAGGATGATTTTATTCCGCATTTAATAAAGATGCTGAGTCTGGATAAAATTGAGGTGCGGCTTAGCTTTCTTCCCGTCATTAACAGCTCAGGAAAAAATCGCCTTGCAGTCAGTCTTGAGGCAAGAGACATAATTTGGGAAAAAATTTCCGAATGTTCACCGGCCGATAATTCAGACCAGCAGCGTGTTGAAATTATCCAACGAAGAATCGACTAACGTTATAGGGATTTAAGGTCTTAAGCATAAATACAGGTAAAGTTCGGCTCAATAGCATGATTGCATAAGCTTATCCGCATACAGAGCTAATAAACGTCAGCATTTATATCAACAAGTGTTATGGGTTTGCAACAGTTAAAATGTTAACTACAGGGTGCTATATGAAAATTTTAAGTCTGATGAAAATTGCTGATATTTTTACTGTTGGAAATCTGTGCTGCGGCATCGTTTCGATTTTGTTGGCAATTGACGGTCTTTATGATTTGAGTGCATTGCTGCTGTTTTTGGCGGTGGTGTTTGATGTGCTTGACGGGAAAATTGCCAGCCTACTGCATCAAAAAAATCTTTTCGGTAAACAAATCGATTCCATGTCTGACCTGGTATCCTTTGGCGTTGCTCCTGCCTTATTGTTTTATTCACTGAGTTCCCCCGGTTTTTTCGGCATCATAGTGGCTTTATTTTTTGTCGCATGCGGCATGCTTCGGCTGGCACGCTATAATATTTCTGAAGGAGCGGGTTTCGAAGGTGTGCCTATTACCGTAAATGGTATCCTGTTTCCCATGCTTTTTCTGCTTTTTGGCAGCTTCCCTGAAAGTCTGAATTATTGGCCTCTGGTCTTTTTAATTCAGGGTTTTCTGATGATTTCAACTTTTAAAGTAGCGCGGATATTCTGATCTGTCCCTGAACTTCCTCCCATTTAATGAATCCAGTTTAAAAAAATTGTTGCCGCAACCTGCTTTTCCGGAATTAGGGTTATATTGGTTTTTCGTAGACTATAACTTCTGATTCGGATTATGACTTGCATAAAATTCCCAGAGCTTGAACAACTTGAACGCATTATTGAGCAATTAGGAAACCGGGCACAAACTCAGGTAGTAGAGCGGATTCAATACAAAGATCATGAATTTCCCATTTATTGCATCATTATGGGGTCAACCCGGCCCGATGCGCCTGTATTAGCTTTTTTTGGCGGTGTGCATGGACTGGAGAAGATCGGTTCTGAAGTGATTTTGTCTTATCTGCAAACCATCAGTCAGTTGCTGGACTGGGATGAGGAATTTTTGGCCCGGCTTGAGAAATCCAGGCTTGTTTTTGTACCCATCGTCAATCCGGTGGGCGTTTATCTTGGCACACGCTGCAATGGCAATGGCGTTGATTTGATGCGGAATTCACCCATCGAAGGCGTGGGCGCAACCCGTATTTACAGCGGTCACCGCATCACCCCCCGCCTGCCTTGGTATCGCGGCGATGAATTCAAAATGGAAAAGGAAGCGCAAGCATTATGTCGCGTTGTCGATCAATATCTTTTCAACTCGCCGTTGTCCATTGCCCTGGATTTGCACTCAGGATTTGGCATTCAGGATCGTTTATGGTTTCCCTACGCCTCACGTAAAACCCCCTTTGCCTTTGTTGCTGAAACCCTGGCCTTAAAAGAATTGCTTGATCGTTGCTATCAGCACCATATCTACAGAATTGAACCGACTTGTCAGGAATATATGATCAACGGTGACCTGTGGGATTATCTGTTCGATGATTTTATGGAACGATTTAGCGCCGGTCGTTTATTTTTGCCCTTGACGCTGGAAATGGGCTCATGGCTTTGGCTGCGTAAAAGCCCCATGCACCTTTTCTCACGGCATGGCTTGTTTCACCCGCTCTTGCCGCACCGGCAGCAACGGATTTTTCGCCGGCATTTCATGCTGTTTGATTTTTTACACCGGAGTCTTTTGTATCCGGAAAAATGGACACAACTTAAGCCGCAACAAAAAATAGCCTATGAAAAAAAGGCATCAGGTCTATGGTATGAATAAAGCGCTTGGGGAAAACTGGATTCTGCTTCGAGGTTTGGCGCGCGAGTCGGCGCATTGGGGCGTTTTCGTTCCCCTTTTACAATCGACATTTCCAGACGCTCATTTAACACTGCTGGATTTGCCCGGCACCGGTTGTTTTCATCGGGAAACCAGTCCATGCACGATCAAGGCAATAACAGACCGGTTGCATCACCATGCCTTCGATCATGGTTTCCTACAACGGCCGGTAACGATTCTGGCGCTTTCGCTGGGGGCGATGGTTGCCTGGGAGTGGATGAGGACTTACCCTGATGATATTTGCGGCGCAGCCCTCATGAATACCAGCTTTGCCGATTTGAGTCCCTTTTATCAGCGGTTACGCTGGCAAAGTTATACGGATTTTATTGCGTTGGCTATGACATATGATGTACTTAACCGGGAATCTGGAATTTTGCAGTTGGTAAGCAACCGCCGAGATCAGGATGAACACATAGCGCAAGCCTGGAAAAACATACATGACGAACGCCCCATGAGCCGTAATAACAACTTGCGCCAGATTATAGCGGCTGCAACCTATAGACCTGGCGGCATAAAACCACAGCAGCCGGTTTTATTATTAAACGGGCAAGGGGATCGCCTGGTAGCGCCAGTATGCTCAGAGGCAATCTACAAAAAATGGAATCTGAGATTTCGGAGCCACCCCTGGGCAGGCCATGACCTGACTCTGGATGACGGCGCATGGGTGGCATTGCAACTGAAAGATTGGGCGGCTCAAGAATATAAGAATCAATGAGAAAACTTGAAGCCGGTTACAGTTGTTAAAAAAACCTCAAACAGTTAACTCTCTTTAACAATTCAAGGGTATCTTATCAATCATAGAAACTTGTTTAAGGCGGGCAATATCAACTTGCTGTATCGTTAAATATGGATTTCAGAAACATGGGCACTAAAGCTAGTAAGGAAGGCCGAACAAACAGGATATTTTATAATTAATATGGATAACTACTGTTTAGTTCCTGAACGAAAAAGTTGTTTTTCAATAAAAAATCCCAAAAAAAAACCGGTCGATTTCTTGCAGAAAGTGAAATAACAGGTTTCTTTAGGGTTATGCGATGCGAAGTTGATTATAATTTGGAAGGTCGATTCCTATCGATTTAAGCGGTGTACATACAACATGGCAGATTCGCCCAGATTTAGAAGCTTGGTTAGTGATGGTGTCCTTCCTCCGCCATCAACTTTTTAACGAATTGATCGTTTTCCATGTCACCGAAATCTGCGGCATCAATATGCCTGTAATTGGCAATTTCTTCAATAGCTACCGGTTTCTTGTGGGCTACTGGCAACGGTTCGAATTCAACAAGATGGAGTTCCATACTGCCTGTTTTGTCATTTCTAATGATGCGCGCGGGCAAATGTTCGTCCGGCAACCATAGCACCTCTATGGCTTGGTCGCCTATTTTCCCTTTGCGTAACTCTGCTCTAAAACCCAAGAAGTGTGTTTTTTTAACAGGTTTAAGTGCATCAAGCTCTTGCTGACTGAGCATGCTGGATAATTTGACCCAATCAAAAGTCATGTTATTGGTCGGTATATCGGCGGGCATGAACTCTACGGCTGTTTTATCGGCATGGTAGAGCTTGCGGTATTGAATGCTGCCATTGATTGTCCGTTCCCATATTTCGCCATAATCGCCATCCGCATCCTGCGTTTGAATCATGCCGGTTTTCCGCCAGAAAAACCAGGCAGTGTTTGATGGTGACTCGGATTTGGCATTAGGAATCACTTTCATTTCATAGCGGCAGGCGACTTCCATCAGTTGCTGATCGCTATTGCTTGCACTAACGGCCAAGCCGGATGCAGAAAAAAAGAAGAAACCTAGATTGAATAATTTTTTCAAGAAATCAGATACTTTCATAAATGTGTTTAAATCTGGATCAAATAAGAAAAGGGATACAAGTAGCCCTTTTCTTTAATGCGAACAATCATCTGGTTCGACAAGACGATAATAGTCGTCTTACCTGTGATGTTTTGCAGACTTGTTTCTGTGCTCTTCGTCATGTTCGTTTGCAGGGTGTTGCTCTGCAAATCCCAGCGCTTCAGCCATCACATGATAAATCACGTTTTGCTCGATGACGCCATGAAACAAATGGGCTTTAGGGCCACTCGCAAAAATGGCGACATCTTCGGCGGCGTGAGTTTCGGAGCCAAGCGGGATGATTGCTTCCTGCAGATAATCAGGAGCCCCGACCTTAGCATTATCGAGGGAAGGGCGTCCATGGGCAGGATCAAATTTCGACGGAACATGACCTTCGTTACCTGATGCCCATGCTGGAGTCATCGGAGTTGTGAATGTTTTTGGACCTTCAGGCTGAATAATCTGCGATTTGTTGTCATAGGATGCTCCTGTATAGCCTGGACCGTTTGCATAGTTCAGCGTGGTGTACGGAAAGCCCAGCAGATCAAGATCGGGACTGGTTGCGCCCACGCCTTTAGTCAGCCCCAAAATAGGATTACCGCGCTGTGGATAACCGCCGATGGTAAAAACATGGCTATGGTCAGCGGTAACGATGATCAAGGTGTCTGCGGGATTGGTTTTATCGATAGCGGCTTGTACCGCGGTAGCCAATTGCTGGGTATCGGTCAGAGCCCGATAAGCATTACCCGCATGGTGAGCGTGATCGATGCGTCCGCCTTCGACCATCAGATAATAACCGTTTTTATTTTTTTTCAAAATCTCGATGGCTTTAGTCGTCATTTCGGTCAACGAGGGCTCACCGGCCTTATCCTGAGCTAATCGGTCGGCCTCATAATGAACATGCGAAGGCTCGAACAGACCCAGGAGATGATCGGTTGTGTCAGGGTCTATTGCATCGAACTGGGCTTGATTCCAGACATATTGAGCATTCCTGTGTTTGCTCGTCCAGTCGGTGGTGAGATTGCGTCCGTCTTTACGTTTTCCCGCTACGCCATATTCAGGATCGGTAATCGTATTAGGAATAAACCGTGTTCGTCCGCCGCCTAAAGCAACATCAATACCACCGTTTATGTTGAAATCGACTAATTGCGCTGCGATGTCTGGAACAGTTGCATCCGCCGGTCTATCAGCATCGCCTTCCCAATCGCGGTTCGCTGTATGAGCGTAATTCGCTGCCGGAGTTGCATGGGTAATACGCGCAGTTGAAACGATCCCGACCGACATGCCGTCTAGTTTGGCTTGCTCGAGAATAGTGGTCAGTTTGTTGTTGTCGATCACATTTCCGTTAGGCTCGCTATGGGCGACGTATTGATTTACGGAAAGCGAATCGCCTATGGTTTTAACACCTGTCACCATTGCCGTCATGGTTGGCGCGGAGTCCGGGGTTTGTTGGTCGACGCTGTAAGTTTTTGATAACGCGAGATAAGGCAGTTTTTCAAAGCTCAAGGAATTTTCTTCGCCATGTCCACCTTTTTGTTGGCCGTCAAAAATCCGAGACGCAGTAATAGTGGAAATGCCCATGCCGTCGCCGATAAACAAAATAACATTTTTTGCATGTCTTACGTTCGGATTCAAATGCTTGGCGTCGATAACAGTCTGACGTCCGGCGTTAAACCACTCTTCTGGAGTAGGTTCGGCTGTATGCGCGACACCGGTAGTCAGAACTGAAGTTACTGCCGCGACGCTGAGTTTTTTTAGAAATTGCATGCTGGATTCTCCTTGATACGTGTGTAAATCGGTAAACAAACGATTGGTGCCGGATCCCGCGTCGATCGCGATAGATAATCAGGTTGTCGAAATACTAATGAAAAGTTGTGACAGGATAATGAAATATCCCAGCAGCAATAAGGCGAAAATCTGGGGAAAGTTTTCGTTACTGTTCTGCGTCGAATTATTGCCCGCTAAGGGAATCGTAATTAATCAGGGAAAATCATTATCAGGTTGCTTTTTATAATTCAGTTGCGCACAGACTAGTGAAATTCAAACTCCCGTTGTGATCTCTCTTGAGTGCGCTTCTGATCTATGGTGATCAAAAATTCCGACAGTATCTACGTGTCAACTAATTCTATTCTGATGTCATATAAAAGACACATGAGTGGCTTAAGCTAATAACTCCACATTCTTAAAGTTCTTTATCAGGAGTTGCCCAATGTTCATTATCAATAAAACCGTGTTTCGAAGCCTTGTTGCGTTAGCCATTGCCGTCGTTTTTAATACCGTTAGTGCAAAAGAAGACGAACGCGATCACGAAAAATATGAAGCTAAAGAGTTTAGCTTCGCGCTGTGGGGTGATATGCCTTACGCAAAAAGTGGTGATGCCCCTAAAATTCAAAGATTGATTGACGATATAAACGCCTCCAAAGTCGCCTTCACTGTGTTCGACGGTGACATAAAGGATGGCAGTTCGTTTTGCGACAATTTTCAATATGCCGATGCTATCGACCGCTTCAACTCGTTTAAAAAACCGATGGTCTATGTCCCCGGTGACAACGAGTGGACTGATTGCCACCGCAGCAACAACGGCGGTTACAACGCGCTGGAAAGACTGAGTTACATCCGTCAGATCATGTTTAACAGCCCCGATAGCTTCGGTCAGAAAAAAATGCAGCTTGAGCATCAAGGCAAACTGGGTAAAGACTATGCTGAAAATGTGCGCTGGACTCTCGGCAACGTGGTCTTTGTTGGTTTAAATGTTCCGGGTAGCAACAACAATAAAGTGAATGACCGCGAGTGCATTTCCAGCAAAAGTGCACGAACCCAAGCAGACTGTGACGCGGATAATGTTGAATACCTAGCGCGTAATGAAGCGAATATTGAGTTTATGAAAGAATCGTTTCAAAAAGCCAAAGCTGGCAAGGCGCGTGGTTTAATGATCACTATTCAGGCTGATCCTGGTTTTGATTTGCCAGAAACAGAAAGTATTAATGAACGTACTTTGGCTGGATGGGAGGGTTACAACGATTTTCTAAAAGTTTTAACTGAAGAAACTAACAATTTCGCTGGTGAAGTCGTGCTAGTGCATGGCGATGTGCATTTCTTTAAAGTCGACAAACCACTGGTCGATCAAGCACATTTGGTTAAAAACTTCACCCGCGTAGAAACATTCGGCAGCCCCAATGTGCATTGGATAAAAGTGTCAGTACACCCTGAAAGCCTTAATTTGTTTACATTTGAACCGATGATGGTGAAGGGTAATTAAGGTTACATTGCGGGGAAATCAAAGCATTTATGTAAAACGAAAAGCATTACGGATACGCCCCGTCATGCCTAAAAGAAATCACATGGCTATCATTTAACAGGTATTCAAAGTATTCTTCAAATCAATCATTAATTCCACTTCTTCACCATCAATTAATAGAATAGCGACAAAGCGCCACTGGGCTCTATTCGATGGTTGGTTTACAATTGAAGCCTTGTAGATAGTTGACGATATATAATTGAAAAACAGTATAAACGGTATATACTGATTTTTTATTTAATAAAAGGAAACTATAATGAGTACATCTTCTAAAAAATCAACAAAAATAGCGGCTGAAGTCCATGAAGTTCAACCTTTACTAGAGAAAAAAATAAACAAAAAAGACTCTAAAAAGCCATCAATAGCAAAATCAAGAGAAGCCACTGAAAATAAAGAATCCGTTGAGACTCTTAAAAACGCCGCAATTTCCTCTCTTAAAAAAAGCAAAATCGTCAAAACAAAAGTTATCAGGGATAGTTTTTCATTTCCGGAACAGGATTACCTGAAAATTTCAGAACTCAAGAAAACCTGCTTGGC
>Ga0209798_10002269_pt1 | contig 11310 bp, 6 predicted proteins | sample DOMMetBare3Fresh_FD_187475 | JGI IMG/M metagenome (GOLD analysis project Ga0209798, IMG submission 187475) | Wetland sediment microbial communities from St. Louis River estuary, USA, under dissolved organic matter induced mercury methylation -... | ecosystem: Environmental > Aquatic > Freshwater...
AAGGCCGCTGTTTCTGCGACGCCTTGATCGCTTTATACAACGCAAATTCGTCAAGCCATCTCTCGTTCTCCTGATAAAATGTCTCGGCTTTTCCCCGCAGGTCCACGCTTGTGACATGATGAAAACCCTCGTACGCGAGTTTCAGCAATTCGCGTTTCCATTCATATACGGCGCCGAAATCCACGCTGTGAACGGAGAATTGAGGATGTGCGGCGACCGCGGCTTCGTCTACCAGTCCGTCTTCGACCAGCAATTCAGGCGAGATCAATAGCGGATTGCCCGCAAACGCCGAAAAGCACTGATACGGCGAATCGCCATACCCCGTCGGCCCGAGCGGCAGTATTTGCCAGTAGGTTTGCTCCGTCTCTGCCAAAAGATCGAGAAATTCGAACGCTTCGCCCCCGAGATCGCCAATACCGTAATCACCTGGCAGCGATGTTGGATGGAGCAATATTCCTGATGCTCGTTCAAATTTCATAAATTGTTTCTAGTTACCCTCAAGCAAAAATATCAGCGGTATTTTCAGGCGCTTTGCCCACGATGTTTCCATGTGACTTTCGCCGGGAAACGCACGCGTTATCCATTTTTCTTCATTCCAGCCTATTGCCCTCAAAATTTCATCAACCTTTTTCTGCAAAGGCGGATAATGAGCGTCGAGTGTTTGGTCGCCATGATCAAAATAGATCTTCCTCGAATCTGCTTTCGGCAGATTTTTCTTCAAATAAGTGCGAAATGCAGCCGCGATCGTTTCATTCCCATCGGCAATTTCTAATGCAACCAGAGGCCAGTGGGTTGAGATCCCAGCCGCACCGCCAAAAACATCAGGGTATTCGCAGAGCGCGTAGATCGAAATCAGGCCGCCCATGCTCGAACCCATGATGAAAGTATTTTTCCTGTCCTTTTGCGTCGAGAAATTTTTGTCGATATAAGGTTTTAATTCCCCGACCAGAAACTTTAAATATTTATCTGCTAAGGGGTTATTATTCAATTGTTTGCTGACAAAATCGCGGGTTTCCTTAGGCATCTCGGCCAAGGCTTTTTGCGGGAAATATTCCGAATATCGATATTCGCCGTTGTTCCATACACCTACCACGATACAGTCTTTGATTTTTCGCTCTAAAATAAGACTGCCGACCGTTTCATCAACCTGCCATTCCTGTTTGTTCCAAGTGGCCGCACCATCATAAAGCATCTGCCCATCGTGCATATACAAAACGGCGTATTTCTTTTTTGTCGTGTAGTCGTCCGGCAGCCAAACATCGATATTTCTTGCCGCAACGTATTTTGACGTGAACTTTTCGAGACGTTTGACCTGGCCGCTTGCAACATTTACTTGCCCAAGAACGACGCTCCCGCACGCCAGACAGATCGCCAGAAAGATTACTTTGCAGCATTTCATACTCTCAGGGTTTTGGCTGAACTAAAGAATCGGGTATTTCGACCTTTTTGTCCATCGAGGTCGCTGACGCACCAGTCTTGGTATAAAGTTTTTCGAGCCGCTTAAATTCAGCGAAATTTAGGTCAGCCTTTTCCTTTTGTCTCAAACGTGTATAAGCGATAAAGAGTTGGTATCTTATTCCAGGATCTTCTTTGTTAAGCGAGCGACCGGTTTCGAGAATTGAGACGGCATCACTGTATTTTTTTTGTCGGTTGAGCAGTCTGCCCAAATCGTAATAAGCCGGGAAATTTTTTGCGTCTAATTTTATCGTTTGCCGAAAAATTTGCTCGGCCTTTTCGACTTCTCCGCGTTCCAGAGCGATATAGCCTATGCTTGCCAAAACGTCAGGATTATTCGGACTGGTCTTCAAAACTTTATCAAAACTTGCAAGAGCGTCGTCGAATAAGCCTTCGGCACGTGCCATATATCCTTTCAGAAAGTTAAAATTCTTATCATTCGGATATTTTGTTAAAACTCTATCAAAAACCCTATGTGCGTCGCTGTATTGCTCCAAACGAAAAAACGTGACACCCAAACGCAATTGATATAGCACTCTTTCAGGCTGAAGTTGAGCGGCTTTTTGATAAAACGGGAGCGCACCAGAGATTTTTTTATTTTTTAACAACTCCTCGCCTATCAAAAAATCTACCTCGTGATACTCGGGTCTTAATTCAATGGCTTTGAGCCAATAGGCGACTGCGCCATCGCTATCCTTTTTCGCCGACGAGATCAAACCCAGGCGATAATAAAATTCCGCTTGATTTGGGTCAAGCCTGACGGCCTCAAATAAAACTTTCTGGGCCTCGGCCAATCTATCCAAATTGTAATAGGCAATTCCGAGGTTATATAAAACATCCGTAGAATTTGTATGCTGAGTATTCACATTTTCAAATATATTTATTGCTTTTTCATAATTGCCGAGTTCTGCCTGAATCAACCCAAGCGAGAACAAAGTCCGAGTATCCTGCGACCCTGCTTTTTCAATCAAGGACAGCAAATCTTCTGCTTCTATCTTTTTCTTTTCAGTTGCATAGGCTTTTGCAAGCGCTATTAGCAAAATCAAGTCATCCGTTTTTGGCACTTTCTTTGGTGGGGAGATACCGGCTGCACGTTCAAGGTAAGGAATCGCTTTTTTATTGTCACCTCGCGATGAATATATTAAAGCCAAATTATAATTCGCTTGTAAATGCTTCGGGTTTATTTTCAGAACGCGCTCTAAATTTTTGATTCCTTCATCAAATCTATTGTTCTGTATCAATAAAGTTCCAAGCGTGACCCGAGCATCAATATTTGCCGGCGCTTTCCTCAAAACACCTCGCAGAATTTCTTCTGCTTCGGCAAACTGCTGATTTTTGATTAAATCCAGAGCATTTTGAATAATTGGCGAGGGTGTATTTACAGGATTCGGCCTTTGTCCAATTGCCATTTCAAACAGAAAAAAAAACATCAAACCTGTAAAAATAATTCGCATAGTCAGCTCGGTTTTTCAGCAGAAATGGTAATTCCAGAATAGTAAAAAATTGAGCGACGAACAAATAAATGCCCGTCACTCAATTTCAAAACACTTTACTGTTCCGAGATTTTAGAAAATCAATCTCAAACCAAACTCAAGTTGTCGACGACGCTGTTCGTTTTGGTCTTTACCGAAACTACCGGAGCCCAAAGCGCCGTCTGGCCTGCCACGGTTTACGTGGTTGAGCACATTGAACATGGAAACGCGTAACTGCAACGCCGAGTCCTCATTAATAAATCTGAACGGAAGATTCTTGAACAATCCAGCATCCCAATATTCCTGAGAATCACCACGGAACGTATTTCGACCTAAACTCCCGAATTTAGGACCGCCGGGATCACTTGCAAAAACAGGAGTAACCGCTGTGCGAAAAGCCGCTGGGTTAAGCTGAATTCCCTGAGCTCTCTGAGCAGCTGTCGGCGTCGGGTCACCAATAATATCAACACGTCCTCCGTCGCGTGTTACATCATAAACCGGCCCGCTTTGGAGAGTCACGATGTTGTTTATTTGCCATCCGCCGATAAGATAATCGAGAGCTCCAGGAATATCTTTCAAATATTTTCTTTCCCGACCAAATGGCAAGTCATAAACACTGGCAAATGTAAATCTATGCCTAATGTCCGTATCCGATAGCCCCCTATCCAGATCCAGTCTCAACGGATTGTCAGGCCCGCAGTTTCTCTGGCCGCCGCCGCTCAAGCAGAAACCGCCCGGCGTATTGTCGATAGCTTTTGCCCATGTGTATGACGAAAGAATTGATAAGCCATCGGAAAATCTTCGTTCAAGTTTGCTTTGCAGGGCGTTGTAGTTGAACTCACCACGATAACGCGAAGCTATTACATTAAAGATATTCGGCACCTCTCGTGAGCCTGGAGCTCCAGGATCATTACCGTTTCCGATATTCTGAACAATCAAAAGATTCTTTCCTTTTGAGCCGACATAAGCAATTTCCGCCAGCCAGTTGGTCCAGAAGCCATATTGCAACGTCAGATTATATTGCTGAAAACGCGCATCTTTCCGATTAGGGTCGTTAAAAAGAATCGTCCGATTGGTTGGTGCGGCAAAGGTCGAACCCCGAACGGCAAAAAATTCGCTCGGCAATGGCAATCCGCGATCGTAAAGGTTTCTTCCGAGAATTCCCGCCGGGCATCCGGCCGGGTCAAGAATAGGGTTGCATCCGTAGCTTCCGCCGCCGTTGCCCGGATTGGTATTCAACGAAGGAATGCCGCTCGCGTCAACCGAATAAACGATACCGTAACCACCGCGTAAAACTAATTGTTTGTCTTTACCCATCGAATAAGCAAATCCAATACGCGGGCCAAAATTGTTCTTATCGGTATTTGCTAAATCTCGGTTATCAGGACCCGCAACGATAATATTTCTGGTGGCTAGATCGAAATTCGAAATGCGGTTATGGCGTTCTGTCGGAGCAGTAAATAGGTCATAACGCAACCCAAGATTAAGGGTAAGATTTCTGGTTGCTTTCCAATCGTCTTGAACAAAGAAAGCCGTTTCCTTGCTTTCCAACAAAGCATCAGTCCCTGGGGTGCCGCGGCTCAAAGTTCCCGGCACATACCCAAGGAGAAAATTAGCCAAGGCCGAGCCGGTATCGTTAGGTCCTATACCGTTGTAAGCGAAGTTGGCAAACCCGCTGTTGTCATTGGTGTTACGTTGGGTTGTGCCATATTGCACGTTGCCTTTAATGCCTCCGTTTCGTCCACCGTCAATATTGGTGTTTTGACGCAAACGCCCGTCAAAGCCGAACTTGAAGATGGAATTTCCTTTGACAACGGTTACCGAATCAGCCAGGTTAAAATTATTTGACTTGAACAAAAATGGCCCGCCATCACCGGTAAACTCAACTGCTCGGTCGCCTCCGCCAATCTGGTCAACGATTCCTAAAAGCACAATACCTGTAAAATTAGGACCTAAATTGATATTTGGAGCACCCAAAACTGAGGAGATATTTGGGTTAAAGCCGCCCGTTCCGAACACGCCCGTGTTCAAAATACCGATTTCGACTTTTGTATAGCCAAAGCGGAAATCATTAATAATGTTGGTTCCAAATGTCTGCGTATCGCCCATCACCGCAGCTTTCGAATTTCCGACGATGTTACCCGCTGAAGGGCCTGCCGGCAAATCATTGCCGGTAGGCGAAGCGCCGATAGGGAAGAAATTGTCAACAACTCTTTCCTGTGTTAATCGACTGTATCGCCCCCAAATATTATTTCCATCAAACAATTTGTGGTCTATCCTGATATCCCAACTGTCTTGTACCGGTTTAACCGCACGGTTAACCGTGTAATTTTCACCGACACGCGCTAGTGAAGGCAGCGGATAAGCATTCAAATAATTCCGCGCAAACGTAGAAAATGCACCGCACGTCGGACAATTGGCTAGATTGTTGCCCGGAATTGGAGTTCCGTTTGGCGCGAAGATCGTTCCAATGGGAGCAGTAACTGTTCCGCCGCCCTCGAGACGATAAACTTGGGTTGTTCCAGGGCGTAGCAATTCGCTGAAATCTCCTAGTCTTTGTCTCGCAGTCGGGACGGGAATTGTATTGACAAAATCTCCGTCTCTTTCGACTGAAGGAATAAATCCACGTTGTCCCGCATATGAGAAGAAGAAAAACGTTCGGTTCTTTCCGTTATATAAATAAGGAGTCCCTTCACCGAAACGTGGTAAGAATACAGGTCCGCCGATTGTGCCGCCGAAATTATGACTCACATAGTTCGGAACAGGCTTGTTAGTAGGATTATTGGTTGCGTCAAACTGAGCTGCCGCAGAACTCAAAAAACGACCCTGATAAAACTCAAATGCCGAGCCATGAAATCCGTTTCCGCCCGATTTCAAAGTAGTGGAAATGATCGCGCCTCCGGCTCTGCCGAGCTCGGCACGTGGAACACTTGTTTCGATCTTAAATTCCGAAATACTGTCGGGATTTGGGAAAATAGCGATTTGTCTGAACTGCGCTTCATTGTTGTCAACACCATCAAGTAGAAACTCATTTTGCGTGGGGCGCGCTCCGTTTGACGAAATAGCCGAACCGCCTGATTCACGGAAACGGGCCGTTTCCGCAGAGGGAAAGTTTGGTTGATTCGCCTCGTTGCCACCGCCTAAAAGCCCAAAAGACGAAGTGGGACGGGTAACGCCAGGCGAAAGCGCGGCCAAAACGGTGAAATTACGTTGTCCCAATGGAAGATCGGTAACTTCGCGTCCGGTGATGACGTCGCCTCGAACACTGGTTTCACTCTCAAGCAGCGGCGCGCTGTCCGACGTAACAGTAACAACATTGTCACCAGTACCCGAAATTTCGGTAAACTTTGCATTAATCGGAACGCGAGCGTTCGTTTCGACCGTAACCGTTGCGAAGACAAGTTTCTTAAATCCGCCAGCCTCGATCGTTACTTTGTAGTTGCCGGGCTCAAGATTCGTAACGGCAAAATCCCCGCCATCATTTGAGGTCGCCTCACGGGAGTTGCCGGTTGCATTATTGGTTACAACCACTTTTGCGGTAGCCACGGCGGCTCCGTTTGGGTCTTCTACAGTTCCAATAATGCTGCCTTTGTTATTTTGTCCGAATGCGCCTCCGCTCAATGTCATAAAACAAAACATTAATGCAGCTACAAAAAATCCAGATTTTCCCACAATCTTACTCATATTTTGCCCTCTTTTGCTTAACTTCATTCAATTCAGCTGGGTATCACAACTTCTCATCAAATGGAAAAGTTTTTTCGAATTCGTTATACAAACTTAAGTGATTTACCGAGCCGAGTTCGCGTTTTCACAGATATCTATCAATGTACTTTAAATACAAAAATTTAGTTTGCTGTGAAACCAGACAAAATTAATGGTTTTTTGTATAAGAGTCAAGGGCGGCACAGGTCAAACTAGTCGGGTTTTCAAAAAAATAAATGGCGATTAGAACCGAAGCTGTTAACGAGACCACTTACTTTTCATAATCGGATATGAGCGGTTTTCGCGGTCGTTTTAGAATTCGGCGTCAAGTCCCACGAAAAAATATGGCTTCTGCCAATTATTTTGCGATCATTTTTGCCTGTCGAATTACCATCCGGGTGTCTATTTTTTCTACTGGAAAGATCTCTGTTTGCCCATTCGCCCAAACGACTTCAAGTTTGTCGATCTTGGTCGATTCGCCAAGACCGACGTGTATCAATTGCTCGTTTTGCGAGGCGTAGCTTCCACCACTTATAAGCTCGAATCGTTGGCGGAGTTTCCCAGTCGTCACAAAGACTATTGAACCAGTCGCATCTTTTGGAGTTTTTGCCACCGTATCGCCGATCAATTTTAGCGTAAGCCAATGATTCTTCGACCCGCTGACATTTTTCAAAACGGCAGGGGCAGCCTCGATATTGTTGGTTATTGCATCGAGTTTTCCATCGCCGTCAAAATCAGCCAAAGCCAATCCTCGAGCGCACACCGCCATCGACAGTCCGCTGTTGGCGGCAACTGGAACGCGCTCGAAGCGGACCTGACCGCTTGGCCGCAATTTAGTATTTTTGAACAGCAAAATCTGTTGGGCAAAACTTGTTCCCCACGGAAAATTATCGACTAACGGGTAAACGTGACCATTTGCAACGATCAAATCCTTCCAACCGTCGTTGTCAAAATCGACAAAAGCCGTGCCCCAGCCCAAAAATGGAATCGTAGGCTCGCCCAAACCGGCCTGAAACGAAAGATCGGTGAAATTTGTATCGCCGTCGTTTCGATAGAGCACGTTAGAATCGTCGGAAAAATTCGTAATGTGAAAATCCACGCGCCCGTCGTTATCGTAATCGCCGACTGCTAAACCCATACCGGCTTGTTCGCGCCCATTTTCGTTGAGGGCTATGCCTGAAGGATAACCGGTTTCTTCGAACGTGCCGTTCTTGTTGATGTAAAGCTGCTTCGGCGTCGAGTCGTTAACAACCAGCAGGTCGAGGTCGTTATCATCATCAATATCGACAAACACGGATGAGAATCCGTAATAATTGCCGTCATCTATAACGCCCGCCTTGTCGCTGACATTTTCAAATGTGCCGTCCGCCTTTTGACGAAACAACGCGTCCTTCGCTCCTTTGAGCCCACGCGGCCCGCACATAACGGGCTGGCCGCGGAATTGGCAGAAATTTCGCGCCTGAAATTTTCCGCTCGTAACGTCTGTCGGACTCTGAGGTAAATTATTGAGATCGAAATCGACATACGCCGGGACGAACAGATCGAGCCGGCCGTCTTTGTCATAGTCGCCGAAAGTTGCTCCCGTAGACCAACCACGAATGTTCAAGCCGACTGTTGAGGCGACGTCGGTGAACGTCCCGTTTCTGTTATTGTGATAAAGTCTCGAGACGCCAAAATTCCCGACAAATATATCGGCAAAACCGTCGTTATCGTAGTCGCCGACCGCCACGCCCATTCCCCAACGCTCGTTCGCGACGCCCGCCTTGTCGGTTACCTCTTCGAATTTCCAGTTGCCGAGATTGTGGTAAAGTGCGGATTTCGGCGGCTTTTCCTTCCCCATCTCGGCGGCGATAGTTGAGCCGTTTAGCAAATAAATGTCGGGACGCGAGTCGTTGTCGTAGTCGATGATCGCGATGACGCAAGCCGTCGTCTCGACGATGTAGTCCTTTGCCTTTGTGCCCGACACGCAACGGAAATCCTTCATCGCAGTTTGCAGCGTTACGTCCTCAAACACCTTCGGCGCGTTCGCATCGACAATGCCAGTCGTGCGTTTCGACGCGTAGGTTTTTTGCTCGCCGGTCGAAACACCGCCCATTTGCTGGCCGTGCACGAAAACAGCCAATCCGGCCAAGAAACACAAAACCGCCAAAATAAAACCGTTTTTATACATAATTTAAGCCTAAGTAAGCGGTGCTAAAGCTCAAAGAGCCATAGGTTATGCAAACCATTATTAAGTATCAACTTACGTGTTAGCATATTGAAGAGGCTTTGTAAATGATTTGTAACGGCCCCGCGCGGCCATGCCGACAAGATCATTTTTCGTCGGAAATGGCTGTTCTCAACAAAATGCAAAAAAACCCGTTGGGCCTTAAACGAATTACGAAGCCACGGCGAATTTTCTCGCCAAAACCAGGCTCAACGAGCCTAGGACAGTCGGCGAATCGCCTACATAGTTTGGGATGATCTGTTTATTAACGTCACGGATGGTATTATGCCGCGCAATTTGGTTTTTTGCTCCATGTAGATAGATCTTTTTCATCAAATATGCCCAACCAGATGTGGTTCGATACTAAAATGCATAAACTTTGTTGCAAAAACAAACAAACTATAAAAATTATTTTTATTTTTGATTCTTCCCGTGAAAATAATCCATTACCTCACTCTTCCTATTCGCCAGATTGTCGGTGTTAACCGATTTCAGCATTTTGATACTCGCACCGAGATTTTCCTTATTGAGTTCTCGATGTAAACAGGGCGCGAAACGCTGCCATTATAAAGCCCAAAAGTTTGCGAAAAATCTTTGCGATCCCATCGCGTGATGAGCGTATCGTTTTGTCTTCGATAATCGGTGTGATGTAGTCTAAAATTGCAAAGTGGAGTGGGACGGCTCAGGCTTTTGTTACGGGTAACCGCGCGGCGTGGATTCCCGAATTTGTTAGATATATTCCTTAATATGAAAGAGCGTTGGATCGAAATCGACGACAAGATGCAGCAGAACTACGCGTATCTGTTAATTGAGCCGGCGGGGCAGAATTTCCATCCGGATTTCTGTCCGGAGCTGACGCCAAAGGAGATGCTGACTCTCGGAGTTTTTGGCGGTAAATATATGACAGACTGCACGAGCGAATTCCCGGCAAACTGGTTTGAAAATGCGAAGCTGTGCGCTGAGCGGCACGACCCTAAGCTAAATTTCTTTGGCGTCAATGCATCGCAGCCGCTCTCGATTTGGCGTAAGAAAGGCTGGATCTACGCGGAAGATCCGAGGGGCTGGTTCCAATGGTATTGCCGTTATTTCTTTGGCCGCCGTTCCGTCGACGATCTAAGGCAGATAGGCAGATGGCGGGCAATTCGTCGGCACATCGGTCAGATAAAGAAAAACTGCCCGCCGAAAACACTCGATTGCCGGCCGCGCCAACGACAGGCCCTTTTGCATTGGGCCTATGATTCCAGACGGATTTAGATTGGCGATCGTGAACCCTTCACGCGAGCACGAAAGATTTGCGGTGCAAACGCAAAAATTAGACTTCATCTCTAAAAATTATATGTTTATAAAACTCTACCTCATCGCTCTGCCCGTTTTCTTTGCGATCGATATGGTCTGGCTTGGACTCATCGCGAAAAACTTTTATCGTGAGCAAATTGGGTTTTTGATGAAGACTGATATTAACTGGACGGCGGCGATCATTTTCTATTTGCTGTTCATCGTCGGACTGGTCGTTTTTGTCATCATTCCGGCTCACGAGAAAGGCTCGTGGACGCATGCGCTGCTATTCGGTGCGATGTTTGGCCTTATCACTTATGCCACCTACGATCTTACCAACCTTGCGACGCTTAAGGATTGGCCACTGATGGTTACAATTGTCGATCTGGGATGGGGTGCGGTACTTGCGTCGTCAGTATCGACGATCACCTACTTTATTGCCAATAAGATCGGCCTATGAGCTATTTCGTAACCCTCGGCATTGTCCTATTTGCGTACATAAATCTTTGGTTCATTATTTCTTTGATCAAAAAAAGAAATGATGTGGCTGATATTGCATGGGGAATCGGGTTCGTTGTACTGACATGGACATCGTTTTTTATCTCTGGCGAGTCGGGCCAGCGCGGCGTGCTTGTTGGAATATTGGTAAGCGTCTGGGGGCTGCGTCTCGCTTGGCATATTCACACCCGTAATGCCGGCAAGGCAGAAGATTATCGATACGCCGCCTGGCGCAAGGCTTGGGGCAAGTGGTTTTTGTTGCGGTCATACGGGCAAGTATTCCTGCTGCAGTGTTTACTGTTGTTCGTCGTCGCGCTGCCAATCCTCCTGATCAACAAAAGTGCCGGTCCAGCGATCGGCTTGTTGGATGTTGTTGGGGTCGCCGTTTGGCTTTTCGGATTTATTTTTGAGACTGTTGGTGACGCTCAACTCGCAAAATTTATCGCTGACCCTACCAACAAAGGCAGACTGATACAAAGTGGGCTTTGGCGTTATACGCGCCACCCAAATTATTTTGGCGAGGTTACACTTTGGTGGGGTGTTTGGCTCATCGCGCTTTCAGTACCGTTCGGCTGTTTGGCAGTCATCGGCCCGATCACGATCACCTTTTTGATACTCAAAGTTTCGGGCATCCCAATGCTCGAAGATAAGATGGAAAAAAATCCTGATTTTGCGGAATACAAAGAGAGAACCAGCGGATTC
>Ga0209798_10002270_pt1 | contig 11304 bp, 7 predicted proteins | sample DOMMetBare3Fresh_FD_187475 | JGI IMG/M metagenome (GOLD analysis project Ga0209798, IMG submission 187475) | Wetland sediment microbial communities from St. Louis River estuary, USA, under dissolved organic matter induced mercury methylation -... | ecosystem: Environmental > Aquatic > Freshwater...
GCGAGCGGAAGTGCGCCGGCGCGCCGGCCGGTGCCGTGAAGCGCTGGTACAGCACGACACCGGTGGTGTCGGTCACGGCGACGTAGGCGATGTCGGGGATCGAGCGCTTCAAATCGTCGAAAGTCTGCTCGATACCATAGATTTCGCCGAACGCGATCTGGTTGTCCATCGCCTTCAAAACCAGCGAGCGCGCGGAGGCGCCGCCGCTGGCGACCTTCTTGGCCATCTCCGGCGCCAAGGCGGCTTCGAAGGCACGGTGCGACAGGAATGCGCTGGCGGCCAGCGCCAGAACCACGACCAGCATCACGACGCCGGCCAGGCGCAGGTAGATGCTGCGCAGGTAGGACTGGTTCATTGGTGCCCCTTGTCCACGTCATACCGGGGTCTGTCCGCCGAGGGGACGCTCGCTGGCTTGAGACGAGCCATCTGGGCGCTCATCGCGGCGCTCCTCGATGAAGTTCGGCGCGCAGCTGGGCCAGGTCGCTCTCGGCGTGGCGCACGGTCTCGAAGAAGCGGCGCAGCGCGCGTCCGAACGGGCCCTTTTGCGCGGCTGGCGACAGGCGGGAGCCGTCACGCGCGCGCAATGCCGCTTCGACGGCATCGAAGTCGCGCGTCAGACGATTCATCACCGCGACCAGGGCCAACGACGCCAGCGTCGCCGCCGCGGCGAACACGGCAAACGCCGACAGAGCGAGCTGCCGCGCCACGGCCATCGTCGAGTTGCTGACCTGCTCTTCCGAGTAGCGCAGCGCCAGGTAGCCGATCCCCAGGCCGAAGTTGTTTTCGATGGCGATGCCCGCCGCGGAATCAGTGCCTTGTTTGACGAACCAGTCTTTGCCGGCGGCTTGGCGCGCCGCGGTGATCCAGGCCGCCGGCACGTCGCGCGAAGCGCGCAGCCTGTCGGTGCTGTACAGCGGCTTGCCTTCGGTGTCGAAGACCTCGATCGACAAGATCAGATCATCGGTGGCGCGTTCGCGTTCGAGCGTTTCCGGCAGCGTACCCAGGTCGGCGAATTGAAGGCCCAGGGCCAGCGAAGACTGGATGCTGTTCTCGATCGAAGTGCCAGTGACGACCAGGCGCTCCTTGATGATGCGCTCGGCATTGCTGCGGTACTTGAAGAAGTTCAACAGACCCGCCATGCCCACGGCAAACAGGCACACCAGCACGGCGACCACGATCAGCTGAGGTTTTGTTTTTGCCATTGTCATGAGGTATGCGCTGCACGAGGGGTCCAGCGCACAACGTGATTGATCCCGAAGTACTGGTGAGAACTTTAGCGAGCGCTTTGCGGTGTGCTTGCACGAGGTCACCGCGGGCGTGAACAAATGAACTGAAGCGGACGTTGGTTCCGCCCATACTCGTCCGGTCGTTTGCTGTTGACCATCAACAATGATTTCAAACAATCCGTGGGCGAGCGTCGGAGGGCGGGTGTGAACGCCGTCACGAACGTCCTCAAGTTCGCCCGCGATGACATCGCCGGCGACACCGTGCCCGCACCGTTGTTCGACCCGGCGTGGGAGCCGCCGGTGCAAGGGCGGCGCCGTGTGCTCAACAGCTGGAATGAATACCTCGCGGTGGCCAGCCAGGTGGTGGGCCGCTTTCGCGGCCAGTACAAGCTCGGCCACTTCGACTACCTGCACCCGACGCGCTTGCAGCCCGGCACCGCGCGGCGTCTGAAGCGCCCCTACCACGTCAGCGTCGCCTACGCCGACTGGGGGCCCGTCGATGCGCCGATCGTCATCTGCTGCGGTGGCGTCGCCAGCGTGGCCATGCGATTCAACTACCTGGCCTCCGACCTCGCCGACAAGTTCCGCCTGATCTGTGTCGACTGGGTCGGTCGCGGCCGCTCGGGATGGCTGGCCGCGGAGGGCGATTACTCGCTGGCGACGTATGCCGAACAACTGCGCCAGTTGATCATGCATCTGGGCGGCAAGCCGGTGATTGTGGTGGGTTCATCACTTGGCGGCAGCGCGGCGATCGAACTGGCCTCGCGCCATCCCAAGCTGATCGAGCGCCTGATCCTGAACGACGTCGGCCCGCATATCCCCGCGCGTCGCCGCCGCCGCCGCGCCGACACGTTGGCCCGCCACTATGTGTTCCGAGAACCGTCTGACATGCTGCGCCGCATTGGCGCGTCGCAAAAGAACGACGGTCCGGTGAGCGACGACATCCGTTTCAACCTCACGTTCCACCAGACTCGCTGGTCCGACGAGGAAAACGGCCGCATCTACCGCCACGACGTGCGGGCGTTGCAGGCCTATCGCCGCGACGCACAGCACAGCCTGCTCCAATGGAAACAGTGGCGCAACGTGCGCTGCCCGATCCTGCTCATCCACGGCCTGCAGTCGGATTGCCTGTTCGAGGCCACCATCCGTCGCATGTCGCGCGGCAAGCAGGTCGCATTGATGCACTTGCCCGACACCGGCCACGCGCCGCTGCTCGCCGATCGCAACCAGATCCACTTCATCCGCCAGTGGCTCTGCGAGCCGCAGCACACGGTTGGCGAGTGGAGCGTGCTGCATGCGGCACCACGCGATCGTCACGCGCTGACGCCCTTGAGCTTCGCACCGTTGCAGGAACTGAAATGAACCCGCAGACCTGCTTCTCTTCATTGGTGTTCATGCGCCACGGCGTCACCGCCCTCAACGCGGCCGGACTGCGCTGCGGCGGCGACATCGACCTGCCGCTGGTGGAACTCGGCCAAAGCCAGGCCCTGCAGGCCGCGCAGCGCCTGGCCGCACTGCGCCCGCGTGTCGGCGTCATCGTCGTCAGCGCGCTGCAACGCACACGGCAGACTGCCGACATTGTCGGCAGCGCATTGCAGGGCGTCGAGATCGTGATCGATCCGGCGTTCAACGAGCGTCGCCTCGGCGAGTGGAACCGGCGGCCGATCGCCGAAACGCAGGCCGACCTCGAAGCCGGCATCACGCCTCCCGGTGGTGAGAGCAGTGCCGAGTTCACGCAACGGATCAACGCTGCCGTCACGGCGACGCTCGTGCCGCTTCTCGCGCGGCGGCCTCTGCTCGTGGCCAGCAAAGGCGTCGCGCGGGTGCTGGGCGAGCTGACCGGTGGCGGTCCCGGCGCGGCGCTCGACAACGCCGACATCATCGAGTTCGACCTGTCGGCCTTCTTGCAACGCAACTGCATGGTGTGTGCAGCATGAGTAGCCACGACACAACGCGCGGACGCCGCTCGCGCACCAGCTTGGCCATGCTGGCGCTCAGCCTCATGGCTGTGGCCCTGGCGTTCGGCGCCAATCGTGTGCCCGGTCTGCAAGGCGTGCTGCCCGGGCTGCCCGTGTCGGCCTGCGTGGTGATGATGCTGCTGCTGTTCTGGCGCTACCAACGCCGCATGACGCGCCTGGCCGGCGTCGTCGCCGAGCGCGGGGACGACGCGCCGCCGGCGCAAGCCCTGGCGGCCGCCGAGCGGCGCAAGATCGAAGGCCTGGGCGCTTGGATCGACGCCCAGGGGCATTGCACCGAAATCGCCGACGCGCTGGCCGAAGAGCTCGGGCTGGCGCGCGAAGAGATCGAAGGCCGGCCGATTGCCGACGCCTTCGGATCCACTCATGCACACGCTCTGAACGCCGCCATTGCCGAGGCGCTGGCGGGCCGCGTGCCGCGCCTGCGCTGCCAGTTGCTGCGCGCCAATGACTTGCCAGCGACACTGCTGATCGAGCTGCTGCCGCAAACGGATGTGAAAGGTCAGCCCGCGGGCTGCCGACTGGCCGCGATCGATGTCAGCGAGGAGCAGCGCGCACTCGACGCCGCAGAGCGCTCCGAGCGCCGCATGCGCTCGATCATGAATCAGATTCCGGTCACGGTGTCGTACATCGACGCCCAGGGCCACTACCGCTACATCAACCACGCGCAGGAAGTCTGGCTGGCAAAGAGTGAGAGCGACGTCATCGGCAAGCATGTGCGCGACGTCGTTGGCCCCGAGTTGTGGGCCAACATCGAGCCGCACCTCGCCGCCGCTCTGGCTGGCCAGTCGGTGCCGCTGGAGCGCCAGCGCATGGACCGCTCCGGCAACCCGGTATGGCACTCCGGTCGCCATGTGCCCGACGTCAACGATGCCGGAGAAGTGGTCGGTGTGTACACGGTGTTCTTCGACACCACACAGCGTGCATTGGCCGAGCAGGCGCTGCGCCACAGCGAGCAGGAACTGCGCGTGGCCAAGGCCGCCGCCGAACACGCGAGCAAGGCCAAGAGCGAATTCCTGGCCAACATGAGCCACGAGATCCGCACGCCGATGAACGGTGTGCTTGGCCTGACAGAGTTGTTGCTCGACACGCCGCTCAATGCGCAGCAGCGGCCCTTCCTCGAGACCGTGCGCAGCTCGGGCGAGACTCTGCTCTCGATCATCAACGACATCCTCGACTTCTCGAAGATCGAAGCCGGCAAGCTCGAAATCGAAACGCTCGACTTCGATCTGTACCAGGCGGTCGAGGACGTGGTGCAACTGATGGCGCCGCGCGCGCATGCCAAGAAGCTCGAACTGGCGTGCCGCATCGACGATCGCCTGCCGGCGGCGACGCGTGGCGATCCGTACCGTCTGCGCCAGGTGCTCAGCAACCTGCTGGCCAATGCCGTCAAGTTCACTGAAAACGGCGAGGTGGTCGTCACCGTGGGCATGAACGATGCGGGCCAATTGCACATCAGCGTGCGTGACACCGGCATCGGCATTTCGAACGACGCGAAGAAGCGCCTTTTCGCGCCGTTTGCCCAGGCCGACGGCTCGACGACACGGCGCTTCGGCGGCACGGGCCTCGGCCTGGCGATCAGCCGCCATCTGGTGGATCTGATGCACGGCGACATCGGCGTCGAGAGCGTCGAAGGCAAGGGGTCGACGTTCTGGTTCACGCTGCCGCTCGAACAGGCGCAAAGCCTGCCCGCCGTGCCCTACCCCGGCGAGCTGGCTGGCCGGCGTGTGCTCGTCGTCGACGACAACGCCACCAACGCCGAAATCCTCGATTACCACGCGCAGGCCGTCGGCATGCGTTGCGTGACCGCCGGTGACGGCCTGGTCGGGCTGGCGCAGTTGCGCCAGGCGGCGCGCGACGGCAACCCGTTCGAACTGGCGATCATCGACATGAAGATGCCGCGCATGGATGGCCTGGCACTGGCCGCCGCCGTGCGCGCCGATCCGGCGCTGGCGCAGCTGCGCATCGTCCTCGTGACTTCGCTGCATTCGACCGATGAGTTGGCACGGGCGCGAGAAGTCGGCATCAGTGCTTACTTGTCCAAGCCGGTGCGTCGACATGAGCTCTACCGTGCGCTGGCGCAGGCCGTCGGCGGCGTCGCCGTATCGGATGCGCCGACGAGTGGCGCTGGGGCACCGCTGCGCCTGTCGTGCCGCGTGTTGATGGCCGAGGACAACGGCGTCAACCAGTTCGTGGCGCGCAACATGCTGAAGTCGCTCGGCTGCGATTTCGACATCGTGCCCAACGGCCAGGAAGCGCTGGCCGCGGTACAGCGTGGCGGCTACGACATCGTGCTGATGGACTGCCAGATGCCGGTGATGGACGGCTACGAGGCAACGCGGCAGATCCGCCATTGGGAACAGGTCAGTGGGCAGACGCATCGCCTGCCGATCGTCGCGCTGACGGCCAACGCACTCGTCGGCGACGCCGACGTCTGCATCGAGGCCGGCATGGACGACCACCTGGCCAAGCCCTACACGCGCAACCAGCTCGGTGCCTTGATGGCACGCTGGCTGCCACCGCACTTGGTCGAGGGCTCGATCGATGCGCCACGCACCAAGCCGGCGCCGCTGGTCGCGGCCACCGAACCGGCCGCTGCTGCTGTGGCGGCGGGCGCTGCGCTCGACGCCAAGGCGCTGGCCAGCATCCGTGAACTCGACGACGGCGAGGGCGCGATCCTGGCCGAGGTCATCGGCATCTTCTTCGACGAGACGCCGCGGCACCTCGAAAGCCTGCGAAATGCCGTCAACAGCAAGAACGCCCCCGAACTGGCTCGTGTGGCCCATGCGTTCAAGTCAGCCAGCGGCAATGTGGGCGCCACGAGCGTTGTCAAGCTGTGCCGCGACTTGGAGCGCATCGGCCGCAGCGGCGAGCTGGCCGACGCGCCACCGCTGCTGCGCGAGATCGAACAGCAGGTCGACGTCGTGCGGCCGCTGCTCAAAGCTGAAGTGAAAGCCATCGCATGAATACCGACCGACACCGCATCCTGATCGTCGATGATGACGCCGGCGGCCGCCGACTGACGCGTGCCACGCTGATGCGCGCCGGGTTCGAAACCAGCGAGGCGGCCGACGGCGCACAGGCGCTCGAAGCAATGCGCGAGTTGCTGCCCGATCTTGTGCTGATGGACGTCAGCATGCCGGTGATGGACGGCTTCACCTGCTGCGCCGAGCTGCGCAAACTGCCCGGTGGACAGCGCGTGCCGGTTGTGATGATGACCGGCCTCGACGACGTGCACTCGATCGAGCGCGCCTTCGAAGTCGGCGCCACCGACTTCATCACCAAGCCGATCAACTGGCCGATCCTGTCGCACCGTGTGCGCTACATGCTGCGCGCCAGTGCGGCAATCAACGATCTGAAGCAAAACCAGCGCCGCCTGTCGAATGCGCAGCGCATCGGCGAGATGGGCGATTGGGAGTGGGACGTGCGCCAGGGCCGCGTCAGCGCCTCTGAGCAGGCGTGGCGCATCTTCGGCCGCGACAGCGGCCTCGGTGCGCTGGAAGACGATCAGTTCCTGACGACCGTGCACGAAGAAGACATCGAGCGAGTGCGCCTGGCCTGCGAGCGCGCAATCGCCAACGGAGACGACTTTGCGATCGAACACCGCGTGGTGCAGCGCGGCGGCGTGCTGCGCCATGTGCATCAGCAGGTCGAAGTCCTCGAGCAGGACGAACAGGGGCGCGCAGTGCGGCTGGCCGGCGCGGTGCACGACATCACGCGGCGCAAGGACGCCGAAGACCAGGTGCGCCGCCTGGCCTACTTCGACACGCTGACCGGCCTGCCGAACCGATTGCTGTTCACCGAGCAGCTGATCAAGGCGGTGGCCCACGCCGAGCGCAACGGCCAGCAACTGGCGATCATGTTCATCGATCTCGACGACTTCAAGCGCGTCAACGACACCCTCGGCCATGGCGCCGGCGACGACCTGTTGAAGCAGATCGGCGCGCGGCTGTCCAGTTCGATCCGCGGCCTCGACATGGTGACGCGCAGTAGCTTCGATGACAACGGCAACACAATTGCCCGCCTCGGCGGCGACGAGTTCATCGTCCTGCTCAACAACGTGCAGGAACCTGTCGATGCGGGCTCGGTGGCGCGCCGCCTGGTCAGCGCGCTGGCCGAGCCGGTGACGGTGCTGGGCAACGAGCTTTACGTCAGCTGCAGCGTCGGCGTGGCCACGTTTCCCGGCGACGGCACCGACATCGAGACGCTGCTGATGAATGCCGACACCGCGATGTACCGCGCCAAGGAAGCTGGTCGCGGCGGCTTCCAGTTCTACGACCGCTCGATGAACGCCAGCGCCCGCGCGCGCCTGCAGATGGAGACGCTGTTGCGCCGCGCCGTCGAACGCGACGAGTTCGTGCTGCACTACCAGCCGCGCGTCGATCTGGTGAGCGGCCGCATCGTTGGCGCCGAAGCGCTGATCCGCTGGCAGCACCCCGAGCGCGGCCTGCTGCCGCCGAAGGAGTTCATTCCCCTGGCCGAAGAAGCGCACCTGGTGATCCCGATCGCCGAGTGGGTGATCACCGAGGTGTGCAAACAGGTCGCTGACTGGCAGTGTGCGGGCTTGCAGCCGATTCCGGTGGCAGTGAACCTGGCCGCGCCACACCTGCGCGAGCGGGCCTTGCCCGATCTGGTGGAGCGCGTGCTGCGCGAGCATGCACTGCCGTCATCGCTGCTGGAGATCGAAGTCACCGAATCGATCCTGATGCATGACCCGGAGCTTTCTCTGGCCAACGCCCGGCGCTTGGCCGAACTCGGCGTCAAGTTGTCGATCGACGATTTCGGCACCGGCTACTCATCGCTCAGCTACTTGAAGCGGCTGCCGATCGCCTCACTGAAGATCGATCAATCGTTCGTGCGCGACATCGCCACCGATCCGGACGACGCGGCCATCATCACCGCGATCATCGCCATGGCGCACAGCCTGAACCTGCGCGTCGTCGCCGAAGGCGTCGAAACCGAAGCGCAGCGCGCCTTCCTGAAATCCCATGGCTGCGACGAATTCCAGGGGTTCCTGTTCGGACACCCCGTCAGCGCGGCCGAGTTCGCGCGCTCGATGACGCTGTTGCAACACGATCGCGGCGCACTGGCGCTGGCAGTCTCAGCCCTGGCGTGAAACCCCGGGGCGAGGCTGACCGGCCTCGTCCCAGGTCGGGCCGTCGAACCATGCATCGCCCTGGAGCGCGGCACGCAGCATCGGCAGGCTCTCCAACCCCCAGAACAGCCGGCCGTCGAGTTCGAATGTCGGCACGCCGAAGACGCCGCGGGCGATCGCCGCATCCGTGCGGGCCCGCAACTCGGCTTTCACGTCGTCAGCAGCAGCATCGCGGGCGGGCGCGAGCTGCCGCGTCAGGGCGGCGACGCGCGCCGTATCGGTGGCGTCAGCGCCGCCGCGCCACACATGCCGCATCAGTGCTTCAACCACACGGCGGTTCGGCCCTGCTGCCAGCGCCAGGCGCAGCAGCGGCAAGGGATTGAAAGGGTGCGCCGCCGGCATCTGCAGTGCGATGCCGTGCTGGTGGGCCAGCCACGCGATGTGACGGTAGGTCCACGTCCGCTTGGGCTCGATTTCCGCCGGGCCCTTTTGTCCCCAATGCCGGAGCAAGCCGGCGAACAGCAGCGGCTGGTAATCGACCGTGTAGGTGCAGCCGCTGAGGGCCTGCGGCAGGTGCTCGAAGGCAAGGTAGGCAAATGGCGAGACCGGATCGAACCAGAAAACGATCGACTTCATGGGCTTGAGCTTTCGTCGATCACGCAGCGTGCGCGGCCGGCTGCTTTGGCGGCATAGAGCGCCGCGTCGGCGCGACGCACCAATGTCGCGGCGCCTTCGCGCTGGCGGGCGTTCAGCCGAGCCACGCCGATCGACAGCGTGACATGCGCGGCAGTGGGCGAGGCGCCGTGCGGCAGCGCCAGCGTCGCCATCGCGCTCATGCAGCGCTCGGCCACGGTGGCCGCGGCGGCCGCATTCGAATGCGGCAGCAGCAGCGCAAACTCTTCCCCCCCATAACGTGCCACCAGCTCACCCGGGCGCCGCGCCTGTTGCATCAACACGGCAGCGACGGCCTGCAGCGCAGTGTCGCCCTGAGGGTGGCCCAGGTGATCGTTGTAGTGCTTGAAGTGGTCGATGTCGATCATCAGCAAGGCCAACTCGTTACCGTAGCGGTGGGCGCGCTGGACCTCTTCGGCCAGGCGGGTGTCGAAACGGCGGCGGTTGGCCAACCCCGTCAGCGCGTCGGTGGCAGACAGTTCTTCGAGCTGCAGATTGGCCTGTTGCAGCGCTGCTGCCGTGGCTTCGAGATCTTGGCGCGTGCGCACCATCGCCGTGACGTCGGTGCGCACACCGGCGACACCGCCGCCGCGCGTGCGCCGCTCGTCGATGCGCAGCCAGCGGTTGCCTGGCAGCTCCTGCAGCACGGGCGCGCCGTCGGGCTGGCGGTGCCGCCGCAGGCGTTCGACCAGCCAGCCCTGCGGGTCCGCGGCGGCCTGCGGGTACTGGCCGCGTTCGAGCCCATGGCGCAGGATCGACTCGAACGTCGCGCCGATGACCAGTGCCGGCGCGCTGTCCTCGTAGATCTCGCGGTAGCGCTGATTGCACAGCAGCAGCCGGTCGTCGCTGTCGTAGAGCGCGAAGCCGTCGGGCAGCGACTCGATGGCATCGTCGAGCAGCGCGTGTTGGTTGGCCGCGCGGTCGTGCGCAGCCCGCAGCTCCTCGCCTTGCCGCACCGTTTCAGTGGCGTCCACGCGCACGGTGACCAGGCCGCCGCGCGGCATCGGCGTTTCGTAGATGAGGTACCAGTTGCCGTTGTCTGCCTGCTGCAGGCGCGGAGTGCTCGAGCGGCCGCGGGTGCGCAGGCGTTCGGCCAGCCATTGCTCTTCCCGGCCTACCGCGTCCGGCACCTTGCCGCGGGCGACGGCGCTGCGCACCAGGGCTTCGAAGGTTTCGCCGAGCAGCGTTGTGCCCTGCATGTGGGGGTAGAGCTGCAGCATGCGCTGGCTGAAGAGAACGAGCCGGTCGCTGCGGTCGTAGATTTCGACCGCCGCGGGCATGGCTTCGATGGCATCGTGCATCAACTGGTGCGCGCGCTCGGCTTCGTGGCGCGCAGCGCCGAGCGCGCGCTGGTTCTCGACCAGTTCGGTGATGTCGATCGAAAAGCCGAGGCGGCTGCCGTCGGGCAGTCGCTGCTCGGTGATGCGGCGCCAGCGGCTGTCGGCCATCTCGCGCAGGAACGAACGCCCTTGCTCGCTGCGGTGCTGCGTCAGGCGCTCGGCGATCCACGACTCTTCGCGGCCAACGGCCTCAGGCACCAAGCCGCGCAGCACGCGCGTGCGCAGCAGTTCTTCGAACGGCATGCCGCGCGTCGACAAGTTGTCGTCGAGCTGGTAGAGGCTGCGGAACTCCGCATTGGTCAGCACCAGGCGGTCGTCGGCGTCGTAGAGCACGATGCCGGCCTGCATGGCGTCGATCGTGTATTGCCAGCGCCGCCGCTCCGTATCGGCGGCGCGCAGCAGCCACCACAAGGTGACCACCAGCACCACGCCCGCCAGCAGCGCGGTCGTTTCGCCGGAGCGTGAGTCGGTGGCAATGGCCCACACCGCCATGCCCAGCCAGGCCATGCTGGCCACGGCGACGATGCGCGCGCTGCGTTTCATGCGGCCGCAGCCCAGGCCTGCGCTTCACGCAGACGCTCGGCGGTGCCGACATCGAGCCAGTGGCCGGGCCAGTGCTGCGCGCCGAGGCGGCCTTGCGCCAGCGCGGCGTCGAGCAACGGGCGCAGCTTCATCGGCCGGTCGGCAGCCACGCCGTCGAACATCGAGGCGCGAAACAGACCGACACTGGCCCACGTGTAGTGAGGAGCGGCAAGGGTGGCCCGGCGGCGCGTGGCGTCGAGGCCGAAGTCGCCGTTGAGATCGTTCGACACCTTCGGCGTGGCGAGCCGATCGGACTTGACGTCGGAGATGACGAACGGCTTGAGTTCGAGGTTCCTCGAGGTGACCGGCGCCTCGAGGCCAAGGAGATCTGCCGAGAAGGCCGGCCGCGTGATGCCCCCGCCGCCGACGGAGTTCGGCACCCGCGCCACGAAGGACACCTCGTTCTTCCAGCG
>Ga0209798_10002271_pt1 | contig 11296 bp, 5 predicted proteins | sample DOMMetBare3Fresh_FD_187475 | JGI IMG/M metagenome (GOLD analysis project Ga0209798, IMG submission 187475) | Wetland sediment microbial communities from St. Louis River estuary, USA, under dissolved organic matter induced mercury methylation -... | ecosystem: Environmental > Aquatic > Freshwater...
TTCAGTCATTATTGGATCATATAGTGATTATTTTCTGATTATTTCATCGTAACTTATCCTTAAACGCAAGTAACTATTTTCTATCAATAAACAACCAATGAAAAAAACTATTTTTTTTACACGCATTAGGACACGACATTGCATATTCACATCTTAGGTATTTGCGGAACATTTATGGGCGGACTTGCAGTAATTGCAAGGCAGCTGGGCTATGAGGTCAGTGGTTCTGATCAGAATGTCTATCCCCCCATGAGTACACAATTACAAGAACAAGGCATTCAATTGATGGACGGCTACCGGGCTGAAAATCTGGATGGCGATCCCGATTTGGTTATTATTGGCAATGCCCTGTCACGCGGCAATCCGGAAGTTGAAGCGGTGTTGAATAAAGGCCTGAATTATGTGTCAGGCCCGCAGTGGCTGGCAGAACATGTGTTGCACGATAAATGGGTGCTGGGTGTTGCCGGAACTCACGGCAAAACTACTACCAGCAGCATGTTGAGCTGGATACTTGAACACCAGGGCTTTAATCCGGGATTTTTAATCGGCGGTATTCCGTTAAATTTTAGCATTTCGGCACGTTTAGGGGGAGGGCCGGAAAATAAATCAGGTTTTTTTGTGATTGAAGCCGACGAATATGATTCAGCGTTTTTTGATAAGCGTTCAAAATTCGTTCACTATCGGCCCCGTACTGCCATACTTAATAATCTGGAATTTGATCATGCTGATATTTTTCCTGATCTGGATGCTATAAAACGGCAATTTCATCACTTGGTCAGAACCATTCCGGGTGAAGGATTAATTATCAGCCCTGAGTGCGATATTAATATCAATGATGTTCTGGCTATGGGTTGCTGGACTCCCGTTGCGCAAACCTCAATTAATGGCAGCGCTCAATGGAATGCAAAGTTGCTCAAAGCCGATGGCAGCCAATTTTCGGTAGTGTTTGAAAATAACGGGCAAGGTATCGTCAATTGGTCGCTAACGGGTGAGCATAATGTTTACAACGCCCTGTCTGCGATTGTTGCAGCCAACCAGGTCGGCATTTTGCCTAGAGATGCGATAGCGGCTTTGGGTCAATTTATCAATGTAAAACGGCGCATGGAAGTGATTGCCCGGATTAATGGCGTGACGCTATATGATGATTTTGCCCATCACCCGACAGCGATTGCAACGACGCTGGATGGTTTGCGTAAACAGGTGGGAGAGGAACGCATTATTGCCATTGTAGAGCCCAGATCAAATACCATGCGCCTGGGTGTACATACAGAAACGCTGGCCAAATCGCTAGGCCATGCCGATCTGGCGATCATTTATCAGCCACGAAATCTGGATTGGGATTTAAGTAAGCTAAAAAACTACGCCAACAACATTGAAATCTGTCAGTCTCTGGATGATATTATCGCTAAACTCAAAGTTGAAGCCGTTTCAGGCGGACATTTTGTGTTAATGAGTAATGGCAGTTTCGGCGGTATATATCAACGCTTGCAGGAAGAGTTGTAGGAAAACTCCTCGTGGGTGTCCTTTATCTATATCTCACATAACTTCAAAGGACGCCCACAAGGGGTTGTCCCTAAAGTTCATCAGGAACGCGACATGAATCGATTAGTCTGGTTATTATTATTTGGCACAATGTTTTTTGCTTCATTCACCCAAGCCAAGCCGTTAACCCCAGAGCAAGTACCGGAACCACTCAAGCCCTGGATTAGCTGGGTAACGCAAGATAATCCGGATCGCACTTGCCCTTTCTTGTACAACAGCTATGAACAAAAACGCTGTAGCTGGCCGACACAATTAAGCCTAGATTTAACGCCTGCAAAAGGCGTTTTTTCGATCAGCTGGAAAGTGTATAAAGACAGCTGGGTGAGCTTGCCGGGTGATAGCAAGCATTGGCCGCTTAATGTTACGGTTAATGGTAAACCCGCATTGGTTATGGATAAAAACGGCATTCCTTCGATTAAACTAACGGCTGGCCTGGAGCATCTAGCCAACTATCAAATCAAAGGGGAATTCCTGTGGGATGTTATTCCAGACAACATGAAGATACCTGACGATACCGGCTTGATTAACCTGGCTGTCAACGGCTTGGCAATACCAGCACCAACTATTAAAGACGGGCAGCTTTGGTTAAAGATAAGTGAAAGCGGGCTAAGCAAACCTGAAAATATTCAAAACAATCTGGCTATTCAGGTTTTCCGAAAAATGATTGATGAAGTCCCCTTACAGGTTTTAACGCATCTGGTGCTGGATGTTTCGGGCGAACAACGGGAAGTTAAATTGCCCTTTCCACTGTTGAACGGATTTATCCCCTTGCAATTACAAAGCCCTTTACCTGCCCGGATTGAACCTGATGGGTCTGTAATCGTGCAGGTACGCCCCGGTCAATGGCAGATTGAAATACTGGCTAGAAGCACAAAAGAATTGACTACGATTCCTTACCCCGTTGAGAACAAAGATTGGCCGGAATCAGAAATCTGGGCATTTGAGGCACGTCCGGAATTACGCGTCGTTGAAATTGAAAAGCTGAGCGCCATTGATGCCAGACTAACCAATTTACCTGAAGACTGGAAACACTTGCCCGCCTATAAAATCAATCAGGGGCAAGCGCTGGCTTTTAAAGTGATACGCCGGGGTGATCCGGAGCCTGAGCCCAATCAACTCACAATAAGCAGAAGATTATGGCTGGACTTTGACGGCAAAGGCTATACCGTCAATGACGCGATTAACGGCAAGATGACCAGTGGCTGGCGAATTAACGCCTTAGCGAATACAAGATTAGGCAAAGTGACCCTGGATGGTAACAACCAACTGATTACGCAGCAGGCGGAAACAAACAAGCAGGGCGTGGAGTTAAGAAAAGGCATGATAATGCTTGATGCCGATAGCCGCATAACAGGCGACATTGACACTATCAGCGCAGTCGGTTGGGAACAAAGTTTTCATAATGTGAGCGCTGAACTTAATCTGCCGCCGGGCTGGCGTTTATTGGCGGCCCGTGGTGTCGATAACGTGCCGGACAGCTGGATTTCGCGCTGGACGTTGCTGGATTTATTTCTGGTACTGATTACGGCTCTGGCAACAGGGCGGCTCTGGAATCGTAATTGGGGGGCGCTGGCCTTGGTAACACTGGTTATCATCTGGCACGAACCGGGCGCACCGCATTATGTTTGGCTGAATATTCTGGCGGCGACAGCATTACTTAGCTTATTGCCGCAAGGCAAGTTTTATGCTGTAACGCGCGGGTATCGTAATGGCTGCTGGCTGGCGTTGGTGGTGATTGCCGTGCCATTTATGGTATCGCAAGTGCGTATGGGGATTTACCCGCAGCTGGAATATCCCTGGCAGGATATTCATACACAGCTGGCACAACCTGCCAGGGATACTGTGGTTCGCGCTACTGGGTTTATGATGAAGGGAGGTTCTACGCCTGCTACTATGCCAATGATAGCAGAGGAGGCTGTGCAACCAGAACGTGCGGAAGTGGAAAACAAAGCACTTAAGAAAGAAATGTATGACCGGGCAATGCCAAAGCAAAAAACACCCAGCGCTTATTATGACACCGGCGCGACCAGCTTTGAACGCATCGATCCTAAAGCCAAAGTACAAACAGGCCCCGGCTTGCCGCAATGGCAATGGAATAAGGTTTATTTATCATGGAACGGTTCGGTTGATTCGGGACAACAACTGGATTTATGGTATTTATCACCCCGGATGACAATGTTATTGAATTTTCTGCAAGTGGCCCTGCTGGCCATGCTGGCATTAGTGATGTTTGGTGTGGCTGAAAAACTTGTTCCCAAGCTCCAACTTGGGAACAAGGCATCATCCTTATTACTATGGTTTTTAGTGCTACCTCTTCTGTCTATGCCCTCACCCAAAGCTTATGCCGATTATTATCCCAGCGAAGCACTTTTAAATGAGTTAAAAACCCGGCTACAGGAAGTGGAGATACCCGATTGCTTGCCCGGCTGTGCTCAAATTCAGCAAATGAATGTAGCGATTACCGATAAAACTATTGAAGTTACTTTGCAAATTCATACCCAGGAATCAGTTATTCTGCCGTTACCTTCGGAATACAATCAATGGCTTCCCAATCAAGTATTAGATAATGGAGCAGCCGCTCAAGCGCTGTACCGTAGTAATAGTCTATGGATTAATCTGGCCAAAGGTGATCATAAAGTTGTTCTTAAAGGCTTAACACCATTATTAAGTAAATTCACCCTGCCTTTACCGCTAAAACCGAACCGGGTCACCGTTCAAAAAACCGGCTGGGAAGTGGTCGGATTGCACGAAAACGGCTGGTCAGATGACCAATTACAATTCACCCGCATAAAGCAAACTCAACAAGATAAAACCAAACCCGGACTGGAACCCGGCGTGTTAACGCCTTTTGTCCGCGTTGAACGAACTTTGAATATAGGCTTGGATTGGCGCGTTATCACGCAAATTATCAGAACCTCCCCTGCCGATTCTGCTGTTGTTTTAACCGTCCCATTGCTGCCAGGTGAATCAGTTACCAGCCCGGAAATTCGTGTGAAAGATAATGCCGTCGAAGTGAACATGGCAGCACAGCAAACCGTTATGCAATGGGAATCCACGCTGGAAAAATCAGATAAAATCGAATTAACCGCACCGCAAACCGAGCAATGGATCGAAGTCTGGAAAGCGGACGTCAGCCCTATCTGGCATATAGATCCAACCGGCATAGCCATGATTCATTTGAATAATGAAGGGCAATGGTTACCCGAATGGCATCCCTGGCCGGGCGAAAAAATAACGCTGCAAATAACCAGGCCAGTAGCGGTCGAAGGGCAGACATTAACCATAGATAATAGCAGCCTTAGCATTAAACCCGGACAGCGCACGCAGGATGCTGATTTAAAACTCAGTCTGCGTAGCTCTCAGGGGTCGCAACATACACTGGCCTTGCCTGAAAATGCCGTATTGCAATCGGTGTCCATCAACGGACAGATACAGCCCATTCGGCAGCAAGGCAGAAAACTGACCTTACCGGTCAATCCCGGCAAACAGGATATCTTGATAAACTGGCAGGAAATCAAGGCTATCGCTACAGCCGTAACCACGCCATTGCTGGATTTGGGTCAGGACAGCGTTAATACTAACCTGAGCATCAGTCTGGGTCAGGATCGCTGGGTGCTATTCGTTATGGGCCCCAGGATGGGGCCAGCGGTGTTATTTTGGGGCGTGTTGATTGTGATTTTTATCCTGTCATTAGGTTTAGGCAAAATCCCTTTGACGCCGTTAAAAAACTGGCACTGGTTTTTATTGCTGGTGGGCTTAAGCCAAATACCAATGGCATCGGCAGGCATTGTTATTGCATGGTTAATGGGGCTAGGCTGGCGAGCAAAGCAAACCCCGGCCGACTGGCGTTATTTTAATGCCCTGCAAATCAGTATCGGCGGCTTAACCTTACTGGCGCTAGGCGTGTTATTTGCAGCCGTTGCCCAGGGTCTGTTGAGTTCACCAGATATGCAGATTACCGGCAACCAGTCCTCAGCCTTTTTGTTAAACTGGTATCAGGATAGAAGTTTATCGACCTTGCCGACCGCAACAGTAATTTCCGTGCCATTAATTGTGTATCGATTATTGATGTTAGCCTGGGCATTATGGCTGGCCGTATCATTACTCAACTGGCTAAAATGGGGCTGGGTGTGTTTTTCAAGCAACGGCTTGTGGAATAAAGCGGTAGTTAAAGAAAAGAAAGCCGTAGAGGAAACAGTGAAAAACAATGAGACTGATTAGGCGATTTCCAAGAAATAATTTACCCACAAGCGCAGGATTTTTGTTCATTTTCAAGGCGTAAAAAGGGGCGCATAGCGAGCTATGCAACCCTTTTTACAACGCAGAAAAGGGACAAAAAGACCAGCTTGTGGGTAAATTATTCGCCGGAAATCGCCTAACCATCCAGAACAGATTATTTTCCGACTATGTTAAAAAAATTATTGCCGATATTTTCTACCGCACTGTTTTATCTGTTGTATTACCTGATTAGTACCTTCAAATTTGATGTGCAGATAAAACTTGTAGCTATTTTCTATGATTTTCTGTTGCAACTGGGTGTTGGCTATATTCTTTTTGCTTTATCAAAGCGTGTCTGGATTTTTCTGGTAATCCAGGCCCTGGTGATGGGCATTTTATATGTCGGTAATGCGGTAAAAATATCCTTTTTTGGCGGCCCGATTTTGCCGGACGATGTTTACGCGCTACGTTCATTGTTGCTGATACTCGAAGGTTGGCGGTTTTTTGCCGCCGCGATACCCCTGGCGGCTATTGCCAGTTTATTGCTGTTCAATTTTACCATGCGCCACTGGAGCGCTTATCTCGCCAGTCTGACAGCGATTTTGCTGGGGATTACCCTGGTTTATAAACCCGCTATGATCCTCGATCCGCTCGATAAACATTTCCTTTTCTCGGTTTGGGATCAACGTTCCGCTTATTTGTGGCACGGCGCTACGCTTTATAGTCTGCATGAAAGCGCCCGCTTTTTTGCTTTAGCCGATAAGCCCCCCGATCCTGATGAGGCGCAGATGGCAGCCGAGAGCTTGCTAAGCGCTGTTCCAGCTGTTAAGCCTGTTACGGAAAGCAAGCCCTTTACACCCCGCAATATACACATTGTGTTGCTGGAATCGTTCTGGGATCCCAGCGAGTTAAAAAAAGCCCATTATAAACAAAACCCATTGGCTCCCGATTTTCGCCAGCTTTGGAAAAGCGCAGGTTATTCACATGCCCTGGATCCGGTATTTGGCGGCTACACTGCAAATTCAGAATTTGAAGTGTTATGCGGATTTCCAGTGACCAAGAGCAGTGTCAAATTTGAGCGCCAGTTACTTAACGCAGTACCGTGCCTGCCGCATATTCTTGCCGACAAGGGTTATCGCACTGTCGTTTCGCACCCGAATGTGCCGGTGTTCTGGAATCGGGTTAATGCTTATCGAAACCTGGGCTTCCAAACCTATTGGTCGATACAGGATTTCGTACTGGATGATATGAATCGCGAGTTTTTGTCCGATGCTTCGCTCTATCGTCAAGTCATGGAAAAAATATCGGGGTCGCTGGATAGCAAGCAACCTGTTCTGGATTACATCGTGACCTATTTTGGACACTGGAATTATCCTTTGAGTGAAAGCCGCCCCAATAAGGTCAGCTCCCGCTCCAAGGTTGAAGAGGTGTCGACTTATGCCAACACGATTTATTATAAGTCGCGAGAACTCATGGCATTTTTGGATCAACTGAAACAACGTGATCCTGATGGCATTATCGTAGCTTTTGGCGATCACCTGCCTTTTTTGGGAGAGAATTTTGCAGGGTATGTGGATTCGGGCGTTCTTGCTCCCAATCGCAGTGATTTTACTCCCGCCATGTTGAAGTTTTATGTGAGTACACCGATGATTATTATCGATGGCAAAAACGGACCGATTAAATTCGGCAGTTTGCCGCTTTATCAAGTGCCTAAGTTATTACTGAATTTATTGAATTATAATGAGCCAAGCATCATGGATTATGTCACTCCCTTGCCCGATATGCGTGTTCGGCCATTGCCCGGGTTGCATTTTAATGTGCTTAAGGATGGAAAAATCGATATATGCAAAGAACCACCCTATTCGGAGGCGTGCCGGAAATCGGCTCGTTGGCTGCAAGATGTATCTGTTGTTAGTAATGATTTATTCATAGGCAGTCAATATACACGCCCCAGGCACGCGCCTGCGCAACCGATAGAACCTGCACCGGCAGAGGTGGCTAATCCACCGATCAATGCTACTACGCCGGAATGATATTTCGACAGGCCTGAATGTTAAGAGGGAACTCTTTCTGAAATTACAAACCTTCATGCAAGACCGTATCAATCTTTGCTGCGTGCGCCAAATCGTTGCCTTGTTATAAGCAATTGAGAAACAAATATTTTCAGTGTGTGAATAGCGGGTTGTTCACCACTACACATAATGATGATGATACCGATAGTATTTTATACGATAACTTGCGCCCCACTTTGGGGCGTTTTTCGTTTATCAAGCGAGTACAATGGGGAGCATAACTAAATAAGGGCTGTTCTACGGGGATTGGTCTATAAATTGCTTATAGAAACATAAAGCCCGCATCAAAAACAATTGATATAAAATTATGTTTAAACGCATACTGGATCACCTTAATACCGCAATCTTATTGTTTGATCGTGAATTAATACTCACCTACATCAATACAACCGGAGAAATTCTGCTGGCTGACAGCGCACATCACTTAGTGGGCCAAAGTGCAGATGAATTATTCAAGTCTTCCGATCCTGCGTTGCTTATTAATTTGAAACAATCCCTGGCGATGGGTGAGCCTCTGGTTGATCGAGCTCTAACGCTGAGCCGCATGACCCAGAATGTTACTATCAACTTTAGCGCCACACCGTTGTTAAGCTATGAACAGGTCAGTGAAATACTGGTCGAGCTGCAACAGGTCGATAATCACCTGCGTATATCCAAGGAAGAGCAACTATTAACGCAACAGAATACTGCACGATTACTGGTCAGAGGCCTGGCTCATGAAATCAAAAATCCGTTAGGTGGCTTGCGTGGCGCAGCACAATTGCTGGATCTGGAATTGCATGACCCGGAGCTTAAAGAATATACCCAAATCATTATTGCCGAATCTGACCGTCTACAAGGTCTGATGGATAAAATGCTCGGCCCCAATAAATTGCCCAATAAAAAGGCGCTCAATATTCATGAAGTATTGGAGCGAGTCAGGCAGCTGGTTCAAGCTGAATCCAGTGGCAGCGTTACTATTAAGAATGATTACGATCCCAGCATTCCCAATATCTATGCAGACAAAGATCAACTCATCCAGGCTATTTTAAATATTGCCAGAAATGCGGTGCAGGCTATGGAAGGAAAAGGCAATATTATGTTCAAAACACGCATACACCGGCACATGAGTATAGGCCGTAAGCGGTATAAATTAGCGGTAAAGTGCGACGTCATTGATAACGGGCCGGGCATAGATGCCGACATGATGAGCCAGATATTTTACCCGATGATTACCGGACGGGCAGAAGGCACGGGATTGGGCTTATCCATTGCACAGGCGTTGATCAATCAGCATAACGGCTTAATTGAATGTAACAGCGAGCCCGGAAATACGGTATTTTCAATCTTTTTACCTATGGAGGCTGGCAATGACTAAGTCCGAAACGGTCTGGATTATCGATGATGACAAATCTATACGCTGGGTTGTCGAAAAAGCTTTGCAAAAAGCCGACATTATCACCCGCAGCTTTTCCAGCGGGAAAGAGTTGCTGACGGCTTTACAAGGCGACATACCTGATGCCCTGATAACCGATATTCGTATGCCCGGCATGGATGGCCTGGAACTTCTAGACAAGGTTCAGCTTAGTCACCCAACTTTACCCGTTATTGTGATGACGGCTCATTCCGATCTGGAAAGCGCTGTCTCTGCATTTCATGGCGGCGCTTTTGAATATCTGCCCAAACCCTTTGATATTAAAGAAGTGGTTAATCTTGCACAACGTGCCTGCAACCATGGCAGGCAGCAGCAAGACAACGCCCATCGCGCGGCTACGACTACCATTGAGCCTACCCCGGAAATCATAGGCGAAGCGCCGGCAATGCAAGAGGTTTTTCGGGCGATAGGTCGGCTGGCGCGTTCGCACATTACGGTGCTTATTAATGGCGAATCGGGAACCGGCAAGGAATTAGTAGCCAAAGCCCTGCACCGCCACAGCCCTAGAACGAAAAACCCGTTCATCGCCTTAAATATGGCCGCTATCCCTAAAGACCTGATGGAATCGGAATTGTTCGGTCACGAGAAAGGCGCTTTTACAGGTGCGCAAGCACGGCGAGCGGGTCGCTTTGAACAAGCCAATGGCGGCACTTTGTTTCTTGATGAAATAGGCGACATGCCAGCCGAATTGCAAACCCGTTTATTAAGAGTGCTGGCGGATGGCGAGTTTTATCCGGTGGGGGCGCATCTTGCTGTTAAAGTCGATGTGCGTATTATTGCCGCGACTCATCAGGACCTTGAAACACTCGTTAATCAAGGCCGCTTTCGAGAAGATTTATTCCATCGATTAAATGTCATTCGTATTCATATCCCGGCCCTGCGCGAGCGCAAACAGGACATACCATTGCTGCTGCGCCATTTTTTGCATCAGGCAGCTTCCGAACTGGGCGTTGAAATGAAAGTCCTGAAACCCGAAGCTGAAGTATTTTTAAGCACACTGGAATGGCCGGGAAACGTAAGGCAATTGGAAAACAGTTGCCGCTGGTTAACCGTCATGGCATCGGGTCGAGAAATTCATCTGCATGATTTGCCCCCTGAGTTGCTTAATACACCGGCAGAAAAAGAGACCGCTGGAACTGACTGGGAATCTTTACTAAGAAGCTGGGTTGATCGGCAGTTATTGACAAAAGAAGCAGAAGTTGCCAAGCAAACCATTCCAACCGTTGAAGCTATTTTAATTAAAGCCGCCTTGAGCTTTACCCACGGTAAGCGCCATGAAGCTGCTATTTTGTTGGGCTACGGCCGAAACACGCTGACCCGTAAAATAAAAGAACTGGGAATAGATGAATAACTTCAGACGTGAGTTAACTGTATACTCAATGCATTGAGAGTGCGATTTTCCCGTGTGAGCTTAGAACGCCCTGTCTTCTCGACATAGAACGCCGTCATCCCGGCGCAAAGCGCTGTTTTCTCGACGCAAAGTGTTGCCATCCCGATGCAAAGTGTTGTCATCTCGACGCAAGGAGAGATCTTATCCGCTTAAGCCCCGTAAGATTCCTCCCGTTGGCCGGAAGGACAAAAACAACTTAATCTTGCGCTCCCATAAAATATAAGAAGTTGTGTAGATAGCCATGGTTATCAGGAGAGCCAGTCGATCGCTTGTCATCCCGGCATAGAGAGTTGCCATCCCGATGCAAAGTGTTGTCATCCCGATGCGAAGTGTTGTCATCTCGACGCAAGGAGAGATCTTATCTGCTTATGCCCCGTAAGATTCCTCCCGCTGGCCGGAATGACAAAAACAACTTTGAGTTCTCTGTGAGCAATTGCAGGTTTTAGGATTAGATTAAACGTGACCACTCTGTATGCACCACTGCGGCCCATAATTAACATTTACGCACCAAAGTGGCGCGAAATGTTATCAAATTCTCCCCGTCTTCTTTGATAACAAGCATTGCCGCTCAATAAAGCTTGATGGCAGTTTCAGCGATTGATCTATCCGGATAATGCAACAAGTTATATCTGCAACCTCTTAAACAATTCTTTATCTTGA
>Ga0209798_10002272_pt1 | contig 11294 bp, 6 predicted proteins | sample DOMMetBare3Fresh_FD_187475 | JGI IMG/M metagenome (GOLD analysis project Ga0209798, IMG submission 187475) | Wetland sediment microbial communities from St. Louis River estuary, USA, under dissolved organic matter induced mercury methylation -... | ecosystem: Environmental > Aquatic > Freshwater...
CAGTGTCATCGTCTTGCCGGTGCCGGCGCCGGCGATCACCAGCAGCGGCCCGGGCGGTGCGCCGGCGCGTCCGTGCTCCACCGCCGCGCGCTGCTCGTCGTTGAGCGCGGCGAACGGGTCGGTCCGGTGCGGGGCGGTCGTGGTGCTCGACATCGATGGTCCAGGGTGCAACGATACTGTATAGGCGTACAGATGGGTGCATTCTCTTCAACAGTTGATCGCACCCGGTATGCGCCCGAGCAGCGCGGCGCACACTGACCCGGGACACGCGCCGGATCTCGCGGCGTCGCACCGGGACCGTGCCGCGGCGCGCCGGTATGTAAACCATGGAATCGAGATGACGCCGCCATTCACACGATGCGCTGCGACATGCTGCCCGACACGGGCCTGAGCGAAGCCCAGGCGCGTCAGCGCCTGGCGGCATCCGGCCCCAATGAACTGCCGACGTCGCGGCCCCGCAGCGCGTGGCGGCTGTTGCGCGAGGTGGTCGGCGAGCCGATGTTCTTGCTGCTCGTGGCCTGCGGCGTCGTCTACATGGCGCTGGGCGACGTGCGCGAGGCGCTGATGCTGCTGGGGTTCGTGTTCGTCGTGATGACGATCAGCTTCATCCAGCAAAGCCGCGCCGAACGTTCGCTCGACGCGCTGCGCGACCTGTCCAGCCCGCGCGCACTGGTGCTGCGCGAGGGTCGCGCGCGGCGCATTGCCGGCCGCGAGCTGGTGTGCGGCGACATCGTGCTGCTGGCCGAGGGCGACCGCGTGCCCGCCGACATGCGTTTGATCGACGCCTCGAACCTGGCGGTCGACGAGTCGTTGCTGACCGGCGAGTCGGCGCCGGTCGCCAAGCAGGCCGCCGCGCCCGATGTCACTCCGGCACAGCCGCCGGTCGCCGACGACCCGGCGATCGTCCGCGCCGGCACGCTGGTGACGCGCGGCACGGCACGCTGCCGCGTCACCGCCATCGGTGCCGACAGCACGCTGGGTCGCATCGGACGCTCGATGTCCACCATTGCCGTGCAGAGCACGCCGATCCAGCGCGAAACCCGCCGCATCGTCGTGCGCATCGCCGTGGCCGGACTGACGCTGGCCGGCGCGCTGGTGGTCGCGTACGGGCTGCGCTCGGGCGACTGGCTGCACGCCTTGCTGTCCGGCCTGACGTTGGCGATGGCCGTGCTGCCCGAGGAGCTGCCGGTCGTGCTGACGATCTTTCTCGGCCTGGGGGCCTGGCGCCTGGCACGGCAGAACGTGCTGGCGCGCAGCATCCCCGCGGTCGAGCTGCTGGGTGCGACCACGGTGCTGTGCGTCGACAAGACGGGCACGCTCACCGCCAACCGCATGGTCGTGCGGCGCCTGCAGTCGGACGCGCTGGAACACGACACGCTGCGCGGGCCGCAGGCCGCGCTGGCCGAGGGCCTGCACGACCTGCTCGAGTTCGCGGTGCTGGCCAGCCATCGGCGGGCGTTCGATCCGATGGAGGTGGCGATCGCCGAGGCCGGCCAGCGCCTGCTCGCGAACACCGAGCACCTGCACGCCGACTGGACCGTGGTGGACGACTACCCGCTGGCCGGCGAGATGCTGGCGATGTCGCGCGTCTGGCAGTCGCCCGACCGCCGCGAGCGGGTCATCGCCGCCAAGGGTGCGCCGGAGGCCATCGTCGAGCTGTGCCATCTTGATGCCGCTCGGCGCGACGCCATCGCGCGCCAGGTCGCTGCGATGGCCGGCGACGGGCTGCGCGTGCTCGGGGTGGCGCGCGCGCTGTTCGATGCCGCCACGCTGCCGGCGAACCAGCACGACTTCGCGTTCGAGTTCATGGGGCTGGTGGCGCTCGAAGACCCGGTGCGGCCCGACGTGGCGCGGGCCATCGCCGAGTGCCATGCCGCTGGCATGCGCGTGGTGATGATGACGGGCGACCACCCGGCCACCGCGTTGTCGGTGGCGCGCCAGGTGGGCTTGCCGGCGAACGGCACGCTGATGACGGGCGCCGAGCTGGCCGCGCTCGACGACGCGGCGCTGCGCAGGCGGCTGGCCGACGTGAACGTGTTCTGCCGCGTGCAGCCCGAGCAGAAGCTGCGCCTGGTGCAGGCGCTCAAGGCCAGTGGCGAGGTGGTGGCGATGACCGGCGACGGCGTCAACGACGCGCCGGCGCTGAGGGCCGCGCACATCGGCGTGGCGATGGGCGCGCGCGGCACCGACGTCGCGCGCGAGGCTGCGGCGCTGGTGCTGCTGAACGACGATTTCGCCTCCATCGTCACCGCGGTGCGCGACGGGCGCCGCGTGCATGCGAACCTGCGCAAGGCGATCACCTTCGTGGTGGCGGTGCACGTGCCGATCGTCGGCCTGTCGATCGCCCCGGTGCTGCTGGGCTGGTCGATGGTGCTGATGCCGGTGCACATCCTCGTGCTGCAGTTGATCATCGACCCGGCGTGCTCGGTGGTGTTCGAGGCCGAAGCGCTGGAGCCCGGCGCGATGACGCAGCCTCCGCGTCCGCCGGACGCGCGGCTGTTCGATGCCGCCGTGCTGAAGCGCGCGCTGTGGCAGGGCGCGGGGCTGCTGGCGCTGCTGCTGGCCGCGCACGCCGGCGCGCGGGTGCTCGCGGGCTCCGAAGACACGGCGCGCGCGCTGACCTTTGCGGTGCTGGTGTTGTGCAATCTGGGCCTGATCCAGGCCAATCGATCGTGGCAGCCCGGCGGCTGGCGCGACCGCGGCACGACCAATCGGCCGTTCCTGTGGATCGCCGCCGCGACGCTGGGCATGCTGGCGTGCGTGCTCTCGGTGCCGGCGATCGCCCGGCTGTTCGCCTTCGCCCCCCCGGCGCCGTGGCTGCTGGCGGCCGGGCTGGGTGCGGGGCTGCTGGCCTTGTTGTGGTGCGAGGCCGTCAAGTGGGCGCTCGGTCGGCGCCTGCTGGGCAGCGCGTGAGGCGGAGGTCGACGATCAGCCGGCGCTGCTCGCGGTGTCGTCGTCCTGCATTGCAGCCTGGTCCGCTCGGACGACCGTCACCGGTACCGGGCTGCGTTGCAGCACCGCGCCGGACACCGAACCGAACAGCGCACCGAAGCGGCCGCCGGCGCCATGGGTGCCCATGATCACCGCGTCGCACCGGTCACGCTCGATCGTCTCGACCAGAACGCGCGCCGGATCGCCGTCGACCACTTCGCTTTCGAACGGCAGGCCCGCCGACTCGAGCAGGGCTTCGGCCGGTCGCAGCAGATCGGCTCCGGCGGCGCTGCGGACCTGGTCGATCACCTCGGCATCGTGCGCCATGGCCATTTCGTACAGGTTGGGGGCCGCCTGGGCGTTGACCAGCACGAACTCGGCCTTCAGGCCGTCGCGCACCAGGCGCACCGCGTATCGAACCGCCTCCAGCGCTTGCGGCGAGCCGTCGATGGGCAGCAGAATCTTCATCGGGATCCCTTTCGTGGCCGCGCGCCGGCGCCTGCCTGTGACAACGCACGGCTTGCGGCCGACCCTGCCGTGCGTGTGGGCAGTATGCTCGCGCACCGCAGCCGGCGCGGCGCCCGACCGAGCAATTCGCAAGGCCATTGGCGGCGCGGCCACAATGCCGGACCCCAAGACCAACGCCTGAGCGCCATGAAACGTCTCGCCCCGGTCATCGTGCTGCTGCTGGCTGGCTGTGCCCACGCGCCGCCGGCGGTGCTGGCACCGAACGCCAACCTGGTGGTGCAGGGCATCCCGCCGATTTCCACGACGCTGGCACGGCAGGTCGACCGCTACGGCGATTTCCGCGGCCACACGCTGCTGGACTGGCATCCGACACGAAGCGAGATGCTGGTGGCGCACCGCAAGGCCGGCGGAAGCACCGCGCAACTGTTTCGCGTCGGCAGCCCGATGGCCGAGCCCGAGCCGTTGACCGACTTCGCCGATCCGGTAACCTCGGCCCGCTACGAGCCGCGCGAAGGCCGCTATGTGGTATTCGAGCGCAGCGCCGGCGGCAGCGAGGCCTATCAGCTCTACCGGCTCGACCTGGACACCCGCCAGACCACGCCGCTCACCGACGGCAGCGAACGGCACAGTCTGCAGGGCTGGCTGCACGGCAGCAGCCTGCTGATCACGTCGTCGCTGCCGCTGGACAAGACGGCGCAGGGTGGCACGCGGGCCAGCGTGTCCACCACCTTCCGGCTGATCGATCCGCTGCAGCCGCAGAAGGCGCGCAAGCTGGCCGAATTGCCCGGGGGCGGATGGTACGCAGGCGGCGTCTCACCCGACGACCGGCAACTGGCCCTGACGCGCTTCATCTCCGCCAACGAGACCCAGGTGTGGCTGCTCGACCTGGCCAGTGGGGCCACCACGCAGCTGCTGCCCGCGCCCGGCAGCAGCGAGCGCACGGTGTACTTCGCCGGCGACTTCACGTCCGGCGGCGCCGGCCTGTTGGTGGTGAGCGACCGCGCGGGTGAGTTCCGCGAACTGATGGCCTGGCGCTTCTCCGACCGGCAACTGGTGCGCATGAGCGCGCACATCCCGTGGGACGTGCGCGAGGTGGCGATCGACGAAGCCGGCGAACGGATCGCCGCGCAGATCAACGTCGAGGGGCGCGCGGAGCTGCGCCTGTTCGACGGGCGCACGCTGCAGGAACTGCCCGCGCCCGCCGTGCCGCCGGGCAGCGTGGTGCGGATGGCGTTCCACCGCCGCACCGGTGCGCTGGGCTTCGCGGTCAACAGCACCAAAGGGCCGAACCAGCTGTTCAGCCTGAACGCGGGCGACGGTCGCGTGCAGCAATGGACGCGCGCCCTCGCGCCGCCGGACGTGGACATGGCGACCTTCAGCGACCAGCGCATCGTGCGCTGGAAGAGCTTCGACGGGCGCGTCATCTCCGGCGTGCTGACGCCGCCGCCGGCGCGTTTTGTCGGCCGGCGACCGGTGATCGTGTCGATCCACGGCGGCCCCGAGGCCCAGGCCACGCAGGGTTTCATGGGCCGCACCAACTACTTCGTGCAGGAGCTGGGGGTCGCGGTGATCGAGCCGAACGTGCGGGGCTCCGACGGTTTCGGCAAGACGTTCCTCGCGCTCGACGATGGCCGCAAGCGCGAGGATTCGGTCAAGGACATCGGCGCGTTGCTCGACTGGATCGCCAACCAGAGCGACCTCGACGCCTCGCGCGTGGTGGTTGAGGGCGGCAGCTACGGCGGCTACATGAGCCTGGCGGTCAGTGTGCATTACGCCGACCGCATCGCCGGCGCGATCGACGCGGTGGGCATCTCCAACTTCGTCAGCTTCCTGCAGAACACCGAGAGCTATCGACGTGACCTGCGGCGGGTGGAATACGGCGACGAGCGCGATCCCGAGATGCGCGCGTTTCTTGAATCGATTTCGCCGCTCAATCATGCGCACCGCATCACCAAGCCGCTGCTCGTCGCACAGGGCAAGAACGACCCGCGGGTTCCCTACACCGAGGCCGAGCAGATCGTCGCGCGCGCCCGGGCCAACCAGACGCCGGTGTGGTACCTGCGCGCCGAGAACGAAGGTCACGGCTTCGCGCGCAAGGAGAACGCCGATTTCTACTTCTATGCGAAGGCGCTGTTCCTGCAGTCGACGCTGAGGCTCGCGCCCGGCGGGTGAGTGCCGTGCGGGCGGTGGCAATCGCCGCAGCGCCGGCTATGCCGCCACGTGCTGGCGGATCAGTGTCGACAGCTGGTGCATCTCGAACGGCTTGGGCAGGTAGTCGTCCATGCCCGCCGCGATGCAGCGCTCGCGGTCACCGACCACCGCATTGGCGGTGAGCGCGATGATCGGCGTGCGCCGGCCGCCGGCCTGGCGTTCCTGGTCGCGCCACTGCCGCGTGGCCTGCCAACCGTCCATCACCGGCATCTGGCAGTCCATCAGCACCACGGCATAGTGGGTCTGCTGCAGGCGTTCGACGGCCACCTGGCCGTCCTCCGCCACGTCGACATCCAGGCCCATCTGCTCGAGCATGGCCTTGGTGATCATCGCGTTCACCGGGCTGTCCTCGGCCACCAGCACACGCGCCGACAACATCAGCTCGACCGCGGCATCCGGAACGGGAACGGCCGGCGGCGCCGGACGCACGCGGCACGGCAGCGTGAAGCGGAACACCGAGCCGCGCGGTGCATTGGGCGCGCACACCACGTCGCCGTGCATGGCGCGGGCGAGGTAGCGCGAGATCGTCAAGCCGAGTCCCGTCCCGGCGCGGTACTCGGGCGAGCCAGGCAACGCCACCTGCTCGAACGCGTTGAAGATGCGGTCGAGCTGCTCCGGCGGAATGCCGATGCCGGTGTCGCGCACCGTGAACTCCAGCTGCTCGCCGATGCGCACGACCCGCAGCGCCACCTCGCCGTTGGCGGTGAACTTGATCGCATTGCCCAGCAGGTTGTGCAGCACCTGCTTCACCCGCGAGGCATCGGTCCCGATCCACTCGGGCAGGTCGCTGCCCTCGTCGACCTCGAAGCGCAGGCCTTTCTGCGTGGCCATCGGCTGCAGCACGTCGACCACCTCGCGCACCAGGTCGTGCAGTCGCACCGTGGTGTCGTTGAGCACCAGCTTACCCGACTCGATGCGCGACATGTCGAGCAGGTCGCCGATCACCGACTGGAGGTGGCGCCCCGACTGCTCGATCACCTCGAACTGCGGGCGCTGCGCCGGGTCGGTGCTCGCGTGCTTCATCAACTGCGTCATGCCCAGGATGCCGTTCAGCGGTGTGCGCATTTCGTGGCTCACGGTGGCCAGAAAACGGCTCTTGGCCTGGCTGGAATGCTCGGCCAGCAGCCGTGCGCGCTGCCGATCCTCGGCGATGGCGGCGTTCTCGTGGCGCAACCGCAGCAACTCGGCGATGCGCTGGCTCAGGCCGGCCGACTCGATCAGCAACAGCACCAGCAGGATCATCATGCCGCTGCCGGTGACCAGGCCTTCGGGCGTGCCGCGGGTGAACTGGTGCACCGCGTTGGGCAGCAGCACCACGCCGACGAACGTGCCGCAGGCCCTGAAGTCGCTGCCCAGCGAGAACACCGACACCGCAGCCACCGCCACCAGGCCGGCCAGCAGCACCAACTCGGTCTGCGGCGGCGCCGCTTCGGCGAACAGCAGGCCCATCGCGCTCCAGCTTGCGCACTCGCACAGCATCAGCAGCATGAACCGGCGCCAGCGCGCCGGAAGTTCATCCGCGGCCGGCGGGTGCTGGATGAATCGCCGGCAGTCCCAGACCCTCAGCGCAGAGATCAGCACGCGCGCCGCGGCCCACGCCAGCAGCATCGGCCCGCCGAGCGAGGGCCACAGCAACATCGCCACCAGCAACGAGAACACCGCGCCGGCGATCACCGGGCGCGGCGCCAGTTCGAACAGCATCGTCGCCTGGGCCATCACGACGCGCTGGCGGATGTCCACCGCCGCCACGGCCGCAGGCGGCGACGCCAGAGCGAAATCGGCGGGCGCTGCGTGGGTGTCGGGTTTCGGCGAGGGTGGCGACATGGACGGTGCCCCACAGGGGGCATGGTCTGAAATGTAGCGCCTGGCGTTGCGGGCCGATGGCCCGCGCCTGGGCATGCGTCACGACTGCATCGGTCAGGTGCGATGGCGATCCGGCTCGGGCCATAAGATCGCGCCATGGCGACGAGACATCCGCACAAGGGCGAACCCAATCCCGCCTTCTCCGCGCTCGAACTGCGCGCGCTGCTCGAACTGGGGCTGCTGCCCTGGACCTTGCCGATCCTGAGCGCAGCACCGCGTGGTGACGGCCACCCGGTGCTGCTGCTGCCGGGTTTCATGGGCAGCGAGGTCTCGCTGATCGGGCTGGAGGTCTTCCTGCGCAACCGGGGTTATGCGGTCGAGACCTGGGGTCTCGGGCGCAACGTCGGCTTCCATGCCAAGCACGCCACCGCGCTGGAACAGAAGATCCGCCACCTGCACCACAAGAGCGGACGCAAGGTCAGCCTGGTCGGCTGGAGCCTGGGCGGCGTGTTCGCGCTCTATGGTGGGCACCAGGTGCCCGAATGCGTGCGCAGCGTCATCACGCTCGGCAGCCCGATTTCGGTGGACCCGGAGGGCAGCGCGTCGCCGCCGCTGGTGAAGGCCATGTACCGCCTGATCGCGCACCCGATCGGCACCGTGGCGCACAGCATGCAGCCGCGCGCGAAGAAGCTGCGCGAACGCCAGAGCCTGGTGATGCCGCTGAGCTGCCTGTATTCGCTGAGCGACGGCGTCGTGCCGCCGCAGGAGGCCACGGTCGAAGGCGACCCCGCGCTGCACGAGAACATCCGCGTGCCGGGCAGTCACGTCGGGCTGGGCTTCAACCCCGTGGTGTTTTGGATCGTCGCCGACCGGCTTTCGCAGCCCGAGGGGCACTGGCGCCGGTTCGAGCCGTCGGGGCCTTTGGGTTACGCCTATCGGATGCTGACGCACGACGCGCTGCCGATCTAGCCCGCGGCGTGGCACGCGGGGCGCCGCGGGTGAGCGCCAGGTACTCCTGGAAGCTGTCGCGCACGCACTGTGCGAAGGCCTGCGGATCGGGCATCAGTTCGCGACACGACGTGGGCGACACGACGATGCGCCCGTCGTAGCGGGTGACGGCGAACACCAGGCCCATGCCGTCGGCAATCGGCAGGATCGCCGACAGGTAGGTCAGGCGCGCCCCGCTGAAATACTGCGGCGCCGACGGCCCCGGTACGTTGGTGATCGTGCAGCAGGCCAGCGGCAGGCCGCGCGCGGTGGCGAGCGATGCCTGGCTGAACAGCTTGCCGGTCACGGCCAACGTGGCCGCAGGGACGTGTTCGTTCGCGTCGACCAGCTCGTGGGCGGCCCGCGCGCGGGCCATGGTCTGCGACGACGAGGTCTGCTCGTGGATCCAGGCCAGCCGCTGCACCGGGTCGGCCAGCTGCGTGCCGAGCCGAACGTACAGCCACGAGACCTTCGGCTTGCCCTCAGCGCCGTGGTCGGTATCACGCAGGCTGTTCGGGGCGATCGCCGTCAGATCGGCAGCCGGCAGCTCGTGATGGGCCGCCAGATAACGCCGCAGGCCGCCGGCGCACACCGCCAGCACCGCGTCGTCGACCGACGCGCCGGGCACCAGGCCGCAGATGCGCTCGAACTCGTCGACACCGAAGCGGCGGGTGTCGAACACCCGGTGCGGCGAGACCACCGCGTTGAAGCGGGTGGCCGTCGGTGTGTCGGGCGGCCTCAGCACATCGCCGGCGAAGGCCATCGCCGCGGGCGCCAGGCGCACGAGCGGACTCATCAGCCGCCACGGCGACAGCATCGAACTGACGACACCCCGGCAGGTCAACGCCCATGCGCCGGGCGGTGCCTCCGGAAACCAGGGCTCCGGAGGCTCGGGCTTGGGCGGGCGGGGCGTGCGGTCGTGCAGCACCTCGGTGATCTCGTTCGGGCGCTCGATGTCGAGCGCCGCGTGGTGGACCTTGGTCAACAGCGCAAAGCTGCCCGGCGGCAGGTCGGTGATGCTGTCCAGGCCCTCGATCACGTAGATCTCCCACAGCGGCCGGTTCAGGTCGAGCGCGCGGGCGTGGATTCGCGAGGCCTGGATGCAGAACTGGCGCCAGTCGCCGGGCTTGGGCAGCGCGATGTGGCGCACGTGGTATTCGAGGTCGAAGTGCTCGTCGCCGACCCAGTACGGATAGTCGAGCTCGAACGGCACGCGAAGCAGCCGGCTGCGAAAGATCGGCGAGCGGTGCAGCCGGCTCTCGATGTGCGCGAGGATGCTCTTGAACCGCAGCTTGCCGCCCGGCGCGGTGCTGGGGTCGTAGATCTGGATGTAGGTGACGTTGGAGTTGGCGTGTGCCGAGTCGGTGTACAGGAAACTCGCGTCGTGACCGGTCAGTTGGCGCATGGGCTGCTGGTGCGATCGGGTGGTGGTCGACGCGTCAGTGCGCCAGCGCGGCTTTCTGCGGCGATCGGCGCGCCGCGGGTTTCTTCGCCGGCGCTGCAGCCCGGCTCTTGGACAGCAATTCGTCCAGCGCGGCCAGCAGCGCCTCCGACAGGCTGCGGGCATCGGGCACCGCGGCCCGCGCGGTGGTGAAGCCGAAGCCCATCGCGCCGGCGTAGCTCATCACGGTGATGTTCAGGCCCAGGCCATGCTCGGCGATCGACAGCGGCCAGTAGGTGGCCATGCGCGCGCCGGCAGCGTACAGCGGCACCTGCGGCCCCGGCACGTTGGAGATCACCAGGTTGGCGATCGGCGGCACCGCGCGGGTGATGCCCGAGCGACCGTACAACGACGCCAGGCCGTGCAACAGCCAGGGCACGCCGATCGACGGGAAGTCGGTCGGGATCACGCCGCGGGCTTGTTGCGCCAGTGTCTTGACCGCCAGCGACGCATCGCGGATCGCACGCAGGCGACGCAGCGGATCGGCGATGTGCGTGTGCAGGTTCACGAGGCTCAGCGTGGCCTGGGTCGTGTACTCGGTGTTGCCGGCGTCGCGCAGCGAGATCGGCATCGAGGCGATCAGCGGCTTCTTCGGCACGCCGCCGTGGTGCGCGAGGTAGCGGCGCAGCGCGCCGCTGCACAGCGCCATCACGATGTCGTTGAGCTTGGCTTCGTGCGCGTGGGCCAGCTGCTTCAGCGTGGCCAGTGGAATCGACAGCGCGGCAAAGCCACGCTCGCCGGTGATCGGCACGTTCAGCGACGTCTTCGGCCCGAAGGCGAAGTTCTCGCCGAGCCGGGCACGGGCCTTTGCGGGCGCGGCGCCGAACAGGCCGGCCAGCGTCTTCACCACGCCGGGCAGGTGCCGCAACAGCTTGACGTACTGGCCGGCATCGTGCTTCAGCGCCGCCGCGGCGAGCTCGGCCATGCCGGGGTGCTCGGCCCGCGGCGACTTGCCGCGCGCGATCCGCCGCGGCGTCGGGGTCACGTCGAACAGCGCCTGCGCGAGCAGCACGCCGGCCTGGCCGTCGAGCACCGCGTGGTGCACCTTCATGTAGTAGCCCACCTGGCCGGTCTTCAGGCCGTCGATGACATACAGGCGCCACAGCGGCCGGGCGCGGTCCAGCAGCATCGAGTGCAGCCGGCCGGCGCAGTCCTCGAGCTGCGACTGGCCGCCCGGGCGCGGCAACGTGACGCGCTGCACGTGGTAATCGAGGTCGACCCGGTCGTCCTCGATCCAGACCGGATTGGCGAACTGCAACGGCATCGGGGCGAGCTTGCGCGTGAACACCGGCGCGAGGTGCAGGCGCTTGGCCATCTGCCGCTTGATGTCGGCGTGAAAGTCGCCCCGGTATCCCGGCGGCAGGTCGAACAGGTGCAGCGATGCCACGTGCATCGGCGTCTCGGGTGTCTCCAGGTGGAGGAACGCGCCATCCACCCCGCTCAAGGCTCGCAT